>LSQX01407237.1_pt1 | contig 62672 bp, 59 predicted proteins | sample 654561 | NCBI WGS metagenome assembly LSQX01 (sample SAMN04489861, study PRJNA283612) | anaerobic digester metagenome | isolation source: 4 biogas reactors fed with cattle manure at either 37C or 55C with and... | place: Denmark: Kongens Lyngby | collected 2014
CCGGGCAGGGCGATGAAGGCGTCGGCGAGGGCCTCCATGCGGGACTTGCGCTGGGCCATTGTCTCGACAACCTCCAGGCGGGTGAGGCCGGGGTGCGCGAGCTCCCGGTCCACCAGCTGGCGCGGGATGACACCGGTCACCGACCCCTGCTTCCCGACGACCGCGTCCGCCACCTCCCCCATCAACCCCACCGCACCGCCGCCGTACACGAGAGTGAGGTTCCGGGCGGCCAGCTCATGGCCCAGCTCCCGGGCGGCCTGCGTGTAGGCCGGGCGGGCGCCGTGGGAGGAACCGCAGTACACCGCCACGGAGGTGATCCGGTCAGAGAGGTTGAGCAGCATCGTGCCCGCGGCGGCCCGGTCGACGAAGCCGGTGCGCCCGTAGAGACGGCGGGCGATGCTGCCCTCCCCGACGGACAGGCTGATCCCGGGCCAGCCCTGTTCCCGGCCGTGGTCGGCGAGCAGCCCGATGAGGCGGGCCCCGAGTCCGATGTTGCGGTACCCCTCGGCGACGTGGAGCATCATCTCGGGGATGTCGTCGGCGACGTGGCCCGGACCGGCGACGAACTGGGCCCAGATGACACCGACGGGACGGCCGCCGTCGAGGGCGACGAAGCCGGCGTCACCGCGCCCGGGACGGAAGTCCAGCGGGTGGGCCGGATGGTCGCGCAGCGCTGCGGCGCGCGAAGGGTGGTCGTCGACGGTCATCGGGCGGAAAATCAGTCCCATGACCGTTGATTCTATCGCCGGTACCGTGGGGTGCATGGCTACCGACCAGTTTGCTTCCGCTCTCGCCCTGGCCCGCGAGGCCTCCCGCGTGGAGGTCTTCACCGGTGCGGGCATGTCCGCCGAATCCGGACTCGACACGTTCCGCGACGCCCAGACGGGCCTGTGGACCAAGGTCGATCCGGTCGCCTTCGCCTCCGTCGACTCGTGGGCACGCGACCCCGAACCGATGTGGGCGTGGTACCTGTGGCGGGGCACCGTGTGCCGCCGCGCGGAGCCCAACCCGGGTCACCGGGCGATCGCCGACTGGTCCCTGCTTGCCGACGTCCACGTCGGCGTCACCACCCAGAACATCGACAACCTGCACGAACGCGGCGGCATGGACGATGTCGTGCACCTGCACGGCTCGCTCTTCGACTACCGCTGCACCATCTGCTCCCGCCCCTGGAAGGGCGAGGTGGAGTTCCCCGACGAGCCGGTCGCGCGGATGGCCCCGCCGGAGTGCCCGCTGTGCGGCAACCTGGTGCGCCCCGGCGTGGTGTGGTTCGGCGAACAGCTGCCCCAGGACGAGTGGGGTCGTGCCGAGGCCCGCATGGCGGCGGCCGACCTGGTGGTCGTGGTGGGCACGTCCGGGGTGGTGCACCCGGCGGCGGGGCTGCCGCTCGTCGCGAAGCATTTCGGGGCGAAGATCCTGGAGATCTCACCGGAGGAGACCGAACTCAGCCGCATCGCGGACGTCTCCTGGCGCACCACCGCAGCGCAGGGCCTGCCGCAGCTGGTGATGGGCCTGACGCTGGACGCCTAGGACCTGCCTGCGGCAACCGAAACATGCCGCGAAGGCCCTCCCCACCTCAGGGAAAGGGGGCTTCGCGGCATGTTTTGGTTGCCTCAGGGCGTGGGCACGACGTGGAGCGCCGCCGTGGGGGTCACCGTGACCTCGTCGCCGACGGCGAAACGCGCCGGCCCCTGCTCGCGGACCGCCAGCTTCTCCCCCGCGCCGTGCAGACGGATCCGGTACAGGGTGGAGTGGCCGGCGTACTCGACCGCGCCGACCGTGGCGCCCACGCCGATGCCCGGCCTGGCGGACAGACGCAGCTGCTCGGGGCGGATGACCACCTTGCCGATCGACCCGACACCCTCCGCGCAGGTCGCCTCGACCGTGCCGAGGGCGCAGGTCACGGTGTCGCCCTCGAGGGTGCCGCGCAGCAGTGAACACGTGCCGACGAACTCCGCCACCCACGCCGTCGCCGGGCGGGAGTAGACCTCGGAGGGGGTGCCCACCTGGACCAACTGCCCCGCGGAAAGCAGGGCGACGCGGTCGGCGACGGAGAGGGCCTCGTCCTGGTCGTGGGTGACCAGCAGACCGGTGGCGCCGCTGGCTGCCAGCACCTCGCGGACGTCGGTACGCAGGCGCACGCGGAGGGCGGCGTCGAGGGCGGAGAAGGGTTCGTCGAGAAGCACGAGGGCGGGCTCGGGGGCCAGTGCCCGGGCCAGTGCGACGCGCTGCGCCTGGCCACCGGACAGCTCGGAGGGCATGCGGTGCGCGAGCTCCGGGATGCCGACCATCTCGAGCAGCTCCATCACCCGCGGCGGCACGGGCCCACGGCGCTTCCACAGGCGGGGGCGGGAGAGGCCGAAGGCGACGTTGGCGGCGACGTCGAGATGCGGGAACAGGGACGCCTCCTGCGGCACCAGCCCCACGCCGCGCCGCTCGGGGGCGACGCTCACCGGGCCGTCGACGACGCGGCGACCCGCCAGATCCACCTGCCCGGCCGTCGCCGGCAGCAGGCCCGCCAGCACGCGCAGCAGCGTCGTCTTGCCGCAGCCGCTGGGGCCGAGGACGGCGAGGAGCTCACCCTCGGGCACGTCGAGATCGAGGCCGTGGAGCACGGTCGTCTCGGTGCGTCCCGGGCCCGGGAACGCGGCCTGCAGGCCACGCACGGACAGGGCCGGCGGGTGGGGGTGGTTCGTCATGAGGAGCCTCCGGGTTGACGGGCCAGCACCAGGGCCGGGATCGCGGCCACGGCGATGAGCATGAGACCGTAGGGCGCGGCACCACCGTAGGCGGCGATGTCGGTCAGCTGCCACAGCCTCGTGGCCAGGGTATCGACACCCGTCGGGCGCATCATCAATGTGGCCGGGAGTTCCTTCATCACGGTGAGCGCGACCAGCATCGCACCGGCGGCGATGCCCGGCCATGCAACGCGGCCGGTGACCTCGGACCACGTCTGCACCGGGGTGCGGCCCAGGGTGCGGGCGGCGTCCTCGAGACGTTCGGGCACCTGCGCCACCGACGTGCGGACCGAGCCGACGGCCTTGGGCACGTAGAGGATGCCGTAGGCGATGACCAGCAGCGTCATCGTCTGGTACAGCGCAGGCGCCACCTTGAGGGCGAGGTAGACCATCGACAGGCCGAGCACGATGCCGGGCAGACCGTGGCCCAGGAAGGTGGCCGTCTCCAGCCCGGCGACCAGGCGGGTGCGCTGCCGGGCGGCGAGGATGCCCACCGGCAGGGCCAGCAGCGTCGCGACGACCGCCCCCGCGAAACCGAGGAGCACCGTCGTCCGCGCCGCGGCCAGCAGACGCGCGACCTCGACCTCCCGGCCGGCGACGCTGATGATCAGTCGGTGCACCAGCACGCCGACCGGCATGCCGACGGCCGCCAGGAACACGGTGCCCAGCGCCGTGGAGGCGACGACGTGCCCGGCGCGGGAGAGCCGGACCGGCGGTGGGGCGTCGCCGCGGACGCGCAGGGCGGTGACGGGGCGTCGTAAAGCACGCTCCGCGACGACCACCAGCAGCGCGAGGAACACGAGCATGAGGGAGAGCACCATCGCCAGCTCGCGGTTAAAGGTGCCGGAGAAGGCGGTCTGCACCGCCGGGGTGAGCGCCGGGTAACGCATGATGGCGACCACGCCGAACTCGGAGATCGTGTACAGCGCGACGAGCAGCGCACCGGCGCCGGCGGCGGGGGCGATCTGCGGCAGCGTCATGGTGAGGAACGCGCGGACCGGACCGAGGCCCAGGGTGCGGGCCACGTCCTCGATGTTGGTGTCGGCGCGGCGCAGGGCGGCGGCCACCGGGAGGGTGACGTACGGCGTGGACACGAGCACGAGCACCAGCACGGAACCGACGTAACCACGCAGCGGGGTGGCACTCACCCACGCCAGACCGGCGACATAGGAGGGGATCGCCAGCGGCAGGGCGGCCGCCACCCACCACCAGCGGCGGGCCACGAGGTTGGTGCGCACGAGCAGGAAGGCCGTCGGCACGCCGATGAGCAGTGCCCCGCCGGTGGCGCCGAGGGTGAGCAGCATCGTGTTCGTCATCAGCTGCCACGTGCGCGGGCGCAGCAGCGCGCCGGTGATGCGTTCGACGGGGGCGGCCAGCGCCTCACCGAGCAGGAAGAGCAGAGGGGTGGCCACCACCGCGACGGTGAAGAAGGCGAGGACGAGGAGCAGCGGGTGCGGACGACGCGTGCCGCCCATCCCGCGGGAACCCCGGGAACGACCGAACGGCCGACGCGCGGATGCGCGACGACCGGAGGGTGCGGATGGAACAGCGGGGGCCGACATCTAATCGACGGTGAGACCGGCCTCGTCGACGAGTGCGGCGCTCTCCTCGACGGTGCCCAGCTTCGCCAGATCGACGTCCGGCGCGGAGAGGGACTCCAGCGGCGGCACACCCTCCGGGCCTGCCACGCCGCTGACCAGCGGGTACTCGAAAGTCTTCTGCGCGAAGTAGGTCTGGCCCGCCTCAGAGAGGAGGTAGTCGACGAAGGCCTGCGCATCGGCGCGGCCCGCCCCCTTGGTGAGGATGCCCACGCCGGTGGCGTTGACCAGACCGGCCAGGTCGCCGGCCTCGCCGAACTTCAGCTGGGCACGCATGTCGGTGCCCTGCTCGGCGGCCGCGGCGTACCAGTAGTAGTGGTTGATGAGGCCGACCCGGATCTCGCCCTTCTCGACGGCCTCCAGGATGTCACCGTTCTTCTTGTAGGTCTTCGGCTCATTCGCGGCGAGCTTCTCGAGCCACTCGCGGGTGGCGTCCTCGCCCTCGGTCACGCGCATGGCGGTGACGAAGGCCAGGAAGGAGGCGTTGCCCGGGGCGACGCCGATCTGGCCCTTCCACTTCGGGTCGACCATGTCGGCGATGGTGGCGGGTGCCTCCTCCTCGGAGACGGTCTCCGAGTCGTAGGCCACGGCGCGGGCGCGGCCGGTGACGCCGACCCACTGGTCGTCCTCGGAGGAGAAGCCCTCGGCCACGCGGGCGATGGTCTCGGCCGGCAGCTCGGTGAGCATGCCCTGGTCCTCGAGGAGGCCGAGCGCGCCGGCCTCCTGGGAGAGGAAGACGTGCGCCGGGGAGGCGTCGCCCTCGGTGAGCAGCAGCTGGGCCTGCTCGGCGGTGGAGCCGTAGCGGACCTCCACGTCGATGCCGGTCTCCTCGGTGAAGTCGGCGATCAGCGGCGCGACGAGATCCTCGGCGCGGCCCGAGTAGATGACGAGCGAACCCTCGTCGGCGGTGGCGCCGGTAGCGCCGGTGCTGTCGGTGCTGTCACCGGAGCCGCAGGCGACCAGTCCGGCGGCGGCGCCGCAGACGGCGACCACGGCTGCGGCGAAACGCTTCGTGAAGCGCATGTGTACCCCTCAATACGTCGTGATGATGTCGATCATACGATGGCCGTTGAAACAACGTAGGTAAGGCTAACCTAGTGGCCAGCGCCACACCAGGGTCCCTCCGGACTTTTCCACCCCGTCACCCCCGACCCGACACCGAATCGTAGTATCACCTCCATGAACGACGCCCCCTGCCCGGTGGCCCCGTGAGTCTCCGCAGCATCCTGGCGGACACCCGCCCACTCCAGGTCCCCGCTTACCGACGCCTCTGGGTCGCCAACATCGCCACCACGATCGGCGCCCAGCTCACCGTCGTCGCCGTGCCGGCCCAGATCTACTCCATCACCGGCTCCTCCGCCTACGTCGGACTCACCGGCCTCTTCGGCCTCGTACCGCTGGTCATCTTCGGCCTGTACGGCGGGTCGATCGCGGACGGCTTCGACAAGCGGAAGGTGCTCATCGGCTCGACGGTGGGCATGATCGCCACGGCCCTGGCCTTCTGGGGCCTGACCGTGGCGGGCAACACCAACGTGTGGTGGCTGCTGGCCGTGTTCTCCCTGCAGCAGGCCTTCTTCGCGGTCAACCAGCCCACCCGCACCGCCGTATTCCGCTCGATCCTGCCGCTGGAGCTCCTCGCCGCCGGGTCCAGCCTCAACATGATGCTCATGCAGTTCGGCGCGATCGTCGGACCGCTCGTCGCGGGCGCGCTCATCCCCTTCATCGGCTACTCCTGGCTCTACGCCCTCGACGCGGCACTGCTCATCCCGACGCTCGGCGCGGTGCTGGCGCTGCCTGCCCTGCCGCCGAAGGGAGACGTGCAGCGGGCGGGCTTCCGCTCCGTGGTCGACGGCCTGTCCTACCTGCGCACCCAGCCGGTGCTCATGGTGGCGATGCTGCTCGACCTCATCGCCATGACCTTCGGCATGCCGCGCGCCCTCTACCCGGAGATCGCGGCCGTCAACTTCGGCGAACCCGGCGACGGCGGCATCATGCTCGCCCTCCTCTACTCCTCCATGGCGGCGGGCGCGGTGCTCGGCGGCCTGCTCTCCGGCTGGGTGTCGCGGGTGGTGCGCCAGGGCCTGGCGGTCATCGTGTGCATCATCGCGTGGGGCGTGGCCGTGGTCGTCGCGGGTGGCGCGGTCATGCTCAGCCCCGGCGCGGTGACGGTGTGGGCGTGGATGGTCATCCTCATGCTCGTCCTGGGTGGCGCGGCCGACATGTTCTCGGCCGCGCTGCGCACCGCGATCCTCCAGCAGTCCGCCGCCGAGCACGTGCAGGGCCGCATCCAGGGCGTCTACATCGTCGTGGTCGTCGGCGGCCCCCGCATGGCGGATGTCCTGCACGGCTGGGCGGCCGCACCACTGGGCGTGGGCTTGACGACGCTGCTCGGCGGCGCCCTCGTCATCGTCGGCACGCTGGCGTGCGCGGTGCTGGTGCCGGGCTTCACGAACTACCTGAAGCCGGGGCCGCGGGACGTCGCCAAGCAGGAACCCTAGACCGATCAGTCCGTGAAATTAGACAAAGTTGTCTGAATTTACGTAGTATGCCGGTCATGGCCACCGTCTTCTCACGTCCGCGCACTCCGGCGGCGAAATGCCTCCACCTGGTGCGACTGCACCAGATCGTCACGCGCAGCGAGCTCGTGGAGGCCACCGGCCTGTCCCAGCCCACCATCACCCGCGCCATCAGCGCACTGATCGGTGCGGGACTCGTCCACGAGCGCACCGACCTCACCCGCTCCCAGGGGCGCGGACGCCCGACGATCCCGCTCGAGCTGACCAACCACCCGGCGCTGCACGCGGGCATCGCGGTCGGCACCTCGACGACCTACATCGGGCTCTTCGACACCCGCGGACGCACCATCCGCGACGCCGACGTGCCCACCCCCGTCGCCGAACTCACCGAGTCCGACTTCATCGAGCACGTCATGGCCGGCCTCAACCGCCTCACCGCGGGCCTGGACCGCCCGCTGGCGTCGGTGGGCGTGACCACCTCCGGCCGGGTCACCGACGACGGCGTCGTCGACGCCCCCAACCTCGGCTGGCACGGCGTCGACTTCGCCGGCCGCCTGCGCTACCAGTTCTCCGTGCCCGTCGTGGTCTCCGCGGCGGTGCCCGCGATCCTCGGCTCCGAGATCCAGTCCGCGGAACTGCCCACCGGCACCGACACGAGCGACACGATGGCCCTGTTCGCCGACGACTCGATCGGCGCGGCCGTCGCCGATGAGCAGGGCGTCCACCAGATCGACCTGCCCGACTCCGCGCGCGGGCTGACCACCGCCGGCGTCCTCGACGGCCGCTGGCCCTCCGTCTCCGCGGCGGCCGCCGACCCCGCCGCCCGCCCCGTCCTCGACGAGCGTGCCCGCCGCCTCGGGGAACTCACCGCCGACCTGGCGCAGCAGCACTCCCCCGCCACCGTCGTCGTCGCCGGTTCCGCCTTCCTCGACGACCCCGCCGCCCCGAAACTCTTCGCCGCGGCCGTGCGGGCCCGGATCCCGGAGCTCCAGCTGCGCCTCATCCCGACCCACCGGGAGGTCGTCCGCGCCATCGCCCGCGCCGTCGCCCTGGATCAGACGCTGCGCGAGCCGCTGGCGCTCTACGGTGCGACGCGCGGGGTGTAGCGCGTACGGAAGTACCCTTCCGTCCCCGTGCGTGGAGAGTTTCCCCAGGTCAGATTCTCCTCACGCGGACAAACGGGTACTTCCGCACATCACCCCTCCGGTGCCGTCCACGCCAGGTGCTCGGCAGACCAGCAGTGGTCCGGATAGGGGGTCGCCAGGACCGAGAGGCTCGCGACGTAATCGCGGATGAGCTCCTCGGCGATCCCGTTCCGCAGGGTCGCGTCATTGATGTGGACAGGGACCAGACCGTTGATCCGGTACTGCTCGTTCTGGTCGTACTCCCGGGCCTTCGTGGAGTGCGGGTCACCGGGATCGACGAGGTACTTGCCCGCGCCGTCATACTCGATGATCAGGCCCAGATCCGGATAGAAGAAGTCGACACGCCCCAGCCACACCCCGCGTCGCGACCTGATCTCGGCCTGCTGCCACGGCACCGGCGTCCCCATCCTCCACAACAGGAGTTTGACGTCGGTCTCCCGTGGACTCTCCGATCCTGAGGAGGCCAGCAGGAAAGCCAGCTGCACGTGCGCGATCCCCTTCACCGCGCCCAGTGTCCCCACCCGCTGCTCCACCTCCTCGCGTGTGAACAGCTCGTGCGCCAGGCCGTAGTCGAGCGCCCGCACCGAATCATCGAGCGTGGACCACCGCGACAGATCGAGTGCCGTGGTCAGTGCATCCGTGACCAGCACCGTGCCGAAATCCGTCTCATGCGAGTGCAGGGAACCCGCGTGCGACCTCCTCCCCAGCCTCCGGTGCCGCACCACCCCGGAGCGCCGGGTCCGGGCGACGAACGACGCCAGCTCGACCCCCTGCTGCTCCAGTGCCCGGTGGGAGTCCGCGACGGGGAACCCCCACAGGTGGGCCGCTGAGATCCCCACCACCGCAGACCTCGGGGCGGTACAGGCGTATGCGACGATGCGGGCCTTGATCCTCTCCTCCCGCGTCAGGTCCTCGGCCTGTCCGCTCTCGATGTAGTGTCCGGGCGCAAGGCGGACGTACTCGTCATTCCGCCAACCCCGGATGATTCTCTGACGCTCTGCCCCGGTGGCACGCGTGGTGCTGATCACCGGCCCCCCGACCTGGTTCATGTCCGCAGTCTCCCATCAGCGCCTGCGGCACGCACCTCCACACGTCGGTGGCGTTGTGAGGTACCCGCTTGTTCGCGAGCTCCGGGAGTTTTCCCAGGTCAGGTTTTCCTGCGGCGGACAGAAGGGTACTTCCACACACATGCCTTCCGCGGGAACAGGGGGGCATATACTCTTGCCCATGGTTTCCCGGATGCGTACCCGCCACTTCGCCCAGGCCAAGGCCGAGGGCCGCAAGATCTCCTGCCTGACCGCCTATGACGCGCCCACTGCCGCGATCTTCGATGAGGCGGGCATCGACCTGCTGCTCGTCGGCGACTCCGCCGCCAACGTCGTGCTCGGCCAGGACTCGACCCTGTCGATCACCGTCGAACAGATGATAACCATGGCGACCGCCGTCGCCCGCGCCACCGAGCGCGCGTTCGTCGTCACCGACCTGCCCTTCGGCTCCTACGAGGTCTCCCCCGCCCAGGCTCTGGAGACGGCCGCCCGTTTCATGAAGGAGACCGGCGTCGCCGCCGTGAAGATCGAGGGCGGCGTCGAGATCACCCCGACCATCCGCACCCTCGTCGACGCGGGCATCCCCGTCATGGCCCACATCGGCTACACTCCGCAGTCCGAGCACGCCCTCGGCGGCTACGTCGTCCAGGGTCGCGGCGCGGCCGCGGAGCAGCTGCGTGCTGACGCCCTCGCCGTCCAGGAGGCCGGTGCCTTCGCCGTCGTCCTCGAGATGGTCCCCGCCGGCATCGCCGGGGAGATCACCCGCGAGCTCACCATCCCGACGATCGGCATCGGCGCCGGCGCCGACACCGACGGCCAGGTCCTCGTGTGGACCGACGCCTTCGGCCTCACGCGCGGCCGTACCCCGCGTTTCGCGCGTCGTTACGCGGAGATCGGCGACATGCTCCTCGACGCCGCCCGCGCCTACCGCACCGACGTCGAGGACGGCTCCTTCCCGAACGAGTCCGAGTCCTTCGGGGACGAGCAGTGACCGTCGTCGCGCGCACCGTCGCGCAGCTGCGTTCCGCCGTCGCCGACCTCCAGGGCACCGTCGGTCTCGTGCCGACGATGGGCGCCCTCCACGACGGTCACGGCCGCCTCGTGTCCCTGGCCGCCGAGGAGAACACCTCGGTCGTGGTGAGCATCTTCGTCAACCCGCTGCAGTTCACCGACCTCGGTGACTGCGACGACTTCCGCCACTACCCGCGTGACCTGGGCAAGGACGTCGCCTTCCTGGAGAAGCTCGGCGTCGACGTGGTCTTCGCCCCCACCGACGAGGCCATGTACCCGGACGGCCTGCCGCAGGTGTGGGTGCGTGCCGGCGAGATGGGCGAGCGCCTCGAGGGTGCCTCCCGCCCCGGCCACTTCGACGGCGTGACCACCGTGGTGGCCAAGCTCTTCCAGCTCATCCAGCCGGACCGCGCCTACTTCGGGGAGAAGGACGCCCAGCAGCTGGCGATCATCCAGCGCATGGTCGCCGACCTGGACTTCCCGCTGCAGATCCGCCCGGTGCCGATCATCCGGGGTGCCGACGGCCTCGCCGAGTCCTCCCGCAACCAGCACCTCACCCCGGAGGCCCGTGAGCAGGCGCTCGTCCTGCCGCGCACCCTGGCCGCGCTGCGCGACCGCGCCGCCGCCGGTGAGCCCCTCGACGTCGAGGGTGCCCGCGAGGCGCTGCGCTCCGCCGAGGGCGTGGAGCTCGACCACCTCGAGGTCGTCGACGCCGCGACGCTGCTGCCGGTCACCGAGGTCGGCGAAGGCGCACTGGCGGTCGCCGCGATCCACGTCGGTGGCACGCGGCTCATCGACAACGTGCGACTGCTTCCGCCGCGCGCCTAGCGTAGGGGCCGACGCCGAGGATCGTCGCCGAACCGGGGCCGAGCCAGTCCCCGTAGCCCACCAGGTGCAGCGGCAGGCCCCGGTCCAGCACCTTCCGGAAGGGGCGCAGCGCCGGGCGGAAGCCGGTGCACCAGATGAGGTGCTCCGCGTCCACCTCGTCGAGGCGGCGGAACTGCGGCGTCGCCCGCAGGCGGCCGGAATCGCGNNAGTTCCGCCGCGATCTGCGCCGCCGAGTTCGCCGCGCCGACCACCGCGACCCGCGCGCCCACGAAGGGTTCCGGCCCCGGGTAGTTCGCCGAGTGCCACTGCTTCCCGACGAACGCCCCCGGGTACGCGGGCACGAACGGCGCCGACCACGTGCCCGTCGCCGCCACCACCTGGCGGGCCCGCCAGGTCCGCTCCCCCGCCTGCAGCGTGAAGGCCTCCCCGTCGTGGGTCACCCGTTCCACCGTGACGGGTCGCTCCACCCGCAGGTCGTAGCGCCTCTCGTAGGCGGCGAGGTAGTCGACGACGTGCTGCGCCGGCGGGAAACCGTCGAAGGGCGGCATGGGCATGCCGGGCAGGTTGGAGAACTCCGCTGTGCTGAACAGGGTCATCGAGGGCCACACGTGGAGCCAGGCGGCTCCGGGGGTGGGTTGGGCGTCGAGGAGCAGCGGGTCGAGGCCGTGGCGGCGGAGGTAGTAGGCCGTCGCGAGGCCGGACTGGCCGGCGCCGACGATGATGACGTCGTGGATCATGTCAGTCCATCTGGAGGATCGCGCGCAGCTCCGCGAAGACCTCCGGGCGCACGGTGTGCGTGACGGTGCGGCCCTGCTGCTCGCGGGCGATGAGGCCGCACTCGGTGAGCTTCTTCAGGTGGTGGGAGATGGTCGGCTGGCTCAGACCGATGCGTTCGGCCAGCTCATTGACGGTCACCGGGTCGCAGCCGCAGCCCGCGATCTCCGAGAGGATCCGCAGGCGGGCGGGCTCCGCGACGCACGAGAAGAGCCTCGAGTAGTGGGTGATCTCCTCGTCGGTGAGTGGCCCCTTGTTCAACGCGCAGCAGTCCTTCATGCACCCAGCATATATTGACGGTCATCTATGGCGGAGGTATCCTCATATTGACCAACTTCAATACGTGAGGTTCCCGCATGTCCTTCCTCGACCGCTGGCTCCCCGCCTGGATCCTGCTCGCCATGGCGGCCGGACTCCTCATCGGCCGCACCTTCCCCGGCCTCCCCGGCCTGTTCGGCACCCTGGAGATCGGCCAGATCTCCCTGCCCATCGCCCTCGGCCTGCTCGTCATGATGTACCCGCCACTGGCCAAGGTGCGTTACGACAAGACCACCGAGATCACCGCCGACCGGCCCCTCATGGTCGTGTCCCTGCTGCTCAACTGGGTCATCGGCCCCGCGTTCATGTTCGCGCTCGCCTGGCTCTTCCTGCCGGACCAGCCCGAGCTGCGCACCGGCCTCATCATCGTCGGCCTGGCGCGCTGCATCGCCATGGTCCTCATCTGGAACGACCTGGCCTGCGGCGACCGCGAGGCCACCGCCGTCCTCATCGCCGTGAACTCCGTGTTCCAGATCCTCATGTTCGGCGTCCTCGGCTGGTTCTACCTGCAGGTCCTGCCCTCCTGGCTGGGGCTGCCGACCACCGCCGCCGAGTTCTCCTTCTGGTCGATCGTGGTCTCGGTCCTGGTCTTCCTCGGTATCCCGCTGGCCGCCGGCGCCGCCTCACGCATCCTCGGCGAGCGCCTGCGGGGACGCGAGTGGTACAACACCGTGTTCATCCCGCGGATCTCCCCGCTCGCCCTCATCGGCCTGCTGTACACGATCGTGCTGCTCTTCAGCCTGCAGGGCGAGAAGATCACCGGCCAGCCGTGGACCGTGGCCCGCCTGGCCGTCCCCCTGCTCGGCTACTTCGTGGGCATGTTCCTCATCTCCGTGATCGCCACGAAGCTGGTCGGGCTGAACTACGAGAAATCCGCGGCCGTCGCCTTCACCGCCGCCGGCAACAACTTCGAGCTGGCCATCGCGGTGAGCGTCGGTACCTTCGGCGCGACCTCCCCGCAGGCCCTGGCCGGCACCATCGGCCCCCTCATCGAGGTCCCCGTGCTCGTCGGCCTCGTGTACGTCATGCTGTGGCTGGCACCCCGCCTCTACCCCGGTGACGCCACCCTGCCCACCGGCAACCGAAAGGAACTCATCCGCTCATGAGCACCTCCGTCCTCTTCGTCTGCGTCGGCAACGGCGGCAAATCCCAGATGGCCGCCGCCCTGGCCGCGAAGCACGCCCCCGAGTGGGAGATCCACTCCGCCGGCACCCGGCCCGGAACGGCACTCAACGCCGAGTCCGTCGAGGCGATCGCCGAGGTCGGCGCCGACATGTCCGGCGGCACCCCCAAGGGCGTCGACCCGGACCTGCTGCGCCGCGTCGACCACGTCATCATCCTCGGCGAGGACGCGCAACTGGACATGCCCGCCGACGCTACCGGCACCCTCGAGCGCTGGGTCACCGACGAACCCTCCCTGCGCGGCATCACCGGCATGGAGCGCATGCGCCTCGTGCGCGACGACATCGACGCCCGCGTGCAGGCGCTCGTCGCCACGCAGTAGCCGAACCGGGGTCAGTCCAGAGCCGCGTGCCTCTTCGACAGGTCGACGTAGCGTCCGGCGTGCGGGATGAAACCCTCGTACTGCTCCGGGGCCAGCTCGCGGCGGATCTTCGCGGGGACGCCGGCCGCCAGAGTGCGGTCCGGCACCTCGAAGCCCTCGAGCACCACGGCTCCGGCGGCGATGAGCGCCCCGGAACCGATCACCGAGCGGGAGAGCAACGCCGACTTCATGCCGACAAGCGTCCCGTCGCCGACGGTCGTGCCGTGCACCAGCGCCATGTGGCCGACGGTGACGTCGTCGCCGAGGATGCACGGGGCGTCCCCGTCGACGTGGAGGACCGAATTGTCCTGGATGTTGGTGCGGGCGCCGATGCGGATGGCGTTGACGTCGCCGCGCAGGACGCAGCCGTAGAACACGGAGCTGTCCGGCCCGATCTCGACGTCGCCGATGATGACCGCGTTCGGCGCGATCCACGCCGTCGGGTGGATACGTGGTTTCTTGCCCTCGAACTCGATGATCATGCCAGTGCCTCTCTCACGGATTCCACGCCGGTGAACAGTACGGCGTTCATGCCCAGTTCCGCCGCGGCGGCGACGTTCACCGGGTCGGCGTCGAAGTAGAACGTCCCCTTGGCGGGCACGCCCATCGCGTCGAGAGCCACCGCGTAGGCACGCGGGTCGGGCTTGATCACGCCGATGTCGCAGGACATCGTCACCGCGTCGAAACGCCCCAGCCACTCGTGCTCGGCGCGGGCCCGCTTCGCGAGGCCGGCCGGCAGGTTCGAGAGGATGCCGGTGCACACGCGGTCGTCGATAAGTGAGAGCGCGAGCGCCACCATGTCGGGGTCCTCCTCCATGGAGGACTCCCAGTCGGCGGCGACGGCCTCGGAGATGTCGAAGGGGTCTAGTCCGGTGCGCACCTGGAGCTGACGCCAGAAACGCTCGTCGCTCACGTCGCCGGAATCATAGGCCGGGCGCAGATCGTCGTAGATCGCCCACATGCTCGCGTCGCCCCCCACGGCACGTTCCACGCGGCGTCGCCCGGCATCGGTCCGCTCCCTGAGCAGGACCCCGAAGAGGTCGAACAGCACAGCAGTCATGACACCACTCTACGTAAATACACTGGGACGGCATGATCGATGTCACCCGAACCGCCGACCTTGTCGCACCTGATCTGCTGGGCTGTGTCGTCACCCTCCACGGGGTGTCGGTGCGGCTCACCGAGGTCGAGGCCTACCTGGGCGCCGAGGACGAGGCCGCCCACACCTACCGCGGTCTCACCCCGCGCAACGCGACCATGTTCGGCCCGCCCGGACGACTCTACGTCTACCTCTCCTACGGCATCCACCTGGCGGGCAACATCGTCTGCGCCCCGGAGGGCGTCGGGCAGGGGTGCCTCATGCGGGCCGGCGAGGTGGTGGGCGGGCTCGACACCGCTTATCGACGCCGCGGGGACGTCCCCTTCGAGCGCCTGGCCTCCGGCCCCGGCAACCTGGGCAGGACGCTGGGTCTCTCCCTGGAGGACAACGGCATCGAGGTCACGCTGGAACCGCCTGCGGAACCGGTGGAGTGGGTGGCCGGACCGCGGATCGGGATCTCGCGGAACGTGGACGCGCCGCTGCGTTTCTGGATCCCCGGGGACCGCACGGTCTCCAGGCGGCGGGGACGGCCATGAATAAGGCCCCTTTACGGGACTCCTTATTGATGGAAAAGTGCTGTTTTCATCAATAAGGAGTAGGATCGGGGGCGATTCTCCTGTTTTCACCACCAGACCTGGATTGAGCACGCACATGACCTACCGCCATCTGAAGAAGGTCTTCCACGCGGTCGGAGCGTCCGCTGCTGGTGAGCTTCACCTGGCTCGACGCAACAGTGAAGCCGCACTGCGGTGGGATCTACCCGTGGGTGAGCACACTCTCTTCTGCATCCTCATCCCAGAACTCGTCTCCCTGGTCGAGGTCATTCACCGGCAAGAAGTGGAAATCACAAGATCATGGGAGCGCCTTCCCCCGGGGGTCCGAGGACATTACATCCGTTCACTCCTTCTCGATGAGGTCGTGTTCACCAACGCCATCGAAGGGGTGCAGTCCACACGCCGCCAGATTCAGGACGCTCTGGAGGACGTCCGTGGGGCATCGCGACAGCACCGCCGATTCCGGGAACTCTCTCACCTTTACCTGGCACTCGGCCACGGCAACGGTGTCGTTCCCACATCAGTGCAGGAGATCCGGGAGCTGTACGACAAGATCATGGACGGAGAACTGGAGGAGGGGGAGCGCCTCGACGGTGAACTGTTCCGCGCCGAGCCGGTCGATGTCACCGACCCCGGAGGCAGGTCCGTGCATCGTGGCTTTCAGCCGGAGTCCAAGATCATTGAGGGCCTGCACATAACGTTGATGGCGATGTCTGAAACGCAGCACGCACCACTCGTGTCCGCTGTGATGTCACACTTCATGTTTGAGTGCATCCACCCGTTCTATGACGGCAATGGCCGGACAGGTCGCTACCTGCTGGGACTTCGCCTGAGTGAACTGCTGTCGACGGTGACAGCCCTGAGTCTCTCTAGAATCCTGCACGAGGACCGCCGGAAGTACTACAGGGCCTTCTCTGATGTTGAGGATCCGCTGAACCGTGGTGACGGAACCCCCTTTGCCCTCATGATGATGGAGGCGATCTCCGAATCACAGCAACAACTCCTCACGGACCTGGTCGCACACCATTACCTTCTCGGGCAGCTCGACGAGGAGATGGAGAACCTTCGACAGTCCGGCGAGATCGAGCCGGAGCATGTGAGGAGAATTCTCTTCCTCCTGGGCCAGATCGACCTTTTCGGGACCTCCTCCGGAACCAGGCTCTCTGAAATTGCCGCCTACCTGGAATTGTCCGAGCAGCAGACACGCCACTATCTCAGGAACATGGAGCAGGATGGGCTGGTGTCCACGACGTCGCTGCGTCCTCTCCGTTTCATCCTCTCCCCTCAGGGCAGACGTCTCCTGAGGCTTCCCGAACCCGGTACCGACTGGTGAAGACCGTATGCTGGGAGCATGAACAGCTTCACCATTCGCCGCGAGGCCGAGGCCGACATCCCCGCCATCCGGGATCTCACGTCGCGCGCGTTCGTCGACAAGCCCTACTCGCGTCAGCGTGAGGCCGCGATCGTGGAGCGGCTGCGCGACGCCGACGCCCTCACCTTCTCCTTCATGGCCGTCAAGGGCGCGTCCCTGGTGGGGCACATCGCGGCGTCCGCGGTGAAGATCTCCGACGGGACCGGGAACTGGTTCGGCGTCGGCCCGATCAGTGTCGCCCCGGAACGCCAGGGCGAGGGCATCGGTTCCCTGCTGATGCAGCGTGCCCTGCAGGAGCTGCGGGAGATGGGCGCCGCCGGCGCCGTGTCCGTCGGCGACCCGACCTTCCTCGGCCGTTTCGACTTTGTCGACGCCCCTGACCTGCGCCTGCCGGGGATGGACCCGCAGTACTTCCGGGCCCTGCCCCTCGCGGACACCACCCTGCCGACGGGCACGGTGTGGTACCACGACGCGTTCGTCGTGTAGCTAGAGCTCCACCTCGCGACGCCCGTACTCGTACCTCCGCCGCTCGCCCTCCTGGTAGACCTGCGGCGGGGCCGGCAGCTCCACCGGGGAGCCGGTGAGCATCGCGACCTCGATGGTCACCGGGGACGCGCAGTGCAGGACCAGTTCCCCGCCGGTGTCGAGGCTGACGCGGATTCCCGAGTCACGCCACCACTCCCACTGCTGCTCGCCGCTGAGCTTGTCGATCAGCGCCACCCGGTCCTGGATCCGCCGGATCCCCGTGATCGTGCCGGGCAGGTCGTGGGCGTCACCGTCGGCCTCCCCGGGGCGGGCCTCGAGCACCGACTCGACGCGCTCGCCGCCCTCCTGCAAGTCGACGACCTGCTCGACGAACTCCAGCTCCACGACCCCCCGGTCCGTGTCGAGCCACGCCCCGAAGGCCCCGACCCCGTCATCGAGTTCCAGGTCCGTGCCGAAGGTGCGCAGCTGCGCACCGACGAGCCCGCGGAGCAGATCCAGGCTGGTGTCACTGAGGAAGGTGTCGGTCATGGTGCCAGGCTAGCTGCACGCCCCCGGATCGGTCTCCCACGCCAGCCGGATGAGCTCCTCGAGCACGTCCAGGTCGATGTCCTCCGGTTTGTTCACGTACACGCAGGACACCGCGGTCCGGTGCTTGCCCAGCTGCGCGAGCAGCTCATCTGCACCCGGCGCCCCCTGCAGCCCGTAGAGGGAGATCCGCGCCTTCCGCGGGCTGAAACCGACGTGGAAGGTGTCGCCCTCCCGGCCCGTGGCGTAGCGGTAGTGCACCCGCCCGTAGCCGATCATGCTCGGCCCCCACATGACCGGTTCCTCACCGGTGGCGCGGGCGAAGATCTCCAGCAGCAGCCGCCCGTGCTCCCGGCGCCGCCCCTCCAGGCCGTCGACGTACCCGGCCGGGGACTGCGTCGTCTCCGTGGTCCGCAGGTCCGGCGCGCTGACTCCGGTGTGCCCGCGCGTCCACTCCGCCGCCCGTTCCTCCGGTGCGGGGGCGTTCGCCATGCTCAACCCCCGTTCCCGGAGTGCCGCCTGCAGGCGTTCCAGCCCCCGCTTGCCGACGCCGTGCAACCCCAGCAACTCCGCCCAGTCCACGCCGGCGAGCGACTCGAGGTCCGGGTGACCGGCGGCGGTGAGGGCGTCGGGCGGGGCGCCCCACACCGGGGATGTCCTCCAGGGGTGTGCTCATGGCCGCGATTCTAGGGCAACACACCCCACAGACTGACATGTCTTTCATTCCCAGACCTACCGGTCTAGGCTCCTTGGCATGGCCCATCCGCTCCTCGCCTTCCCCGCCACCGTCAACGAGCACGCCGCCCGCGTCACCGCGGGACTGGTCGTCCTCCTGACTCTGGCCACCATCCTCACCACCGGCCCGACCCGCCTGCTCCTGCTCACCCTCCTGACGCTCGGCTTCGCCCTGCGCGTCGTCGGCGGCCCCCGCTACTCCCCTCTCGCCCGATTCTCCGTCCACGTGCTCGTCCCGCTGCTGCGCCGCCCACCCCGCCTCACCGCCGGCGCCCCGAAACGCTTCGCCCAGGCCCTCGGACTCGCCTTCAGCGCCACCGCCCTCAGCCTCAGCCTCCCCGGCTGGCACCACGCCGCCACCGTGACCCTCGTGATGCTCGCTGCCGCCGCCACCCTCGAGGCCGCGTTCGGATTCTGCCTCGGATGCCGGATCTTCGGCCAGCTCATCCGCCTCGGACTCATCCCCGAGGACGTGTGTGCAGACTGCGCCGATGTCACCGCCCGCTACGCCCGCGCGAAGGCCCCCACGCTCGAGATCCCCCGTGCCGAGGTGGACATCCACGTACGCTGACCCCCATGGGAATCTCGGACATCGCACGCACCGTGGAACGGCGGATCAACGCGACGGGGGTGCGTCGTAAAGCAGCCCAGGGATGGCGACCGGCCGTCACCGGCTTCCACGGCTACGGCAGCCCCACCCGCCTCCACGTCCTCGGACGCGTCCTCATGGAGAGCCCCGACCCGGCGTCAAACCAGGTCCAGCGCGGCTGGCGGCAGTTTTTCACCACCCAGGTCAGCGACATCCCGGTGTCCGTCCGCATCGGCGACCTCGTGGTGGAATCCCGGACCAACGCTCAGGGCTACATCGACGTCCTCGTTCACGACCATGGCCTGACACCCGGATGGCACGAGGTCAGCCTCGAACCCGCAGACGGACCCGCCACCAGCGCCCGCATCCTCATCGTGGACTCGGACGTGCGGTACGGCATCATCTCCGACATCGACGACACCGTCCTGGTCACCTGGCTGCCACGGGCACTCATCGCCGCCTGGAACGCCTGGGTGAAGCGCACCGACCAACGACGCCCCGTACCCGGCATGGCCGAGTTCTACGCCGAACTACGCCGCAACCACCCCAACATGCCCGTCTTCTACCTGTCCACCGGTGCCTGGAACACCTTCGGAACCCTCGTGGACTTCCTCGCACGCCACAACTTCCCCACCGGACCCCTCCTGCTCACCGACTGGGGCCCCACCCCCACCGGCCTCTTCCGCGACGGCGCCGAGCACAAGAAGATCCAGCTGCGCAACCTCATCATCGAGTACCCCGACATCCACTGGATCCTCATCGGCGACGACGGACAGCACGACCCCCTCACCTATTCCGAACTCGTCTTCGAGCACCCGGACCGGGTGGCCGGCGTGGCCATCCGGCAGCTCAGCCCGCAGGAGCACGTCCTCGCCCACGGCACCGCCGCCCCGCTCGCACAGGCCCGCCGCGAGGAGCTCTTCGGCGTGCGCACCATCGTCGGAGAGGACGGGCACGAGCTGCTGGAGGAGTACCGGAAGGACCCGTTCCTGGGGTAGGGGCTGTTGTGACGTACCCTTTTGTGCTTGGCAGAGGATTCTGAACTGGGCCTTTACCCCCGGGTTGGGCACATCGGGGTACATCCGCACGAGTGCCCGGCGAACGGAACAGAGTTTGACATGTACACCGGGTCGACATGTCCCTCGGATATGTCGATTCTCGGGCGGAAAATCGACATGTGGGATTTAGGTGAGGATCTCCAGTGCCCGGCCATTGACAAAGATCTTCTGCCTGCCCACCTTCACCTCCACCAGGAGTCCGGCACGGACCAGCTTGGCCAACCAGTTGGACGCCGTCTGCCGTTGCGCAAGCTCAGCGTCAATGACGTCCTGGATGCGCACGTAGGGATTCATCAACAGAACTTCCGCGAGCTCCGCAGCAGGCTGAATTCCTCCGATTCCACGGATCTCCGCTGCGGTCTGTTCCTGCAGGTCACGAAGCCGGTTGATCAGTTCATAAGCGTCACGGGCGGCTTGCTCAACACCGCGCACCATGAACAGCACCCAGTCCTCCCAGGCAGACTCCTCCGTGACTGCCCGCAGCAGACGGTAGTACTCGGACTTGTTGGAGACGATGTACCCGGAGAGATAGAGAACAGGAAGCTGCAGCAGGTTCGCCTGAATGAGAAGTAGAACGTTCAGCAGCCGTCCCGTTCGACCATTTCCATCATAAAAAGGATGGATTGCCTCGAACTGATAGTGGGTCACCGCCATGAGAACCAACGGATCGAGGTCATGGTCTGAATAAATGAATCGTTCCCATGCCCCCAGGTGTCGCTCAATGACCTCCCTACCCTCGGGCGGCGTGTACACCCGCGTCTTCTTCGCCGGATCTCCGATGAAGGTCCCGGGAGTTGAGCGGATGAGAGCCGGCCCTCCCTGCAGAATGGATCCCAGCATTTCGGCGGTCTTCACGGACACCGGCCGCTCGCCGAGCTGCGCAACTCCCCGGTGCAGCGCCTCGCGGTAACGAAGAGCTTCCTTGGTGGCCGGGGACGGATCCGCATCGACAGCCCACGCCGCGCGAAAGAGTTCGTCATTGGTGGTGACGATGTTCTCGATCTCAGTCGATGCCTGTGCCTCACGCAGGGGAATCGTTGACGTGATGATGTGCGGGTTGGGGATCAGACGGCACGCCGTATCCAGCGCCGCCAGCTGTTCTCGCGCAGCTACAACCGCCTTGAGGACCCCTCTGGTCTCCACCTCAATTGGGGGCGGCAACGGAGGTAGGTCGTTGTAGGGAAGGTCAGGGTCAAAAGTCGACGGCATGCCGTTCATGTACACAGCGTAAGCATATCCCGGGGATATGTCGATCTTTCTCCCAAAAATCGACATATGATCTTTCGGGATGATCGTAACCAGGGAAAACTCAGGCACCACTCCGGCCCAGGCGTATCAACACAGCCTCCTCGATCGCCGCCACCGCAACGTCGAAACGGATGCGCTCCTGCTCGATGCGCAGATGCCCGGCCATAATGAGCGCCTCGACGGCCGCTCCCTCCGCCTCGGTCAGTCCCGGATAGGAGCGCACCTGGAATTCCCGGTCCGGAACTCCGAGACGGGACCACCTGCGCACGGTGTCCACATCCATGAGCACCGATGTCACATCCCCGTGGATGCCGCGTACATTCGAGAGAATGGAGAAGCCGTCGGCATCCAGATCGCCCCAGTACAGGAGGGGTGCAGCCCGGAACCAGGGTTCCGCAGCCAATGACGCCGCCCGGTAACCCACACCCCACACGTGAACAACCCCCGGCCATGTCGGCAGGGCGAGAAAGCTGCTGAGATTCTCCACCATGAGGATGCCGCGTGCCGGTGAGACGGCAGCCAGCTCCTCCACGGGAACCTCCACATCACTCAACCCACCGGGGCCCTCACCGGGGTGAGATCGCATCCGCACGCGGTCGGGTGGGGCCAGCAGCCCGAGGTCCTCGCGGCCGGACACTCCCCGAGTAGCGGCCAACAGGGTCTCCACCAGCGGGCGGTGACGTTCCAGCCACTTGGTATCCACCCCTTCCACGGCCACGGCACGGGGCAGCACCGTCACACCCGGGCGTTCCCGAAACCAGGTCACCACACGCAGTGCTGTCTCCAGGGTCGGCATCCCCTGATCCGCCCACAGGGCGATGGCCGTGACGACGGCCTCCCTGTCGCACCCTGCGTCCACCAGCAGGTCTCGGCGCTGCACCCACGCGGCCCATTCCGCCCCCAGCTCCGCCTCCTGCACCAGCGCATCAAGGCTGTCCACCTCGAAGCGGACAGGCACCGGGTGCCGGCCGGCACCCGCCGCCGTCCAGTCGCGATTCTCCCACACGACGCCCGGTACGCCCTCCCAGTCCCGGACGAATCGGCGGGCCCCCTTCTCGTCCGCAGCCGCGGCGCGGGCAGTCGGAGGGTGGAGGGGGAAGCCGTGGCCGGGGAAGGCGTCGAGAAGCAGTTTCCGTCGGTGACGGCGGATGTAGCTCTGCAGTTTCACCCGGGCGTCGGCACGCATGACCACCATGTCAGCCCACCTCGATCCGGGACAGTCCGGACACACCCCGGACCTCCCCGCGGGAATCGGGCGCCTCGGAGTAGCTGACCACCACGGTGCCACCGACGTAGGGACTCAGGGTCTGGATGAGCTTGAGTGGCGTGGCCAGGATCATGTGGAAACCGAAGCTGGCGAACACGTCCATGGTCTGCCTGGTGAAGGCGGGGTCGGCGCGGTCGAAGGCCTCGTCGAGGATGACGGAGGCATACGCCGGGTACTGCGCCCCCGGTTCGGCCAGCTGGTAGCGCAGCGCCGCAGCCAGGCAGAAGAACACCAGCTTCTGCGCCTGCCCACCGGACAAGGAGGTGGAGTCGACGTAGGTGTTGATCGTCTCGCCGGCGCTGTCGCGCTCCAGCCCGATGAAGCTGACGTGTCGGCGAGTGTCCAGCACCAGGCTCCGCCAGCGTCGATCGGCGGAATCCTGGGAACCGAGCTTCCGCATGATCTTCGCTATCGACTGGTAGCGAGCGAACGCCTGCTTCTCGTCGCTGCTGCCCAGTCCTCCGCTGGTGGCCTCATCGAGGTCACGCTGGAACTGTACGACGACCTCCCCACGTCTGTCCCGGACCTCGATGTGCAGGTAGCGATCGGTGTTGAACTCCGAGCGGGCCAGGGAACGGTTGATCGGTTCGATGCGTTCCTCGATCTCCCGGCGCGCGTTGCGCAGGGTACGCGCAATGGCACCCAGGTTGCGGGTGGACATGTCGTTCATGAGAGAGAGGAACCGCTGGGTGAACTCCGCGAGTCGGTCATCGCGCAGGAGGGTCAGCCGGTTGAGGGCCTCCCCGATGTACTCCGGTTGGGGCAGGATGTCCGCCTGCTCGGCCGGCCAGGTCTGGATGTAGCGGGTGAGGTGATTTCCGATCTGTGTGTCGGTGTTGCGCAACGTTACCTCCAACGCCTCGAGCCGGTGGTCGAGTTCCTCGCGCAGTGCCTGCGTGCGTTCATCGACGTTGCCTGCGTGCAGGCGGCGAGTGGCACCAGTGAGCCGCTCCTCTAGCTCGCGCGCGATGTCCTCGTCCACGTCGGCGACCGGCTGTGACTTTAGACGGGCCAGCTCCTTCTCTGCGGTGCCCTTCTTGTCCGCAAGGACAGCCTGATGGCGCACGGCCTCCTCGGTGGCCTGATCTGCCCGCCGGAGATCGAGGGTCGCTGCCTCCAGACGGAGCTGTAGTTCAGCGGCCACAGGAGTTCTGGTCAGCTCCTCAAGGGCACGATCCAGATCCGCCACGACGGTGTCTGCTGCGGCGACATCCACATCCGCCCACGTGGTCCGCAGAATGAGCTGCGCTGCCTGGTACTCCCGCTGGAGTCCCTCGATACGCACGCGTGCCTCACGGAGACGATTTCTCGCAGCCTCCACTGTCCGACGCAACGTGGCAACCTGTTGCCGGAGCAGCTCAATCTTCGCGTGGTTCGTGGACCCGAGACGATAGGTGCTTCGGTCACCGAGGCGACGCCGGTCATCCTTCTCCAGTCTCTCGGTGGGGTCACCGGACCGCAGCGCGAATCTGACCAGACCCTGCAGAGTGACTCCGTTGTCGCTGGGGCGGAGCTCCCCGAGTGCCCCGGCATCTGCCACACACAGGAAGTTGTGCCTCTTACCCAGTTCTGCGTGCAGCCAGTCACGGAACGGGGATTCGATGACGGTCACCTTGCGGGGCAGAGCATTGTGGGCCAGACGCGGGGACGAGTAGGTCTCCTTCGTGTGCACGGCGTTGATCACCAGTCGGGCACCGAGGTGGTGCGCATCGACCCACTCCCGCACCCGGGGAAACACCGTCTCCGACACCAGAAGAGTGGCCGCCAGAGTGCTCAGCCGCCGTTGGATCACCGGTTCCCAGTCCGCGTCGACCGGATCGATGAGTTCACCCGCGAAGGGGAGATCACGGTTGTTGAGACCGAGATCTCGGCACAGCTTGTCGCGGACGTCGAGAAGCCGGGCCTCGATGTTGCTGGTACCACGACTGAGTGCATTCAACTCCTTCTCCGCCGCCTTGAGCTCATCCTCGGTGCGGGTCCGGGCGCTGACGGCCTCCTCACTGCTGGCATCGAGCTTTTCCCGACGCTCCGTGAACTCGTCAACTATCACCCGTGCGTCATTGCTCAGCTGCTGATAGCCTTCGGCATCCTCCGGTTCCACGCCGCCGATACCGGCCACCGCCTCCACCACCCGCGTTCGCTCCGCACGTGTCCGCTGCGCCTGCTCCACCGCCGCGGACCGACGCGCACTGAGCTCACCATGTCGTGCACCGAGTGTCCGGTCCACCGCGTCCTGCGCGATCCGCTGCATCTCCGCGGCGTGCGTCAAGGCCTGGCGTGCACTCTGCAACCGGGACAGGGCCTCGTCATGTTCGATGATGAAACGCCGCACCAGCGCTTCCTGCTCCTCACGCTTGATCCGGTTGGTCACCGTCGGCAGGGCCTGCTTGAGGTGGTGTGCATGCTCCTTGCTTGTCGACGCCTCCTCCTTTCTCTTCTGCAGCCCCACCAGGGGTTCCAGCGCCTCCACCTGAGCGCGGATGTCCTCGACCCGTTCATAGGCTCCCTCGAGGTCCCCGAACTGTTCAAGGGCACGGTCGGCCTTGGCGAAGGTGTCCGGTTCGACGAGCATGTAGTCCCGGAAGAGGTCGTCGAGACTCTGGAGGTCCTTCGCCGACTGAGCGCGGTGCAGAAGGAACTGGGCCTCCTCGCTGGCGATCCCCAGGCGGGAACGGAATTTCGCCGCGAACACGGAGTGCCTGTCGGAGAAGATCGCCTTCTTGTGGACCGCCTTGATGCGCCTCTTGTCGATGCCACTACCCAGATAGTCCACCAGTCCATAGACAGTGAACTCACCAGAGAACAGGCCGTAGAAACGTTCCACATCAGTCGGTGAATTATGACCAGATTTCAGATAGAACATCGCCACGAGGGTGTACACCTCCCCCTCGGCGTTGTCGTAGGTGAGACCGACGACAGAGTAGGTTGCCCGAGGTCGCAGATACGTGGCCACCACCTGGCCGGAGGCGTGGTCCTCACGGGAACGCCATGCACCCCGGACATAGGAGACGAGGTTACGTCCCTTGCCTCGCGGGGTGTTCGCCTGCGCGGCGGCGTTGAAGCGCACGCGGTCACCGGGGAGGAGGACCGCAGTGATGGCGTCGATAAGCGTGGACTTTCCGGACCCAGATCCACCGGTGATGAGGAAACCCTCCCGCGATACCGGGATGTCCAGGCTTCCCTCGAAGGTGCCCCAGTTGATCAGCTGGATCCGCGAAAGGCGGTACTGGCCGGGATGGATGCTCATGCCTGGTCCTCCGGAATGGTGGTGTCGGTGCGGAATCGCTCGTACTCGACACGGACCCCCTCGACGGTGGCTGCATCGAAGATCTGTCTCAGGGCAGGAGACACCTCATACCGCCCCTCGGTCTCGGTCTTGTACATCAACGAATAGTCGATCATCCGCTTGAACGCCGCCTCATAACGTCGGGCGAGCTTCGCCTCATCGGATTCTGCATCGACCCGGTAGAGGAGGATCTGGTCCCGGAGTTCACCACGGTCGATGATGACACGCTCTCCAGGCGCCGCCAACGCCAGTTCCTGCCGCAGGTGCAGGATGATGAGGGTGTCCATGTGGCTCAGTGACTCGGTGCGCAGCACTTTCGGCACCGGTTCCTGGCGTCCCTCGACCTCCACGTCCTGCCCGCCGGCTGCGGCCCGGGAGAAGGCGATCCCGGCTTCCTCGTCGAGGACGAGGTCAAGGAAGACATTGTGCAGAGCAGTCTGCAGTGCCCCCCGATCGGTGACGATCGCCTTCCACACCTGCGGATGCATCTCCGCCCGGATCATCGGCCCCTTGAGCAGCTGCACCAGAGCCCGGCGCGAGTGATAGGACAAGGTCCCGGAATCGCCTGGCCACATCGGTTCCGTCATCGCTGCTCCTCTGTGGTGTCCGGACGTGTGAACTGCCAACCGCTGATCCTCGCCCTTCGTCTCGTTCCTTCATCCTCCCACTCCACAACCTGCGGGGCACCAGTGGGAGATCCTCGTTGCATGGCCAGGTGCAGGAGACCAACCACGCTCGCCAAGCCCTGCGTCGGAGGATGTTGATGCATGACCTCAGCGATGGTGGCGGTCACGTGAAGTGCGAGAGCTCTGGCCACCGCTTCCTCCAGCTCCTCGAAGTCAATCTCACTGGCCCGGATCTCTGCGAGCAGGGTGTCTGTGTTCAGCTCGACCTCAGCGACCTTCTCCGGCTGCTGCCCGACCTGCTCCTCGCCCGGGTTCCGCAGCCGCAGTGCTGCCACCGAACGCACCTGCATGCCGATCCGCACCAACGGGGTCTCCATCTGGTTGACCGGATGCACCGCCCCCGCCTGGGCCGCCTGCGCGGCGGCGTGCCGGGTTTCCCGCAGCAACTGGACCATGCGCCGATTCTCGGCGAACTCATCGGTGGTGACGTAGTGCCGCAGGCTGCGCGCCAGCGAAGTCATCTCATCACTGACCTCGTAACTGGACTCCTCCATGTCCCGGAAAACCCGGTGCAGACGGACCTGCAGTTCCTCCGGGATCTCCCCGGTGGCGTCCCTCCCGAGAACCTCGCTGATCCACCGGTCGATCAGCGTGGAACGTTCCCGATCCAGCAGGACATCAAAGAAACTGCTGAAGCTGCGACCGGCATCCGATTCGCCGATGAGATCCACCCCCCGGAAGATCTCCTCCAGGACGTCACCGCGCGGATCCTCCGGGTCAAGAAGCTGACGACGCAGCTGCCGGTTGAGATCACCGATCTCCTGGCGCACGCGCGCGAAATCCGCCGGTATCGATGCAGCCAGATCCAGAATGTCCCCCACTCGCTCCTGAATCTGCGCTGACGTGAGCACCTCGAACTCACCCCGGTGGGTGGAGTCGATGAGTCTGTCAATCTCCTCACGTTCGCGCTCCAGCTCGGCGAGACGCTGGCCTGCGTCCGGATCCGATTCCCGGGCGAGGGTCTGCAGGGCCTGCGAGAGCGCCTCCATCCGGGAGGCCGACACGGTACGGTGCGGTCGATCCCAGCGCTGCAGTGCATCGAGCACCGCCAGCGACTCCTCGCTGGGCTCAATCGTCTCACCGGTGCGGCTGGTTCCCGGCCGGCGGATGAACCACTCACTACGCACCCAGTCGCCCACGTAATCCTGCGGGCCACGCGGCAGAGAGAAGCCCTCGGCATTGAGATTGCGCAGGTCTTCGTCGAGAAGCGCGTAGATCTCCTGCACCGGCCGGGCCACCGCCCCCTGCGGGAAGTAGCGTGCCACCACGGCCAGCACCACCGGCAGATGATCGCTGCGCAGCAGCGACATCACAGGGGACGTCCTGCGGAAGCGCGCGAAGCCGAGCGCATGGGAAACCAGACTCATGACTCTTTAGTACCGCACGACCCTGACATGCGCTGCCTGAATATGAAGAGGTGTTCGACCCCCGCCGCCCCAACTCTCATCGAGAAGCCGAAGCCCGGAGCTGAAAAGTGCATACACCCCCGCGGTGCAGCGTTTCCCGTAAAACACTGCCAGTGAAGCCAAAACCCTCCCCACAGATGCCACAGCAAGCTCATACTGAAGGCGCACCCTATCAACGCGTTCGCACTCGGCACCGAAGGGTTACGCCCGCAGATTTAGTTGCCAGCAAGCGCCGGGCCCGAGGCCATGGTTGCGCCCATTCTCAACTCTCGAGCCCGCCCATCACGGAATGACACCGGACCCCAAGACATCAGCGGCCAACACTTCGCATCAGTGTTCTAGATACCCTCCAAACCCCTCCGGGTCATTCTGGCCAAGTGCTTCGGCCGTGAACGGACATCTGCGAAGCTCAACCGGAATATCGACGTGCTCATACCCACGGAACAAATCCCGGTTGAGCCTTCGACCGAAATCGAGTTCGTCTGGCCCACCCGACTTGACCCCGTGAGGTGGAACCAATTCAGGGAAGTGGATGGCCAGGTCCCCATCCAGGACATGCCCCTGCGGGAACTGGCCAATGCGCTGAGGTTCGCGTTCCATGAAGTCCTCGTCATACCAGTCGTCGACGACGACTCCTTCGAGCTCCTCGGCCGTGCCACGGCCTCCATGTTGGGATTCAGCCGCTATTCAGCACGCACCCAGCATCGACTGGAGGAGGCGTTCCGTATCCACCGACAGGAAATCACCGGCTGACCACATGGACCAGGGAGGGGTCCCGTCTCACCGGGACACCCCCAACCTGTCTCCTCGTGACGCTGGATCCGTCCCATGGCTCCACTAACCGGCACCACCACGTCCCGCCTTGCCGCGGGCCCGTGCGCATCCTCAACACGTCCGAGTTCGATCCGGAGGTGCCACACGGATGCTGCTGTTCACGGGAGTCATCGAGAAGCTCTCCCGCCACGGAAGACCGCCCCTACCCCAGGATCACCACGTCCAGCCGCCGCGGCCCATGCACTCCCTCGACCCGTTCGAGCTCAATGTCGGAGGTGGCGGACGGGCCGGAGATCATGGTGATCGGCCCCTCCAACCCGACCGAAGCCACCCGCTCCCAGGCCTCGGGGAAGAGTTCCACGATGCTCCCGGCGGGCACGATGCAGATGTGGTGGTCGGGGATGAGGGAGAGTTCGCGTCGCCCCTCGTCCGTCCGGCCGGTGAGGAAGATGGTGCCGGTCTCGGCGCAGGAGACGGTCGACGAGGTGATGACGCAGGCCGCGTCGAGCGGGTCGGACACCTCCTCGGCGAGGGGGAGCCAGGTCGGGTCGAGGCCGTCGGGGAGGACGACGGGCCCGGTGATCAGTCCGTCGAGGAGTGTCGGCAGCGACTCCACCGTGGCGGAGTGCACCGTCGCCCGGTAGTCCTCCAGGCGGTCGACGAGCATCTCGCGGACCTGGTCCGCCGGGGAAACGGAGGTGCGTCGATAAGCACGGGGGACCTCGGGCGCGGCGGGGGCGTCGGACAGGGACGCCCGCAGGCGCTGCATGATCTCGGTTCGGGCGTTCATCGATTCTCCTGGAACCAGTGGCGGAAGGACTGCTTCGGGGGTGTGGGCACAATACGCTCCTGTGTCCAGCCGCCGACGAGGCCGGGCAGCCAGCGGATGCGGAAGCGTACGAGCGGGAGCGCGCGTTCCAGCAGCGACATGACCCGCCCGGAACGCATGACCAGGGACATGCCTTTCATCAGCAGGGACATCTGGCCGGGCTTCTCCACTTCCTCGACGGCGCGGGCGCGGAGATGGACGAGGATGTCGGGGATGTTGATCTTCACGGGGCAGACGTCGTAGCACGCGCCGCACAGGGTGGAGGCGAAGGGCAGCGACGCGTTCTCCTCCGAGGACAGCCCCGTGAGCTGCGGCGAGAGGATCGCGCCGATGGGCCCGGGGTAGGTGGAGCCGTAGGCGTGGCCGCCGGCGTGCTCGTAGACGGGGCAGACGTTGAGGCACGCGGAGCAGCGGATGCAGTGCAGCGCGGAGCGGCCCGCCTCATCCGCCAGCACGGCGGAACGGCCGTTGTCCAGGAGTACGAGGTGCACGTTCTGCGGGCCGTCGCCGTCGTGCACGCCGGTCCACAGGGAGGTGTAGGGGTTCATGCGCTCGCCGGTCGAGGAACGCGGCAGGAGCTGCAGGAACACCTCGAGGTCTGCGAAGGTGGGCACGAGCTTCTCGATGCCCATCACCGTGATGAGCGTCTCCGGCAGCGTGAGGCACATGCGCCCGTTGCCCTCGGACTCGACGACGGCGAGGGTGCCGGTGGAGGCGACTCCGAAGTTCGCGCCGGAGACCGCCACCTTCGCGCGGAGGAACCTCTCGCGCAGATGCCGGCGGGCGGCCTCGGCGAGCACACGCGGCTCGTCGGTGAGGGGGCCGGGCATGTGTCCGGCGAAGATGTCGCGGATCTCCCGGCGGTTGCGGTGGATGGCGGGCACGAGGATGTGGGAGGGTTTGTCCTCGCCGAGCTGCACGATGAGTTCGGCGAGGTCGGTCTCCAGGGCCTCGATGCCGGCGGCGGCGAGGTGTTCGTTGAGTCCGATCTCCTGGGTGGCCATCGACTTCACCTTGAGCACCTCGGTTTCACCGGTCGCGCGGACCAGGCGTTCCACGATGGAGTTCGCCTCCGCCGCGTCCCGCGCCCAGTGCACGACGCCGCCGCGGGCGGTGAACTCGCGCTCGAACTGCTCGAGCAGTTCCGGCAGCCGTGCCATGACGGTCTTCTTGAGTGCGGAGCCCGTGGCGCGCAGGTCCTCCCAGTCGGGGAGTTCCCCGACGACGGCGGCGCGTTTGCCGCGGATGGTGTGGGTCGCGTGACGGATGTTGGCGCGCATCTGTTCGTTGCGCATCTGTTCGCGGGCGGCCGCCGGGAACGGCCGGGTGGTGTGCAGGTTGCCCTGCCCGTAGGTGGGGATCCCTAGATTGACGGCGCGGTCCACGGCTCCTCCTTCGTCGAGGCGAGGATTTCAGCGAAGTGCAGGGTCTGCTTCCCGACGCCCCTCTTCTCCATCGCCCCTCCCAGGTGCAGGAGGCAGGCGGTGTCGCCGCCGGTGCAGATGTCGGCGCCGGAGCCGGTGATGTTCCGGATCTTGGCCTCGGCCATCGCGCCGGAGACGGCGGGGTTCTTGAAGGAGAAGGTGCCGCCGAAGCCGCAGCACTCCTCGGCGTCGGGGAGCGGACGGACGTCGATGCCGTCGACGGTGCGGATGAGGTCGACCTGGCGGTCACCGAGGCGCAGCAGTCGCGCCCCGTGGCAGGAGGGGTGGTAGGTGACGGTGTGGGGGAACCAGGAGCCGAGTTCGGCGGCGGAGGTGACGCCGAGGACGTCGATGAGCAGCTGGGACAGTTCCCACGTGCGGGTGCCGATCTCCACCGCCTCGTTCTCCAGGCCGGCGTCGCCGCCGGCGCGGGCGACCATGGGCTGCTGGTGGCGGACGGAGGCGACGCAGGAGCCGGAGGGCGCGACGATGATGTCGGCGTCGGCGAAGGCGCGGACGTGATTGCGGACGACGGGCAGCGCGTCGGCGAGGTAGCCGCTGTTGACGTGCATCTGGCCGCAGCAGCCCTGGTTCTCGGGGAAGATGACCTCATGGCCGAGGCGTTCGAGGATGCGGGTGGTGGCGACCGCTACGCGCGGGAACATGGCATCGACCATGCACGTGGCGAAGAGGGCTATTTTCATGGTTTCTCCAGGTGGAGGTGGACAAGGTGGCGACTGACCAACTGTGGTCAGACCATAGTAGGCCAGCCTGCCGGGGTGACGCAAGGCACACTTTTCCACACCCGACCCTTGACGTGTGTGATCCACGACATATAACCTGCCGCGGACTGACCACAGTGGTCCGACCACATCCCCCACTCTAGGAGATCCGCGTGACCACCTATACCGCGCTTACCGACGCCGTCGGCGGCAACCTCGCCCTGTCGGCACTCGTCGGCACCCTCCCCCTCATCACGTTCTTCGTCATGCTGCTGGCCGTCAAGGCCCGCGCACACGTCTCCGGACTCACCGCCCTCGCGGTGGCGCTCCTCGTCGCCGTCCTCGGCTTCGGCATGCCCTGGGACCTCGCACTCCTCTCCGCCAGCCAGGGTGCCGTCTTCGGGCTCTTCCCCATCGTCTGGATCGTCGTCCTCGCCCTGTGGTTCTACCAGGTCACGGTGCTCTCCGGCCGCTTCGAGGACATGCGCACCATCTTCGACACCATCGGCGGCGGTGACCTGCGCATCCAGGCCATCCTCATCGCCTTCTGCTTCGGCGGCCTGCTCGAGGCGCTCGCCGGCTTCGGCGCCCCCGTCGCCATCACCGCGACGATGATCCTCGCCCTCGGCCTCACCCCGCTGAAGACGGCCACCGTCGTGCTGCTGGCCAACACCGCCCCCGTCGCCTTCGGCGCGGTGGCCATCCCCATCACCACCGCCGGCACCCTCACCGACCTCGACCCGGCCGTCATCGGCGCGGTCGTCGGCCACCAGGCCCCCTTCTTCGCCGTGCTCGTCCCCTTCATCCTGCTGCTCATCATCGACGGCGTCCGGGGCCTCCGCGAGGCCTGGCCCGCCGCCCTGGCCATCGGCCTGTCCTTCGCCGTCGCCCAGTGGTGGTGCGCCACCTTCTTCTCCTACGAGCTCACCGACATCGTCGCCGCACTCGCGGGCCTCGCCGCCGCCGTCCTCCTCCTGCGGTTCTGGCGGCCGCAGGGCGCGGAGAACGTGCGGGAGCGCCTCGGCGTCGTGAAGCCCCCGGCACCCGAGTCCCTCACCCCGGGCCGCGTGTGGATGGCCGTCCTCCCCTACGTGCTGGTCGTCACCGTGTTCGGCGTGGCCAAGCTGTGGACCTGGGGCGTCAACGTCCCCGCGCTGCTGGCCGCCACCGACGTGCAGATCCCGTGGCCCGGCCTCGACGGGCGTCTGCTCAGCACCGACGGCACGCCGCTGAGCGGCACGGTGTACAGGTTCCAGTGGCTCTCCTCCCCCGGCACGCTGCTGCTCATCGCCGGCGTGCTCGTCGCCGCCATCTACGCCGCGTTCGACCACGGCGGCCGCTTCCGGCTCTCGCTTGCCGACGCCGCCCTGGAGATCGGCCGCTGCTTCCACAAGATGCGCTGGTCCGCGCTCACCATCATCAGCGTGCTCTCCCTGGCGTACGTGATGAACTTCTCCGGGCAGACCATCGCCATCGGCACGTGGGTCGCCGGACTCGGCGCCGTCTTCGCGTTCCTCTCCCCCGTCCTCGGCTGGCTGGGCACCGCCGTCACCGGCTCCGACACCTCGGCCAACGCCCTGTTCGCCAACCTGCAGAAGACCGCCGCCCTGGAGACCGGCCTCGACCCCCACCTCATGACCGCCGCGAACACCTCCGGCGGCGTGGTCGGCAAGATGATCTCCCCGCAGTCCCTGGCCATCGCCGCCACCGCCGTCAACCTCGAGGGCCGCGAGTCCGCCATCTTCCGCTCCGTCGTCTGGTGGTCCGTCGGCCTGCTGCTCGTGCTGTGCACCCTCGTCTACCTGCAGTCGAACGTTCTGGCGGGGATGCTCCCCGTCTAGTATGAGGGCATGACCACAGCTCCGCGTGCCTATTCCGTCGTCCTCGACTGGCTGGAGGAACAGCTGCGCTCCGGCGAGATCGTCGTCGGCGACAAGCTGCCCGGTGAACGGGCCCTCGCGGAGCAGTTCAGCATCTCCCGCGCCTCCGTCCGCGAGGCCACCCGCATTCTCGACGCCATGGGACTCGTCCGCTCCGGCGTCGGTTCCGGTCCCAACGCCGGTGCCATCGTCATCTCCGAGCCCTCCGCCGCCCTGGCCTGGGCCCTGCGCATGCACGTGGCCACCCGCGCCCTGCCCGTCCGCGACCTCGTGCAGACCCGCCTCCTCCTGGAGACCCAGGCCGCCCACGACGCCGCCGACCCCCGGATCGCCCCCGACTCCGAGGAACGCACCGCCATCCTCCGCAGCGCCGGCGAGGTCCTCGACCAGATGGACCACCCCGGCCTCCCGGCCGCGGACTTCCACGCCCTCGACGCCCAGTTCCACATCCTGCTCATCTCGCTCGCGGGCAACGTCGTCGTGGAAACGATGATGGCCTCGCTGCGCCAGGCCACCATCAGCTACATCAGCGAGACCGTCGCCGACAACCCCGACTGGCCCGCCATCGCCCGGCGCCTGCAGGAGCAGCACCGGGCGATCCTGGCGGCCGTGGAGAAGCGGCAGGGCGAGCGGGCCGCCGAGCTGCTGCGCGAGCACATCACGTGGTTCACGCAGCTGGGCGGCTGATCCCGGCCTGATCAGTCCTGCGCGCGCAGCACGTCGCGCACCACCTCGGCGAGGTGCCGCGCCCGCCGCCCGGTGCCCTGCTCGATCTGGGTGCGGCAGGAGAAGCCGTCGGCGATGACCTCCGCGTCCGGGTCCAGGGCCCGCACGCGGGGGAAGAGCTCACGTTCACCCAGCTCAAGCGACATCCCGGCGTGCCCGGGCTCGAAACCCCAGTTGCCGGCCAGGCCGCAGCAGCCGGTGGCGATCTGCTCCTCCGCCACTCCCAGCGCCCGCAGGATCGCCGCCGAGTGCGTGGGGTCACCCACGGAACGCTCGTGGCAGTGCACCTGCGTCAGGGCCTGCAGGTCCTCGACGTCCACGTCCAGCTCCGCCAGGGCGGGGGCCACGAACTCGGCCCACGACACGGTCGCGGCGGCGAGGCGGGCGACGTCGGGGTCGTCGGTGAGGGAGGGGGCGTCGGCGAGCATGACCGTGCACGAGGGTTCCACGCCGATGACCGGCAGCTCCCGGTCCAGCCAGGGCCGCATGACCCGCGCCGTGCGCCGCAGCACGCGCTTGACCATCCCGAGCTGCCCCGTGGAGTGCCAGGTCAGGCCGCAGCAGACGAAGCCGCGGGGGATCTCCACGCGGTAGCCGAGCATCTCCAGCACCTCGACGGCCGCCTGCGCCGCCGCCGAGTCCATCCCGGAGAAGGTGTCCGGCCACAGGACCACCGTGCCGCGCTCCCCGGCCGTCCGTCCCGTCCGGATCCTCCCCTCCCGCAGACTGATGAGCGGACGCCCCGGGTCCAGGCCGAGGACCCGCGCCATGCCCGGCGCGCGGAGGCCGCGGGCGGCGACGCGACGCAGCCCCGTGCGGCGCAGCGTGTGCATGAGCAGCGGCAACCAGCCCAGCACGTAGTGCGCGCGGGGACGTCGACGCCCGCGGTGGTGCTCCTGGAGGAACTCGGCCTTGTACGTGGTCATGTCGACGCCGACGGGGCACTCGCTCGCGCAGGCGCGGCAGGACAGGCACAGGTCGAGGGCGTCGCGGACCTCCTCCGAGTGGAAGCCGTCGAGGGTCTCGCCCCGCATCGCCTCGGAGAGCAGCCGCGCCCGGCCGCGCGTGGAGTGGACCTCATCGTGGGTGATCTGGAAGGACGGGCACATCGCGCCGGACATCGAACGGCACGACCCGACGCCGACGCACCGGTTCACGGCGTTGACCAGCGAACCCCGGTCGGACTCCAGACGGTGCACCGGCCTGATCTCGTGGCGCCGCTGCCCCCGCCCGATCCGCAGGCCCTCCGCGAAGTTCTCCGCCCACACGAGCACGCCGGGGTTGAAGATGCGGTCGGGGTCGAAGATGAGCTTGAACTGCTCGAACACGTCGCGCAGCGCCGGGGAGTACATGGCACGCAGCAGGGAGGAACGCGCACGGCCGTCACCGTGCTCGCCGGACAGGCTGCCGCCGTGGCTGGTGACCAGGAGGGCGGCGTCGCGCATGAACCGGCGGAAGGTGCGTCGCCCCTCCTCCGACTCGAGGTCGAAGCTGATGCGCACGTGCACGCAGCCCTCGCCGAAGTGCCCGAAGGGGATGCCGCGCAGGCCGTGGTGGGCCATGAGGTCGTAGAGTCCCTGCAGGTAGTCGGCCAGATTCTCCGGGGGGACGGCGGAGTCCTCCCAGTTGGGCCACGCCTCGCCGCCGTCGGGGAGCCGCGTGACGATGCCCGCCGCCGCCTCCCTGATCCGCCACAGCGCACGCATCTCGTCCGGGTCCGTGACGATCCTCTTCGCCACGCCCTCCCGGATCGCCGCAGCACCCGCCTCCGCCTCCGCGGTGCTCGCGCCCGTCACCTCGCAGAAGAGCCAGCCGCCGGCGTCCTCCCCCGGCAGGTCGGGGTCGGTGCCCAGCGCGTCGACGAGGTCGCCGCCCATGCCCTCGATCGTCGCGATGCCGGGGTGTGTGCGCAACTGCGCACCCGCCCGCGCGGCGTCGAAGACCGTGTCGAAGGCCAGCACCGCCAGCGCCTTCGCCGGCGGCAGCTCCACGAGCCGGACGGTCGCCTCGGTGATGATGCCCAGGGTGCCCTCCGACCCGGCGATCGCCTTGACCGGGCTCGTCGCCAGGTGGTGCAGGCCGTAGCCGGAGGACTGCCGGGCGAAGTGCCCGAGCTCGTTGTCGAAGAGTGTGTGGTGCTCGTCCACGAGCTGCCGCAGCGCGGCGTCGATCTCAGGGTCGTCGCAGCCGTGCTCGTCGACGGTGACGAGGCGGCCGTCGGCAAGCATCATCGTGACGGACACGAGGTTGTCCGCGGTGGTGCCGTACGCGACGGAGTGCGAGCCGCAGGCGTTGTTCGCGATCATGCCGCCGATCGTCGCGCGCGAGTGCGTCGACGGGTCCGGGCCGAAGGTCAGCCCGTGCTTCTCGACGGCCGCCCGCAGGTCATCGCAGATCACGCCCGGTTCCACCGTGGCAGTGCGCGCGTCGGGGTCGATCGCGAGGATGCGGTTGAAGTGACGCGAGGTGTCGATGATGAGGCCGTCGCCGATCGCGTTGCCCGCCACGGACGTGCCCCCGCCGCGCCCCACGACCGGCCAGCCCATGAGCTGGGCCTGCCGGATCGCGTCGCGGACCTCCTCGACGTCCGCCGGCTCCGCGACCGCCTCCGGGATACGCCGGAAGATCGACGCGTCGGAGCTGTAGGCGGCGCGGGTCTGCATGTCGGTGCGAAGTTTCACACCTCCATTGTGCCTGGTGAGGTGTTCTACGCCGCAGCCCGGTAGTCCCGGGACTCCGTCCGCGGGACGAGGTCGCCGCAGGTGCGCAGCTCCTCGCGGAGATCCGTGCGCAGGCGTTCCAGGATCGCGTTGCTGTCGTCCAGCTTCCACTGCACCCTCCGGCGCGCCGCCACCGCGGCCCGGTCCGCGACGTCGTTGAGGACGTGCCCGTTGTGCCCGCGCACCCAGTGCACCCGCACGGTGGCGCCCAGGCGGCGCATGTCCCACACGCGCTGCACGCAGCGGGTCTCCTCGGGGCTGCGCATGGGACCCTCGAGGAGGTTCTCCTCGTTGAGGCGGGCCCACACCTTCTGCGAGTCGGTGAGGATGTCGAGGGTCCACGACGTCGAGAAGTACCTCTCCAGCGCCGCGTTGACCGCCGCGAACTCGCCGGCCAGGACCGTGTCGGTCCGGGTGCTGAGCATCTGCACCTCCCCGGCGGACGTCGCGATGCCCAGGCCGGTGACCTTCCCGCGGCTGCCCCGGGAGGCGTCCGTCGCGATGACCAGCGGCGGCGCCTCCTCCGGCGCCGGGCGCTGCGGCGGCTCCGGGAAACGCGCCTCGCGCTGCTCCTCGAAGGCCGCGCGGCACGCCTCCCAGGCGGCGACGAGCCGTGCACCGCTGACCACGTCCCGTAGGACGAGCCCCGGGAACACGTCGAGCTGCTCGGCGAGCAGATCCCGGATGAGGCGGTCGGGGACGTAGAGGACGAGTCCCCGGGCCCCGTGGGTGGCCCACAGCGCGAGGAACCTCTCGATGACCCACTCCCGGCCGCCGCAGCCGTCCGTTACCGGGTGCCACCCGGTGACGGCCTCCTCCCCCTCCACCGCGCTGGACAGGAGCAGAGACTCCGCTCCGGTGACGCGGTGGATGAAACGCTGGTGCTGGATGACAGCGACAGGGATGTGCGTGGACATGGGGATCAACTCCTCGGGGTCAGGGGGGCTTTTCACCTCCACTGTCCCCCGAGGGGCCGACATGAGCGGGCGGGACCTCGAACAGGCGACCTACCTGAACGGCACTTCCCCGATCGCGCGCCGCAGCTTGCGGGTGCGCAGTCGCTCGGGGTCCTGCGCGAGTGACTCGACGGCGCGGACCGCGCACATGACGTGCGCCTCCTTCGAGTTGGAGTAGAAGGCCTGCGCCTGGGCGGGCAGCTTCGGCACGGCGTGCAGCGGCAGGTCCGACACCGACAGCAGCGCGCCGTAGGGCACGCGGTAGCGGTAGCCGTTGGTGGCGAGGGCGCAGGACTCCATGTCGACGGCCGCGGCGGTCGAGCCGCGGAGGTTCTCCCACAGGTCACGCGGGGTGTGCCACTCCCAGTTGCGGTCGGCGGTGGACAGCACGGTGCCGGTACGCATGAGGGAGTTGTCGTCGCCGTAGATCTCCTCGACGGCGTTCTCCAGGGCGATCTGGATCTCCGGGATCGCGGGGATCGGGATGTCGTGGGAGATGTGGCTGTCGAGGATGCTGTCCTGGCGCTGGTAGGCGTTGCCCAGGATGAGGTCGCCGATGCGCATGCGGCCGTCCATGCCGGCGCAGTGGCCGATCATGATCCACGCCTCGGGGCGCAGGACCGCGAGGCAGTCGGTGATGGTCTTGGCGTTCGACGGTCCGACGCCGATGTTGATCATGGTGATGCCGTCGCCGTCGCGGGTGCACAGGTCGTAGCGGGGCATCTGGTAGCGGGAGGCGAGGTTGAGCGAGGGGGCGTCGACGAGGGAGGCCCGGTCACGGGAGATCTGCCGCCCGGAGGGCAGCAGCAGGTCGGTGTAGCGGGAGTCCCCGCGGGCGAGTTCGGCGACGCCGAAGTTCACGAACTCGGTGGTGTGCATGTCGTAGTTGGTGAAGAGGATGAAGCGCTGGAGGGTCTCCACCTCGATGCCCGTGTAGTGCTCGATGCGGGCGCAGGCGATGTCGAAACGCTGCGGGCCGAAGTGGAACAGCGGCTTCTCGACGCCGTGGAACGCCTCCCACTCGCCGTCGACGATGGCGTCGTGGACATTGTCCAGCGTCGGGCGGGGGATCTCGGCGGCGCCCTCCCCGGCCCGCCGGGCCTCGGAGATGCCCTCGATGCCGCGGATGTACTCCGGCGGGATGCGTTCCGACGACGGCCCGATGTACATGTCGCACGGGTAGTTGCCGGTCAGCCGGGTGAGCTGGTCACGCAGGTAGTCCCTGATGATGTGGGGCTTCGAGAGGGTCGCGGAGTAGCGGCCGGCCTCGTCGACGTAGCCGAAGGGTTCGTTGCGGTCGATGGGCCGCCATTCCTTCACGTCGACGATGATCTTCGGGTAGACGACGTCGCGGTACTCGTCGTAGGTGCCCTCATCCAGGATGGTGCGGGCGAGTGCGGTGGAATGGTCGTAGAGCTCGACGAGTCCGTCCACGGCCTCGTCGACGTCGAAAACCTGGTGCATGGCCGCCAGCCTAGCGAGATTCCCCGGAATGCACTGAGGCGGGAATCGGGGTGAACCACCACGTCCACCGATTCCCGCCTCAGTCCAGAAGAGGTTGGAGCCCCATCAGAATAGGTTAGGCTACCCTTCATTGTCTAGGGTTTCGCGGAAATTACTGCGCCGGACCCGTGAGGGGATCCCGCTCGGCGCCCAGGCGGGCGTCGATACGCAGCAGTCCCGCGCCGTCCTCGCCGACGAGCTTCAGCTGGTCGATGATGCCGCCGACGGTGTCCTCCTCCTCGATCTGCTCGTTGAGGAACCAGTTCACCAGGGTGCGGGAGTCGAGGTCCTGCACCTCATCGGCCACGCGCGCCAGGTTGCGGATCATCTCCGAGACCTGCCGCTCATGCTCGAGGGAGATGGTGAACGCGTCGAGCGGCGAGGAGACCTCCAGATCCGGGATCTCGATGTCCCCGAGCTTCACCTTCGCGCCGCGGGCCAGGATGTGGTCGGCGATCTTCTCGGCGTGGGCACGCTCCTCATCCGCCTGCGCCATCATCCACGAGCTCATGCCGGAGAAGCTGAGCGCGTCGAGGTCGTAGGCCAGCTGCTGGTAGATGAGGGCGGCCTGGTGTTCCGCCGTGACCTGCCTGTTGAGGGTGTCGAGTAGCTTGTCGTTGATCTTCATGAGTCCATGCTAGGCCCGTTTGTGGCGGGTGTCACTGATGATGCGCCGCTAGGCTGGCCCCATGGCGACCGACTACCTGGCAGAACTGCAGAGGGACCTCGCTGACCGGCTCCACCGCCTCCGCACCACCCGCGACAGGAACACCGAGGACGGGGAGGTCCGGCCGCCGCGGGTGGCCACCAAACCCGATCTCCCCCTGGCCGCCCGCATCCCGGCGCGCGGCCACTTCGAGGACGACTGGCGTGCCCGCCCCACGCCCGAACGCCCCTGGCCCGTGATCCTCATCCACGGCACCGGCGACACCAACGGCATCTGGCAGAACCTCGCCGTCGACCTGCGCGCGGACGGCTGGGCCGTGTTCGCCCCCGAGTTCGGCCACCGCTGCACCGACCGCGTCGAGGAGTCCGCGGAGCAGGTCGGCGCGTACATCGACGCCGTCCTGCAGGTCACCGGCGCACGCCAGGTCGTGCTCGTCGGGCATTCGCAGGGCGGGATCATCGCCCGCTACTGGATGCGCGTCCTCGACGGCGCCCCGAAGGTCCGCCACCTGGTCACCCTCGGCGTGCCGAATCACGGGACAACGATGGGCGGCATGCTCTCCGGCATGACGAGCACCCGGATCGGCGAGTCGATGCTCACCTCGGCGATCTCCTCGTGGTTCGGCCCCTCCGGCTTCCAGCTCATCACCGGACACCCGCTTCTCGACGAGATCAACGGCGACGGCCCCGTCGAGGAGGGGGTGGGGTACACGAACATCGCCACCCGGTTCGACACCATCATCCAGCCGTTGGAGACGTGCTTCCTCGAGTCGGACGACCCGGAGGCGGACATCACCAACATCATCGTCCAGGACGTCGAGCCGAAGTCCCGGGTGCTGCATGTCGACCTGCCCGGCGACGCCCGCGTCCGCCGGATCGTGCGCGAGGCGCTGGACGCGATCGCGCCCTGAGAGCAGCCGGGCTGTGCGGAAGTACCCCGATACCCCTCAGAGTTCCGGGTTTCCCCAGGTCAATCCTCTCCAGGGAGGACAGAAGGGTACCTCAGAACAGGCGCTACAGGCCCAGCTCATCCAGCAGGTCGTCGAAGGCCGGCGCGACCGGGGTGCGCCACAGGACGTCGACGCGCCCGTCGGCGCGTCCCGGTCCCCCGTTGACCACCGCGACCCGCTTTCCCTGGCGCTGCGCCTCGAGCACGAATCGGTAGCCGCTCATCACCGCCAGGGAGGAGCCCACGACCAGCAGCGAGGCGGCGCCCTCCAGCATCTCCGTGGCCCGCTCCTTCCGTACGGCCGGCACCGGCTCGCCGAAGTACACCACGTCCGGCTTGAGCCGCCGCGACCGGCAGCGCAGGCACCCGACCATGGTGAAACGGTCGACCACCGACGGCGGCAGGGTCACGTCACCGTCGGGGTTGACCATCGCGGGATCCACCACGACCGACTCCCGGAAGCCGGGGTTCGCCGCCTCCAGCCGCTCGCCGAAGATCCTCCGGCCCTCCCGCGCCCCGCAGTCGAGGCACCTGACGGTGTCCAGGTTGCCGTGCAGGTGGAGCAGGTTCTCCGTGCCGGCGTCCCGGTGCAGGCCGTCGACGTTCTGGGTGACCAGCCCACCGACGTACCCGGCGCGCTCCAGCTCGACGAGCGCGAAGTGGGTGCGGTTCGGGCGGGCGTCGTCCATCTGCCGCCAGCCGATGAAGGAACGCGCCCAGTAGCGGTGCGACGCCGCCGGGTCGTGGCTGAACTCCTGGTAGGTCATCGGCCGGTGGCGGCTCAGCGAACCCCGCGGGCCGCGGTAGTCCGGGATACCCGAGTCCGTCGACACGCCCGCCCCGGTGAGCACCAGCGCCGGACCCTCCGCCAGCTGCGCCGCCACCTGCGACAACGCCTGCTCCGGCGGGGTCGGCTCAGCCGTCTCCGCGACGACCCGCGCGATGGAACGCAGCGCGGAGCGGTGCGAACGGCTGATGCCGGGGTCGTCGAAGGGGGTGTCGGAAAGCGGCGTGTCCACGGGGCCCACCCTATCGACCCTGCCCGGGCACACAGTCCAGCAGCAGCGCCCGCAGACGCTCCGCGGCGGGGCTGAGGAAGGCGTCGCGGCGGTGCAGCAGCGCGGTGTGGAGCGGCGGCGGCGGATCGGGGATGTCGCGGTAGTGCACGCGGGTGGTGGTGAAGCTCTGCGCCACCCCGGTCACGTACGCCACGCCGACCCCACCGGAGACGAGCGGCACCGCGGTCTGCAGGGTGGAGACCTTCTGGATGCGGTAGGGACGGAACTCCGGGTGCGCCGCCCAGTAGACCTCGAGGATCTCGGGCAGCCCGATGAAGCTGGGGTGGGCGAAGGGGATGATGAGGGTCTCCTCGCGCAGGTCGGCGATGTTGACCGGGGAGGGCAGGTGACTGAGCCGTTCGGGGAGCGCCAACTGGAGCGGCAGGGTGGCGACGGTCTCCACCACGAGGGTGTCCCCGTAGCGTCGCTGCAGATCGGAGACGTCGGAGGTGATCATGAGCCCGAGGTCGCTGCGGCCCTCCTGCACGTTGGCGAGGGTCTCCGCGGGAGCCGGGTCGATGACCGTGAGCTCGACGTCGGGGGCCTCCCGGCGGAGCCGGAGGAGGATGTCCGGGAGGAACCCCCAGTTGAACTCCGGCGCGACGGACAACCGCACCCGGCCCACCGCCCCGGAGGCGATGTCGTGCAGGTGGACCCGGGCCTGCTCCATCTCCTGGCCGATCTGGCTGGCCACGGAGTACAGGTAGCGGCCGGCCTCCGTCGGTTCGACGCCGCTGCTCGTGCGGGTGAGCAGCTGGACGCCGAGGTCCTTCTCCAGCCGGCGGACGCTGAGGCTCAGGGAGGGCTGGGTCATGTGGAGGACGTCGGCGGCGCGGGTGAAGGAACGCTGGTCCACGACGGTGCGGAAATAGTGCAGTTGACGACTATCCATAACCAGATTTTATACTGGGGGCCGACAATTGGTATTTGATCTATATGACAGGTGCACTTACGGTGATCCCCATCACCCACTGATGTGATCTGGACCACCAAGGAGCGTTCATGTCCACCTCGCCTGCCCAGTCCTCCCCGTCCTCCCCGTCCTCCATGTCCTTCGTGCACGACACCCTCGCCCAACGCGTCGTCTTCGACACCGGCCGCGCCGTCGCCGCTGCCGTCGAGCAGGCCGGGCAGCTGGGGATCACCCGCCCCCTGCTCATCTCCACCGACGGCACCCACGCGGTCGCCGAGGCCATCGCCGGACGGCTCACCCCCGCCGCCCACTGGCGCGACGCCGTCCAGCACGTCCCCCGGGACATTGCCGACGCCGCGACCGCCACCGCCCGCGAGTCCGGGGCGGACGGGCTCATCAGCATCGGCGGCGGCTCCGCCACCGGCCTGGCGAAGGCCGTCGCCCTGGAGACCGGGCTGCCGATCATCGCCGTCCCGACCACCTACGCAGCCTCCGAGGCCACGCCCGTGTGGGGCATCACCGAGGAGAGGACCAAGACCACCGGCGTCGACCCGGTCGTCCTGCCGAAGGTCGTGGTCTACGACTCCGACCTCGTGGCCACCCTGCCGCACGACATGGCCGTCGCCTCCGGACTCAACGCCCTGGCGCACTCCGTGGACTCCTTGTGGGCGCCGAAGTCCGACCCGATCAACCGCGCCTACTGCATCGAGTCCGCCCGCGCCCTGGCCACCGCGCTACGCGGCCTGTCCGGGGAGGGTGGTCGGGAGGCCCGCGAGCAGGCCCTGTACGGCTGCTACCTCTCCGGCGTGGCCTTCGCCTCCGCCGGGTCCGGACTGCACCACAAGATCTGCCACGTCCTCGGCGGCACCTTCAACCTCCCGCACGCGGAGACCCACTCGGTGGTCCTGCGCCACGTCGCCGCACTCAACCTCCCGGCCGTCCCCGGGATCGCCGACCAGCTGGCCCACGCCCTCGGGGACGGCGGCGGCCATGCCGTCGCCGCGCTCAACGACCTGTACCTGGACGTCGGGGCACCGCGCTCCCTCGCGGAACTCGGGATGCCGGAGGACGGCATCCCCGAGGCCGTGGAGCGGGTCCTCGCCGCCGTCCCGGCGGGCAACCCGGTGGAGGTCACCGCAGAGAACATGACCGCCCTCCTCACCGCCGCCTTCCACGGCACCGACCCCGCCACCGACCCCGCCACCGTCTGACACCCCCAGGAGACATCCATGGACACCCCCTCCACCACCCAGCAGCAGATCGAGCAGGCACTCCTCGACGAGGTCGTCGCCTCCTTCGACAACACCCCCGACCCGCGACTGCGGCAGCTCATGCAGTCCCTGGTCACCCACCTGCACTCCTTCATCCGCGACGTCCGCCTCACCGAGGAGGAGTGGAACCACGCCATCGACTTCCTCACCCGCGTCGGACACATCACCGACGACCGTCGCCAGGAGTTCGTCCTCCTCTCCGACACCCTGGGCGCGTCGATGCAGACCATCGCCGTGAACAACCAGGCGTACAAGGACGCCACCGAGGCCACCGTCTTCGGTCCCTTCTTCGTCGACGACGCCCCGCGCATCGACCTCGGCGGGGACATCGCCGGCGCCGCCACCGGGCAGCCGGCCTGGGTGGAGGGCGTGGTCACCGACACCGAGGGCAACCCCGTCCCCGGCGCCCGGATCGAGGTGTGGGAGTCCGACGAGGACGGCTTCTACGACGTCCAGTACGACGACGGCCGCACCCACGGCCGCGCCCACCTGTACACCGACGACCAGGGCCGATACCAGTTCTGGGGCCTGACCCCGGTGCCCTACCCGATCCCCCACGACGGGCCGGTCGGCCAGATGCTCCAGGCCGTCGGACGTTCCCCGCTGCGCGCCGCGCACCTGCACTTCATGGTCACCGCGGAGGGCATGCGCACGCTGGTCACCCACATCTTCGTCGAGGGTGACCCGCAGATCGAGATCGGCGACTCCGTCTTCGGCGTGAAGGAGTCGCTCATCAAGAGGTTCGAGGAGCACCCCGCCGGCACGCCGACGCCGAACGGCCGGGACGTGGGCGACCGCACCTGGGCCTCCTGCCGCTTCGACATCGTCCTGGCCCCCGCCGACACCACCCCCACCACCGAGACCTCCGAGGAGATGTAGACCATGACCACCCCGAACGCTGACCTGAGCACCGACGTCTTCGTCGTCGGTTCCGGCCCGGCGGGCGCCTCCGCCGCGCTTTTCCTCTCCACCTACGGCGTGGAGGTGGTCGTCGCCTCGAAGTACGGCAACACCGCCAACACGCCGCGCGCCCACATCACCAACCAGCGCACCATCGAGACCATGCGCGACATGGGCATCGAGGACCAGGTCATGGCCGAGGCCGTGCCGCACCACATGATCGGCGAGACCGTCTTCTGCACCTCCGTGGCCGGTGAGGAGTTCGGCCGGGTCCGCTCCTGGGGTACCGGCCCCGACCGTGAGGGCGAGTACATCGCCACCTCCCCCACCCTCAACTGCGACATCCCGCAGACGCTCTTCGAACCGGTTCTGGTCCGCAATGCGATGGCCCGGGGCGCCGTGTTCCGCTGGAAGACGGAGTACGTCTCCCACACCCAGGACGCGGAGGGCGTCTCGACGGTCGTCCGTGACCGGATGACCGGCCACGAGTACACCGTGCGTTCGCGGTACCTCATCGGCGCGGACGGGGGTCGCTCCCAGATCGCCGCCGACCTCGGGCTCCCGATGGAGGGGCAGATGGGCGTGGGCGGTTCGATGAACATCGTCTGCGAGATGGACCTGCGCGAGTGGTGCGAGAACCGCCCGTCCTCCCTCTACTGGGTGCTGCAGCCCGGCGCGAACACCGGCGGCATCGGCCTCGGCCTGGTGCGCATGGTCCGCCCCTGGAACGAATGGCTCGTGACCTGGGGTTACGACATCAACCAGCCGCCCCCGGAGATGGACGACCAGAAGGCCGAGGACATCGTCCGCAACCTCATCGGCGTCCCGGACCTCGACATCAAGGTGACGGACTGGTCCCTGTGGACGGTCAACGACCTGTACGCCCGGGAGAACATGGTCGGCCGTGTCCTCTGCGTCGGCGATGCCGTCCACCGTCACCCGCCGGGCAACGGCCTCGGCTCCAACACCTCCATCCAGGACTCCTACAACCTGGCGTGGAAGCTGGCGATGATCCTCAGGGGGCAGGCCGGCGAGGGGCTGGCCGCCACCTACAACGACGAACGTGTCCCCGTCGGCCGGCAGATCGTCCGCCGCGCGAACCAGTCGATCGCCGACTTCGACCATGTCCTGGATGCGCTGGGCATCGACCCCGCCGATGACGACGCGACGATGCGCGCCGCCATGGACAGGCGCAAGGAGGCCAGCGCGGAGGGTGAGCGGCGTCGGCAGGCACTTCGCGACGCCCTCGAGCTGAAGAACTACGAGTTCAACGCCCTCGGCGTGGAGTTCGGGCAGCGCTACGAGTCCGCAGCCGTGGTCCCGGACGGCACCGACTGGCCCGTCCAGGAGACCGACCCGCAACTCCACTACCAGCCGACCACCCATCCCGGCGCGCGACTGCCGCACGCCTGGCTGAGCGGAGCGAACCCCTCGGCCCCGCGGATCTCCACGCTCGACATCTGTGGTCAGGGTCGCTTCACGGTGCTCACCGGCACCAACGGTCAGGCGTGGGTGGAGGCCGCGGAGAAGGTGGCCGCCGAGCTCGGCATCGAGCTGCCGGCCTTCCGGATCGGCCCCGCGCAGGACTACGCCGACATCCACGGCGACTGGGGTCGCCTGCGGGAGATCGCGGACGACGGCTGCCTCCTCGTCCGCCCCGACCACCACGTCGCCTACCGCTCGCACACCGCGGTGGACGACCCCGCGTCCGCCCTGCGGGAGGCGCTGGAGGCGGTGCTGCACCGCGAGTGACGGCGGGTGCCGGCGCCTACCCCGCCAGCACCCGCGTGAGCAGCCGGGCCACCCGGTCCGGCGCCAGGGACCGCCCCAGGTAGAGGGCCTTGTCCAGGGCGGAGACCCCGTAGTGGACCTTGCCGCGGGCCCAGCGGCCCTCGGCGGTCGCCACGCGCCACACGACGTCGGCGACCTGCTCCGGGGTGATCCGCACCCCGAGCCTGCGTACCGACGCCGCCCCGACATCCGCGAGTCCCGTCTGCGCCCACAGGGGCCACACGGCGACGACGCGGATGCGGTCCTTCCGCCACTCCAGGCCGAGCCCCTCGGTGAGGTTGGAGACGTAGGCCTTCGACGCCGCATAGGTCGCGATGTCGGGTTGGCCGTGGATCGCCGACGCCGAGGACATGTTCACCAGCGTGCCCCCGCCCTTCAGGTAGGGGTGCGCGGCGCGGGCCCCGAGGGTGACGCCGAGGCAGTTGACGTCGAGAAGCTGCGCCACGGCTGCCGGATCGGCGACCGCCAGCGGACCGTCGACGATGACGCCGGCGTTGTTGTCCACGACATCGATACCGCCGGCCACCTGCGCGAACTCCGCGAGGGCGGTGTCCCAGGAGGAGGCCGAGCGGACGTCGAGAAGCCCTGTGACGGCCCCCGGCAGGTCGACGGGGCGGATGTCGTAGGCACCGACGGTCCAGCCCTCGGCGAGGAATCGCTCGGCGACGGCGCGACCGATTCCGGTGGCCGCTCCCGTGATGAAGATGTTTGGCATAGGTTGAAGCGTATGACGTTCCTCGCAGCCCGGCACGCACAGTCGCTCTGGTCCGGCACGCCGGTGTCGGAACGCAGGGCGGTCATGCTCCGCTTCCACGACCTCGTCCTCGACCGGCAGGCCGAACTCCTGGACGCGATCCAGCTGGAGTCCGGCAAGTCCCGTTCCGACGCCTTCGACGAGGTGCTCGACGTGGCGGTCACCGCCCGTCACTACGCCTACCGCGCCGCGCGTCTGCTGCGGCCGACCCGCGCGAAAGGTGCCCTCCCGCTGGTCACGTCGACGCGGGTGGAGCGCGCGCCGAAGGGCGTGGTGGGCATCATCGCGCCGTGGAACTACCCGCTCACGCTGGCGGTCTCCGACGCGGTCCCCGCGCTGCTCGCCGGCAACGCGGTCGTGCTCAAACCGGACGAGAAGACCACCGGCACCGCCCGCCTGGCGCTGGAACTGCTGCAGGAAGCGGGCCTCCCGGAGAACGTCCTGCAGATCCTCGAGGGCGGCGCCGAGGCGGGCCAGCAGGTCGCCGCCGAGTGCGACTACCTCATGTTCACCGGTTCCACGGCCGTGGGCCGGAAGCTGGCGGCGCAGGCCGGGCAGCGCCTCATCGGCTTCTCGGCGGAGCTGGGCGGCAAGAACCCGCTCATCGTGCTGGAGTCGGCCGACATCGAACGGGCGGCGCGCGGCGCGGTCAAGGCGTGCTTCTCCAACGCCGGCCAGCTGTGCATCTCGGTGGAACGGATCTACGTCCACGAGTCGGTAGCCGAGGAGTTCACGGAGCGCTTCGTCGCCCTGACGAAGCAGCTGCGCCTCGGCCAGTCCTGGACCGACGACATCGGGCACCTCGTCTCCGGGGAGCACCTCCAGCGCGTCGCGTCGTTCGTCAGCTCCGCCGTGGCCTCCGGCGCCCGGGTGCTCACCGGCGGCACACACGACGGGCTGTACTACTCCCCCACCGTGCTTGTCGACGTCCCCCACCACGCCGACCTCTACGCCGCCGAGGTGTTCGGCCCGGTCGTCTACCTCGAGACTTTTTCAACAGTTGATGAAGCTGTGACCAGGGCCAATGACTCCACTTACGGACTCAACGCCTCCGTGTGGGGCGCTGTCCGGGAGGCCCGTACCGTCGCCTCCCGGCTGGAGTCCGGCACCGTCAACATCAACGAGGGCTTCGCCGCCGCGTGGGGCTCCGTCGACGCCCCGATGGGCGGCTGGAAGCAGTCGGGCGTGGGACGTCGGCACGCGGACGAGGGACTGCTCAAGTTCACCGAGTCCCGCACCGTCGCCGTGCAGCGCCTCGTGCAGATCAGCGGCCCGACGGACCTGTCCCGCCGGGGTTACGCGAAGGCGCTCACCACGGCGCTGCGGCTGGGGAAGCGTTTCCTGCGTTGACGTCCCACATCCAAACAAGGGTTCCCATTGACAGGCGTAATGTCATATTGCGGCCCTAATCTCAATGAAAAGAAGGGACTCAAATCATGCCGCTCATGCATCGTTCGATCTATCACTCCTCGAATGGCTCAGCACTTCTCGACGCCACCAACGAGGTGTTTCTCGAATGGCTGGAATCAAGAGGCAGAAATGACGATCCCGTCGACATCGATCTCATCGGCCGCGAGGGTGACTACGTGGAGGTCGGTGCCGGCCACCGAGCACGAATCGACTCAGTCGGCAACGGTGACTCTCCAGCTGTTCGCTACTCACAGATGGTCATCAGCGAAAACGGTGCCTACTCAACCCACATGACAGCGGTCATGGAGGGTTCAGGAGCGTGGGTTCAATTCGATGTCCACGCCCCCCATCAGAACTCGAATTTTCATGCCCCGAAGATTCCCACGCTTCTGCTAGAGAAGGCAGAGAAAGAGGGATTCAGCCTCACGAGCGGCAACGGCTCAGAGAGATTTACCCCAGCTCCTCGACGTGTACGGGTTGACGAGGTGGGATGGCTCCTCGACGAGGTGATCAACAACAAAACTCGACAGACAACCGCTCTGGTCGCAGGCATGCGCACGGACGACAACTATCGGCGGTGGTCAGAGACCTTTGAGAAGTGGTTCAGTTTCTCCAAGGGAGTGGCGACCCTGTGGCTGCTCGACGGCGAAGCCACGGTGGAATTCAATTCTCTAGTGCACAGCGGATACGCAGTCTATTCCCGTGCCGTCCACAGTTTTGAGCCTCTGGCCGACACCAATGACCCCGACGACGCCTACCGCCATCGTTGGTTCAGCAGCCATGACCTATTCGAGAACCGGGACTCCAAGAGGAATCAAAGCCGCCTCTATCACCTGTCACGCCGGACCGCCCTCAAGCAGAAATCCCCTGAGGCTGTGGTGCGCGCCGAGAAACTGCTCAACAGTAGAGCCACCCAGCTGCAGGTGCACAGGGGTAGTGAAGACAGCCCATTCCGCGACCGCATCAGGGATCTGCGGACAACCTGGCCCACCATTCCTGCAGTTCCGAGCACCAAGGACACACCGGCACCCGCGACAGAGTCTGAGAAGAAGACTACCGAGCCGACCGCCCCCATTCAGCGGCATACCCCGGTCCTGCCGATTCGACCGCGCCCTACTCCCCCCGTCCGACCTCGCCCGGCCGTCGAGCCGAAGATCACGAAGAAGTCTGACGCCGTACCCGAGAAAGTGGAAGCAAGAGAGGAAGGAATCCTTGCTACCATCCGAGAATTCTGCGAGACAATCGGCCTCACCCCCTCAGACGACCAGCCCGCTGATGACCTCCTTCTCGAGGTGTTCGACCGGGTTTGGAAATCTGAGCGTGCAGTCCAGAACGCGGAGCGGATCATCGCGGAGAAAGACGACGAGATTGTCCAATTGGAGGCGGATAACCAAATCCTCCAGGAAGCTTGGGATGAGGCCGTTGCCGAAACCGGCAACCTCGATCTGACCATCGCGGAATCCCAGCGACGGATTCAGCACTACTCCCTCCAGCTCCAGGTTCTGCAGGCTCCGCAGTCCGCGTACGAACCTCCGACTGTCGATCTCCCGAAATCGATGAGCAAGGTGCTCGAGCGGCTCAACCGCAAGAAGCTGCAACATGTAGTCTTCACCGGAAACGCGAAAAAAGCCCGTGATCTCGACAACAGACCGAACGCAGAAGCCATCGCGCGGGTCTGCTGGGATTTCCTCATCACACTCGATGACTACGCGAAGCAGTGCCGGGACGGCCACACCAGCGTCGAGAAGTACATCACCGAAAGTGAAACGCTGGCACACCCTTCTAAATTCGCACGTTCTGAATCTAAGATCGTACGGACGACAGACCAGTACAAACAGGCCCGTTCCTTTAAGGTTCCCTCAGAGATCGACCAGAGTGAGCGTATCCACATGTGGGCGCACTACCGACTGGCGCAGGACGGAGGCAAGGCACCTCGCCTCCACTACTACGACGCCACACAGAAGAACGGCAAGATCTACGTCGGCTACATCGGAGAACACCTACCGAGCCCGATGACAACGTAGGCCACCCTCACCGGTCGAACAGCACCGAGTCGAGCTCCCCGTGGCGGGCGCACTCGGCCAGCCAGCCGTCGGGCCGGACCTGCACCTTCATGCGGCGGCCGCAGATCTGGCAGTAGCGCGGCGGCTCCAGGCCGGCGGCGGCGCCGACGGACAGCGGGCGCTGTTCGCCGGAGCTGATCTCGGCGCCGGTGTTCGGGTGGAACACGGGTGCCTCGCCGGCGACGCAGGCGGCCGCGAGCTCGCCCAGGTGTCCGGTCATGCTAGATGACCTGGCCGACGGCCTTGATCGGGATGCGCAGGCCGTCGAGCATGTCGAGGTCCTTCTCCATCGGGCGGCCCAGGGTGGTCAGGTAGTTGCCCACGATGAGGGCGTTGGCGCCGCCCTTGAGGCCCTGCTCGACGCCGAGGTCACCGAGGGTGAGCTCGCGGCCGCCGCCGAAGCGGAGGGTGGCCTTCGGCATGGCCAGGCGCAGCATGGCGGTGGCCTTGAGGGCCTCGGAGGGGTCGATGAGCGGGCGGTTGGCCATCGGGGTGCCCGGGCGCGGGTCGAGGAAGTTGATCGGGACCTCCTCCGGGGCGAAGGCGGCCAGCTGGACGGCGAACTCGGCGCGCTGGGCCAGGGACTCGCCCATGCCGAGGATGCCGCCGGAGCAGACCTCGATGCCGGCGTCGCGGATCATCTCGAGGGTGCGGTGGCGGTCGTCCCAGGAGTGGGTGGTGGCCACGCGCGGGAAGAAGGAGCGTGCGGACTCGAGGTTGTGGTTGTAGCGCTTGACGCCGGCGGCCTTGAGGCGGTCGACCTGCTCCTGGGTGAGGATGCCCACGGACACCGACACGTGGATGTCCACCTCGGCGTAGATGGCGGCGATGGCCTCCTCGAGCTGGGCCATGAGGCGCTCGTCCGGACCCTTCACCGCGGCGACGATGCAGAACTCGGTGGCGCCGGTCTTCTGGGTCTTCTTGGCGGCCTCGACAAGCTCGGCGACGTCGAGCTGGACGCCGCGGACCGGGGACTCGAAGAGTCCGGACTGGGAGCAGAAGTGGCAGTCCTCGGGGCAGCCGCCCGTCTTGAGGGAGATGATGCCCTCGATCTCGACCTCCTCGCCGCACCAGCGGAGTCGGACCTGGTGTGCGAGGTCGAGGAGCTCGGGCAGGTGCTCGTCGTCAAGCTCGAGGATCTGGAGCAGCTCGGCCTCGGTGAGGCCTTCGCCCTTCTCGAGGGCGACTTCACGGGCGCGGGCGAGGATGTCGGTCACGGGGTAACTCCTTGATGGTTGAACAGTGTTCACTGGAGCATAGCCGAAGAACTGAACGGCGTTCAGGTAACGTGCGCAACACCTCCCCCACCCGCGGAAAGGGCCGCCCGTCACGCCGCAGCGTGACGGACGGCCCCTCGTCAGGGAACTAGTACCTGAACACCGCGCCGGTGGCGTGGTTGCCCGGCATCTCCGGGACCACGTCGACGACGCCCCGGTTGGCCAGGGTGTGGGCGATGGCGGCGTCGAGCTCCGCGGCCCGCTCGTCGGCGGTGAGCGCACGCTCCGCCAGGGCCAGCACGGACACACGTCCGACCTCGGCCTCGCGGCTGATCAGGCCGGTGTCGTGGGTGGCGCGACCCGTGCCCACCGCCTCACCGAGACGCTCGAGGGTGACGTCGTGGCGCCGGTCAGCCTCCGCCTTCGCAATCGGCCAGGCCTTGGCGTGCAGCTCCACCGGGCTGAGCGCCTTGGGGCTGCCCGCCACGATCCTGTCGAGCATGACCACGTTGTCCAGGTGCTCGCCGACGGCCCCGCGGTACTCCTCGACGGCGGCGAGGATGAGCGGACGGCCGTCACCGCTGAAGCGGGCCTCCACCGCCTTGGACACCTGCTTGAGGAAGCCCTCCAGCACGTTGTAGTCCCGCGGTCCGTGGCCGTGGGCACCGGCGTTCTGCGACGCCTGGTGCTGCAGCTGCGGTTCACGGGTGGACACGCCCTCGGCGTCCTCGTCGGAGCCGGGGATGTTGCCCAGCGGCAGCTGCGTGATCGTCGCGCGGTCGGCCTCGAAAAGGCGCACGCTGCCACGGCTCACGGCCAGCAGCAGGAACCGCAGGTCATCGACGGCCAGCGGCAGGATGGGCCGCAGGTTCGGGTGGTCGCCGACGGTGACACCGGGGGTGAAGTCACGCTCGGTACGGAAGTAGCGGCCGCCGCCCGGGGAGGCGTAGATGGCCAGTCCGTCGACCTGCGTCTGCCAGAAGCGACGCGAGTCCGCCAGGGACTGGATGGGGGCCAGGAGGGATTCGGCGTCGACATCCGGGTAGCGCTCGGCCAGCTCCCTGCGGGCCTGGTCGAGCAGCGGACGGAGTCGCTGTGAGTCACTGAGGGTCTCTGCGCCGCCACGGTGCGTCGGGATCACGATGGAGACCGTGGGCCCGGACATGGTGGCCAGTTCGCGGAGATCATCAGCGTGGATGGGATCTGAGTCAGTGATGATATTCCGGGTATTCATAGTTACAGCCTACTTAGTTTCTCGGGCACATGACGGGCTTTTCTGTGTAGCAGATCACTTGCCGACGCCAACGTGTTCCACACCCCACCCCCACCCGGCTGTCCCGGCCCCCTGACTAGGCTCTTCAGTCATGTCCTCCCTCTCCCCTCTCTACGACGACACCCTCGCGCTCCTCCGCGAGATGATCCGCAACGCCTGCGTCAACGACTTCACCCCCGGCTCCGGCCAGGAGGTACGCAACGCCGACACGCTGGAACGCTTCTTCGCCGACACCCCGAACATCACGGTCCGGCGCTACGAGTCGGCGCCCGGGCGCGTGAGCATCGTCGTCACCCTCGAGGGCACCGACCCCAGCGCCGAGCCGCTCACCTTCCTCGGCCACACCGACGTCGTCCCCGTCGACGTCGACCGCTGGACCTACGACCCCTTCGGGGCCGAGATCCACGACGGCCGCCTCTACGGCCGCGGTGCCATGGACATGCTCTTCATCACCGCCGCCCAGGCCGCCGTGCTTCGCGACGCCGCCCGCACCGGCCGCCCCACCGGCACCCTCACCTTCGTCGGCGTCGCCGACGAGGAGTCCCGCGGCACCCTCGGCGCGAAGTGGCTCTCCGAGGAGCATCCCGAGGCCTTCTCCTGGCGCAACACCGTCTCCGAGACCGGCGGCTCCCACCTGCCCATCGCCGACGGTTCCGACGCCCTCGTGGTCGTCGTCGGCGAGAAGGGCGCCGCCCAGCGCCGCCTCCACGTCACCGGCGACGCCGGCCACGGCTCGAACCCCTACGGCCGGGAGTCGGCCGTGGTGAAGATCGGCGAGGTCGCCCGCCGCATCGCCGCCATCGAGGTGCCCGTCTCCCAGGACCCCCTGTGGCAGGGCTTCGTCCGCGCCTTCCGCTTCTCCCCCGAGATCGAGAGGGCCCTCCTGGAGGGCACCGACGACACCGCCTTCGAGTACTTCGGCGACCTCAAGCGCTACGCCCACGCGCTGTCGCGGCTCACCTTCTCGCAGACCATCCTCCGCGCGGGCACCGCCATCAACGTGCTGCCGTCCTCCGCGACCCTCGACCTGGACATCCGTCCCCTGCCGGGCACCACCCAGGACGACGTCGACGCGATCCTCGCCGAGGCCCTCGGCGACATGTTCCACGACGTCCGCATCGAGCGCCTCATCTCCGAGCCCGCCACCGTCTCCTCCACGGAGAGCCCCCTGTACAGGGCGATCGTGGACACCTTCGACGAGTTCTTCCCCGGCGTGCCCGTCATCCCGACGATCGCCGCCGGCGGCTCTGACCTGCGCTTCGGCCGCCGCCTCGGCGGCAACGGCTACGGCTTCGCGCTCCACGCCCGCGAGCGCACCCTCGGCGACGTGTTCCACCTGCTGCACCACCACGACGAGTACATCGAGCTCGAGGACGTCGACCTCACCGTCAGGGCCTACCGCTCGCTGGTGCGGCGCTTCTGCGGGGTGTAGGCGGCGGGCCGTATCGAATTCACCCCGTCGAAAAGAGTGCCCTTTCGCACGTCACCGCGGACCACCTGGTCTCCCGGTGGGCGGGCTCGAAGCTGCAAGACACGGGACAGGCCCTGCGTTTCGATCTCGGTGCCGCCCGCTGGCCCGTCACCCTCGTCGCCTGGGTTCTCGGCCTGGCCGTCACCCTCGGTCCGCTCCTCGGCCTGGCCCACCGCGCGCTGCTGCCCGCCCCGGGCATCCCGCTGACCCTGGACACCGCCACGCTGGACAATTTCCGACGCTCGCTGACCAATCCGCGGGTCATCGAGGGGTTCTCCAACTCGGTCACCCTGGCGTTGTCGGCGGCGCTGATCTGCGGTGTCCTCGGCTGGCTCATCGGTCTGCTGGTCACGCGGACCCGTTTCCCCGGCAACACGGCGCTCACCCTCACCGTGCTGCTGCCCACGGCCCTGCCGGGCCTGATCATCGGTGTCGGCTGGCTCATCCTGGGCCGCTACACGGGCATCTACAACACGATGTGGGTCATTCTCGGCGCCTACGTCTGCGCTTTCACCGCCCTGGTGCTGCAGGCGGTCCGGGCCCCGCTGCAGGGCACGCCGCTGGCCGTCGAGGAGGCGGCGCGGATCTCCGGTGCCGGTCGCCTCTATGCCCTGCTGAGCACCACCGGTGCCATGGCGCTCCCGGCGGCGTTCTCGGGGGCGGTGCTCGTCGCGGTGACGGCGGTGCGTGAGCTGACGGTGTCCATCCTGCTCATCGCCCCGGGCACGACGACCCTCGGCGTGCAGGTGTTCAACCTGCAGCAGGCCGGCAACTACAACCAGGCCTCGGCGTTGTCGCTCATGTTCGCCGTGGTCGGCATCGTGGCGCTGGCGCTGACGGTGCGTTCCCCACGAGTCAGGAGCTGACGTGTCCGCCATCGACATCCACGACCTCACCGTCACCTTCCCCGACGGCACCGTCGGCCTTCACGGCATCGACCTGGCCGTCCGGCCGGAGGAGTTCATCGTGCTCATCGGGGCCTCCGGCTCCGGGAAGACGACGCTGCTGCGCACCCTCGCCGGTTTCCTCACCCCGAGCGCCGGGCACGTCGCGATCGGGGGCCGTGACGTCACCGCCGTCCCGCCGGAGAAGCGTCGCATGGGCATGGTGTTCCAGCAGCACGCCGTGTGGCCGCACATGTCCGTCGCCCGGAATGTGGAGTACCCGCTGCGGCGGGCGGGCGTCGGCAAGCGGGAGCGTGGGGAGCGGGTGGACCGCGCCCTGGAGCTGGTCGGCCTGGGTGGTTTCGCGCGGCGGCGGCCGGACTCCCTGTCGGGTGGGCAGCGGCAGCGCGTCGCCCTGGCGCGTGCCATCGTCGCCGACCCGACGGTCCTACTTCTCGACGAGGCCCTCTCCGCCCTCGACGAACCCCTCCGCGACAGCCTGCGCCGGGAACTGGTGACCCTCACGCGCCGCGAGGGCCTGACCACCGTCCATGTCACGCACGACCGCACCGAGGCGCTGGCCATCGCCGACCGTGTCGTCGTTCTCGGTGAGGGGCGCATCCAGCAGGTCGCGACCCCGCAGGAGCTGGTCTCACGCCCGGCGACGGCGGAGGTCGCGGCGTTCATCGCCGATGCCACGCTTCTCGACGCCACCGCCCTCCCCGACGCCCCCTCCGAGGTCATGGGCTCCGGTCCGACGCTGACCCTGGCGGTCCTCCCGCACATGGTGGAGGTGCTGCCCGCCGGTGCCGACGGCATCCCGGCGCAGGTGCGGTCGGTGCTCTACGACGCCGGTGACTGGTCGCTCACCCTCGACGCCCTGGACACCGTGTTCCGGGCGACGGTGCGCGGGGCACGGCCGGTGGTGGGAGATCCGGTGACGATCCGTGTCGACGGGCCGCTGGGGTACCGGAGTTAGAGGACCGGGCTCCGGCGTCGGAGAGCGGCCGTCCCGGCCAGCACCACGGCCATGAGCGTGATCACGAGCACCGCCATCGCGGGCATGCCGAGCAGGGAGACGACGGGGCCGGCGATGACGCCGCCGAGGGCGCCGGTGAGGTTCATCGTCAGGTCGGAGCGGCCCTGCAGACCGGCCCGGGCCGCCGGCGGGGCGGAGGCGGCGACGACCGCGGAGGAGCCGACCAGCGTGGAGGACCAGCCGAGGCCGAGGAGCAGGAGGGAGGCGACGACGACGGTCTCGTTCCCGGACCATGGGATGAGCAGCGCCGCGGCGACGAAGGTGCCGGCCAGGCCGAGCAGCATCGTGGGCAGCGCCCCCCACTTGTCGGCGAGCCAGCCGAACACCGGCGCCAGGCCGTACATGCCGCCGACGTGCGCGGAGATGGTGATCCCGATGAGCGTCATCGACGCGCCGTGACCGTGCATGTGGACGGCGGTCATGGACATGATGGCGATCATCGCGAAGTGGCTGTACGCGTTGGTGATGATCGCCGCGGCGACCACCGGGTGCTCCCGCAGGTTGACCTTCGGCGCGGGTCCGGTCGTCACCACGGGGGCAGGTTCCGGGCGGAGCATGACCTGCAGGACGAGGATGGCCACCCACTGCGCGGCGATACACACGAGGTAGGCGCCGGAGAAGCTGGCCAGGCCGAGGGCCGCGCCGAGCCTCTCGGTGGGTTCGAAGAGGTTGGGGCCGAGGATGGCGCCGACGGTGGTGGACCAGACGACGAGCGAGATGTCGCGGCCCTTGTGGCGGTCGTCGGAGGCGTCGGCCGCCGCGAAGCGGGCCTGCAGGTTCATCGCCACGGCGGCGCCGAGGAAGAAGAACCCGATGAGCAGGAAGGGGTAGAGCCCGGTCTGGGCGGCGAACAGGGCCGACACCGCACCGACGGAGCCGAGGGCCAGGCCGGTGCTCAGGGATGCCCGGCGGCCCCGGCGGTTCACGATCCTCGCCAGCGGCATCGCCCACAGGGCCGCACCGATGGTGGTCACCGTGGAGGCGGCTCCGCCCCACGCCTCGCCCGCCATGTCGGCGGAGAGGATGGCACCCATGGAGAAGGTCACGCCGTGTCCCAGCCCGGCCATGACCTGGGCGATCATGAGGGCGGTGAGGACGCGGCGTCGAGAAGCGGCTTGCAGCATGCCGCCCACCTTAAGTCACTGTGTGCACAGTGGCGCCGTGTCCCCGCGGCCGCCCTCCATCGGGACGGTGAGGAAGAGGCACGAGTTCCAGCCGCGGGACTCGACGATGCCGCGCACCCGCGACCACGTCTCCGGGCTCAGGTCCGGGGTGCGGGAGAGCACGAAGCCGGAGAGGCGGTACGGGTCGCCGACGATGGCGAGGGAGTAGTCCTCCTCGAGGTGGGTCACCCGGTAGTTGACGGGGCCCTCCGGGTCCTGGAAGGGGACGCCGGGGAAGTTGACGCGCAGGGAGGCACCCGAGCGGACGGTCGCGGTGCCCTCGATGCCGGAGCGGCTGCCGAACAGCGTGCCGCAGGAGTTGCGGACGGAGATGGTCGACTCGTCGATGACGCCGTACTCCGCGGTGGTGTTGTGCGCGCACTGCAGCGAGTAGGGCTGCGGGAGCGCGGCGACCTGGTACCACGTGCCGGCGAAACGTTCGAGGTCGACGGTGCCGTCGATCTCGCGGAGCTCGCCGCCGGGCACGGGGAGGTTGCCGGGGATGAGCTGGGTGGAGCCACCACTGAGGCGACCGCCGTCGAAGAGATCCTGCGCCCCGGCGGCCGGGCTGAGCAGTGCGGCACCGAGGGCGAGGGCGGACAGGACAGTGAGGATGCGACGCATGGGGACACCTTCCGGTTGTGTGACCTCCGACACTACCTGCAGGGTGGCCGATCCGTTCCTACATTGGGGACATGACCCGTCGCCTCCTCCCGGTCCTCGCCGTCGCCCTGCTCACCGCCTGCGGCACTGAACCGCCCGCCCCGGAACCCACTGCCCCCGCACCGGAGCCGATCGCCCACTACGTCGCGCTCGGCGACTCCTACGCCGCGATGGGCAGCCTCAGCGCCCCGACCTCCGGCCCCGCGGACTGCCTCCGTTCCGCCGACAACTACCCGGCGCTGGTGCTCGCCGACCCCCTCATCCTCGCCGGCGAGGACGCCTCCTGCTCCGGCGCCGTCACCGCCGACATCCCCACGCAGGTCGCGGCCCTCACCCCGGACACCGACCTGGTCACGCTCTCGATCGGCGGCAACGACATCCGCTTCGGCGACATCGCCGGCTGCTTCCACCGGGCGCTCACCGAACCCGTCGACTGCCCGGCGCTTCTCGACGCCCCCGTCCACCACCTCCTCAGCACCCTCCCCGCCGAGCTCGACGGCGTGTACGACACGATCGGGGCGCTCAGCCCCGGCGCGCGGATCATCGCCACCGGCTACCTCCCCTTACTTGCCGACGGCGAGTGCCCCGAGCTGGCGGCCGTCCCGGAGGAACACCGCGCCTGGGCGCTCGACGTCACCGCCGAGATCAACGCCGTGGTGCGGGAGACCGCGGAACGCCACGGCGCCGGGTTCGTGCTCCCCGCCGACGCGGAGTCACATTCGGTGTGCGCGGAACCGGCACAGCGCTGGACGGACGTCACCGGGGAGCTCACCGACGCCTACCCGATGCACCCCACCCCGGCCGGGCAGCGGGCGATGGCGGAGGCCGTCCTGGCCGTGCTGTGAGACCGGTTCAGACCTCGAAGTACAGCGGCGCGTGCAGTGCGCAGCCCGGGTTGAAGGGGTGCCCGCAGCCGGGGCAGGCCGGCACCGTCGAGTAGGTGGGGTACCCCATGCGGTGCCCGCACGCGCCGCACAGGACGGCCGCCTCCGCCGTCACCGCCATCCGCCCGAAGGGGTGGTCGGCGAGTTCCGCATGGCAGGCGTGACAGGCCCAGTACTCCCCGCAGGTGGCGCAGCGGTTGGCCACGACGTCCCGCCCACTACGGTAGTGGGCGCATCGCCCCTGCTCATCGACGTCGACACCGCGGATCTCCATGCCGGCCAGGGTAACGTGCCTACGCTCGGGAGGTATGAGACAGCTCACGATCTACACGGTCGGCCACTCGACCCGCACCGCGGAGGAGTTCATCGCCCTGCTGGAGGCCCACGGCGTGCAGCAGGTGGCGGACGTGCGGACCGTGCCCAAATCCCGCCGCAACCCGCAGTTCTGGTCCGACGCCCTGGAGGCCAGCCTCGCGGAGGCGGACAAGGGCTACCGCTGGTTCCCGCAGCTCGGCGGCCTACGGAAGACCAGCGCCGACTCCCCCAACGGCGCATGGCGCAACGCGTCCTTCCGCGGTTACGCCGACCACATGCTCACCGCAGAGTTCGCCGAGGGCCTGGCGGCGCTGCTCGAGTTCGCCGCGGAGGCGCCGACGGCGATCATGTGCGCGGAGGCCGTGCCCTGGCGCTGCCACCGCTCGCTCATCGGGACGCGCTGCTGGTCAGGGGCCACGAGGTGCTCGACATCATGAGCCCGACCCAGGCCAAGCCCGAGAAGCTCACCGGTTTCGCGGTGGTGACGGACGGGGTGATCACCTACCCGCCGGATGAGGGCGAACAGGAACGCTGAGCCCGAGAGACCACATTGTGATGAGCCCTCTCCCCGGTATAGCCGCAGGTGGAGGGCTTTTCCGCGCCGGAGGGGCGTCGACAAGCACGTAAGGGTGTGGCCTGCAACACACCTGGCGGCTAGACTCATAATTAACCCGCCATTATCCGTAGTAAATCGGGCCCGCCCAGTAGTCAGGAGGACCCCATGACTGCGATCGCCCCCCTCTCGCCCCGCCACTCCCCGCCCACCCGTCCGGAACCCTCCGGCGACCGACCCACCGGCTCCCACGCCTGGGAGATCCTCTCCACGACCGATCACAAGAAGATCGGCATCATGTACATCATCATGTCCCTGGCGTTCTTCATGCTCGCCGGGCTGATGGCCCTGCTCATCCGCGCGGAGCTGTTCGCGCCGGGTCTGCAGTTCCTCTCCAACGAGCAGTTCAACCAGCTGTTCACCATCCACGGCACACTGATGCTGCTCGCATTCGCGACCCCGATCGTGTGGGGCTTCTCCAACTACGTCCTGCCGCTGCAGATCGGCGCGCCGGACGTCGCCTTCCCCCGTCTCAACGCCTTCGGACTGTGGATCACGGGGACGGGTGGCCTCGTCATCCTCCTCGGGTTCCTCACCCCGGGCGGCGCCGCCGACTTCGGCTGGACCATGTACTCCCCGCTCTCCGACGCCACCCACACCCCGGGCGTCGGCGCCAACCTGTGGATCATGGGCGTCGGCATGCTGGGTATCGGCACGGTCGTCTCGGCGATCAACATGCTCACCACGATCCTCACCATGCGCGCGCCCGGCATGACGATGTTCCGCATGCCCGTGTTCACCTGGAACATCCTGGTCACGGCCGTGATCTCCCTGATGGTGTTCCCGGTGCTCACCGCCGCCGCCCTGGGCGTGCTCTACGACCGCCTCCTCGGCGCCCACATCTTCGACACCGCCAACGGCGGCGCCATCCTCTGGTAGCACCTGTTCTGGTTCTTCGGCCACCCGGAGGTCTACGTCATCGCACTGCCTTTCTTCGGCATCGTCTCCGAGGTCATCCCGGTCTTCTCCCGCACGCCGATCTTCGGCTGCATCGGACTGGTCTTCGCGACGCTCGCCATCGCCCTCCTCTCCATGACCGTGTGGGCACACCACATGTTCGTCACCGGCGCGGTGCTGCTGCCCTTCTTCTCCTTCATGACCTTCCTCATCGCCGTGCCCACCGGCGTGAAGTTCTTCAACTGGGTCGGCACCATGTGGAAGGGCCACATCACCTGGGAGACGCCGATGATCTTCGCCGTCGGCTTCATGGCGACGTTCCTCTTCGGCGGCATGACCGGCATCATGCTGGCGGCTCCCCCGCTCGATTTCCAGCTGGCCGACAGCTACTTCCTCATCGCCCACTTCCACTACACCGTCTTCGGCACCGTGGTCTTCGCGACGTTCGCCGGCATCTACTTCTGGTTCCCCAAGATGACCGGCCGCATGCTGGACGAACGACTGGGCAAGATCCACTTCTGGCTGACGTTCCTCGGCTTCCACGGCACGTTCTTCCTCCAGCACTGGCTGGGCAACATGGGCATGCCGCGTCGTTACGCCGACTACCTGGACTCCGACGGCTTCACCCTGTTCAACCAGATCTCCACCGTCTTCTCCTTCGTCCTCGGCTCCTCGCTGCTGCCGTTCATCTGGAACGCACTGAAATCGTGGCGTTACGGTGAGATCGTCACCGTCGACGACCCGTAGGGCTACGGCAACTCCCTCGAGTGGNNGCCGCCGCGCCACAACTTCACCTCCCTGCCGCGCATCCGTTCCGAACGACCCGCCTTCGAACTGCACTACCCGTACATGGTCGAGCGCATGCGTCGCGAGGCACACACCGGCTCCCACGACGAGCGCGCCGAGATGACCCAGTCCCCTGCCCCGTCGGAGGTCCGCTAGGCGCGTAGATTGAGCGCATGCCGAACAACGCCCACTTCTACGAACCCGCCGCCGGCCACGGCCTGCCGCACTCCCCCTTCAACGCGATCATCGCCCCGCGACCGATCGGGTGGATCTCCTCCCGCTCGGCCGACGGGGTGCTCAACCTTGCGCCGTACAGCTTCTTCAACGCGT
>LSQX01361046.1_pt1 | contig 62529 bp, 50 predicted proteins | sample 654561 | NCBI WGS metagenome assembly LSQX01 (sample SAMN04489861, study PRJNA283612) | anaerobic digester metagenome | isolation source: 4 biogas reactors fed with cattle manure at either 37C or 55C with and... | place: Denmark: Kongens Lyngby | collected 2014
GCTTTTGTCTGCGGTGAAGAAACCGGGCTCATCGAGTCCATCGAAGGTAAGCGTGGTATGCCGCGTACGAAGCCACCTTTCCCTGCAACAAAGGGTATATACGATAAACCCACACTCATTAACAACGTTGAAACATATGCTAATATCTGTCCCATCATTCGCAACGGTGTGGAATGGTTTAGAAAAGTCGGAACAGAGAGTTCGCCCGGGACTAAAGTTTTCTCTTTAGGCGGAAAAGTCGTCAATTCCGGTCTGATCGAAGTGCCTATGGGCGCAACCTTTAGAACCGTCATTGAAGATATCGGCGGCGGTATTATTGACGGTAAAGAGTTTAAAGCTGTTCAAACCGGTGGACCTTCCGGCGGGTGCATTCCTGCAGAACACATCGACGCCCCGATTGACTTTGAATCCTTGAAGAAACTCGGTTCCATGATGGGTTCGGGTGGCATGATCGCCTTGGACGAAGACAGCTGTATGGTGGACATTGCCAAATTCTATCTGGAATTTACAGTTGATGAATCTTGTGGTAAATGTACACCGTGTCGCGTGGGTAACAAACGTCTCTTGGAGAGTTTGACACGTATCACGGAAGGCCGTGCAGAAGCCAATGAAATCCATAAGATGAAAAACCTCGCAGAAACGATTATTAAAACGTCTGCTTGCGGTTTGGGACAGAGTTCACCGAATCCTGTACTTTCGACTTTAAGATATTTTGAAGACGAATACTTGGCGCATACAGAAGAACTGAGATGTCCGGCAGGTGTCTGCAAGAATCTGGTGCAGTATACGATTACGGACCAGTGTATTGGCTGTACGAAATGTAAACGCACATGTCCGGTAGACGCGATTTCCGGTGAACTTAAAGACAAACACGAAATCGATCAGGAAATCTGCATCAAGTGTGGACAATGTATGGACGCTTGTCCGCTACATGCGATCGATATGAGATAGGAGCGAGAGATGAAACGACTGAGAATTAATGGTCACGAAGTGACCGTCAAAGACGATGCGACGATTCTCGATGCGGCGCGTCAGATCAACATTGATATTCCGACGCTTTGCCATCTGAAGATCGAAGAGATCGGTTATGATAATAAACCCGGCAGCTGCCGAGTCTGTATTGTTGAAAATGCGGATACGGGACGCTTGGTACCCGCCTGTGTAACGCCTGTTGAAGAAGGTATGAACATCAACACGGAGTCCATCCAAGCGGTGCGTGCAAGACGTACAAATGTAGAGCTGCTACTGTCAGATCATCCCAATGCATGTTTGACCTGTGCGAAGAATACAAAATGTGACCTTCAGAAACTGGCGCATGATCTGGGTGTTCGCGAAATGAAATATGGGGGTGAACAGAGCGACTATTCCATCGACAAAGGTTCAAAATCCATCGTACGCGATGCGAACAAGTGTATCCTCTGTAATCGCTGTGAAACCATGTGTACAGAAGTACAAACCGTCGGCGCCTTGTCGATGGTGGGACGTGGTTTTGAGTCTTATGTGGGCTCCGCTTATCACCTTCCTATGAACGACACAACCTGTACCTTCTGTGGACAATGTTTGTCGATTTGCCCCACAGGTGCCCTCACCGAGGAAGACAATACGGAAGAACTTTGGGAATACTTGGCAGATCCGAAAAAATTTGTCATCGTTCAAACGGCACCGGCGGTGCGCGTTGCGCTGGGTGAAGAATTCGGTCTACCAGCAGGAACGGACGTTACGGGCAAAATGGTTTCGGCACTAAGAGTCATGGGATTTGACCGTGTCTTTGATACGAATTATGCAGCCGACCTCACCATTATGGAAGAGGCCTCCGAGTTTATAGATCGGGTTGAAAACGACGGGAAACTCCCAATTCTGACAAGTTGCTGCCCGGGATGGGTACGCTTCTTCGAAACCCAGTTTCACGATATGTTGGATATCCCGTCGTCGGCCAAATCACCACACGAAATGTTCGGTGCTGTTGCTAAAACCTACCTTGCGAAGCAAATGGATATCGATCCCAAAGATATCGTCTGTGTTTCCATTATGCCTTGCGTTGCTAAGAAATATGAGGCATCGCGTATGGAACTTTCAGTTGACGGTAACCCGGATGTCGATTTGGTCATTACGACCCGAGAGCTTGCAAGGCTGATCAAGGAGAGCGGTATTCACTTTACACATCTACCTGAAGAATATTTCGACAACCTGATGGGCGAATCGACCGGTGCGGGAGCAATCTTCGGTGCCACAGGCGGTGTTATCGAAGCAACACTGAGAACAGCCCATAGCTGGTTGACGGGAGACGATTTAACCGTCGTTGAGTTTAGGGAGCTTCAAGGCTTTACAGGTGTAAAAGAAACGTCGGTGGATATTGCAGGACGCGAATTTAAGATTGCTGTCTGCAACGGCCTCGGCAATACGCGAAAGGTTCTTGAAGCACTTCGCGATGGCGATGTGTACTACGATGCAATCGAAGTGATGGCGTGCCCCGGCGGCTGTATCGGTGGCGCTGGCCAACCCTATCACCATGGTGACATGAGTATTCTCACCAAGCGTACGGAGACCATCCACAAGATTGACAGACAATCAGAAATTCGTTTGTCCCACGAAAACCCGATGATCAAAAAGCTTTACGCTGAATTTTTAGGTGAACCCTATGGTGAAAAGGCGCATGAGCTCCTTCACACATATCATAAAGCGAAACCGACGCGTTAAGCGGCACCTATAAGCTTATTCTGGTGGAGTGTCAGAATGAATTTATTCCGGCACTCTACCAATTTTTATTTGATAAGAATAGTTTATTAAAAACTGGGCTCTAAGCTTTTCGTTTTTCTTTAAGCAGCTACCTTGTATTGGAACCACTTTGCACCAGTCTCTTTTGACCGGCAAACAGCTCTCCATATGAATAACGAAAGGTTTTTAAAGATCGACCGTCCGACTTAGGACTTAGATTGAAGTATTAAGTTGTTTTTTTAGGATCTTTAGCCTACATCTGTAAAGTTAAAATATTAAATCAATTTATCGATTGAACCTTATAAGAAGAAAGGTACCATATAATTCATCCTACATGCGAGCTTCGGCTTTCATGTGGGATCAAACAAAGTTAACCTAAATTGAATGATGGTTATTCAAACAATGAAGGGAACACTACTAGACCGGCTTCGGACTATTTGTGGCGCTTCTGTGGCGCCTTTTTTATTGCTAAAATCAAATTGTACCGGCAGGAAGGAGTAAAAAATGAAGACGAGAATTGCCGTCATCGGCATTATTTTAGAAAGCGGCAGCGATTCTTCTCAAGTTAATCGTGTTCTACATGACTATCGAGATTATATTATCGGACGTCTTGGAATCCCATATCGGGATAAGGACCTATCCGTTATTTCTATCATCATGGATGCACCTGTTGATGTTACCACTGCCATGTCCGGGCGTTTGGGTATGTTGACCAATGTAGCGGCTAAGGTGGTTTACTCTAAAAAGGCTTATTGATGAATGCTGTTTATAATAAAATGTTAAAGGGTTCGACACTTTCAGAAGAGGAATTGGCGACCCTGTTAAGGGCTTATGGGGATAGTGCCTTTACGCAGAAGCTTTACGCAGCTTCAGCAAAGACAAGGGACAAGGTGTTTGGACGAAAAATTTATATTCGTGGATTGATCGAAATTTCAAATTATTGTAAAAATGACTGCTATTATTGCGGTATTCGAAAAAGCAATCGACAAGTATCCCGTTATCGTTTGACTAAAAAAATGATCTTAAGTTGCTGTGCCCAAGGCCATGCGCTGGGTTTTCGCACTTTTGTCTTACAAGGGGGAGAAGACCCTTATTTTACCAGTGCTCGTTTGGGAGACATCATCTTAGAGATCAAAAAAAGGTATCCCGATTGTGCCATTACCCTGTCCGTCGGAGAACGTCCGGAGGGGGAGTATCGCCACTTTGCCGAAATGGGAGCGGACCGGTTTTTACTGCGACACGAGGCGGCTTGCGAAAGTTTGTATCGAAGCCTGCACCCCGAAAGCATGCGTCTTGAAACCCGTTTGCATTGTTTGGCAGTTTTAAAAGATTTGGCATACCAGGTAGGAACCGGCTTTATGGTCGGGGTGCCGGGACAAAGTCTCGAAGACTTGGCAAAGGATTTGTTTTATTTGCAGAAAATGCAACCGGAGATGGTGGGCATCGGCCCTTTTATTCCCCATGTCCATACACCCTTGGGCGCTGAACAGCCCGGAGATGGACAATGGACCGTTTTTTTGCTGGCCATGATAAGGCTTTTGCTTCCGAGTACGATGCTTCCGGCAACCACAGCCCTAGCAACCTTGGGGGATGATTATCGCATGCAAGCTGTTCAAGTTGGGGCTAACGTCATCATGCCCAATTTGTCCCCGGAAAATGTACGGGATAAGTACGCTCTGTACAACGGCAAGAAGGCCTTTGGAAGCGAAAGTGCACAGATGTTGCAGGAGATCAAAGAGACGATGGCGGCCAACGGTTTTGAAATTGTGGTAGACAGGGGCGATGCTCCCGCATTTATAAAGTGAGGTAATGATGTATGATGTAATGTCGCCGAAGGCGGAAGAATTTATTAACCATGAAGAAATTTTAGATACTTTGGCTTATGCCGAAGCCAACAAAAATAACCGGGAGTTGATTACGGCTTTGCTTGAAAGGGCTGAAGATTGTAAGGGCTTAAGCCATCGGGAAGCCATGGTGCTTTTGGAATGCGATGATGCAGATTTGATAGAGCAAACAAAGGCTTTGGCAAAACGCATTAAACAAAAGCTTTACGGCAACCGTATTGTGATGTTTGCCCCTCTGTACCTATCCAATTATTGTGTCAACTCCTGTGTATATTGTCCTTATCACGTTAAAAATAAAAATATAGCCAGAAAACAACTGTCTCAAGAAGAAATTAAGCGAGAGGTCATTGCCCTGCAGGATATGGGGCATAAACGTTTGGCTTTGGAAACCGGCGAACACCCTGAATATGCATCGATGGAGTATTTGCTAGAAAGCATCCAAACCATTTACAGTATTAAACACAAAAACGGTGCCATCCGTCGGGTCAATGTCAATATTGCCGCGACGACCGTGGAAAATTATAATAAGTTAAAGGAAGCGGGGATCGGCACTTATATCCTATTTCAGGAAACCTATCATAAGGAAAATTATGAAAACTTACATCCCAAAGGGCCCAAGCACGATTATGCCTACCATACGGAAGCCATGGATCGCGCCATGGAAGGGGGCATCGATGATGTCGGCTTGGGCGTTTTGTTTGGACTGAATATGTATAAATACGATTTTGTCGGGCTTTTAATGCATGCGGAACATTTGGAAGCTTACAAAGGGGTGGGGCCTCATACCATTTCCGTCCCGCGGATCAGACCGGCAGAGGATATCAACCCTTCAAGTTTTAGCAATGCGATTTCCGACGAAGTCTTTGAAAAAATCGTTGCAATATTGCGCGTGGCGGTACCCTATACCGGCATCATCGTATCCACCAGAGAATCTATGAACACCAGAGCCAAAGTTTTGGAGATGGGGGTTTCACAGATATCCGGAGCTTCAAAGACTTCTGTAGGCGGTTACGCCGACGATGTTCCCGAAGAGCGGAATTCGGCGCAATTTGATGTCGACGATACGCGAACTCTGGACGAAGTGGCGGGCTGGTTAGCGGATAAGGGATTCATTCCTTCCTTTTGCACGGCCTGTTATAGGGAAGGGCGCACAGGAGACCGCTTTATGAGTCTGGTTAAAACCGGGCATATTGCCAATGTGTGTCAACCAAATGCCATATTAACCTTCAATGAATATCTCTTGGACTACGCTTCGGAAGAAACTCAAGCCAAAGGGAAGCTTGCCATTGAAAAGGAATTGGACTTAATTAAAAATGACAAGGTGAGAGAAGTAACCTTGCAGCACTTGGCGGAAATGGAAACCAACGCACGAGATTTTCGTTTTTAGGAGGTTGTGATGAGTTTAACCGATACGCCGGCTGCAAACCGTTTGCACATTGGTATTTACGGCAAACGCAACACCGGCAAATCCTCATTAATCAATGTGTTGACCAACCAAGAGGCGGCCATTGTTTCCGATGTGGCGGGTACAACTGCGGATCCGGTTTATAAACATATGGAGATTCACGGTATCGGTCCTGTAACTTTCATCGATACCGCCGGTTTTGATGACAGTGGCACCCTCGGTTTTTTACGGGTACAACAAACGGAAAAGGCGATGGAAAAAACGGATATCGCTTTGATGGTTTGGGGCGAAATCGATAGTTTTGACGAAGAAAAGCGCTGGATAGAAAAATTTCAATCCATGGGAACACCGATTATTTGTGTTGTTAACAAATCCGATATTTTAAAAGATGCCCCGGCCTTTGTCGATCAATTGGCCCAAGCTTTGGAGCAAGAAGTTTTGTTAGTTTCTGCAAAAACCGGTCAAGGCATTGCAGACATTCGGGAAGCCCTTATTGAAAATTTGCCTCAAAATCATGAAAGTGCGTCTATTACAGGGAGCTTATGCCGAGATGGCGACACGGTCATGTTGGTGATGCCTCAGGATACCCAAGCTCCCAAGGGTCGGTTAATTTTGCCTCAAGTACAGACAATCCGGGAATTGATGGATAAAAAATGCATCATCCATTGTGTGACGGCTGACCGGTACGAGCAGGGCTTGGCGGCACTCAAGGAGCCACCAAAGTTGATCATTACCGACTCACAGGTATTTAAACAGGTCTATGATAAAAAACCGGAGGCCTCCAAACTGACTTCTTTTTCTGTTCTCTTTGCCGGATATAAGGGAGACCTCGATTATTTTGTTAAAGGTGCCGATGCCTTGCTGACGCTAACGAATTCTTCCAGAATATTGATCGCCGAAGCATGCACCCATGCACCCTTGGAAGAGGATATCGGACGGGAGAAAATCCCCGCTATGATTCGAAAAAGAGTTGGAAAGGGGCTGCAAGTCGATGTGGCAGCCGGTAACGATTTCCCCGACGACTTGACAGCTTACGATTTGATCATTCATTGTGGCGGTTGTATGTTTAATCGCAAACACATATTGAGCAGGGTAGAAAGAGCCCGCAGCCAAGGGGTACCCATGACCAATTACGGTGTCGCCATTGCTGCCCTCAGCGGTATCCTTGATAAAATCGATTTAAACTAAAACGGGCTACATGAGAGGGTCATTAAAAGTGAAGCGTAAAAACAATGGAAGAAAGTACAATGTTTTATAATCTTGTTGTGATCCCACCTAAGATGGCCGCTCACAAAAGTGTTGTGGCGGCCTTGCTCTTATGGTCGAGTTCATTCCAACCGATTCCAAGATGAACTCTCTCTATCAGGCCCAAGAAGTTTGGGGATCCATTCGCTAGAATCATTTTGCAAGCAAAATCGATTTAAAGAAATCCATTGATCTTTGATAAGATAAGTTGAAAATGCCTCCATATATTTGCGAAAAAGCGTGGGGCGAACTCCCGACGTGTTCAAAAAAACAGTAAAAAGCAGGGTCATCACAAATAAAAATTTAAATCCATCTAATTTTTGATTAAGTTAAAGATTTAAAGATAAATAGTGTTGACAAGGGTATGGTTTATAGATATAATTTAGAAAATTGTATGATATAAAAACGATGACCAAGAGAAAAGTACCAAAAACTTTGTTTCAGAGAGCCGATGAAGGGTGTGAGTTCGGCAATAAAGCGGTATGTAATAATCATTTGCGAGTTGCTTACCTGAAAGCCTTTGTCAGTAAGGAAAGCCGTTCCCTGAGGGAGTGTCCCCGTTAAAGGACTAGGATTCAACAGCGATCCGAAGAGAAATAACAGATGTTATTTAAAAAAAAGAGTGGTACCGTGGACAAAGTCTGCCTCTTTTGTATATGATTTACGAATTGTATACAAAAGAGGCATTTTTTTAATCACAAATTTTTATCTAAATTAGGAGGAAACAAATGGCAAGATTGTATTATGACAAGGACTGTAACGTCGGTTTATTGGATGGCAAAAAGGTAGCGGTTATCGGCTACGGTAGCCAAGGCCATGCCCATGCATTAAACATGAAAGAATCCGGAGTGGATGTAAGAATCGGTTTGTACAATGGCAGTAAATCTTGGGAAAAAGCTGAAGCTGCGGGTTTAACGGTTAAAACAACAGAAGAAGCCGTTAAAGAATCGGACATCATCATGGTATTGGTCAATGACGAAAAGCAAGCGGAACTTTACGAGAAGTCCATTCTTCCAAATTTAGAAGACGGCAATTACTTGGCATTTGCCCATGGCTTTAACATTCATTTTCGACAAATTTGTCCACCGGACAACATCAATGTCTTTATGATCGCTCCCAAAGCACCGGGTCACACTGTGCGCTATCAATTTGAAGCGGGCGAAGGTGTACCGATGCTCATCGCTGTTCACCAAGACCCCTCGGGCAACACCCACGATATCGGCTTGGCTTATGCCGCTGTTATTGGTGGAGGCCGTTCCGGAATTTTGGAAACGACCTTTAGAGAAGAAACCGAAACCGATCTGTTCGGCGAGCAAGCTGTTCTTTGCGGCGGTGTAACGGCCTTGATGAAAGCCGGTTTTGAAACCTTGGTTGAAGCAGGCTACGAGCCGGAAAGCGCCTATTTTGAGTGTATCCACGAAATGAAACTGATCGTCGATATGATTTTTAAAGGTGGCTTTAAAGGTATGCGTTATTCCGTATCCGATACGGCAGAATACGGCGACTACGTTGTGGGCGACCGCATCATTACGGAAGAAACCAAAAAAGAGATGAAGAAAGTTTTAAAAGAAATCCAAGAGGGAACGTTTGCCAATAAATGGCTTCTAGAAAACAAAGGAAACCGTCCTTACCTCAACGCTAAGAGAAGATTGGAATCGGAACATCAATTGGAAAAAGTCGGCGAAGAGCTCAGATCTTTAATGACATGGAGTAAATAATCTTAAAAAACTAGAAATGAAATTGATGTAAATGATAGTGAAGGCGACTCGCCTTCATTTTTTACAAGAGTGGGTGAAAGTATGAAAGAAAAAATTATATTGTTCGATTCAACATTACGAGACGGATCTCAAGCAGAAAGCATCTCTTATTCCGTTGGAGACAAAATAGCTATTTTAAAAGCCCTGGATAAATGTGGAATCGACTATATAGAATCCGGAAATCCAGGCTCCAACCCGAAGGATATCGAATTCTTTGAACAACTCAAAGATGTCGAGATGAAACATGCAAAATTATGCGCCTTCGGAAGCACACGAAAAAGCAACATCGGTGTGGAGGATGATCGCAACATCAAAGCGATATTAAAGGCCAATACACCGGCGGTAGCCATATTTGGAAAAACTTCCGTCTTTCACATTACGGATATCATTCGAACGACCTTAGATGAAAACTTAAAAATGATTGAAGAAACCATCCGCTATCTTGTAGAAAATGGCAAGGAAGTCACCTTCGATGCGGAGCATTTCTTTGATGGGTATTTTCTGGACAAAGACTATGCCTTAGAGGTATTGAAAGTAGCGGAAAAGGGTGGGGCATCCTACTTAACGTTGTGCGATACCAATGGCGGTACCTTACCCTTTGATGTTTATAACATTGTCAAATCATTAAAGAAACAACTCAACACCCCTTTGGGTATTCATTGTCATGACGATTCTGGCTTAGGCGTTGCCAACAGTTTAATGGCTGTAGATGCCGGTGCCAGACAAGTTCAAGGTGTCTTTTTAGGATTTGGCGAGCGGTGTGGCAATGCGAACTTGGCGTCCATCATTTCAAACCTTCAGCTTAAAATGGGTTACGATTGTCTACCGGAAGAATATATGAAAAACTTAACCGGTACAGCTATCAAAATAGCGGAAATATCCAACTATAACATGTCCGGTAGAGAGCCCTTTGTGGGTAAATCCGCCTTTGCGCATAAGGGCGGGATGCACATCGATGCGGTTTTAAAAGCACCGGAGTCCTTCGAGCATATTAAGCCGGAGTTGGTTGGCAATGAACGTCGCATCCTCATGTCCGAGGTGGCAGGTCGCAGTACCATCGTCAACCTCATGCAGGAAATTAACCCTAATCTGACGAAGAAATCCGAAGAGACCACCCGTGTTATGAATCGCATCAAAGATTTGGAGCATCAAGGTTATCAATTTGAAGGGGCGGAAAGCTCCGTACGCTTGTTGATTAGAAAAGAACTCAACAAATACAAACCTTTCTTTACGATTGAAGACTACAAGATTATCGGCTCGCAACCTAAGACAGAAAATACCGGTGCATCGGCCATGGTAAAAGTCAATGTGGACGGCGCATCGGAAATCAACGCTGCAGAAGGCGACGGCCCTGTCAATGCCTTGGACAAAGCGCTGAGAAAAGCTTTGGAAGTCTTCTATCCGAAATTAAAGGAAGTGCGACTGGTGGATTTTAAAGTTCGCGTCATCGACAAAGGTGCGACAGCCTCCAAAGTTCGTGTTTTAATAGAAAGTACCGACGGTAAAGAAATCTGGACCAATGTCGGTGTATCCACAGACATCATCGAGGCCAGCTTAATCGCCTTGGTGGATTCTTTGGAATTTAAATTGTTGCGTGATATGGAAGAGACCCTTAAAACGTATAAATTATTATAAGGAGTAAACTATGGGAATGACAATGACGCAAAAAATACTTGCGGCACATGCCGGCTGCGACAGCGTTAAAGCCGGAGACTTAATCATGGCTGATTTGGATATGGTTTTAGGAAACGATATTACCGCTCCTGTGGCCATCGATGTTTTTAAAAAATTAAATACAGAGAGTGTTTTTGATAAAGATAAAGTCGCCTTGGTACCGGACCACTTTGCACCGAATAAAGACATCAAAGCAGCGGAGCAATGTAAAAAAATGAGATTATTTGCCCATGACAAAGATGTTACCAACTATTTTGAAGTCGGTGAAATGGGCGTCGAACACGCATTGTTACCGGAAAAAGGCTTGGTTGTAGCGGGAGACGCCGTTATCGGTGCCGACTCCCACACCTGTACCTACGGTGCCTTGGGCGCCTTTTCCACCGGTGTCGGTTCTACCGATATGGCAGTGGCCATGGCAACCGGAAAAGCATGGTTTAAAGTGCCGTCGGCCTTAAAATTCAATTTAAGTGGTGCTTTTCGCAAAGGTGTTTCTGGGAAAGATTTAATTTTACACATCATCGGCATGATCGGCGTGGATGGTGCTTTATATAAATCCATGGAATTTACAGGAGAGGGCATCGCCAACCTAACCATTGACGACAGGTTTACCATTGCCAACATGGCTATTGAAGCCGGAGGGAAAAATGGTATTTTCCCCGTCGATGCCGTCACAGAAGAGTACTTAAAAGCTCACAGCGATAGACCTTACAAGGTTTATACCGCAGATGCAGATGCAGATTATGATGAAGTGTATGAGATCAATCTGGCGGATATCAAACCGACTGTGGCGTTCCCGCACTTGCCGGAAAACACAAAAACAGTGGATGAAATTACAGAACCCATTACCATCGATCAAGTGGTTATCGGCTCTTGTACCAACGGCCGTTTTTCCGATTTTAAAAAAGCAGCGGATATCATGCGTGGTAAAAAAGTAGCCAAGGGTGTACGGGTATTGATTATTCCCGCTACCCAGAAAATTTATTTAGACTGCATGGAAGCCGGATACTTAAGAGAATTTGTCGAGGCCGGCGCAACCGTATCAGCACCGACTTGCGGTCCGTGTTTAGGCGGCCATATGGGCATTTTAGCTGCAGGCGAACGCTGTGTTTCCACCACCAACCGTAATTTCGTTGGTAGAATGGGACATGTGGATTCAGAAGTCTATTTGGCAAGTCCGGAAGTTGCGGCAGCATCGGCACTTTTGGGAAGAATAGCCTCAGTGGACGAACTATAGGAGATCATCATGAAAGCAAAAGGAAAAGTATTTCGTTACGGCGATAATGTTGACACCGATGTGATCATACCGGCACGTTATTTAAATACCTCCGATCCGATGGAATTGGCAAAGTATTGCATGTGCGATATCGATCAAGACTTTGTCAAACAAGTACAGGAGGGCGACATCATTGTGGCCGACGCCAACTTCGGTTGCGGCTCTTCCAGAGAGCACGCGCCCTTGGCGATTAAAACCGCCGGTGTCTCCTGTGTCATCGCTGCAAGTTTTGCACGTATTTTTTACCGCAATTCCATTAATATCGGACTACCGATTTTGGAAAGTCCCGAAGCTGTCGCGAACATCGAAGCCGGCGACGAAGTAGAAGTAGATTTTGATACCGGTGCCATTACAAATGTTACCAAGGGTCAATCCTATCAAGGACAAGCCTTTCCACCCTTTATGCAGGAAATTATCTCTGCAGGAGGTTTGGTGCCCTATATCAATGAAAACCTCTTGGAGAAATAAGCATGAATTTTAAAATTGCATTGATAAAAGGAGACGGCATCGGTCCGGAAATCGTAGACGGCGCTTTAAAAGTACTGGAAGCGGTCCAAAAAAAACACGATTTCGTACTGGAATATACCGAAGTATTGGCAGGGGGTATAGCCATAGACAGAAAGGGCAGCCCCCTTCCTCAAGAAACCATCGATGTATGCAAAGCATCGGATGCAGTGATTTTAGGCGCTTTAGGCGGTCCGCAATGGGACAATTTGCCCGGAGACCAACGACCGGAAGCCGGGTTATTGGAGTTGAGAAAATCCCTCGGTTTGTTTGCAAACTTGCGTCCCGCTATTTTATTTGATGAATTAAAAGACGCGTCGCCTTTAAAACCGGAAATTATCGGTGAAGGCTTGGATGTGCTGGTGGTGCGGGAATTAACCGGCGACGTTTACTTTGGCGAAAAAGTCAAAGAAGACAATGCTGCGTGGGATAAAATGATTTACACCCGTCCGGAAGTGGAAAGAATAGCCCGCGTCGCTTTTGAAATCGCTCGGAATAGAAAGAAAATCTTAACCTCCGTGGATAAAGCCAACGTCTTGGAAGTGTCGCGTTTTTGGAGGAGTGTTGTCTTAGAGGTGGCACAGGAATACCCCGATGTTACTTTAAATCACTTATATGTCGACAATGCGGCCATGCAATTGGTCATCAATCCGGCTCAATTTGACGTGATTTTAACCGGAAACCTCTTTGGAGATATTCTATCCGACGAAGCATCCATGATAACCGGCTCCATCGGCATGTTGCCCTCCGCAAGCTTAGGCGAGGGTACTTTAGGTATGTATGAGCCGATTCATGGTTCGGCACCGGATATTGCAGGACAAGACAAAGCCAATCCCTTGGCCACCATCCTATCCATGGCCATGATGTTGCGTTATTCGTTGAATATGGAAAAAGCAGCTTTGGAAATTGAAAATGCTGTTAGAAAAGCCTTGCAACAAGGTTACCGCACTGTGGATATTATGAGCCCGGGTATGAAGGTTGTCGGCTGTGAGGAAATGGCCAACCGAGTTGTGGAAAATCTATAACGAACAGGCTTGTGAGGTGTGTATAGATGATGAAAAGTAACAGTGTTAAAAAGGGTGTTCAATGCGCACCTTCCAGATCATTATTGAGAGCCTTGGGCTTAACGGAAGAAGAGCTGAACAGACCTTTGGTAGCGGTCGTCAACTCCTATAACGAAGTTGTCCCCGGTCATATTCATTTAAACCAATTGACGGAAGCGGTCAAAGCCGGCATCCGTATCAACGGCGGTACCCCCTTGGAATTTCCGGCCATTGCCGTTTGCGACGGCATTGCCATGGGCCATACCGGCATGAAATATTCCTTAGTAACCAGAGAGCTCGTCGCCGATTCGACAGAGGCCATGGCCTTAGCCCATGCTTTTGACGCCATGGTGATGATCCCCAATTGCGACAAAAACGTACCCGGTTTATTGATGGCAGCGGCGCGAGTCAATATACCGACGATTTTTATCAGCGGCGGTCCTATGCTGGCCGGTCGTGTCAACAATCAAAAAACCAGTTTATCCTCTATGTTTGAAGCCGTCGGTGCATTTAATGCAGGTAAAATAGACGGTGAAAAACTACGGGAATTCGAAAATAACGCTTGTCCTTCCTGTGGGTCTTGTTCCGGGATGTACACGGCAAACTCCATGAATTGCTTAACAGAAGCAATTGGAATGGGCTTAAAGGGCAACGGCACCGTGCCGGCTGTTTACTCCGAAAGAGTACGCATGGCCAAACGCGCCGGTATGCAGGTCATGGAATTATTAAAGGCTGACATCAAACCCTCGGATATTATGACCAAAGATGCCTTTTTAAACGCCTTGGCAGTGGATATGGCACTGGGATGTTCCACCAACACCATGCTCCACTTACCGGCCATTGCCGCGGAATGCGCTGTGACCATCGATCCGGATTTAGTCAATTCAATTTCTGAAAAAACGCCCAACCTTTGCCATTTAGCCCCTGCGGGTAACACCTATATGGAAGATTTAAATGTCGCTGGCGGCATTTATGCAGTGATGGCAGAAATCGACAAAATTGGCGCAATCCGTAAAGATTGTATGACGGTTACTGGAAAAACAGTTGGCGAAAACATTGAAAATGCCGTCATACTGGACAAAGAAACCATTCGCCCCATTGACAACCCCTTCAGTGAAACAGGCGGCATCACCATGTTAAGAGGTAGCTTAGCACCGGATACCGGCGTTGTGAAAGCTTCAGCGGTATTACCTGAAATGATGGTACACGAAGGGCCGGCAAAAGTATACAACTCCGAAGAAGAAGCCCAAGCGGCTATCAATTCAGGACAAGTTGTTGCAGGAGATGTCGTTGTGATTCGCTATGTCGGACCCAAGGGCGGGCCCGGTATGCCGGAAATGCTCAATCCAACCTCTGCGATTATGGGAATGGGCTTAGGTTCTTCTGTAGCTTTGGTAACCGATGGACGCTTCAGCGGTGCTTCCCGTGGCGCTTGTGTCGGTCATGTATCACCGGAAGCTGCATCCGGTGGCCCGATCGGATTGGTTGAAGATGGCGATCTCATTCGTATCGACATTCCGGCCGGAACCATCGATTTATTGGTGGATGAAGAAGTTCTCAAGGTGAGAAAAGAAAATTGGGTACCTCAAGAACCGGCAATCAACAAAGGTTATTTAAAACGTTATATGAAAATGGTTCGATCTGCAAATGAAGGAGCAGTGTTAAAATAGAGAGGAGACAACTATGGGTAGCAGCCAACGATTATTAGGTTCGGAAATAGTGGTAAAATGCTTGGAAGAGCAAGGTACCAAGCATGTTTTTTCCTTCCCCGGAGGTGTGGTGATTCCGCTCTTCGATGCTTTTTACCGCATGGATCACGATATACAACAAATTGAACCTTGCCACGAGCAAAACGGTGTCCATGCAGCAGATGGATACGCGCGTGTCACCGGTCGTGCCAGTGTGGCCATTACCACTTCCGGCCCCGGTGCCACCAATGCCGTTACCGGTATTGCCAATGCTTATTTAGATTCGGTACCCCTAGTTGTGATTACCGGGCAAGTTGCGCAAGCGTTATTGGGAAAGGACTCCTTTCAAGAGATAGATATAACCAGCGTAACGATGCAAATTACAAAGCATAATTTTCAGGTCAACGATGTTACCATGTTGGCAACGACCCTGCGAGAAGCTTTTCGCATTGCGGAAAGTGGACGTCCGGGACCGGTGGTCGTGGATATCCCAAAGGATATCTTTATGACCGAAGCCGACTACACACCCATCGATGTGGAGACTTTGAAACACAATGCACCCAGAAGGCCGGGACCGCAAAGAGATGCTGTGATGCGAGCGGCGGAATTTATCAATGCGGCAAAGCGTCCGATTATCTATGCCGGAGGCGGTGTGATCAAATCCAACGCTTCGGAAGAGCTGATAAGCTTTGCCAAGAAAAGCGGTATACCCGTTGCCAATTCCTTAATGGGCTTGGGCAGTTTTCCCAGAACCGATCCCTTATCCTTGGGGTTGGTTGGCATGCACGGATCCCATGAATGCAATTTAGCTGTTATTAATTGCGATACCCTCATCGCCATCGGCGCACGTTTTTCGGATCGGGTGACAGGGAACATCAATGAATTTATGAGAGATAAGAAAATCATACACATCGACATCGACCCTACAGAATTCGAAAAAAATGTACCCACCAATGTGCACATTCAAGCGGATGTCAAAGAAGTTTTAAAAATTATGCTTCCCCTAGTTGAAGAAAAAACCTATCCTGACTGGTATGCACAAATCGATCAATGGCCGGTCAAAGGCAGAGATTGCGATGAGTACTGTCCTAAAAACATCATAGAGCGACTCAACAAAGCTTACGAAGATGCCTACGTGGTCACAGAGGTTGGGCAACACCAAATGTGGGCAGGCCAATATTGGAAGTTTAAATATCCCACACAGTTTAATACCTCCGGCGGCTTGGGTACCATGGGCTATGGCTTAGGGGCCAGCATCGGTATTCAATTGGCAAAACCGGATAGCGATGTCGTTCTCATTGCAGGGGACGGCAGCTTTAGAATGAACTGCCAAGAGCTGATTACCGTTTCGCGTTATAAATTGCCGATTAAGATCTTCCTATTTGATAATCAAACCCTGGGAATGGTGCGACAATGGCAAAAACTTTTCCATGGCAAGCGCTATGCACAAACGGATTTAGATCAGGGTACCACCGACTACTGCAAGTTAGCGGAAGCCAGCGGCATTCAAAGTTTTACGGTAGAAAATTTGGATGATTTGGACGAAGTTTTAGAAGAAATAAAAGATAAAAACGAACCGGTCTTTGTTAGATGTTTGATCTCCAAAGAAGAAGGCGTTTACCCCATGGTTGCAGCCGGAAACCCAATCGATGAACTGTATTATGAATAGGTGAAGGTCTTTTAGAAAAAAAGTCGATAAAATAAGCAAAATTACCAAAATAACCGCTGAGTTCGATAAATAATATTGACAAAGTTCCTTTACAGCTTATACAATAAAGGTATAAGATGAAAGGATGCGTAGTAACATGAAAAAATGGCGTTGTACAGTATGCGGTTATATACATGAAGGCGATACTCCACCGGATATCTGTCCAATTTGTAGTGTCGGCCCTGAATTGTTTGAGGAGGTCAAAGCTACGGTTAAAAAATGGCGTTGCACCGTTTGCGGTTTTGTCACAGAAGGGGATGAGCCGCCGGAAGTATGCCCGGCATGCGGTGTCGGTCCGGAATTATTTGAATTGTTGGAAGACAATAGCGATCCCTTAGATCCTAAGATCAAACAAGTTGTACAAACCTATTTGTTTAATTGTTCCTATGGGCTTTACGCTGTATCCGCTGTGGAAGGTGATAAAATCAACGCGATGATTTCCAACACCTTTATGCAGGTAACGGATACGCCAATTCGCACGGTCGTGTGTATGAACAAAGGCGGAAAAACCGCTCAAATGATCAAAAACACTAAGAAATTTGCGGTTTCCATCTTAGGTCAAAACAATCACGACATCGTCAAACATTTTGGCTCTCAGAGTGGTCATGTAACGGACAAATTTGAAGGCATCGACCATTTTTTAGGTGAAGAAACCGGTTGCCCCGGATTGCCGGAAGCATTGGTTTTTGTTGAGGTCGAAGTCGAAAGCGTCACGGAATTGGGAACACATTTAATGTTCGTAGGTAAAGTTGTCGGAGGTAAAGATCTGACCGACGGCAAGCCTATGACCTATGCTTATTATAGAGAAACACGTTAATAGATTCAAATTATTAGCATGAACCCCATGCTTTCGCATTTTATGCTGCGAAAGCATGGGGTTTTAAAGAATTTAAGTTGATATTCATGATGGTTTGATATGATTTATACAAGAAAAGAGTATTCACCCTACACAATTGGGTGCTTATGAGATAATGATACTGTAACAACAGTACGCATGACTACAGAGGAGGAAAGAGGAATGTCGACCAGAAAAATTATTACAATTTCTCGCCAGTTTGGTAGCGGGGGTAAAAACATCGGTGAGCGATTGGCATTAAAATTAAAGATCCCATTTTATGACAGTGCCTTGATTTATGAAAGTGCAAAAAAAACCGGTTTAAATCCTGAAATTGTGAAAGACCTGGAGGAAAGTCCAAGCAACTCCTTGCTTTATTCTCTTGTAGCGAATTCTTTTTTAGGTGCCGGCAGTTTTTCGCCGATTATGGAATTGCCGATTATAGATAAAATTTTTATCGCCCAATCCAAAGAAATTAGAAAAATTGCAGAAGCCGGATCCTGCGTTATTGTAGGACGCTGTGGCAATTACATTTTACGAGACGACCCGGATTTATACTCCATTTTTATTCACCGCAATTTGGAAGAAAGAATTCACCAAGTTTCTAAAATTAACAACCTGTCCTTAGCTAAGGCGGAAGAGTTGGTTCATAAAACCGACAAACGCAGAAAGAATTACTACAACTACTATACCGATGAAGAGTGGAGCAAAGCTGAAAACTACAATCTGTCACTTGACAGCGGTATGTTGGGGGAAGATGGATGTGTTGATTTGATTGAAAGTTTTATTGAAAAAAGCGAAATCAGAAAAAAAATAAGAGGATAACAAAAGAGGGCCGGCCGGCCCTCTTTTGTTTTGAGAAATGGAGCTTCTTTGACAATACAAAGAAGAAATGGTTTGACACTTATCCTGTGTCATGAAGGAGTAGGTTATTCGGGCAGAGCAAATGCTCAAATGGCAGTATCCCGAAAAATTAAATATTGAAGTTTCATTAAGTATTATTGAAGTCCTATCACCACAAGGAGGAGAATTTAAAAAATCCTTTCTACTCAACGAATAGAAAGGATTATTACTAACAGTGTGCGATAGCTCTTAATCCCTCTAAATCGGAGGAATGTAAGAATAACTCTTATATAGGTCTTCTGGCTCAGAGATAACATTTTGTTCCCTTCCCGCATATACACACATGCAGTGGTTATAAACAAGCATTTCTCTTTACAGCTGCGATTACAGCAAAGGCTTTTCACCTTTTTCCCTTAAATACAAGATCATTCAATATTTAATTAACATCAGTTTAATATATAAAAGCATAATTGTCAAGTGTTTGTACGGATTGAGCTGGATTTTTCACTTTGTTTAAGGTAAGATATTTTCAATAGCAAATAGGAGAAGTCCAGTGAAAAAAGTACATTTAATTGAACACCCTTTAATCGTACACAAGTTGACCATGTTAAGAGATAAACATACGCAATCCAAAGACTTTAGAGAAATCGTCAGAGAAATGTCTCTTTTAATGGCTTATGAAGTTACAAAAGATTTTCCTTTAAAAGAGATTGAAATCGAAACACCATTGGCGACTACACGTCAAAAAGTAATGAGCGAAAAAAATGTTGTCATCGTGCCAATCCTGAGAGCGGGTCTTGGTATGGTAGATGGCTTCCTCAGTATTATGCCCAACGCTAAAACCGGTCACATCGGTTTGTACAGAGATCCGAAAACGCACCTACCGGTGGAGTATTACAAAAAATTACCGATGGATGTATTGGATAGGGAAGTTATTTTAGTGGATCCAATGTTGGCGACAGGGGTTTCCATTGTTGCGGCCTTAAATAAACTGAAAGAAGCGGGTTGCAAAGACATTAAACTGGTGGTCATTTTGGCTTGTACCGAAGGGTTAGAGGCCATCCATAAGGTTCATCCCGATGTGGAGATCTACTGTGCGGGTATCGACGAAGTTCTCAACGAAAACAAATATATTGTACCGGGCTTAGGAGATGCTGGCGATCGTCTTTTCGGCACAAAATAAAGAAAAACACACCGACACATTCACTAAATTCTCATTGACTTTAAAGCCTTTCATTTATATAATATATAAGTGGCAAACCCATTAGGTGACAACTATAATACGTTAATGAGAGGGGGGTTAGAATGTCAGAAGTCAGAGTAAAAGAAAACGAATCTCTAGAAAGCGCTTTGCGTAGATTTAAAAGAAAAACAGCCATGGCCGGTGTCATGTCTGAGATTCGAAAAAGAGAACACTACGAAAAGCCGAGCGTCAAACGCAAAAAGAAATCAGAGGCTGCTCGTAAGAGAAAAATGAAAAGAAGATAGGATGTGGACTAAATTTGGCTTTAAAAGAACAATTATTATCTGATTTAAAAGCTGCTATGAAGGCTAAAGATAAAATCCGAAAAAATACAATTACGATGATTCGATCTGCTATTGTTCAAATAGAGAAGGATCAAAAAATCGAATTGGAAGATTCGGACATTTTAGACATCATGGCTAAGCAATTAAAACAGAGAAAAGATTCTTTAGAAGACTTTATCAAAGCGGAACGAAACGATTTGATTGAACAAACCAATGCTGAAATTGCTGTCATTGAAGCCTACCTTCCGAAGCAATTAACGAAAAGTGAAATTGAAACAATTGTGGACGAAACACTACAACATATTGGTGTCACCGACATGAAAGATATGGGTAAAGCAATGCAAGCCGTCATGCCTAAGGTAAAGGGCATTGCAGACGGTAAAACAGTTAATCAAATTGTCAGAGAAAAGCTACAAAATTAAAAGAACACACTGAACGCAGACGTAATGTCATGCGAAGACTAAAAAAGACTGCCCTTTGAGCGTTAACGCTCAAGGGCAGTCTTTTTGGCTACTATCATAAATGTTGGGGTACACCATAGTAATTTCGAAAGAAGAAAATCTGATCGAAATTCGTATCGAATTATAGGCTAAAAGCGTTCTATGTCCCTGCTGTCATAAGCTTGTACATAGTGTTCATGATTACAGAAAACAAAGGATTCAACATCCTAAATACCTCCTATCTAAGAAGAAAGCGATCCCATAGTTGAGGGCGCTTCTTGCTTCAGTTAAGCCGATTGTATGATGATGCGGTTGTTTTCTGTGTCTATGATTTTAATCATTTGTACGGGAGTGCCGGTTTCATCTAGAAAATTACAGGACATAGCTTCTGTTTTGGTTATGTTGATTGTGCAAGAAGATACGTTGCCGTAGCTATCTTTTTTGCGAAAGTTTGATGGGTTTTTCTTGCATGTTAGAGACCTCCTAACGGTTTAATGCTTTGTATAGAGCAACAATTGAGACGACCAAAGCACTAAGGCTTGCGATTAAACTGATGACTTGAATTGTTTGCATATTCTTTGCAAATGGCGTAAAATATAACTACAATCCCCCGAGAGGGGGAGAGGGGTTATTTCCCCTCTCTTTTAGCCAGTCTGTATAAAGTGATTGCGGTTACTAAATTTACAATTGCTGTTACAAGATTGGCTATTGTTATTATATTTTCCATTTGCTTACCTTTTTTCCTTAAGCTCTAATTTTTTGTGATTTATTTTGAATATTTTTTACGCGCCTTTGGGCGCTTTTTTAATGTTTGTTTTCAGTTAAGAAGTGGGGTGAATTGACCACGAAAAGCAAAAAAACCCCCATGTAAGCAAGAGAAAAAAGACATGTGGGGCTAAAACCAGAGCAGAAACGCCCTGTAAAAATTATCCAAAAGATAACTGCAATTATGATGTCGCTATAAGCGACCCGAGTTGGGCACTGGTTGTCTATGATGAAATCGTACATATGTAAGTCTATCGAAAGATGGGCGCTATTTGATTTTGGCATCGGGAACAGACCCGGAGGGGAAACAGACGAATGTCGATGCGAAGTTTATCCATAAAGAATATGACAGCGTCGGAACCGAGGCGCATAAAAAGCGTCTGCAAGAGGATATTTGCAAGATTTCCAATGCGCCGAATATGAGTGATGAGAAATTCTCAAGCTGCAATCCGGCGAGGCTATGAAGTATAAATTGTTTGCCTTAGATATGGTTGAAGCCTACGAAGGGCATTATCGAGACTTAGAAAAGCGGATGATCCAAAAGGGCCTGGAGGAGGCAAGGAAGAATGCCGGGATATTGGGGCATACCATACCGGAGAACTACGACAAACGGTTAGAAAGCATCTTAGACAGTTCGTTTCACAATGCGAAGTGGTCGGAGAGGTTATGGCACGATCAAGACGCCTTGAAGATGGCCTTAGATAAAGAATTAACCCGGGGGATAATGCTAGGAGAACACCCAAGGGACATTGCAAAGCGCATGGCCGGGCAATTTGATGTCAGCAGGGCAGCTTTGTTTAGATTGGCGGTTACGAAGATGACACGCTTGCAAATAGCCGTACAGGAAGATAGCTATAAGCGAGCCGGCATAGATTGGTATGAGTATATTGCCACTATCGACGACCGGACGTCTAAGATTTGTACGCAGTTGCATATGAAGCACTTCCCGGTGGGCCAGATGAAAAGTGGACTCAATGCGCCGCCCATGCAGCCGCATTGCCGGTCCTCAACGGCGCCTTATGTGCCGACAGAAAAAGAAGAGGCGGCCCTGAGGAAAGCGTTCGGGATGATGGATCAGCCGAGGGATGAGAAAGGGTCCGGTGGCTTGAGTACCGGTGGTGAAGATGGTAGAATTAGTTTAGATAAAGAGACAAGTTCCAGGCGCGTTGGCAGGCTGAAGGACCCTGCTAGGGACCGAGCCTTAAAGGTTTTAGCAGCTCATGAAAAGAGAATTGTCGACAGCCCTGTTGAAGTGGCCGTTGTGGTATTCCCGGACGGGGAAGTCTATGAATACACGGGAATGAAAAGCCGTGTTTATCCACCGACAGGGGAGGTGATGAAGGGGGCTTATGTGACCCATAACCACCCAAAGGACTCAACCCATGAGTGGTCTTTTAGCAATGGGATTTGAAATATTTTGAAAAAGAGAAATTAAATACGTTACGGGCAGTTGATGAAAAGTATGTGTCTACTCTTGATCGAGAAGATAAGACTTTAGATCCTATAAGAAAAGAAAATCTGAATTTATTTGAATTTAACCAATATTCAGAGTCTGATGAGTACAACCGACATTTTAATGTTATAGAGAGGGCGGAGAGAAATGGGTATGGATACAAGAGAAGGAAACATGACTATTAGAAATGTCGATGAAGAACAAATAAAAGATGAGATAGGAGAAGTGTATCGGTGGCATTCGCAAGAAGCAGATAAAATCTATGATGATTTGGTACGTAAAGGAGACACGCCAGGACTAGACTCTCATAGAGAACATTTTAGGGCTATCAACGAAGAATGCGACAAACGAATCCATGACATTCTAGTAAAGTATGGGTATAGAGAAAAGTAACACCACCTGAAAGGGTGTTTTTTTAATGCCCATAGGAGGGTAATTATGTTGAATGAATTTGAAATATTTGCTTTGTCGGTTGGCTTATCGGTGGTGGCTTTAGCCGTTGCGGTTATGGTGTTAGTTTTATAATGAGGGTAAAAAAATGAATGAAAGAACTAAAAGTCAATACGTCGGTATCAGTTTTACCGGAGTTTTAGCGGTTTTGTTCATCGGTCTCAAGCTGACCGGCTATATCAAGTGGCCTTGGTTATGGGTGTTAAGTTCTTTATCGGCGTTTAGTACCAGACAAGCGGAAAAGCTGTTTTTGGAATTAAAGGTGCACTATACAAGGGAGTTTCAATCAATTATTAAGAATTTAACGGATTAGTTTTTAAGGAGACCGGGGAGTGCCGTCCCCTACGCAATCGGTGGTGTTACCCTACAAAAAGAGTTTATAGAAAGAAGCCGTCGGCTTATACGAAAAGTCAGAAAGACGGGCACAAAAGTGACAAATTCTAATAATAAAAAAAAGACTGCTTTTTTACAGTCTTTTATACTTCGAGCTTTATGACGATATAGATGTAATCTTTATCTACAAAAATTTCGTCTATGTCACGAATGGTGGGCCTTCAGGGACTCGAACCCCGGACCTAACGGTTATGAGCCGTCCGCTCTAACCAGCTGAGCTAAAGGCCCTAATGAAAATGGTCGAGGTGAGAGGATTCGAACCTCCGGCCCCATGGTCCCAAACCATGTGCGCTACCAAACTGCGCCACACCTCGACTTTTCGGAATTGTGACTAAATCATTTTAACACGATCCGCACATTCTGTCAAATGAAAAGTAAAATTTACAACGAATCCTAAAAGCATAATGATTTTACCGATAAACTAAACTATATCTGCGAACGCTTTTCTTTTCGACGCAGCAAAAACCCGTCAAAAGGTTCTATGAATCGTACCATGGCAGTTTGTATGGGGTAAATTAAAACCATCATCGGTATGAGGATAACCAAGAGTTTCCAATCCAAGGGGAACCAAGGTGCCAATTGAAAAAAACTCGGAAAGATTAAGACTCCACCAAAAAAGCCTAGGGTCATGGCAGTAATTAGAATCGTTCGCATTGTGTTTAAAGGGCTGGAAATCCTGTATAGAATGACCAACCCGGCAGTACCGGTTAGAATCGTGGCGATCGTCGATAATTGTTGATGATTAAAATGAACCAACCTTCCTATGAGGATTAAAAGAAAAACATTTAAAACAATGGTCAAAGCGCCGGGTAAAGCCTTTAGCATGACCCTCGTTAAAAACTTACCTCTCACAATATCGTGATTTCTTTCCAATGCCAAGAAAAATGATGGAATACCAATGGACACCGCAGAAATCAAGGTCAACTGTATTGGGATAAAGGGATAGGCGGCACCTGCCATGATCACCAACCATGTCAAGATAAAAGAGTAGATGGTTTTAACCAAATACAAAGACGATGTTCTGGTAATGTTGTTGATCACCCGACGGCCTTCCGCTAGAATACGGGTCATACTGGAGAAATCGGAGTTCATCAAAATCAATTGAGAGATTTCTTTAACCACGTCGCTGCCGTCCGCCATGGCAATACTGCAATCTGCCTCTTTTAGAGCTAAGATATCGTTGACGCCGTCTCCTGTCATGGCAACGGTGTGGCCTTGCTTTTTCAACGCTTGAACGAGCTTTTTCTTTTGATGAGGCGTGACACGGCCGAAGACCGTATAGTTTTTTGCAGCTTCGTAGAGTTCTTCGTCGCTGTGTAGCGTTGTCGCATCGACACTTTGATCAGAATTTTCCAGTCCGACCTTTTTAGCGATGCTGCTGACGGTGACGTCGTTATCCCCGGAAATGACTTTCAGAGTCAGTCCCTGTTCTTTAAAATATTCTAAAGTTTCCTTAGCGTTCTCTCGAATTTTATCGGTGATTAGAAAAAAAGCAAGGCAACGTGCATCGTGGGGCAGGTGAGGTTCTTCGGTCAAGACTTCATCGCTGCCTGTCAAGGCTAAAAGCCGGTAGCCTTCAGCAGATTTTTCATCTAAAAAATTTCGATGGGAGGAATAGGCGTCGCCCAAGACAAATTCCGGTGCACCTAGAATATAACTGCGACCGTCTGCAAAGGTAACACCACTCCATTTTCTATCGGAAGAAAAGGGAATGATTTGTTGTGTGTCCGGTATAGCAGTCGTTTCATCTCTGAAATGATCTCTCAAAGCTTCCATGGTGGTATTTTTATCCGGAATAACGGCCACAATTTTAGACATGATGGCACGGATATCCGTATCTTCTTCTACGACGACGGTATCGTTTAAAGCCATGGTACCTTCTGTAATGGTTCCAGTTTTATCCAAGCACAACACATCGACGTGGGCAAGGGTTTCGATAGAATACAACTCGCGAACCAAAGTTTTATGTCGACTTAGGCGAATAATCCCTAGGGATAGCGCAATGGTCGTCAACAAAACCAAACCCTCAGGTATCATACCGATAAGGGCCGCAACGGTTGAGATAATACTGTTTTGCACGGTGTAGCCGATCGTTGTCACTTGACGGAAATACAAAGCGAGGCCCAAGGGCACGATGCATACGCCGATGATGCGTATGATAATGCGGATCCCTCTGAGGATTTCCGACTGCGGTTTCTTTATGAACTGGGCTTCCTGCGCAATCTTTGTGGCGTAGTTGTCATCTCCAACCCGTATCACTCTGGCCAAGATTTCACCTGCAATGATAAAAGAACCGGACAGCAGCTCGTCTCCTTGTTTTTTTAGAATCGCATCGGATTCTCCAGTTAGGAGGGATTCATCAACTTCCGCTTCGCTGTCCACAACCATACAATCGGAGGGGATTTGGTTACCGGCCCTCAGAATTAAAATATCATCTAAAACGATGTTTTCTAAGGGAATTTCAGTTTCTTCACCATTGCGAAGGGCATTGACTCTGGGCAAAGAAATGAGATTAAGCCGGTCGATGGTTTTTTTGGCACGTACTTCCTGATAGATCCCGACTAGGATATTGATGATGATGATATTGATGAACAGAGCATTTTTGTATGAACCAACGGCAAGAACCAGGACAGCTAAAACAATATTCAAAATATTGAACAGTGTTAAAACATTATCCCGCACAATTTGTTGAACGGTTTTCGTTTGAGGATCGGGCAATTTGTTGAACTTGCCTTCTGCTATGCGCTCCTCAACTTCTGCAGTGGAGAGACCTTTATATTGAGTGTTTGTCATCGTATTTTCCTTTTAATAGATTTCATTATTTATTCTATCATTACTCGTCAAAAAGAAACAACCTATTTAAGTGAAACGAGGGAGTCATCTATAGGATGACATCCTTTTTAAAGCGAATGGATCCATAGAAAAAAGCTTGCCAAAGTGAGCAAATAGCTAAAATAAGTTGAAGAGATCATACCCCTAGGGTATAATATTGAATTAAAGATAATGATCAGAAAACGAACAAAAAATAAATGGAGACTAAAATGAGTCGAAGTACCCCTAAAAATTTTAAATTTAAGCCCAAACTATTGAAGAATAATAAAATCAAAACGTTGATAGCCATTCTCACTGGTTTGATCGTCTTAATAGGATTTGGTTCCTATATAGGCGTCAAGGCTTATCAGAATAAGAAAATTTCAGAAGCTGTGAACATCGTTAACAACTTGTACCAAAAGAACGATGCGTTGCTGGCGGAGGGAGTGACCGATACACACATCATTAGAGCCGGAAAAGTTGTAGACGGCATTCGCGACAAAGGTCGCAAAGAAGAACTTAAGTTTCGTGTGACGGCGGCGCGCACCATGTGGAATACTACGGCAATGGTCAATAATTTATACGAAAGCGATGGTCAAATCGCTTTGCCCAAAGGGCCTTTGGACTCCAATGAAGTAAAAAGAGCCGGAGAAGCCTTAGAAGATATGCGCAATCGCTATAAAAAAGAACTTCTTTACGCTATTTTAAAATACCGATTGGACGATGCGGTACTCATCGACAACATCCGACTGGAATCCGAAAAATTGATGGAAAACAACGAGGAAAATCAGAGTATTTACGATGGCCTCATTGCTAAACTCAAACAAATAAAAAACCCTGAATTGCAAAAGCATTATTTAAAAGAATTAAATGAGAGGGCACAACCCTTGGGTATTCAAATTGTGGAGACCTTAACGGAACCACCGGCACCGTCACCGGAAGCAACAGAACCGGCGCCGGAAGCGATTTATGAACCAGAAGAAGAGGTTGTTGAAGAGCCACAAGAACCGGTAGTGGAGGATGTACCAGAACCTGTAGAAGACGAGCCCGAAGAACCGGGTGGTGACGAAACCGGAGAGACGGGCGGCGAGGACGAAGAGCCTGGCGGTGGCGAAACCGAAGAACCCGGCGGAGGCGAATGACCAAGGACACCTTTAAGAAATATCGAAAAAAATGAAACTAAAAAAGCACATCTCCAATTGAAGATGTGCTTTTATCTTTTTATGCTGCTTTGTCGGTTAATTGTGAAGTGCAATGGGGGCAACGGGTTGCTTCCAAATCGACTTCAGATTTACAATAGGGGCAAGTTTTTGTTGTGGGTTCCGTTATTTCTTCTTGACGACGTAGACGATTGATAGAGCGCACAATTAAAAACATAAAAAATGCGATGATGATAAACTTGAGAAACGCATCTACCAATAAACCGTACTGCAAACTAACGCCTAAAAAATTAACGGCTAATTCTTTAAGATTGACTCCGGATGTCAATGCACCGATGATGGGATTGATCATGCCTTCCACCAAGCCCGATACGATGGTAGCAAAAGCGCCCCCAACAACGATACCGATAGCCATATCTAAGAAATTGCCTTTAAAGGCAAACTCTTTAAACTCCTTAAACATCTTAATTCTCCTTCCGTTTGTGATAACTGTATTGTAACAGACAACGTTTGAGAAAAAAAGTTAATTTTAGATTGGTCGATGTTTTTATGGAGATACAATGACAACTGGAAGATGTGCCTAGGGTGCGTTATAATAAAAGTAAATGAAGATAAGGAGACTGTTTTGAAGAAAAAACTAATCGTTATAGATGGGAACTCCCTATTGTATCGCATGTTTTACGGTGTAAGAGAAATGCGAACGGCAAAGGGAATACCGACCAATGCCATTTACGGTTTTGTCAATGTTTTATATAAAATCCAACACGAATACCGGCCGGATTATTTTGCGATCACTTGGGATCTGCGCACACCAACCTTTAGACACGAAATCGACGCTATGTACAAAGATGGTCGCGATAAAATGCCCGAAGATTTGCAAATCCAAAGCGATTTGCTCATGGAACTCTTGGATAAAATGAATATCAAAAACCTGACCTTTGAAGGTTATGAAGCAGATGACATCATCGGTACTTTATCCGCTATGGGAAAAGCCCAAGGTATGCACACCGACATCATTACAGGGGATAAGGATACCTTTCAGTTAGTAGATGAAGACGTCAAGGTAATGTACACTGCAACCCGAAGCGGCAGTCAATTTGTGACAGTAGACAACTCCTATATTCAGGAACGTTACGGTGTGTCGCCCCTAGCACTGATTGAAGTGAAGGCTCTGATGGGAGACAAGTCCGACAATATACCCGGGGTTACCGGTATCGGGATTAAAACGGCCATCAAACTGGTTCAAGACTACGGTACTGTGGAAAATTTGTACGCCCACATCGATGAGCAAAAAGGAAAACGCAAAGAAAACCTCGTCAACGAAAAAGAAGCCGCTTTTACCAGCAAAACACTAGGAACGATCGTCAGAGATGTTCCTTTAAGCGAAGATTTCTCTCAACTGATCAAAGAAGAATTCTTTAGTGACGCAGCCATGGATATGCTGAAGGATTTGGAAATGCATTCCATCATCAAAAGGGTGCTTGACGCAAGGGGTGAGGATCCGGAAAAAGTCGTTGTCAAACGCGTAGCGGACTATCAGTTTCTAAAAAAACATCAAGGGTTGATCCCGCTCTTAACCGACATCAACCGGACGAAAGAAGTGACCATCCATTACAAAAGAGAGCCGGGCTTCGATTGCCTTGTCGTTTTGGCAAACCACTTGTACTACTATATGGATACACCGGAAATGATTGGTGACTTTATCACCGGTTTAACGGAGATACCCGAAGCGGACAATGTATCCGTCATCGGTCACAATTTAAAACGATTGGAACATCTCTTTGAAGATTACAACGGCGTCATCGTAACCTATGGTTTCGACACCTATGTTGGGGCATACTTGCTCAACCCCTCCGAAAACCGTCTGGATATTACCGCATTGGCAGCTCGTTACTTGGACAGATCCTTAACGGATGAGGAAATTTTTCTCGGTAAAGGGAAAAGCAGAAAACAATTAAGGGATGTTGCTCCGAAAGAATTGGCTGCCTATATGGTAGAAGAATGCCATGCCGTCGACGACTTAAAAATGGTGATTCGAAAAAAACTCAAAGAGAGTGACTTGGAGCCCCTTTACGAAGACATCGAGCTGCCCTTGGTTAAAGTTCTCGCCTCCATGGAGAAGCTGGGCATCGCCATCGATGTGCCACAGCTGAAAACTATTTCCCAATCTTTTGAAACAAAACAAAAGAAATTGGAGGAGGAAATCTACGAACTAACCGAGCATGCGGACTTTAACATCAACTCCCCCAAACAACTGGGAACCATTCTTTTTGAAAAGCTGGGCTTACCGGTCATTAAGAAGACAAAAACCGGCTATTCTACCTCTGCAGAAGTTTTAGAACAATTGTTACTGTTTCATCCTGTCGTGCCAAAAATTTTAGAGTACCGGGAAGTTGTAAAACTGGATTCCACCTACGGCAAGGGCTTGTTGCGATTGGTTGATTCCGATACCCATCGTATATATTCCACTTTTCAGCAAACCGTAGCTGCAACCGGTCGATTGAGTTCCACCGACCCCAACCTACAAAACATACCGATTAAAACAGAAATGGGACGTCAGTTGCGCAAAGTCTTCGTACCCTCCGATGACGAGCACCTCTTCATTTCTGCGGATTACTCTCAAATTGAATTGCGGGTCTTGGCCCATCTGTCCGGAGATGAAACGTTAATTGAAGCCTTTGAAAACGAAGAAGATATTCATCGTAGAACGGCATCGGAAATATTTGACGTAGCTATGGAAGATGTGACACCCCGACAAAGAGGTCAAGCCAAGGCGATTAACTTTGGGTTGATTTACGGAAAGCAAGCCTTCAGCTTGGGTAAAGACTTGGATATCTCCAGAAATGAAGCCCAAAACTATATTGATCTATACTTTGAACGCTACCCAAAAGTAGAAAAATACATGGTGGATATCGTCGAGTTGGCAAAGAAACAAGGCTATGTGACCACATTATTTGGCAGGCGCCGGTATATTGAAGAGATTAACTCCCGCAACCGCATGATGGTTCAAGCAGGGGAACGCATGGCATTGAACACACCTATTCAGGGTACCGCAGCGGACATTATAAAGATTGCCATGATTAAAGTATACAATCGCCTAATCAAAGAAGGTTTGAGCGCCAGAATTCTTTTACAAATCCACGACGAACTGCTCATTGAAGCGCCTGAGTCGGAGCAAGAGACAGTTTTACAATTGTTGGTAGAAGAGATGGAAACGGCCGTTCGCTTGGACGTCCCTTTAACGGTAGATGCCAATACCGGCCATTCGTGGTACGAATTATAGGAAAACAATGAAAATAATAGGTTTAACCGGAGGAATAGCCTCCGGCAAGAGCACGGTGTCTCAAATGTTACGGGAAGAGCACCATTTGCCGATCATAGATGCAGATCATTTAGCTAAGGCGGCGGTGGCTGTGGGTACCGTAGGCTTAGAGCGTATAGCCCAACATTTTGGTCAAGATTATATTTTAAAAAACGGAGAGCTGGATCGAAACAAAATGGGCGACCTGGTGCGTCGAGATGAGAAGGCTCGTAGGGATTTAAATGCCATCGTCCATCCTTTAGTCAGCGATAGCTACTTTGCAGAAAAAGAACGGCTTGCACGTGAAGGGCACAGTCTCATCGTTTATGATTGCCCGTTACTTTTCGAAGAAAATTTAAGCCATTTGGTAGACAGCAGTGTTTTGATTGTGGCGGATCCAAAAGTGAGGGCGTCCCGTTTAATGGAACGGGACGGCATCTCGGAAGACATCGCCTATGAGAAAATGGCAATTCAAATGCCGGACGATCAAAAGGAATCCCTAGCGGATATCGTGCTTCATAATAACGGCAACTTGGAAGATTTGAAAAAAACCGTGGCACAATTGGTGATGGATTTTAAAAGTAAAAATAGCGAAGATTTTAAGCTATAAGATTTGATTTTACAAAATATCCGAATAAATTGAACAATTTGCTTGATTTCACCCTAAATTCTGATTATAATAGAAGTCACGTCGAGATGCGAGGATGGTGGAACTGGCAGACACGCAGGTTTGAGGGATCTGTTACCGTGATACGTAGTGAGGGTTCGAATCCCTTTCCTCGCACCAGATGTTTTTAAAACAATAATGATGATGAACAAACCGCAAAGAGTGATGTACCGCTCCCAAAAGTTAGACCAAGATCGTAGGATTGGAGGTCGGTACAACATTTCTCCTTGCGGTTTTTATCATTTAATGGCGCAAGCTACCAGAAAGATCAGCAAAAATTGGTGGTTTGTCTGCAAAGATTCCTGCGTGCCACAGAACTAACGTTGCTTATTGTAACCTTCTGTTCCTAATATTCAGAAGCTTTCGGTTCATTTACTAAAGATTTGATTCTTTTTCTTAGTTACATAGAACTTATTAAACAAACTGTGTTAAAATATACATTAAGATTTATGAAAAACAGTTCATTGTTCGTATGGGATCCTATAAGTGCATAAAAGAGGTGGATTATGAAGGGTTGTAATAAATGTGGCAAAAATTTAGGTTTTTTTGAAAGATCGGTTTCTGTGGATAGCCCCAGGGTACATATTCACTACGACCAATTGTGTTCCGATTGCTATAAAACGGTCAAAGAAGGTATCGACCAAATTGAGCAAATGTATCAAAGAGTTTTGGAGAATCTGAAATTGTTTGATCTACAACGCAATCAGTCAAAAATAGATATCGATCGACTCATTTATTTATCAGTGGAAGCGCTCATGGTGGTAGAACCGAACTATCACTCCGAGACGACAAGCCTACACCAAACCATTATCAATCGAAAGGAACGCCTAGTCAACAAACACGCGGATATGTCCCGTGTGGTTTACAAGGTGATGACCTATGGCTTTAATGACGCTTTGGAACGGGCGGGTTTGGAAATTGCCTCGGATTTTACAGAGTATTTTCTCAAAACAACCCTCTATGTCGAACAAATGATGGTCAATTGCTCCGATACTGTGCCAATGGTGTATGCCAATGTGTTTTTTACTCGAAAGGGCTTGGTGATCGAACGCATTGAGTCGGGTACTTTTGTTTATGTACATCTCGCAGAGGGTCAATCCTACGAATTTAACGTCGTAGACCAAGGTGCACAATCAAGCATCAACTTTACAAACTTATTCTACCAAAGTGGTGGCGACAAAGCGGTGGTTTGTACGCATCAAGACCAAGAAACCGTGGCGTTGATTGTCCGAACCTTAAAGGATTTTAACGACAAAACTGTCGCACAAATAACAAAAAAAGAAAACGAAATTATCGAAAGCGTTTATCTCAACATCGAAAAAGATCGAGAGGAACTGGAAAACGAGAAAGCCAAAAGCCAATTGGATGCATTGCTGTTATTTACAGTCAAAAACATTCACCATGACGAAGAAATAGAGGACAAGTTCTTCGAGGACCTAGAAGGCCTAGCCGTAAAAACTCTTTTTGCAAGATATGGCGATATCTTGGAGGAAGGCGATATGCAATCCGAGGAAGATTTAGTAGCATACGTGAAAGAAAATTGTGTATCGATACCCGACTTGGAATTCCGAATAGGAGCTAAGAAACCCTATAGGGGATACGGTTTTTTTACACCCAAGGGCTATTTTCTAGGTTTATCTAAAAAAAATGCTGGTGTTTTTCAATACACCACTGAACACCCCAACGATGTTTACTACGGTAACGAAGATTTGGTCATCAAAAGTCGACAATATGTCCATTTGCCTTTAAACAGCAATGGCGATGAACCGGGATTTAAAGAACCCGATGGTCTTCTGATTTACAGTAAAAATATCAACGAAGTGCTGTATCTTTCCGATTATTTTAAGAAGGAAGCCGGCCACTATAAAGTGGACCAATTTTTAATTGAACAGGAAGCCATCATTCAAGACAGCGAAAAAATGATGGAACTCAAACGCATTTCCGATCAATTGTTTAAAGACTTTGGTTATTTACCATTTTGTCTATACGATGAATGGTACTACATTGAGACCACACTCAGACAAGGTTCGCCCATTTTGCAAGAGCTCATTACCTCTAAGGATCAATTGCGCCCCCATTTTGGCAACGGCGAAATTATTTATGGAAAGCGAATCGTAGACGCTTATATTGAAGGCGCGAAAGACTTAATGCGTTTCTGTGATATCCGCGACTTAGATGTGGCCAAAGGCGTTTTGTGGACTTATTTCAGCAATGTATTGGTTCGTGACTTGGCGGAAGAATGGGCACGTCTTGGTGGTGACATCGTCACCCCGGAAGATGACATCAACTCAGCCTTCCAAAAATATTCCGGCTTAACGGAAATAGAACCGGATCGAACCTATTATATCGGTTTATTCATCTATTACCTCATGCAAAAAGGGGTATTGGAAAACACGGATTTTATAGAACATTACGAGAGTTGCGTTCGTATTTACCTAGACTCACGGCGCAATATCGAAAAAAGCGATAGAAATGTCGTAGCGGAAGAAGAAGCCCTCTTTCAACGAGAAGCAGAAGTCGTTAAGGAGCGAAAAGCCTCGGTCAATGTGGCGACGGTTCCGGAAGATTTAGAGGAGACAAAGGTGTTTAACACCCAAGAAATTGTAGAGGCTTTGGATCCCGAAAACAAAACAGAATAAAAATGAAGGGAGAATATAAGTGCGGGTTTTATTAGTCGAAGACGAAGTATCTTTGGCTGCAGCTTTAGGCAAATTATTTGAAAAAAACAATATATTATGTGATGTCGTACACGACGGTACAGAAGGAAAATTGTTAAGCGAAAACGACGTTTACGATGTCATCATATTAGATATCATGCTTCCGGGCGTCAGCGGATTGGAAATATTAAAATCCATCAGAGACAGCGGCAAAAATGTACCGGTTTTATTATTGACTGCAAAAGACAGCACTGTAGACAAGGTCAAAGGTTTGGATATGGGTGCCGACGATTATTTGGTCAAACCTTTTGTCACCGAAGAGTTGTTGGCAAGGGTTCGAGCTTTAGGGCGGAGACCATGGGAAGTCTTTCAAAACTCCTCGGTGTCCTATGCGGATTTAAATTTAAACATCAACAACGGCGAGTTGACCGTCAATGGCGAACCCATTCGCTTAACGGCCAAAGAAAGCCAGTTATTGGAGATGTTTATAAGAAATCCCGGTATTACCATTTCTAAGGAAAAAATATTAGACAGAATCTGGGGCTTTGAAAGCATGGCAATGGAAAACTCAGTCGAAATCTATGTTCATTATCTGAGAAAAAAATTAAAAAAATCCAGAGCTACCATTCGTACCATACGAGGACTGGGTTATGTACTGAAAGATACTGCAAATGGATAGGCTCAACAAAATACGGCTCAAATTAACGCTGGTCAACACCTTGGTGTTGATCAGCCTGTCACTTTTTGTGGGAATTGTCATTTATTTATTTTTAAACTACAATGTGGAGTCCGGCTTGGCTTCTAATTTAAAAATTTATTCTTCACAATTGGCGACGAATATCGAATACATAGAAGCAAAGGAGTCTGCTAAACCCGTAGAGGGTGAAAAGTTAGCAGCCTATGAAGAGCTGTTGTCCGGTCTTTACGAAGAACGCGTGGGTTATATGATCTGGAACGAGGATTTTGATATTTTACAACAGGCGGATATGGATCCCTTTACCGAAGAGGAGATGTTGAGGCACATCCTAAATTATTTTACAGAAACAAGAGATACCGGCAACCCCTATGTGTTACAAGATTTGGAATTGAACGGGCGACAGTATAAATTATGTACTTACCCCATTGTCAACCATGCGGGAGAATTAAAAGTTGTACAAACGGTCAAAAACATTTCTCCAGAAACATCCTTGATCAACAACTTCATCAAAACCATGGCATTGGCATTGGTGATGGGTGCAGCCCTTTCCGTGGTGATGGGATACATTTTATCCGGTAGATCTTTGATTCCTATCCGTGAAAGCATGGCGCAGCAGGAGGCCTTTTTAGCAGATGCCTCCCACGAACTGAGAACACCTATCTCGGTCATTCAAACCAATTTGGAGGTTGTGCGCACCAGCCCCGAAGAAAGCGTTGCGGAGCAATTGTCTTGGTTAGACAACGCCTACAAAGAAACCGTTCGTATGAACAGCATCGTCTCCGATCTTTTGTTCTTAGCACGAGCGGATGCCGGGCGCGTTGAGTTGAAGAAAGAAGCCATCGATATTGGCTTTTTAGCCATGGAAGTAACGGAGAGAATGCTGCCCTTGGGTGCAAAAAAAAGGGTTAATTTATTGGCAGATATTCCTGCTGAGCCTTTGATGATCTACGGTGATAAAAACCAAATAACCCAAGTTTTGGTTATATTGATCGACAATGCGATTAAGTATAGCAAAGAGAATGATATTGTAACCATTACAGGGCGAGAGGCCTATTACGATGTGCAAATAACCATATCCGACAATGGCATTGGCTTGTCATCGGAGGATATCGACAATATTTTTAGACGATTTTATCGTGTCGACAAAACCCGCTCTCGCTCCGAAGGTGGGACCGGTTTGGGGTTGTCCATCGCGGATTGGATCGTAAAACAAAACAAAGGCTCCATAAAAGTAAAAAGTCAACCGGGTCATGGTACTGAAATGATCGTGATCTTTCTAAAATACAGTGAAAACGAAAGGAACGAAAATGTTAATCGATAAATTAGGTGGAAAAAAAGTAGTTAAAGGTCCAGGATCTTTAAAAGAAATTGCAAAACTTCCCTATAAACGTTTTGCTTTAATAACAGGAAAGTCCTCAATGGTTCAAACCGGGGTTATACAAAAAATTGAAGAGATCCTAAGCAAAGACAATCGGGTGTTTCGCTTACATACGGGTATCGGCGAAAACCCCACGGTAGCGGAAGTTTTACACGCCGTCGAATTGCTGTCGGACTTTGAACCCGATGTGGTTTTAGCAGTAGGTGGCGGCTCCGCCATCGATGCCGCAAAAGTCATCACCTTATTGCTGGAATATCCGGACCTTTCCGTCAATACGATTCGGGATGGACGTGCGCCGAACAGTAGGGAAAAGATCGCTTTTGTTGCCGTGCCGGCCACTTCCGGCACAGCGTCGGAGGTTACCGCCGCCGCAGTCTTGACCTTTGAAGAAGAAAATTTAAAAGTTGGCCTTAAAACACCGGCCTTTATTCCGGATTTAGCTATTTTAGACGGAGAGCTCACATTGACCATGCCACCCCATGTCGTGGCGGAGTCCGGAATGGATGCTTTGACCCATGCCTTAGAAAGTTTGATCAATAAAAAAGCGGATGACGTGACGAGAACGTTGTCTCGAGAAGCAGCTTTGGGATTGATCGAGAACCTATGGGATTCATATGAAACTTGCGATATCGAATGCCGGCAATCGGTTCACGAATACCAAAATATGGCCGGAGTGGCTTTTCAAGCTGCGGGTTTAGGAATGTCCCACGGCATTTCCCATGCATTTGGTGGAAAGTACGGCTATGCCCACGGGTTGCTCAATGCCGTGGCTTTACCCTATGTATTGACCTATAACAGCAGAGACGAGCAAGTAGCGAAAGAACTGAAAAGCCTCAGCATTTGGCTTAACGACGATGTGATTCAACGCATTCAAAATTTAAATGAAAAATTGGGTATCCCTCAAAGCTTCCAGGAGATGGGAATTTCAGAAGAGGATTACTTGAAAGATTTTAATATGCTGTTGGATAATGCCATGAAGGGATCGACGGTACGCAACCCTATTCCCATGACAAAGGATGAAATGAAAAAAGTGTTGGACAGTATTTATTACGGAAAAATAGTTTTTTAGGGGATACGATGTTAGAAGGACTAAATGAACCGCAGCGACGCGCTGTTGTTTCGACGGAAGGCCCGCTATTGATATTGGCCGGTGCGGGCTCAGGCAAAACTCGAACCATCATACATCGCATCGCTTACATATTAGAAGAAAAAAAAGCATGGCCCTCCCAGGTGTTGGCCATTACCTTTACCAACAAAGCCGCAGGAGAAATGCGAGATAGAATTGCCGCACTGGATATTCCCGAAAGCGAAAAAATTTGGATCTCGACCTTTCACGCCATGTGTGCACGCATCATGCGTTATCACGGCCATTTTTTAGATTACGACAACAATTTTGTTATCTATGATACGGATGACCAAAAGAGACTTTACAAACAACTTTCTAAAGAGCTCAACTTAGATGACAAGGCTTATAATTTTGCCTATGTGATGAATCAAATATCCACTGCAAAAAACAATTTTTGGAATCCGGATCAATACGAAAAAAGCCAAGAAGGCAACTTCCGTGCGGAAAAAGTTGCAGATTACTATCGACGTTATCAGGCAACGCTCAAAAGCAACAACGCCATGGACTTCGATGATTTGATTTACAATACCCTGCTATTGTTCAAAAACTTTCCCGAGGTGTTGGAACAGTATCAGAATCGTTTTAAATATATTTTGGTAGACGAATACCAAGATACCAACTTCAGCCAGTACGAATTGGTTCGTTTTTTAGGTGCTAAGCATCAAAACGTTTGCGTGTGCGGGGATGACGATCAAAGTATTTATGGATGGCGGGGTGCGGATATTCGCAACATATTAGAATTTGAAAAAGATTTTCCCGGTGCCGATACCGTACGCTTGGAACAAAACTATCGCTCAACGCAAGTTATTTTGGAATGCGCCAATGAGGTTATAGCCCACAACCAAGGGAGAAAAGAAAAAAAGCTTTGGACTGAAATCAAAGGGCACGAAAAGGTTACTATAACGGCCTATGACCAAGGCCACGACGAAGCCTATGCCATCGGCAGAACAATAAATGAATTGCGCGCCAGTGAGGGCTATGCCTATGCGGATTTTGCGGTCTTATATCGCACGAATGCTCAGAGTCGCTTGTTCGAAGAAACCTTTATGCGCCTCAATATACCCTTTCAATTGGTAGGCGGAACGGGTTTTTATGCACGAATGGAAATCCAGGATGTTTTGGCCTACCTCAGAGTTCTGAGCAACCCCAAGGATGACTTGGGATTTAGAAGAATCATCAACACCCCCAAAAGGGGCATAGGACCGGTAACGGTAGAAAAACTTGCGGAGTTTGCTGAGTTTAAAGGTTGGAGCTTGTTGGAAACGGTTCTCAACCATCAAGAAATCCCTAACTTAACGCCCGGTGTCTTGTCTAAGATTGCAGATTTTGGCACCATGATGGAAGACTTGATGACTTTGGTAGACGGTCCGATCAGCCAATTGTTGGAACGCGTCATCGAACAAACAGGCTACGAAGAAATGCTGTTGCTTGGAAAGCTGGATAAAAGCGAAAACAGGTTGGATAATTTAAAAGAATTGGTCAACTCTGCTGTGGAGTTTGAAATGAACAGCGACGATCAAAGTTTGACCGCTTACTTAGAAACCGTATCCTTGGCATCCGAAACCGACAAATACGATAGCGATGAAGGCAAAGTGTTGCTCATGACCCTACACAACGCAAAGGGCTTGGAGTTTCCCGTCGTTTTTTTACCGGGAATGGAGGAGATGATTTTCCCCCATGCACGTTCCATGGACAATCCCGAAGAATTGGAAGAGGAGAGACGCATATGCTATGTAGGTATTACCCGCGCCATGGAGCGCTTGTATCTGTCTCGTGCAGAAACCCGGACTACCTACGGTCGGCCCACCTACCAAGCGCCTTCCAGATTTTTAGATGAATTGCCGGAGCATGCACTGGATAGGGTGGCTCAAACAACTCGACAAAATACGTCTGCTCAAAAACAAATCACAAAAGAGAGCAATCGATTTAAACGCAACTTATCTTTTCAATCCCAATCAATCCAACCCGCTATGGAAGGAAGCCGAAGTGGTCATCTCCTGACCACCGGAGATAAGGTGATGCACAAAAAATTTGGATCCGGCACGGTTGTGCAAGTGAAACCGCAACAGGTTTCTGTCGCTTTTCCCGGATTGGGTATCAAGAAAATGGATCCCGGTTACTTGAAAAAGGAATAAGAGTATGGAAGACATCCAAAATAAAATAAAAAAACTTATAGAAGAAATCGAAAAACACAATCGTCTGTACTACGATTTGGACGCACCGAAAATAGAGGATTCCGCTTACGACGCTATGATGCAGGAACTCTTGGCCTTAGAAGCGAAGTACCCGCAATGGGCAGATCCCAATTCCCCCACCCAGAGAGTTGGGGGAACCGTATCCTCAGCCTTCGAAAAAGTCCATTTTACTAGTCCGAAATTGTCTTTATCCAATGCTTTTAGCGCTGAAGATTTAAGAAGCTTCGATACGCGAATTAAAAAAACCATTGCCACACCTCTATATTGCTTAGAAAACAAATACGACGGTTTGACGGTTGTTTTGGATTACGAGGATGGTTTATTTGTTAGAGGAGCCACCAGAGGCGACGGCGAAACCGGTGAGGATGTCACCGTCAATTTAAAAACGATTCCTCAAATTCCCCTTCGGTTAGCTGAGCCCGTCACCTTACAAGTGCGTGGAGAAGTCTATCTGTCTAAGTTGGGTTTTCAGCATTTGAATCGTCAGCGAGAAGCTGAAGACCAACCCCTCTTTGCTAATCCCAGAAATGCTGCTGCAGGTTCCATTCGACAATTGGATTCTAGCTTGACAGCAAGCCGTCCTTTAAAAATATTTGTCTTTAATCTGGAGTATTGCGCCGATCGCCAATTTGAGAGTCAACGAGAAGTTTTCGAGTTTCTAGAACATTGCGGCTTCGTTGTCAGTCCTGCTTTATATTCCTCGGATATGGAGGAAATTTTATCGGAGATCAATCGAATGGAAACCTCCGGTCGCCAAGAACTTCCCTACGAAATCGACGGCATGGTGATAAAAATCAACGATTTGGCTCAGCGAGAAGTCTTAGGGTCCACCAGCAGGAGCCCGCGTTGGGCCATCGCTTATAAATTTTCTCCAGAACAGGTTACAACGCATCTGGAGAGCATCACCCTCCAAGTTGGGCGAACTGGAGTTTTAACACCGGTAGCGGAGTTACAACCCGTTATCGTTTCGGGCTCTACGGTTTCCAGAGCGACTTTACACAACGAAGACTACATTTCAGAAAGAGATATTCGCATTGGCGACAAGGTCCTACTGCAAAAAGCAGGGGATGTTATCCCCGAAGTGGTGAAGCCCTTAGTCGATGAGCGAGATGGAAGCGAAACCCTTTTTGAGATGCCCGGTCATTGCCCGGTTTGTGGACAAGAAGTGTACCGTGTTCCGGGAGAGGCGGCGACAAAATGTTTTAACTTCAATTGTCCTGCGCAGGTATTTGGACGTATCGTTCATTTTGCCTCCAGAGATGCCATGAATATAGACGGTTTGGGCCCTGCCATTGTGCGTCAATTGTTGGAGAAAGGCTTTATCACCAATGTTGCGGATCTTTATCACCTTTCCGATCAACGAGAGGCGATGACCCAACTGGACAAACTGGGAGAAAAATCTGTGGACAATCTCTTATCTGCTATTGAAACCTCTAAAACGAGAGGTTTGGCAAAAGTAGTTTATGCCTTGGGCATCCCCTTGGTTGGGGTGCGAAGTGCAGCTGTTTTAGCAGAGCATTTTAAAACCATCGATGCATTGATGGCCGCTTCCCACGATGCATTGACCGAAATCTACGACATTGGCGAAAAGATGGCTTATCAAATTATTGATTTTTTCCAAACCGATTCCAATCGCGATCTGATTGAAAGATTGAGAAAAGAAGGTTTGGTCTTTACCGTAGAGGAAGAAGCAACAACCGGCGATGCTTTAAAAGGAAAAACCATTGTCATAACAGGCACCTTACCCACTATGGGTAGGCGAGAGGCGACCGAGCTTCTCCAAACCCACGGCGCCAAAGTTACCGGGTCTGTCAGCAAGAAAACAGACTACGTCTTAGCCGGAGAAAATGCCGGTTCTAAAGCTGACAAAGCGCGGGAACTGGGTATTCCCATTATCTCCGAAGACGAGATGTATGAAATGATAGAGGAATAAAAGTAGGCGACTTCTAACCGCCCTACGAGCAAGAAGTATAAGTGAAAAATATTTACTTTTTTTGGGCTTTGATTTATAATGACAAGCAGTATAAAGGAGTGTAACTATGAGTATAAGTAAAGAACAAGCAAGTTATATTGCCGAATTAACGAGACTTGAATTGAAGGAAAATGAAATTGAAGGCTTCGTTGCCGATTTAGATAAAATCATCAATTACGTCGATACGATCAACCAATTGGATACGACCGATGTTGAAACGACCGAACATATATTGGATTTAAAAAATGTGACGAGGGAAGATGTCGTTGCGCCATCCTTATCGATCGAAGAAGTATTAAAAAATGCACCTGAACAAGAAATGAATTGCTTTAAGGTGCCCAGAGTACTCGAATAGGAGGCTGTTTTGAAACTAGAAACGTTAACCATACACGAAATTGTTGATTTATTAAAAAACAAAGAGATCTCCTACTCGGAGGTTGTAGACAGTGTCCTCAAGCAAATTGAAGGACAAAACGAAAAATATGGTGCTTATTTATACACCGATCCCGATGGTGTCAGAGAACAAGCCAAGGCCTTAGACGATAAGGGTGTGACGCCCCAAAACCCACTCTATGGTATTCCCTATGGGTTAAAGGACAACTTTTGTACGGATCATATGCCCATGACCTGTGCTTCCAAGATGTTGGAAAACTTTCGTCCGCCTTACAATGCAACGGCTTATGAAAGCATCAAAAATGCAGGTGGCATCCTACTGGGAAAAACAAACATGGACGAATTTGCCATGGGCTCTTCGACGGAAACCTCTTATTTTAAGGTTACAAAAAACCCGTGGGATCTGACAAAAGTTCCAGGTGGTTCCAGCGGAGGGTCCGCAGCGGCGGTTGCAGCCAACATGGCTTATTATTCACTGGGTACGGATACCGGCGGTTCCATCCGCCAACCCTCTTCATTTTGCGCGACAGTGGGTTTAAAACCGACCTACGGTTTGGTATCACGCTACGGTGTTACCGCTTTCGCCTCTTCCTTCGATCAAGTTGGTCCCATTACCAAGGACATCACCGATTGTGCCTTGGTACTCAACGCTATTGCCGGTCACGATGCCAAGGATACAACGTCCTTAAATCTTGACAAGAAAGATTACACCCAATGCTTAACAAAGGATATTAAAGGCTTAAAGGTTGGGATTTGCGACAGCTTTATGGGTGATAATTTACAACCGGAAATTAGAGCCGCCATTGACGCAGCCATTGAAGTCTATCGAGATTTAGGGGCTGAAATCGTACCGGTATGCGCTCAATTTTTAGACCATGCCTTAGCGGCTTATTATATTATTTCCTCGGCGGAAGCCAGCACCAACATGTCGAGATACGACGGCGTCCGCTATGGTTATAGAGCTGAAGATTACAACGACTTAGAAGAAATGTACAATAAAACCCGGTCGGAAGGGTTTGGCTTAGAAGTAAAACGCCGCATCATTTTGGGAAGTTATGTACTCAGTTCGGGTTATTACGACGCTTACTATAATAAAGCGACACGTGTCCGCACGATGATACGCGAAGACTTCAATCGCATGTTTGACTCTTGCGATGTTTTGTTGACACCTACCACTGCCAATACGGCCTTCGGCCTCGGTGAAAGAACCGATGACCCCTTGGCAATGTACTTAACCGATGTTTACACCGTTCCGGCAAATATAGTGGGCGCTCCCGCTTTATCGATGCCCTGTGGCTTTGATAAAAATGGTTTGCCGATTGGGTTACAATTGATGGGACCCGTGTTGTGTGAAGAGACCATACTCAAAGCGGCTTTTGCCTTTGAATCAGCGACAGACTTTCATACACAACAACCGAAAATAGATTGAGGAGGCAAAAATGGATTATGAAATAGTCATCGGGATGGAAATTCACGTGGAAATGGCAACCAAGACCAAATTATTTTGTAACTGTACAACAGAATTTGGCGGCAACGAGAATACCCACGCTTGTCCCATTTGCCTTGCCATGCCGGGAACCCTTCCGGTGCTCAATGAAAAAGTCTTAGATTTTGCCATCAAAGCCGGCTTAGCTTTGAATTGTGAGATACAACACTACAGTAAATTTGACCGAAAAAATTATTTTTATCCGGATTTGCCTAAAGCTTATCAAACCTCACAGTTTTACTATCCGATCTGTAAAGATGGATACGTTGAGATCGAAGCAGGGGGCAAAAAGAAAAAAATCGGCATTACAAGAATACACATCGAAGAAGATGCCGGAAAATTATTGCACGAATCCGTAGATGGCACATTGTTAGATGCCAACCGCTGTGGTGTACCACTTGTGGAGATTGTTTCCGAACCCGATATCCGCTCAGCGGAAGAAGCGCAGGTTTTTGCGGAAAAAGTGCGTAATATTTTAGAATACACCGGTGTCTCTGACTGTAAAATGGAAGAAGGTTCCTTGCGCTTTGATGTCAACCTATCCATCAGAGAAAAAGGTGCGGAGGCCTTTGGCACGCGAACCGAAATGAAAAACCTCAACTCCTTTAGAGCGTTGGGTCGAGCGGTGCAATACGAAAGTAAACGCCAAGTCATCGACATCAAAAAAGGCAGAGAAATCATTCAGGAAACCAGAAAATGGGACGATGTTAAAGGGGTTAGCTCCGCCATGCGCAGTAAAGAGGAAGCCCACGATTATCGTTATTTCCCTGAACCGGATTTAGTGCCTATCATTTTGTCGGAAGAACGCATTGAAGAGGCGCGCCGAACTTTACCGGAGCTGCCGGAGGCCAAACAAGCACGCTATGTGAGGGATTACGGTTTACCGCAATACGATGCAGAAGTTCTGACTGCATCCAAAGCGACGTCGCAATTTTTCGAGAAAACAGTTGCGCTATACGATGAACCGAAACAAATCTCAAACTGGATCATGGTAGAAATTCCACCATTCCTGAAGGAAAAGGAGATATCGATAGAAGAAATTCCTTTTCAACCCGAAGATCTGGTAGAACTGCTGACGCTCATACAAAAAGGAAAAATCAGTGGTAAGATCGGGAAGAAAGTTCTATCGTTGATGTTTGAAGAGAGCGCAGGCAGCCCTTCTCAAATTGTTGAAGAGAACCAATGGGCGCAAATGAGCGATGCCGGCGAATTGTCCGATATCATTGCGAAAATAATCGATGAAAACCAAAAGTCCCTGGACGATATTGCAAAAGGCAACAAAAAAGCCTATGGTTATCTAACCGGCCAAGTGATGAAAGCCACGAAGGGGCAAGCCAATCCGCAGTTGGCCAATCAATTGATTCGCGAAATGGTCGAAAAAAAGTTAAACAGTCGTGATTAATCCATAGATGTTTTCTTTGCACAAAAGACTGTGCAAAAGAAACAAAAATATGATATAATTTTTGACAGTGTTTGTTTATTGGACAAGCACCGTCAACATTTATTTATGGAATATTTATTTATCAAACACTACCAATCAATTATATACAAATTGGTAGCTCAGAAAACAATATATAAATGTGATATTTGTAAAGGATAAAGATGATAAGACATGATGGAAGAGCTGCGGATCAATTAAGGGAAGTAAAAATAGTACGACAGTACACCCGATATGCCCAAGGCTCCGTATTGATACAAACGGGTAATACCACAGTATTGTGCACCGCTATGATAGAGGATAAGGTGCCGCCTTTTTTAAGAGGAAGTGGCAAGGGGTGGATAAGCGCAGAATACGATATGCTGCCCTCCGCCAATGCTCATCGAAGAATACGAGACCGCAATAAAAATAAAATTGACGGCCGTACCATGGAAATACAAAGGCTCATTGGAAGAAGCCTACGCTCTGTAGTCGATTTAACAAAACTGGGAGAACGGACCCTATGGGTCGATTGTGATGTGATTCAAGCCGACGGTGGTACGAGATCTGCATCCATTACCGGAGCTTACGTGGCAGTCGTGGATGCCATACAGTTTTTAATGGATCGCGGCTCGATTAAAGAGTGGCCGATCAAAGCGGCGGTTGCTGCTACCTCGGTCGGAATTTTTAACGAAAACAGTTTGTTGGATTTGTGCTATGTAGAAGATGTCGAAGCCGCTGTGGATATGAATATCGTGATGACTTCCGGTGGAGAAATCGTAGAGATACAAGGTACCGGGGAAGAGAGACCTTTTACCGAAGGTGAAATGCAGGAGCTCATCGCCTTAGGGAAAAAAGGACTGCAACAATTGTTTCAAATGCAAAAAGAAGCCCTAAATCAATAATGAAGACGATCGTTTTAGCAACAAAAAACAAAAATAAAGCCCGAGAAATAGCGGAGATGCTCAACCATCAATACAAAGTTCTGACAATGGAAGATGTCGGTTTTAGCGACGATATCCAAGAAGATGGCCTAAATTTTAAAGAGAATGCCGACATCAAAGCCCGAGCTTTGTACCGTCACTTAAAAGGACAAGATGTGATGATTATGGGGGACGACTCCGGCTTGGTTGTCGATATATTAGAAGGTGCACCGGGTATTTACTCCGCTCGTTATGCGGGCGAACCTGTGGACGATCGTCGCAACAACCAAAAACTTTTAAAAGAATTGGAAGGTTTTTCTAAAAACGAAAGAAAAGCACACTTTGTTTGTGTTTTATCCCTCATCGACGGAAAAACCGGAAAAATCTACCATGCGGAGGGACGTGTCACAGGGTTTATAGGCGAACGCGAGATGGGTGAGGGTGGTTTTGGATACGATCCAGTTTTCATGATAACGGAAGACCGAAGCTTCGCTCAACTGTCTTCTGAAGAAAAAAACCGGATCAGTCATCGTGGCGAAGCGATTAAAAAAGCAAAAAATATCTTGAAAGTGTTTTAAAAAAATGATAAAAATTGGCGTTATGAGTGATAATCACGGAAATTTTGAATTTATTAAAAAAGCTCTCGAAATTTTAGGAGAAATAGATTACCTTTTTCATTTAGGGGACTACTTAGGGAAAAAGTCTACCTTAGAAGAAATGACCGATGCGAATATATATTTGCTTTTAGGCAACATGGACTATCGACTCAAGGATGGTGTCGATGAAATAACGACGACCATTGAAGGCAAGAGGATTTTTGCATCTCACGGTCACGATTATCATGTCAAACGTCAACTCAATATAATTTTCTGTAAAGGCAAAGAAGAAGAGGCGGATATCGTTCTTTTCGGCCATACCCACGTACCTTATCTTGAAGAGGTTGAGGGTATTTTGATGATGAATCCGGGGTCCGTCCGGTATCCCAACGGCATGTATCATCCCAGTTGTGGATTGATTACTATCCAAAATAACCGGGTGACGGGGGAGATCAAGTACCTGAATATATAAAAATCAGGTGAAAAGTCTAAAACAAATCTTGACAGACCTTTGTAAATGAAGTATACTATGTCTTGTCCTTGAATAGAGGCATATTTTATACCCTGTTCAGTTGACAATGCGGGTGTAGCTCAGTGGTAGAGCCCTAGCCTTCCAAGCTAGTNNGAGGGTCCGATTCCCTTCACCCGCTCCATTTAGGTCTGTTATTTTGGCGCCAATAGCTCAGTCGGATAGAGCAACGGCCTTCTAAGCCGTGTGCCCGGGGTTCGAATCCCTGTTGGCGCGCCATTATTGTGGTGGACGTAGTTCAGTGGTAGAGCGCCAGATTGTGGTTCTGGTTGTCGTGGGTTCGAGTCCCATCGTCCACCCCATTACGCAGGGGTATCGCCAAGTCGGTAAGGCACTAGACTTTGACTCTAGTATGCGTAGGTTCGAGTCCTGCTACCCCTGCCATTTTTATGTAAATTATTCTGACCCATTAGCTCAGCCGGCAGAGCACCTGACTTTTAATCAGGGTGTCGGGCGTTCGAATCGCCCATGGGTCACCATTGCAAGTATCGTCATGGTTATTCGAAACGACGTCAATAAGCCAACCTGAGGGAACACTCCGGTTGGCTTTTTAAATGAAAAATGTAACCCTCATGGACCATCAACAAAAACCTCCTAAACAACTTCGAGATCTAAGTGTCTCAGAGTTGTATAGGAGGTTTTATGATTCTTGAATGATGTATTTACAGTTGAAATTTTTACTCTTCTAAAACTGGGCTCGGAGTTTGGATGGGCTCTTCGCTTTCCGAGGGTTCCGGTGTTGAATAGTCCTCTGCGGGTTCAGGTGTATAGAGAGCAGGCTCGTTACTTGCTTCGGGTTCGTAGGGTTCGGCTTCTTCGGTGGCTTCGGGCATTGCATCCGGCGCCTCTGTGGGCTGCATACCGGGCAATACGGGCATTGTAGTGCCGGAGCCGACAAAACCGCTGACATTGGCAATATAGTCGCTGATTTCCTTAACGGTAGCGGAAGGTTGGTAATCCGTTTGCGCACCGTAAATAAAACGGTGCAGGGCTATAGCGCTTTCTTCTAAATTATTCGGGAAGACAAAAGAAACGCCGTCCAAGTAACCATCAGAAACATGACCGTCATCGGGTACTCGGTAGGTCTCCATGGTTTTGTCTTGTTCGTTCATGAATAATTTAGCGTAGGAGGTAATCTCCTGTAAAGTCATAGAGGTTTCCACATAAGGGTAAATTCGACTCATTAAGGAGATACCGGTCATTAAATCCAATTCAAAACTCTTTTTCAGAATCTGGCCAACCACTTCCCGTTGCCTTTCCGTTCGTTTGTAGTCATTGTCGGAAAAGCGAATCCTAGAGTAAGCTAGGGCTTGAGAGCCGCTGAGATGTTGGGGACCAATCGATTCTATATGGGGATCGTGCCGATTTACATGGGCATTGGTATCGTCAATGTATTTGTTTAGCCATTCTAAAACGCTTTCGTTTTCAATATGAACATCGACGCCGCCAACGGCCTCCACCACATGGACCAAAGCATCAAAGTTAATGGTGGCATAATTTTTAATGTTTAAATCGAAATTTTGATTGAGGGCTTTAACGGCCAGTTGCGGACCGCCGTACTCGTAAGCTGCGTTAATTTTTTCGTAGCTGTCGTAACGTTCGGCGTCGCCGGGTATTCTCGCCATCATATCCCGCATAATGGAGGTTATTTTGACGGTTGATGTGTTAAAATTAATGGAGACAATCATGATGGTGTCGGAACGGTCGCCATCTACACCGTCTCGGCCGTCAACGCCAAAAACGGCAACATTGGCAACATAGCCATCCAACCCTTCTTTGATGTGCAAATCCTGTGCACTGAGGGAACCGGTTAATACACCCCTGTAGATGGTCACCCCGTATACCAAGCCCGAACCGACGACAAGCATGATAATAGAGAGTAGAAATGTCAAAATTCTTTTTTTGAGAGACATTTGTTCTTCCTTTATATTTATATTTTATTCAACTTATATTATAACAATAGATATTTAAAATGAAAAGAAATATTGATTTGACTTATAAATCTCTTAATAAATTAGACAAAAAACATAGCTTTGGGTATAATTAAGACGAAAATAAAGGAAATAGCGAGATGAATATAAAAAAAGTATTAATAACCGGTGGAGATGGCCAATTGGGGCGTGCGCTGTCCTTGGAAATGGACCAACGAAAGATAGAAGCGTTTGCTTACGACTTGGGGGACCTCAATATTACCGATGCACAAAATATCGATAAGGTTTTAGATCAGGTCGGTCCGGAGGTGGTCATCAATTGTGCTGCCATTACAAACGTAGACGGTTGTGAAACCAATAGGGAACAGGCCTTTGTGGTTAATGCAGAAGGACCTCGTTTGTTAGCGGAAGCGTGTCAAAAAAAAGATATTGCATTGGTGCAGGTTTCGACGGATTATGTTTTTGATGGTACTGGCATCAAGGAGAAGGATAACATCAGACCTTACATTGAAAGCGATGAGCCGAATCCTAAAACGGTGTATGGTGCTTCTAAAGCCAAAGGTGAAGAAAACGTCATGGGCATCATGAAGCGCTTTTTTATTGTACGCACAGCATGGCTCTACGGCGATGGTGCCAATTTTGTTAAAACGATGTTGCAATTGTCCAAAGAGCACCCGGAACTGACGGTGGTTAACGACCAAGTTGGGACACCAACCAGTACAAAAGATTTAGCTATTGCCATTGCGGATTTAATTCAAACGGAACATTACGGCATTTACCATGGAACTTGCGAAGGCCAATGCTCTTGGTACGATTTTACTGTAGAGATATTTGCGCAAATGGGCATCGATGTTCCAGTACGACCGGTAACTTCGAAAGAATTTGTTAGACCGGCGCCAAGACCTGCCTTTTCCGTATTGGAAAACAAGGCCTTAAAAGATTTAGGTATGAACCGCTTCAGACCTTGGCAAGAGGCATTGGCAGATTATTTAAATGGCATATCACGACATATATAAAGAGAAATAAGAAAGGAAAACTATGAAAGGCATTATACTCGCCGGAGGATCGGGAACACGTTTATATCCCATCACACGATCGGTTTCAAAACAACTCTTACCGGTTTACGACAAACCGATGATTTATTACCCACTGTCAACTTTGATGTTGGCAGGCATTAGAGATATTTTAATCATATCCACTCCGGAGGATACCCCTGTTTTTAAAAGATTGTTTGGAAGTGGCGAGGAATTGGGGTTAAGTTTTACTTATAAAGTACAGGAGGCACCCAACGGGTTAGCAGAAGCCTTTATTATAGGAGAGGACTTTATCGGCGACAAAAAAGTCGCTTTGGTGTTAGGAGATAATATTTTTTATGGCCAAGGTTTTACCAAGTCCATACGTACTGCCGCCGCATTAGAGGATGGCGCCGTTATTTTCGGATACCCGGTCCATGACCCGGAACGGTATGGTGTGGTAGAGTTTGACGATTGTGGAAAAGTCATATCGATTGAAGAAAAACCGGCAAAACCGAAATCTAAGTTTGCCGTACCGGGACTCTATTTTTACGACAATGATGTTGTAGAAATAGCCAAGAACATTACACCCTCGGCGAGAGGTGAGTTGGAAATTACTGCGGTTAACGACGCTTATCTAAAAAGAGGAAAATTGGAAGTCGAGCTGTTTAGCCGCGGCATGGCGTGGTTGGATACGGGTACCTACGACTCCTTAATTGAAGCGGGTAACTTTGTAGAAACCATACAAAAAAGACAAGGACTTTACGTTTCTTGTATCGAAGAAATTGCTTACAATATGGGTTTCATCTCCAAGGAACAATTACTGAATTTAGCAGAACCTTTACAGAAAACAGCCTATGGACAATATTTGATATCCAGAGCCTGTGAGGAAAGGGGCAATCAAAAATGGCTGGGATTACAGTAACGCAAACGGGTATTGACGATTTAGTGATTATAGAACCAACGGTTTTCGGAGATGAACGCGGTTATTTTATGGAAACTTATAACCGTCAAGTTTTTGAAGAAGCCGGTCTCAACATGACCTTTGTACAAGACAATGAGTCTTGCTCAAGAAAAGGTGTTTTGCGTGGTCTGCATTTTCAAACACAAAATGTTCAAGGTAAACTGGTTCGTGTAACAGAGGGAGCCGTTTGGGACGTTGCCGTCGATCTGCGAAAGGAATCTAAAACCTTTGGCGAATGGGTCGGCATCACCCTATCCGCAGAGAACAAAAAAATGTTTTATGTTCCCGAAGGCTTTGCCCATGGTTTTGTCGTTTTGTCCGACATGGCAACTTTTACCTATAAGTGCACCAATTTTTATGCACCGGAATTTGACGGAGGCATTCGCTACGATGATCCGGATATAGGTATTCAGTGGCCAACCCAAGAAATAGAGACTCTGCTTTTATCGGATAAAGATCGACAACTACCATTTTTAAAAGAAGTCGCCGATCATTTGCCATTTTAAACAACGGTTCATTAAAAGGAGATTGTTTTGAAAACCCTATTAGTAACAGGTGGAGCCGGCTTTATCGGCTCAAATTTTGTAAAGGAAAGTCTGCGCGCATTTCCGGATTTTAAAATTGTCAATCTGGATGCTTTAACCTACGCGGGTAATTTAGAAAACTTGAAGGATGTAGAAGACCATCCTCAGTATGTCTTCATTAAAGGTGATATCACCGATGCTGCTTTAGTAGAGCGCCTTTTCGAAGAACACGATATCGACTATGTCGTTCATTTTGCGGCGGAAAGCCATGTGGATCGTAGCATTGAGGACCCGGGTATTTTTGTTAAAACCAACATCATGGGCACCCAAGTTCTATTGGACGCTGCGAAAGCCCATTGGGAAACCGGAAAGGACGACTTAGGTTACCCAACTTACAGAGAAGGTGTCAAATATCTTCAAGTTTCCACCGATGAGGTTTACGGTGACTTGGGCAAAACCGGTTTGTTTACGGAGAAGACATCTCTTAAGCCCAACAGCCCGTACTCCGCGTCAAAAACCGCCGCGGACTTGCTGGTAAGATCCTACGGCAAAACTTTTAAACTACCTATTAACATAACTCGCTGTTCCAACAACTACGGAGCTTATCAATTCCCTGAAAAATTGATCCCATTAATGTTGTCCAACGTATTGGATTTAAAACCTTTGCCTATTTATGGAGATGGGATGCAAGTGCGGGACTGGTTACACGTCAAAGATCATTGCATCGGCATTGCAACGGTACTTTTACATGGTAAAGACGGTGAGGTCTACAACATCGGTGGCAACAACGAAAAAGCCAATATCGAAATTGTCGATCTCATACTGGAAACCGTACGCAAAAAACTAACAGAAAAAAAATACTCCGGGATCGATACCGACCCCGCAAAAATCGATGACAGCTTAAAAACCTATGTCGAAGACAGACTGGGACACGATCGACGATATGCGATCGATAATACAAAAATTACGACGGAATTGGGTTTTGTGCCGACCTATACCTTTGAAGAGGGCATTGAGGAAACCATCGAATGGTATTTAAACAATCAGGATTGGTTGGACCAGGTGCGCTCGGGAGACTATCAAGACTACTACGAAAAGATGTATAGTAAAAAATAAACCCATCGGGTGACAGTAGTTTGAGGTCTCGAATATTGTCTTGTGTTGAAAATATCTTCAAATCGCTTTTCAAACGGATGTTTTAGATAAAAGCCAAAGACTCTAGGTCACAATAAACTTACCAATCTGCGATTGGTAAGTTTGTCTTTTAAGGAGAAAAAATGAATGAATCTGAAAGGGCATTGACAGTGCCTTCCCAAGGGCTCAAAGACTATTTTGAAAAATTTTATCGTTACCGTCACTTATTAAAAGAGTTGGTGTCCAGAGATATTAAAATAAAATACCGAAGGTCTGTATTGGGCATTGTGTGGAGTGTTTTAAACCCTTTGCTGATGATGTTGGTCATCACTGCTGTATTTTCCAGGTTTATGAGAACAGAGAATTTTGCAGCCTTTTACCTATGCGGATCCCTGATATACAATTTTGTATCCGAAGGGACCAATGGTGCCATGAACGCCATACTCATCAATGCATCCTTAATTAAAAAAGTGTATGTACCAAAGTATATCTTTCCTCTGGAAAAGGTGCTGTTTGCCTTGGTCAATGCGTTGTTCTATTTAATTGCGGTAGCTATTGTTTTTATAATAGCCAAGGTACCCTTGCATTGGACTATTGTTTTGTTTCCCATACCATTGGCTTACACGTTTCTTTTTGCTTTGGGCTTGGGGTTAATCTTATCGACGATCAATGTTTTTTTTAGAGATATGAACCATCTGTATTCGGTTTGGCTGACGGCATGGATGTACTTGACACCAATTATCTACCCGGTGGACATTTTGCCGGAAGAGGTGCACAAGCTGATTCAATTGAATCCTTTATACCATTATGTAACTTACTTCCGAGATGTTATGATGTATGGTAGGGTACCCGGCTTAGTGGAAAATCTGATTTGTTTGGGGATTGCACTGATCTTTTTATCAATCGGCTTAACAGTCTTTAAAAAATACCAAGATCAATTTATTTTGAGAGTGTAGTTTATGGAAAAAATGATTGAAGTAAGAGACGTATCCATGCGCTTTAATATGGCCAGCGAAGTGATTTCAGGCTTAAAGGAATATGTCATCAAATTAGCGAAAAGAGAATTATTTTTTAAAGAGTTTTATGCTTTAAGAGACATGACCTTCGATATTCATAAAGGGGATGTTTTTGGCATCGTGGGCTTAAACGGCTCAGGGAAATCGACTCTGCTGAAAATCATATCCGGAATTTTAAAACCCACCACCGGCTTTGTACGAGTGGGAGGTAGTTTATCACCTTTAATAGAATTAGGGGCGGGTTTTGATTTTGAGCTGACAGCCCGAGAAAATGTCATGCTCAACGGATTGGTTTTAGGGTATTCGAAAGATTTAATGCTCTCCAAGATGGATGAAATCATTGAATTTGCCGAGCTTAGAGAGTTCATGGATGTCGCTATTAAAAACTTTTCTTCAGGAATGATTGCTCGCTTGGCTTTTGCCATCGCCACGGCAGTTACACCGGAGATTCTCATTGTCGATGAGATTCTATCGGTCGGTGATTTTCTTTTTCAAGAAAAATGTGAGCGACGTATCAATGAAATGATGAAAGGGGATACAACCGTTATCATCGTATCCCACTCAATCGATCAAATAGAACGTTTGTGCAACCGCGTTCTTTGGATAGATAAGGGAAGAATGGTGCGTATAGGAGAAACGCAAGAAGTGTGCAGTGCATATAAAAATTTCGGCGGTCAGCCGGTGTAGGTTATAGGGAGGACCACATGTTTAAAAAGAAAAATATTTTTTATTCCGTAGATACTGTTAAGAAATCCAAAGATCTTCTAAACGTTAAGATCAGAGGTTGGACTGTTTCCAGATGTGATCATGAAGCGCTGAAAGTTGAAATCCTCAATAGAAAAACGTATAAAATTCGCATCAAACCCGTCTATCGAAAAGATGTAAACGAATTCTTACAACTCGATGATCGTAGAAAACTAGGATTTGAGATTTATATTCAGTCTAAAACACCTTTGCCGAAATATTTTGTTTTAAAATTTTCTGACGAGTACGGTCATACCGCTTACAAAAGGGTCTCTGAGATCAATGTTTATAGGATGACATTAAAAGAATCCTTTGCTTTTTATTCCCAGCTAGCACGGGAAAGAGGACTGAGTTATACCGTCCAGCGTATCAGGGCACAAAAACGAGAACAGTGGGACAACTACTCACAATGGATCTATGAGAACGAAACTTTACCCACAAAAGCCGAAAATCTTTCAGAGAATGACTTTAGTTATAAACCAAAAATCTCCATTGTGACACCTGTCTATAATGTGGATAGAAAATGGTTGGATGCTTTGATTAAGTCCGTATGCAACCAAACTTACAGCAATTGGGAATTGTGCTTAGCGGACGACTGTTCCACCAATCCGGAAGTTCGCCCGGCTTTGGAGCATTACCGAGATTCCGATCGGCGAATAAAAGTTGCCTTTAGAAAAACTAACGGGCATATTTCTGAGGCAACCAACACGGCATTATCCTTAGCTTCGGGAGAATACATTGGATTTATGGATAACGATGATCTTTTAGCACCCAATGCTTTAATGGAATACATCCGGGCTATCAATGAAGATAAAACGAGAGATTTTATTTATTGCGATGAAGACATGATTTCCGTGAGTGGCAGACGTTTCAATCCTTTTTTCAAAAACGCTTGGAACGAAGAGTTGCTACTCAATCACAATTACATCACCCATTTTGTTGTCGTCAGTCGCCAACTCTACGAATCCGTAGGGCCTTTAAATTCTGAAATGGATGGAGCTCAGGATTACGATTTTGCATTGAGGGCAACAGAAAAGGCGAGAAACGTCTATCATATCCCTAAAATATTGTATCATTGGAGAACCATAGAGGGCTCTGTGGCAGAAAACCCGGAAGCTAAAAACTACGCCTACGATGCAGGCAAAAAAGCTTTGGAAAATGCTTTGGAGAGGAGAGGTATCGACGGAGAAGTAGCAATAGGTGAAGAATACGGTACCTATACCATCAACTATGAAAGGGAGACCGACCCTACGGTAGATATTTTTCTACTCTGTGATCACGACACCAAAGTGGAGACGGTTCTCAACACCATAGACACCATACAGGCAACGACACGCTACCCTCATTACAAACTGTACTTGGCCGGTTATCCTGACGATTTCAAGGTAAGTGAAGTCATAGAAAAAGGTGTTTATGTTTTAAAACCACTGCCTATTAACAAAATGCTGGAACTGTCCGATGGCGACTATATACTTTTCTTGAACCCTTATCTGCAACCCTTGTACGAAAATTGGTTAACCAACATGGTTACGCACTTACAACGACCTCATATTGGAGCTGTCGGTGGCAAAATTTTAAATACCCAGGGCAGAATAGTCAAAGCCGGCTACAATTACAATCGATCTAAGAATCGTTTGATCAAAACACAAGTTGGGGTAAAAGGCTTTACAATGGGTACGTATTACCGTCTAATGTCCACCACGTATATCTTTGCTACCGATGAAGACTGTCTCATGGTCAGCCGTGAAGACTTTGAAAAGGTGGGAGGCGTTGGCATGGATACACCGCCTCTGATCAAAGGGATCGAGCTTTGTATCAAAATTTCCCAATTGGGCTTGAGAACTTTGTTTACACCTCAAGCAGCTTTCTATCAGCCTTATCCTCAAGAAGATACAGAAGAATTGGTACTACTAGGTCAGCTGAAAGATTGCGCAGTGGATCCCTACACCAACCCCACATTACTTGAAAGAGAAGTGTAAATGCGCAAATCAATTATGTACCACATCGATTCGATCTTAAAAGATCCAAGAGAAAATGCCGTCGTGGTGAAGGGATGGGCCTTTGATCGAAAGACAAAAAAAACTGTGTGCATTGACGTTCAATCCCACGGAACAGAAGTGGTAGAAGTAAAAACTTCTACCACTTTACGTCACGATTTAACAACTAATTATAACCTTCCGGCCGAAGAGAATGTCGGGTTTACCGCCATCGTCACCGTGTCGGAAATGAAAGGCCGACTCATTTTCTCCTTTAAAAGCGATGGTGCAAAAACCACAAAAAAAGTCATCAACCTATACAGGGATTATCCTCTAGAAAATGAATTTGCTGGAGGTTTCGTCAAACAATTGTATGTTTTAAAACGCGGATTATTTTACCTCAGAGAAAACGGCGTCAAACAAACTTTTAAAAAGGTCGTTCAAAAATTCAATCCCAATAACGCTAAAGCCTATAAAAAATGGATCGCTCAAAACGAAAAAATAGATGAAGGGAAGATTCATCGTGCCATCAAAGCGTTTGAGAAACAGCCACGGTTTTCGATTTTGGTACCAATTTACAATGTCGAACCTCAATGGCTGGAAGAGTGTATTGCATCCATACAAAGTCAATACTACCCCCATTGGGAATTGTGCCTTGCAGATGACTGTTCCACCGCTGAATGGATTGTTCCTATGTTGGAAAAATTTGCAGCAGAAGATCAACGCATCAAAGTAACCTATCGAGCGTATAATGGCCACATTTGCGAGGCGACCAATACTGCTCTGGAAATGGCAACCGGCGAATACATCGTACTGTTAGATAATGACGACATCTTACCGCCTTTTGCCCTATATGAAGTGGCTAAAGTCATCAATGAAAAACCGGATACGGATTTAATTTATTCCGATGAAGACAAACTCACCATGAAGGGTGTTCGTGTGGAACCCGCTTTTAAACCGACATGGTCTCCGGATTTGTTAATGGGTACCAATTATATTTCACATTTAGGTGTATACCGCACAAGTATTGCAAAATCAATTGGCGGTTTTAGAAAAGGCTATGAAGGTGCCCAAGACTACGATTTCGTGTTACGCTTTACAGAAAAAACTAAAAATATCGTTCGTATTCCGAAGGTGCTTTATCATTGGCGGAAGGTACCGGGCTCTACAGCGGATACCCAAGAGGCAAAACACTACGCCTTCGAGGCGGGGAAGAAAGCTCTACAATCCGCTTTAGATCGTCGAGGTATTAAGGCCAAAGCAGAACATGGCAAAGCCTTAGGTCTTTACAATATTCGTTACGATTCCGATAAAAAAGGTAAAGTATCCATTTTAATACCGACGAAAGACAATCCGGAATTATTAGAAAAATGTGTATCTTCTATTTTGACTAAGACGAAGTATCCGAATTATGAAATTGTCATATTGGACAATGGGTCCGTCAAAAGTCAAACGCTCAAACTATTCAATGCTCTCAAACAGAATTCAAAGATAGTCGTTGAAAGGGTTGACATCCCCTTTAATTTTTCCACACTCAATAATATTGGGGTAGAGAGAACACAGGGGGATTATATCTTATTACTCAATGATGATACGGAGGTCATCAACGGGGAGTGGCTCTGCAATATGGAAAGCCTTTGTTGCCAAGAGCGTGTCGGAGCCGTAGGGGCAAAACTGCTCTATGAAGATCGTACCATTCAACATGCCGGTATCATCATGGGCTTGGGTGGTATTGCCGGCCATGGACACATCGGCATGCCGGCGGCGGATTTAGGTTATTTTGGGCGATTAGCTATCGATGTCAACTACTGTGCCGTTACCGGCGCCTGCTTGCTCGTCAAGAGAAAAGATTACTTGGCTGTAGGCGGCTTGGATGAATCTTTAACCGTCGCTTTTAACGATGTAGATTTTTGCTTAAAACTACTGGAAATCGGAAAAGATAATGTTTGGGTTCACAATGCGCAGCTATTTCACTACGAATCGAAATCTCGTGGAAAAGAAAACACAGCTGCGAAGCAAAAACGTTTCGATCAAGAATCCCAGGAAATGATGAAACGATGGAAGCAGTATATCCTAGAAGATCCTTTTTATAGTCCAAACCTATCTTTGGTGGCTGGACAATATCAAGTAAAATCATAAGAGATTCAGGAAATGTCGCGTAGTTGCTATGTGAAGCCGTACGATTTAGAGGCCAATAGAAAAATTTTTGTTGATCCTGCCTACTAAAAGTTAGATGAATACAATTCGAACGCTTGCTTTACAAAATAAACACATTGTTAACAGAAAAACAAAACCTGAAAGGCCGTAAAATAGCGCTTTCTTGAAAGATATTGGACTGAAATCATTGACCGCTATTTTAGATTGTGTTATGATTTATCGTAAGCAGGCTATGGTATCATCCTAATGACAATTTGACTAGGCAACAAGTTTGAGCAGCACAATCAAGAACCGAGCCTCTTGTTCTATGATATTAGAAAGGAGGACATGTTTATTAGTTTCAAAAAAATGAATAGGGTTATCCCCCTATTACTAAGTGTTATCATCTTAGTATCGATGATCACTTTTGCGCCGCCGGCACAAGCCGCAGGCCCAAAGGTAGTCATTAACCCAGGACATTTAGTCGGCAGAGATCCCGGTGCAGTCAACAACAATACCGGTGTCCGAGAAGCGGACTTAAATGCAGAGGTTGCAGCAAAAGTTGTAAACAGATTAAAATCTGAAGGCTACGATGTTTACTTAACGCAACCGGTTGCGGGGTGTTCTATTCCGGCACTTTGTACCACACAAGAATTGGTCAATGCATACAACAATGGAGTTGCATTAAAAACGACCGGTCAAAAGGTGAATCAAGCGAATCCGGATTTATGCATCAGCATTCATTTCAACGCCGGTAGTTCTACTGCCAGCGGATACGAGTTTTACTGGAGCTCCTACCGACCGGCTTTGGACACAAAAGATGTTTACAGAGTGGACAATTTGTGGCCAGGTGGGGATTGGGGTTACCGCGACAAAACACCCTGTAGTGTTGCCGTTAAATCGAGAGAATTGGCCGGGATTTTAGAAAAAAATTATCAAGGTATCGGTATTCCCTTTCGAAGAACAGTAGAAAGAGACGATTATTTACCGGCACATGTTAATTCCCCCACCGTATTGATTGAAGGTGGTTTCGTTTCGAACGATTCCGAGTCGAGATTGCTCGCAAGTGATGCGTATCAAAACAAAATGGCGGATAGAACCGTTAAATCCATTAACGATTTCTTCGGCAGGGAAACGACAACCCAAGCAAAACCGACTGCTAAAGAACTGAAAGTTACGTCTGTATCCGATACTTCCTTCAAAATTGAATTAAAGGGAGTCACAGAGACGTCGGTTTCAAAAATTGTTTTCCCGGTTTGGACATCAAAAAATGGGCAAGACGATTTGCGTTGGTATGAAGCAAAAAGAGATGGTGAGGGTCTTTATTCCTTCGTCGTCAACAATGCCAATCATAACAATGAAAGTGGCTTATATATTGTTCATGCCTATGCCCAGACATTCAGCGGTGAATTGGTACTCTTAAAATACACCGACTACACCTTGAAACCGCAGGAGAAACCGTCAGCAGAGGCGATTGAAATTACCAATCTAACTTCCGACGGCTTCAGAGCAACGGTTAAGGGCCTCAAAGGTAATGTAACGGGAGTTACACTGCCGACATGGAGCTCACACCAAGGCCAAGACGATTTAAAATGGTATACGGCAAAAAAAGATAACGACGGCAATTATTACACAGATGTAAAAATTGCGGATCATAAAGGCGACCGGGGTGTCTATCACGTACATGCATACGCCAACACACCGGATGGTAAATTAGTTGGTTTGTACAACAATTCGACTAAAGTACCGGAACCCGCAGTGGTTGAACCTGAAGGATCCTCAGATTTTTATGCAGAAAATATTACTTCAAGTGGGTTTACCCTACAATTAACAGGGGTGCCTCGCGAAGTATCCGGAGTTTATCTACCGACGTGGAGCGATAATAACGGGCAGGACGATTTAGTTTGGTATTGGGCGAAACGGGTTTCCAATGGTGTTTATACTGCTAAGATCAGTACAGATAAACACAAAGGCGATACCGGACGTTACCATGTACACGCTTACTACGTCAGCTCTAAAGGAAGAATTTCTTACCACAATAAGCTTGACGTATCGGTACCGGAACCGGAACTTGAAGAGCCACCGGTCAGTAACGAGCTATCCTTCTCCAATGCTTCCGGAAAAGGTTTTGATGTTAGATTGACCGATATTGACGGCAAAAAATATTCAAGAATCTATTTCCCAACATGGAGTGAAGACAAAGGACAGGACGATATTGTTTGGTACAACGGTAAAAAGGTGAACCAAAATGAGTACACCTTAACCGTGTCGACGTCTAACCATCTCAACACTCAGGGCATTTATCATGTACATGCTTATGGGAAACTCACAAATGGTTCCCTTGAATACATTGCCGGTGCAACGGTAAAAGCCGGTGAACCCGGTGCTACACCTCCGGCAGAAGAGAATCAACCAAAACCCAAGGAAGTCTTTACAAAGAATACGACCATTTTAGGTCCGACTCAAACAAGTAAACAACGCTTTGTAGAATTTTTCAACCAAAATGCAAGTTTCCCCAAACACTATGTGGACAGGGGTGTCAATTTGGAACAATTTGTACAAATGTACATGGAAGAATCTGCAGCAGAAGGCGTTCGAGGAGATTTGGCATTTGCACAAATGCTGCATGAAACCGGATATCTAAGATTCGGTGGAGATGTCAAAATTCAACAGTTTAACTTTGCAGGACTGGGTGCAACCGGTGGTGGCGTTCCCGGAGCCGACTTTAGGAAATACGGAGACGATGCCAACGGTATTCGGATGGGTATTCGAGCTCAAGTTCAGCATTTAAAGGGATACACAAGTACACCGGAGTTATCCAATCCTTGTGTAGACCCGAGGTATGGTGCCTGGTTAGCCGGTCGTGCCAACACTATCGGAGAATTAACAGGTACGTGGGCAACAGACCCACACTATGCGGATAAATTAGTGAACATAATGAATAAATTCTAGGTTAGAAGAGTTTAGGACCGAGGTTTTCCTCGGTCCTTTGTTTATTTATAAGCGCTTCTAACCCTTTAACCTTTCCTAAAAATTTGCAGTAATCCTGTAAATAGGCTACAATATAGCAATTGTAGTGGTGAATTATTTGCGAAGCAGCGATACTGATGGGCAAAACGAGCACTTGCCTTTCGCCACAATACAACCATCTGAGACCCTAAAGGAAAAAAGATGAATCAAGCAAGAAAAACTATCCAAACTTCAGTCATCATCCCCAATTACAATGGCATGGCCTATATCGACAATTGTATCAAGAGTTTGTTACCGTTAAGGGAAGATCAGGAAATTATCGTTATAGACGACGGCTCTTCCGACAACAGCAAGGCTTATTTGAAAGATTTAAAAGAAAAAGGCCTGATACGTTTTTATGAAAATCAAGAGAACAAAGGCTTTGCCTATTCCGTGAATCGAGGCATTACAGAAGCTCAAGGACAGTTTGTTTTGCTCCTCAACAACGATGTGGTAGTTGAAAAAGGTTTTGTTGCGAACTTAACCTCAGCAATACAATCAAAAGCAAACGCTTTTTCCGTTTCTTCAAAAATGGTACGCTTCTACGAGCGAACCTTACTGGACGATATTGGAGATAACTACACCATATTGGGTTGGGCTTATAAAAGAGGGGACGGCAAGCCCTTGGCCGATGGAGCACGATCTTCTAAAATATTCAGCACCTGTGCAGGTGCCGGTATTTATCGCAAATCTGTTATAGAAAAAATCGGTGGATTTGACGAAAGCTTTTTTGCTTATTTAGAAGATGTGGATTTGTCCTATCGGGGCAAATTGTATGGCTATACCAACTATTACNNCTCTGCAACGACTGCAGACGGTAAAAAGTACTCACCTTTTAAGGTGTCTCTTTCAGCTCGCAACAATGTGTATTTGGCTTATAAAAATATGCCAACCCTCCAACTCATTTTAAATGCGCCCTTTTTATTGCTGGGGCATATGATTAAAGGAGTCTATTTTCAAATAATAGGTTTTGGTTCGGATTATCGCAGCGGTTTGTGGGAAGGTTTGACAACGATGGGTTGCAGATCAAAAACACCTACAAGTTTTAAAAAAATACCGATTTATTTAAAAATTCAGATAGAATTATTGGTGAATATGTTTAAATATATAAAAGAAAAATGGTAAATCATGGACTTATCTATTATTATTGTCAATTATAAAACACTTGAATTGACCGATCAGTGTGTGCGCTCTATCAAAGAAGCCAATATG
>LSQX01005788.1_pt1 | contig 62478 bp, 63 predicted proteins | sample 654561 | NCBI WGS metagenome assembly LSQX01 (sample SAMN04489861, study PRJNA283612) | anaerobic digester metagenome | isolation source: 4 biogas reactors fed with cattle manure at either 37C or 55C with and... | place: Denmark: Kongens Lyngby | collected 2014
AAATCCTCTCGCCCCGACCAGATAATAGCAGATAAGAGGGCATTCGGTGTCACCGCCGAATGCCCTTCGTTATTACCCGACGTCAAGATCAACCAGCTCGCAGCTCCAGGCTAATCCGATCGGCCAGTTTCGCTATGACCAGGGAATTGGTCGGGAGTCGATCTTCCGCTTCCGGCCAGCTAAGACTGCCTGTGAGCCCCTCCACAAACTCCTTGTTGCCCTTGCGCCAAGCGGAATTGATGGCGTTGCGGATAGCCGCTTCCACCCCACCGACCGTTGTCCCATACTTTTCTGCCAGTCGTGGGTAGAGTTCCTTAGATAGTCCGCCGCCCATCAGCCGACGGTTGCGGCAAACCATCAAGACTGCCTCCCGAAGATATGTATAACCCTTGAAGTGTGGTGGCACACCCATGTGGTGCAAAAGCTCTGTGATCAAGATTTCCGGCTCATGGCCGTGGGAGGCATAGTAGGATGATTTGTCTTCCTTAACGAAGGTCAAATCACTGTGGGGGGCAAATTGCCTGATCCGATCGACCAACACTTCCAAATCAAAAGGTTTGACGATAAAATAGTCCGCCCCCATATCGGTCAGCAGTCGCACCATATCATCTTTGGCGAAGGCTGTTAGAATGATGATTCTAGGTCGTCGGCTCAATTCCATGGATTGCAGGCGCTCCATGACGCCGATGCCATCTAGTTGGGGCATGGTCAAGTCCAAAATGACCACATTGGGCAGAGCTTCCTGGATCTTCTCTAGTGCCTGCTCCCCATTGTAGGCGAGGCCGATCACTTCCATGTCTTGCTGTCGATTGAGAAACTCCTCTAGAATCCGGCAAAGCTCGATATTGTTGTCCGCTATCAGTATCCTGACCACACCTATCGCTCCTTTGATAGCAAGGCTAGTTATAAAAACACAATTCTCGACTATTCACTATATTCCTCCTTGAAAAATGCAGGTTAACAGGAATCGAAGGCGGCCAGGAAAAAACCGTCAGTTCCGTGGATGTGGGGAAACAAAGTCAGGGTGCCGGGTAGGCCTTCAACGGCCGGCTCCACATTAATGAGACCGGCAAGGTTGACAGGCCGCAAAGGGAAGTTTTCGAGCAGCCAAGCCACATTAGCCAAGGTTTCCTCTCGTTCAAAGCTGCAGGTACTGTAAACGAGGCGCCCGCCGCGGGCCAGGAGCTTCATCCCTACCGCCAACAGCTGTCGTTGCAGCTTGGCCAAAGCCGCGGGTTCCGCCGGGTTTTTTCGCCAACGGGCATCTGGTCGGCGGCGCAATACGCCAAGTCCACTGCATGGCGCGTCGATTAGTACCCGCTGCACCTGTCCGGCCAACTCTGGAACTTTGGTGAGGAGATCCCGAGCATCACCATGTAGGGTCTCAACACATTGGATCCCCAGGCGCTTGCAAGTTTGCTGCACCAAGGTTAGCTTATGGGGATGGATGTCCAGGGCCAAAATCCGTCCCCGATCTTCCATCAGCGCCGCCAAGTGCGTAGTCTTCCCTCCGGGGCCGCTGCAAAGGTCCACGACAAAATCACCAGGCTTGGCCTCTAAGGCCGGCGCCACCAGCATCGAGGATTCATCTTGAACCGTAAAATGCCCCTGGATGAAAAGGTCCAGATCGGCCAGCCGATCGAAGCCCTTGATCGACAGCCCATGGGGCGAAAGAGTAGTCGGCAGTGCTTCAATTGCCCTCTCGGCAAGGTCGCTGGCGAGCTGCTGCCTCGTGGTGATTAAGGTATTGACCCGGATGGTTGTCGGGGCTGGTTCGTTGTTCGCTTGGCACAGGCTTGCCGTAAAGTCAGCCCCAAAGCGCGCCACCCACCTCTCCACTAGCCATTGGGGGTGGCTGTAGGTAATGGCGATGTGCTCGGCCGGGTCCTCTGCCAATGAGGGGACCGGCTCGCTGCCTTTTCTTAAGAAAGAACGGAGGACTCCGTTGACTAGCGAAGCAGTCCCTCGGTGGCCGTACAACTTGGCCAGTTCAACAGCTTGATCGACGGCCACCGGAGGAGGTGTCTGGGTGTAAAGGATCTCATAAAGGGCAAGTCGCAAGATGGCCCTGATGGGGCCGGGAAGGTCTTGCAGGTCCCTTTTGCAGTGGGGAGTGAGATGTCGGTCGATGGTCCCTAAGTACCTGCTGGTACCGTAAACAAGATCGGTAATCCGGGCCCGGTCTTCTTTGGTGATGTCCCCCGTCAGCCGGGAATTTAGGGCAAGATTAACGTAGCTTTTCCGCCTCTCGGCGCTCTCGAGGACCTTAACGGCAATCCGTCGGGCTAGGGTCGCAGCCATAACTTAACGTCTATCCCGATGCCCTCGCAGCACCAGCAGGCGAATCAGCTGCAGAACGGCCATGGCCGTGGCCGCTAGGTACGTCAGGGCAGCCGCATCCAAAACGCTCTTGGCTTTCGGCGCCTCATCGGGAGCTAGATAGCCTCCTACCTCCAATAGGCGCATCGCCCTGGAGCTCGCGTTGTATTCCACCGGCAAGGTGACCACCTGGAAAAGAAGGGCCGCCACGAAAAGCAGGATGCCAAGATCCATCAACAGCGGGCCGTTGAACAAAAACCCGAGGAAGAACAGGGGAAAGGCCATTTGGGAGCCGAAATGGGCCACCGGGAACAGGTTGTTGCGGATGCCCAAAGGAACGTAATTCTGGGCGTGCTGCAAAGCATGACCTGTTTCGTGGGCGGCCACCCCCAAGGCGGCCAAAGAGGTGCTGTGATATACATCCCGCGACAAACGAAGCACTCGGCTGCGGGGATCATAATGATCGGTTAAATGGCCCGGCGTCATTTCAACCCGCACATCGTGGAGGCCGTGGCTGTCGAGAAGCTCCCGGGCTACTTGACTGCCTGTCTTGCCTCGGCGGGAAGGAATGCGCAAGTAGCGCTGGAAGGTGCCGGAGACTTTCGCCTGGGCATACATTGCCAGGATCACAGCGGGAATCAAGATGACATACGTCCAATCCCAGTAAAAAGGCATGAAATAAGGCATGACCCAACCTCCTGTCTGGGTAGTTGTAGTTAACTGGACGCCCCTTCTTCTAACATATTACCCTTTGGGAGGCATATACTCTCCTGTTCCCCCAAAAGATTGCGCACAGCTTCTTCAACCTCGGCAAGATTCACCTCGGTCTCAAAGCAAGGTCCTCGCGGCCGTTCATTCGTCACTCCTAGGACTTTGAGGGGGCGGGTATCTTGAATGCCACTAGCCAGGTCACGTTCACAGGCAATGGCCACAACCCCCTTAGGCTTCAGTTCTTTGACCAACTGCCGGGCCCTAGTCCCTCCGGTGCTCACCGCCAAATGGAAGCCATACTCATCTTGCAGGGCAAGGAGGCCATTGACCGGACATCGCCCGCATCGACGACAATTACTTACCTCTACACTTATTTTATACCGACAATCGGCTTTTTGCAAACAAATGGGCGCCAAGACAAGGATCTCCTGGCTTGTCAGACGGGATTTTTCCCTCTTAGTCAGTTCGTTGTGAACCTGGAGGAAAGAACGGCGCACCACATCCTCTTCGATGCCGAACATCTTCGCCAGCTTCAGGGAGACGGGAAAGATGGCCGCCACAGCCCGGGCTGTGATGCCCCAAGGGATCCCCTTGTTCCAAATCAAGGCCCCCGTCAGAGATAGAATGCCCGTACTTAAGAAAACAAAGACTGCCCCGAGGACGATTAAGAGTCCCCAGGCAAGCAGCTGGGGCCTTCCTTTGCTGATCACATAAAGGATGGCCAAGGACCCCATGAAAAGCACCAATAAAGCGATGATGCTAAAACCTAAGAACACACGTTTCCGTCCCCGCGACACCAACCTAACTCCCTTCTCGGCCGAGGATCTCCCCCACCTGCAGTTGATAACCATTGATGTAATCCCGGCCGCTCATGCGCTCCTTGTTTGCCGGCTGCACCCCTGTGATTAAGAGGCCACCTTCGCCACAGCTGACGACAAATCCTTCGTCTTCGATGGAAGATATTTCTCCCGGGTTGGCTTGTGGACAGGGATGCAAGGATGCTGCCCAAATCTTCAGGGGCCGTCCGCGGTGGCAAGTCTGGGCACCGGGCCAGGGAGCCAAGGCCCGCACCAGGCGCTCAATGACGACCGCAGGAGCCGACCAGTTGATCACTTGCTCCTCTCTGCTCAGCTTGGGGGCCGTGACGGCTTCCTGGTGGTTTTGCGGCTTAGGAACGGCTTTGCCCGAAGCTATAGCTGTCAAGGCTTCTAGGAGCAGCTCCGCTCCCTCCTTAGCCAGCTTATCGTGCAGACTGCCCCCTGTTTCATCTGGTTCAATGGGTACTTCCCGCTGGCAGATGATATCACCCGTATCCCAGCCTTCATCCATCAGCATGATGGTCACGCCCGTGATCTCATCCCCCGCCATGATGGCCCGTTGGATGGGGGCCGCCCCCCGCCAGCGGGGAAGCAAGGAAGCATGTACGTTGATGCAGCCATGGGGCGGCAGCTCAAGGATGGCGCGCCCGAGTTTTTGGCCGAAGGCGGCCACCACAATTACATCTGGACCGGCTTCCTTGATGGCTGCCAGGGACTCAGCGGCGTTGACATCCTGGGGCTGGAAAAGGGGAAGGCCCGACTGGCTGGCGAACTTCTTTATCGGTGAAGGCCGGTGGCGTTGGCCGCGCCCTGCCGGTCGATCCGGCTGGGTGATTACTAGGGCAACCTCGTGTCCATCTGTCACAAGTCCCTGCAGGGACGGCACAGCAAAATCAGGTGTGCCGAGGAACACCACTTTCATCAGCCTTCTCCTCCTCCTCCACAGCCACGATGCTCGTTGCCTTGTCAGTGAACAGGACGCCATCCAAGTGGTCTATTTCGTGCTGGAGGGCCCGCGCCAACAGGTCAGTCCCTTCGATCACCAGCGGTTTTCCCTTGGCATCGAGGCCTGCCACTTTCACCCACGCCGACCTTTCCACATAACCATTTACTCCGGGTATGCTGAGGCAGCCTTCCACATCCACATCCTGACCATCCCGGTCAATGATTTCAGGATTGAAAACAACGATGGGACCCTCGCCTACGTCGAGCACGATCAGCCGCACGCCCACCCCTACCTGGGGCGCCGCCAAACCCACACCAGAAGCGGCCCGCATGGTCTCTTCCATGTCGCCTGCCAGTTTCAGTAGACGTTTGGTTATTTTCTTCACGGGAAGGGCCTTTTGCCGCAACAGCGGATGCCCTTCAGTGAGGATCTCTAATTGAGCCATCACTATCATCCTCTCTATAGCATAAATGAGGGCTCGACATCAATGGACAGATTCACCTCGGTCAAGGAGCCTTGCGCAGCACAATCGCCCAGCAGCTCTTTGATGGGCAGCGGGCCTTCCGGAGGTACTTTCAACCATAAATGCCACCGATATCGGTCCCGCAGTCGACTCAGGGGAGCAGGGGCCGGCCCAAACATTTCCCAACCCCGGGGACGGACCTTTGGCCCCAGGAGCCGCGACCAAAGGTGGGCCGTCCTTTGCACCTCTGCCTCGCTTTCACCTTGAAACAGCAGGCGAACCAAACGGCAAAAGGGAGGGTAATGAAGGGATTCGCGAAACGACAGCTCCCGTCGGTAGAAGGCTTCATAGTCGTGCTCAGCTGCCTTCAACACTGCATAGTGCTGCGGATTGTACGTTTGGATGACGACAACGCCACCGTCTGGTCCTCGTCCCGCCCGTCCAGCCGCTTGGACAAGCAATTGAAAGGTGCGTTCACTACTGCGATAATCCGGCAGATTGAGAATGGTATCCGCCGCCACCACGCCGACCAAGGTTACTCCTGGGAAGTCGAATCCTTTGGCCACCATCTGGGTGCCCACCAAGACATCGAGCTTTCGGGCGGCAAAAGAACGCAGAATCTCAGCATGGGCTCCCTTACGGCTCGTGACATCAGCATCTAAACGGGCTGCCCGGGCTCGGGGAAACAGTTCCTGCAAGGCTTCCACCACTCTTTGCGTCCCTGCACCGAAATGCCGGATAGCCTGGCTGCCGCAGGCCGGACAGGTCTGGGGGGGCCGCCGGGTATTCCCACAGTAGTGGCACCGCAGCTCCCCTTCCGGTTGATGATAAGTCATACTCACCGAGCAGTCCGCGCACCGCATCACCTCGCCGCATTCGCGACAAAAGATGAAGGTCGTGTAGCCCCGCCGGTTAAGGAAGAGGATGGCTTGCTCTCCTCGGCCCAAGCAGCGGGCAAGCTCCCTTTGCAGCCGTCTGCTGAACACCGTTCGGTTGCCCCGCTTCAGCTCGTCGCGCATGTCAACTATCTCTACCTTAGGCAAAGGCAGGTTCTCCACCCTTTTGCTCAGGATGAGCAGCTTCGACGAACCTTCTTTACTTCGGTAGTAACTTTCTATGCCCGGCGTCGCCGAACCTAAGACGACGACCGCATTCTCCAACTCTGCCCTTTTCATGGCCACTGTCCGGGCATGATAGCGGGGATGCCTATCATCCTGTTTATAACTCGGCTCGTGCTCCTCATCGATGACTATCAGTCCTAAATCCTGCACCGGCGCAAAAACTGCTGACCTGGCACCGACGACGACCCTAGCTTCCCCCCGCCGCAAGCGCAGCCATTCATCATGCCTTTCTCCCAACGACAGGTTGCTGTGGAGAAGGGCAACCTCATCGCCGAAGCGGGCTTGAAACTCGCCCATGATCTGGGCTGTCAAAGCTATCTCCGGGACCAGCACCAAAGCCCCTAGTCCTGCACGAAGGGCAGAGGCGATGGCCCGCAGGTACACTTCTGTCTTGCCGCTGCCAGTCACCCCATGGAGCACGAACACTTGGTTTTGACCAAGGGCGTCCGTGATAGCCGCGAGGGCCCTCTCCTGCTCAGGGGTTAATGTGATCTCTTGGCTGCTTCTCTCGAGGGCCTGATCGTCGGGCCGTCTGGTGATGACGACCCTTGTCTCCTGCAAAATGTCCCTCTTAACCAATGATTGAACAGTCGTCCGGCCAATTCCTTGCTCCTCTAGGGAAACGACGGTTAGTGTTTGACCGGGCGCCCTGCGAATCAGCTCCAATGCCAATTCCTGCTTCGGACCCAGCCCCCCAAGACAGCCGCGCCCAGTCAAGCGAACAGCTTTCAACGTTCGCACGGGTGCAGGACCCTTTGCCCTCGCTCCCGGGGGCAGCATGCAGCTGATCGCCTCAACCAACAGACACCCGTAGTAGTCAGACATCCAATGGGCCAGCTCCAACAGAGTCGGTGTGATGAGGGGTTCTTCATCCAGGATCCGGAGGATATCTCTGATCTCCCGGACATCTTCGGGAGGCGAGGAAAAACCCACCACATAACCCGCTACCCGGCGACGGCCAAAGGGGACCAGCACCCGATGTCCCACTTTGAGCGATGGCTGCAGGCTGGGGGGGACGTGGTAGTGAAACTCCCGATCGACGGGAAATGCGGCAACATCGACGATTATCTCAGCGTATTCCTTGCTCATGATCGGTCCGACACATCCATCCTGCGGCGCCCTTGCCCCCTTCTTGGCGGCAACGGCAAAAATGCCTGCAGTATGCACTGCAGGCAGCGTTCCGCCGTGGCACTTACTTGATCCCCGTCTTGGTACGTTCGTAACGAATCTTGTCATCGCCGATTTCATGTAGGGCAACGGTGACGGGTTTGTCCGAATCCACCTCCACCAGGCTGACCGCCCCCTCCAGGAGCTGACGGGCTCGCTTGGCACAAGCCACCACCAAAGTGTAGCGGCTGTCTGTTTTCTCCAGCAGCAGCTCCAGCGGCGGTTGGTTCATCATTCAAGCATTCCCCCTAGTACTTGGTCCATGATCCGTTGACAGTCAATACGGGTAACGCGTTGTCTTTCCGCAATTATTATAGCCTTCATTCTCTCCACTGCCAAGTCCAGGTCCTCATTAACGATCACATAATCATAATCCGTGAGGGCTTGTACTTCGCAAAGGGCTTTTTCCAGACGCCTTCGGATGGCTTCCTCCTCTTCGCTGGCCCGGCCCACCAGACGCTGATGGAGGACCGCCATGTTGGGAGGCAAGAGAAAAACCGAGACCACCTCCGGCAGCTGGCTCTTGATCTGGGCAGCCCCACGAATATCCACATCCATGATGACAGACTTGCCTTCGGCTAGTCGTTCATCAATAAAACGACGGGGCGTTCCGTAATAGTGTCCGCAAAACTCCGTCCATTCCAGGAACTCGCCGGCTTCGATACCCTGTTGGAATCTTTCCGGCGAGATGAAAAAATAATTACGGCCATTGATTTCCCCTGGACGGGACGGACGGGTGGTTGCCGATACGGAATAGTGGACTTCGGGGACCTTTTCGAGTACGGCGTTGAGAAGGGTATTTTTGCCGGCCCCCGACGGCCCCGACAATACAAATAAAATCCCCTTCTTAAGTGCTAGTTGCATTAATCCCCAGCTTCTCCTCCTGCTTCTTTTGCCGCCACGCGGTGGGCTACCGTTTCCGGCTGAACTGCAGACAAGATGATGTGACCGCTGTCGGTGACGATGACTGCCCGCGTCCGTCGACCATAAGTGGCATCGATGAGCATACCTCGCTCCCGAGCCTCCTGGATAATCCGCTTAATAGGCGCCGACTCCGGGCTGACGATCGAGATGATCCGGTTGGCAGAAACAATGTTCCCAAAACCTATATTGACCAGTTTGATCTCCATTAGTTTTCTTCCTCCCGTAGATCAGATTTGCCTGTCATTCAATGTTTTGCACTTGCTCCCGAACTTTCTCCAACAGGCTCTTCACTTCCACCGCCAGGGCTGTGCTAACAGCATCATTGGCCTTTACTCCGAGGGTGTTGATTTCCCGGTGCATCTCCTGCAAGAGGAAATCGAGCTTTCTCCCCACCGATCCCCCTTCTTCAAGTTCGCCCCACATCTGATTCATGTGGCTATTCAGCCGGACAAGTTCCTCACTGATGTCACAACGGTCAGCGAGGATGGCTGCCTCTACTGCCAACCGGTCGGGATCGATGGAGACTCCGTCTGGAACCAGGTCAGCGAGACGCGCTGTCAACCGTTCACGGTAAGTCTCCGGCAGCAATGGAGCTCGTACCTCCAATGTTCGGATCAACCCCTCGACAGCTTTCAGTTTATGTACTATATCCGCCTTGAGCTGTTCGCCCTCGGCTTGTCGCATGATCACGAGCCCATCGAGGGCCTGCTCGGCAGCCTTCTCCAAAGAAGACCAGAGGAGCTCTCGATCCCAAGCCTCCTCTTCCAAAACGAACAGTTCGGGAAAGGCCAAGAAGTCCTGGACACGCAACGGCTCCCTTTGGCCTAGAAAGTCGCGCAGCCCTTCCAAGGCCTCACGATAGCCGGCCAAAAGGCCCTCATTCAAGGTAACCCTTCGTTTTCGGCCGCCGAATTCCTCCCTGGAAGCAACAACCTCTATCCTGCCTCGGGACAGATAACATCGGACTTTTTGGCGCAAGGGGTCCTCGAAGACGCTCAGTTCCCTGGCCATCCGAATCTGGATGTCAAGAAAACGGTGATTGTAAGAGCGGACTTCAACTTTCCAGTAACCTTGGGCGTCACTGTACTCGCCTTCCCCATAGCCAGTCATGCTGCAAAGCATCCACCAAGCCCCCTGGTCTTGGATTTAAGCCCATTGTACTACAATCTCGCCGGAAAGTAAACTGAAAAGCCCTTATATGCCGTATTTCACCCCTAGAGCCGAATTACCCCTTAACTGGGGCAAAGCGTTTGAGGGTCTGACGGCGCATGCTCCTCAGCAACCCTTCCAAGATAACGGACCAGGAGGAAAAGACAAACACCATCAGCCAGTCGTTCAAGTCGAGAGGAACAGTCCGAAAGACGGGCTGCAGCTGGCCAACATGAACAGCGGCTACCTGCATAGCGGTCGAAAAGAGGACGGCCAGAGCCAATTGGGGATTGGAAAAAAGACCGAGCTCAAAGACCGAGTAGCGTTCGGATCGGCATTGGAAGACGTACAATAACTGGGCCATGACAAGCGTGGAAAAGGCGATGGTTCGCGCTTTATCCAGATCTCCTTCCTTCCAGTGCAAACTCAAGGAGAAAACGATGAGGGCGCAAAGAGCAAATAAGACTCCGCGAACCACTATTTTCCAGTGGAGTCCCTGGGCGAAGATTCCTTCCTTCGTCGATCTTGGCCGCCGAAGCATGATATCTTGATCCCCCGGGTCTACGCCCAAGGCGATGGCCGGGAGCCCATCGGTCACCAAGTTCATCCAGAGGATCTGCATGGGAATCAACGGCAGGGGCATGCCAAGGAGGGTCGCACCAAACATGGTTAAGACTTCTCCCACGTTACAGCTCAAGAGGTAGCGGATGAACTTGCGGATGTTTTCGTAGATTTCCCGCCCCTCCTCCACGGCAGCAACAATGGTAGCATAGTTGTCATCGACGAGGATCATAGAAGAGGCTTCCTTCGTTACATCTGTACCCGTTTTACCCATGGCGATGCCAATATCTGCCTCTTTGACCGCCGGGGCATCATTGATCCCGTCCCCAGTCATGGCGACCACGTGTCCTTTAGCCTTCAGAGCCCGGACTATCCGCAGCTTATGCTGGGGTGTGACCCGGGCGTAGACGGTAATGCGTTCTACTAATTGACTAAGCTCCCTATCCGTCATTCGGTCCAGGTCCACCCCAGTTAAGATCTCTCCTTCTCCCTCTAACAGGCCGAGTTCTTTGCCCACGGCCGCGGCCGTCCGGTAGTGGTCCCCTGTAATCATGACCGTCCTAATCCCCGCACGATTTGCCACTTGCAGGGCTTCTTTGGCCTCGGGCCGGGGCGGATCGATCATCCCCACAAGGCCTAGAAAAACCATCTTCTCCTCTACTTGCCGAGGGGATGTTCCTGGCTGCACATCGCGATAGGCCAAGGCCAATACCCTCAGTCCTTGATCGGTCAGATGATCATTAGCTCTCAGGATCCTCTCCCTTTCGGCAGAGGTTAGGGGACGGAAACCTTGACCGGTTAAGATGTGCGCGCAACGGGGAAGCACCATCTCCAAGGCCCCTTTGGTCAGGGCCCGCCGACTATGATTGTCCCCGACAATGACCGTCATCAGTTTGCGATAGGAGTCAAAAGGGATCTCCGCCAGCACCGGATGCTCCCTCTCCAGCTTGGTTCTGTCAAGACCCCCTTTCATGGCTAGTGACAGCAAGGCGCCCTCTGTAGGGTCCCCGATCACTTCCCAGGTATCGTTCCTTGTCGATTGGATGTGGCTGTTATTGCAAAGGAGGCAGACTTCCAAGGAGAGCTGGAGCACCCTATCTTGCTCGGGTGAAACCGAACGACCCTTCAAACTGATCTGCCCCTCCGGTCGATACCCGTGCCCTGTGACTGTCAAAGTGCCGTGGGCGAACCACAGGTGTGTCACCGTCATTTCGTTTTGGGTCAAGGTGCCTGTCTTATCGGAACAGATAACCGTTGTACACCCTAAGGTCTCCACCGCAGGGAGTCGCCTGATGATAGCTCTGCGGCGGCTCATTCGCTGAACGCCGACCGCTAGGGCAATCGTCACCACCGCGGGCAGCCCCTCGGGGATGGCGGCAACAGCCAAGGTCACCCCGATCATGAACATTTGATAAATCGAGTAGCCGCGGACAACTCCGGTTCCGACCACAGCCGCGACGATCACTAGACAAAGGGCGATCAGCCAGCGGCCCAGCCCTTTGAGGCGTTTTTGCAGAGGCGTCAAGTCCTCTTCGGTCTCTCGGATCATCCCCGCGATCTGACCTATTTCCGTCTCCATCCCCGTGGCGACGACCAACCCTCGCCCGCGGCCTTTAGTCACCGTTGTGCCCATGAAAGCCATGTTGCACCGGTCGCCTAAGGTGCAATCAGTCTCACCGATCCAGCTCGACCGTTTTTCAACGGGCACCGACTCGCCCGTCAGGGCAGCCTCGTTTATTTCCAGGTTCAAGGTCTCCACCAGCCGCATGTCGGCGGGGACCCGATTGCCCATCTCCAGCAAGACAAGATCGCCGGGCACCAACGCGGCGGCGGGCAGCTGAAGGAACTTGCCACCCCTGATGATGGTTGCACTGGGCGGTGACAAGGTTTTCAGGGCTTCGAGGGACCTTTCGGCACGATACTCCTGGGTGAAGCCCAAGACGGCGTTCAGAATAACGATCATTATGATCGCAATAGCATCTAAGGTCTCGCCCAATAAGTAGGAGATACCAGTTGCCCCCAGGAGGACGAGCACCATGAAATCCTTGAATTGAAGGACGAAGCTGGCCAACAGGGACCGCCGGCCCCCGCTCTCCAGCTTGTTGTCGCCGTAATGTCGAAGTCTTCGTTGGGCTTCCTTTTCCGTCAGGCCCGTCTTCAGACTGGTCTTCAGCCTGCGTTCAACTTCACCAACTTCCATGGTAAACCAGGGCCTAGTCTGCACAGAAAAGTCCCTCCACTTCCCGTAGGTCTTCTAATCCTTATGACGGGAGGGAGGGGATAATGAACTACTGTGGGGAGATCTTGTCGAGGAGAGCGGCTGCCCCAGAATGATTGGGAGCCAGCTGCATCACCCGCTGGGCTGCTTGCTGGGCCTTGTTGGGGTCGCCCGCCGCGTAATAGGTACAAGCAAGCTCGTAGAACACCTCGGGACTCTCGTTGTAGCGGGCGGCTTCTTCCAGGACCGATGCGGCCCGCTCCGTTTCGCCCCCTTCCAACAGCAAGCGTCCGAGACGAATGCTGTTTGCAGTCAGATCAGGGGTCAATTCTTGAACCTTTTCATAGCGGCGAAGGGCTTCCTCCGTCCTGCCCCAGCGCTCCAAAATGACACCGCTGCCAAAATGGGCCCGGCTCAAGTCCTCCGCCTCAGTCAAGGCTTGATCGTATTGGTTGTAAGCTTCTAACAGGCGATCCTGGGCCAAAAGGGCATCACCTAGCAAGACCCGCAGTTCCGCCTCCCCCGTTGCCCTGATCAGAGCTTTGTAATGCTCCACCGCCTCTTGATAACGTCCCCATGAATGAAGGGCCATCGCCAAGGCGAGCCTCGGTTCAACAGCTTCCGGTTCTTTCTTGACGGCTCGCTCTAGCTCCAAGAGAGCCAGGGATTTCAGTGCTTCGCTGTCGCGCTCAACGCCTTGGAAATAGTAGGCAAGACCTAGATAAAGATGACTAGGCTCCCCTTGGGCGAGGACTATTGCTGAAAGGGAGAGCAAAAGGAGTAAGGACCAGACAATTCTGGTTCTCACTCTCCACACCTCCTTCCCCTTGGGGGCGAATAATGACTGGGAACAAATAACGGGCTGCCTTGGCTAATTGGTGGCAGCCCCCATTTAGCTACTAACAACGTAAGACGGCCCTAAGACTCGGTGGGCTAAGCCCAGCATCCTTCCATCAATCACTGCCGCCTGCTCCCTTCTGCTAGACAAGCCTTCAATAGCATTCTACCATGGTCTTTTCCGGGAGTCAAAAAAGACCTTGCCGGCAATAGAAGGTCTTGCCGGCGGGGCTCAAATTGACTGGCGCCTCCAATGTGCTATACTTTGATCGTGCAAGGGAGGCAGGCCAATGGATGGAATCATGTTGTTTGCCCTGGCCCGGGAGTTGCAAGAGAAGATCCTTGGCACGCGTGTAGGGAAGATCTACCAGCACCCTAGCGGCGAGGTCATCTTGACCTTGCGGCGCCCCGGTGAAGACTATCAGTTGCTCCTTTGCGGAGGCCCCCATTTTCCCCGCGTCTACTTGACCACTCGCCAACGGGAAAACCCCAAGACCCCGCCTGCCTTCTGTATGCTGCTGCGCAAACACTTGGAGGGCGCTCGCCTGCTCAGCATTCGCCAGCCTGGGGTTGACCGAGTATTAGAGCTGGTTTTTGAACCCGGCTGGTCGGGCAAAGGACAGGTCCAACCGGCCCTGATCCTGGAAATCATGGGCCGCCACAGCAATCTCATCCTAGTTGATGAGCTGACTAATAGCATCCTAGGAGCTCAGCGCACCATCACGGGGACCATGAGCCGCTATCGGCAAGTGGCGCCTGGGCTGCCTTATTTGCCTCCCCCGGCCCACGGCAAGCTGGACCTGACCCGGGCGCCGAAGGAGGAAATCGAGTCGTTGGCTGCATCGATGGCGGGCCCAACCGACCGCGAATTCATCACTGCCTTAGCTGGTATCGGCCCCTTCACCGCGAAGGAACTGGCTCATCGCAGCCAGGAAATAGGTCCCTTAGAGTGTCTCCTGGAACTGGCGCAGCGGCTCCGGGAGAGCTCCTTTACTCCCGTAGTGTTGGGCCGCGAGGGTGATCCTTTGGGAGTCTGCGCCATCAATGCAACCTACTTGCCGCAAGATGAAGTTAGGGTTTTTGCTAGCCCGAGCGAGGCCCTGGAGGCTTACTACGAAGCCCGATTGACAGCCGTAGAGCTCGAGGAGATCCGTCGGCAATTGCTCACTCACGTGAACACACATTTGGCCAAGGTCAAGTCGCGCCTAGTCAAACAGTCGGCGGCCCTGGTGAAGGCCGGGCGGGCGGAGGAGATGCGGCTGAAGGGTGAGCTGCTCATGAGCCACTTGCACCTAGTGGCCAAGGGTGCTGAAACCGTCTCTTTACCCAATTACTATGCGCCCAACGAGTTAGTTGAAGTCGACCTCGATCCCCGCCTAAGTCCTGTTCAGAACGCCGAAGCTTATTTTCGGCGCTACCGTAAGGCCAAGAAGGGCGAACAGATTATCCGCCGCCAACTCGATCGTACCCAGGTGGAGATGAAGGTCTTGGAAAGCCTTGCCGGGGAGATCGTACATGAACAATCCCTCGAGGGCCTGGAAGCGATCAAGGCCGAGATGGAGACTGAAGGATACTGGCCCGTGCAAGGGGCAGCGCCGCGCCGTCCGGCCAACAAACCCCGTCACTTTTATTCGCAGGACGGCTACTTGATTTTGGTTGGTCGCAATAGGCGGCAAAATGATCAATTGACAAACCGGATGGCCAATCCGGACGATATTTGGATGCACGCCAAGGGCATCCCCGGCTCCCATGTCATCATCCGCACAGAAGGCAAGGAGGTGCCCCCCACCACACTCATGGAAGGAGCCATGCTCGCTGCCTATTACAGCCCTGCGCGCACTTCTAGCAACGTACCGGTAGATTATGTCCAGCGCCGACATGTGCGAAAGCCAGTGGGAGCTCCCCCCGGCATGGTCATCTATGATAACCACAAGACCCTGTTCGTCACCCCCCGGGAAGAGTTGCTCCCCAAGGAACAAAAATGACAGGAAATGGGCGGAGACCAACTCTGCACCCATCCCCTGTCGGACTGATCTGCCCCCTGTGGAGGCAGAACCCTAGCTCTAGCTTAAACTTTCTATTCGTTGCCTAGCGGTGGATTCCTCCCTCTCTGCGCCCGATGTCCCTGCGGAAATGACAATTCTTGAACTGAACTAAATCGCAAGCCGCATAGGCGCGTTTTGCCGCGTGGGCTAAATCGTTCCCCAGGGCTGTGATCCCCAACACGCGCCCCCCATCGGTTAGGATCTGACCACCGCGGCGGGTCGTACCCGCGTGGAAGATGATCACGTCCTCCATCCCTTCCGCCGCCTCTAACCCCTCGATGGTGTAGCCGACTTGGTAGTCCCCCGGATAGCCGCCGGAAGCGAGGATGACACAAACGGCCGAGCGAGGATCCCACTCTAGCTCCGTTCCTTCCAGCTCTCCCCCAACTGTCTTCGCTAAGATGGTGTAAAAATCAGTTCGCAGCCGGGGAAGAATGACTTGGGTTTCGGGGTCGCCAAAGCGACAGTTGAACTCGACTACCTTAGGTCCAGTGTTGGTGATCATCAGACCGGCATACAACACCCCTACATAAGGTCGACCTTCCGCGGCCATTCCCCTCAGCGCGGGCCCGATAATTTGTTCTTCGACTTGCTTCTGCATTGCGTCTGTGATGATGCTAGTGGGACAATAAGCGCCCATCCCACCAGTGTTCGGCCCTTGATCCTCGTCATAGGCTCGTTTGTGGTCCCTGGCGGCGGCCATGGTGACGAAGTTGTCGCCGTCACAAAAGGCGAGGACGCTGGCCTCTTCGCCTTCAAGGTAAGTTTCGATCACGACGGTGCTCCCCGCCTCACCGAAAACACCTTGAACCATCATGTTGTCCAGAGCGGCCTCTGCCTCGGCCAAATCTCCGGCGACAGTGACGCCTTTGCCGGCCGCAAGTCCATCGGCTTTGATCACCAAAGGCAGCGGCTGCTTCCGCACATACGCCAGGGCTTCCTCGTAATCGGAAAACACCTGGTAGGAGGCTGTTGGGATCCCATGGCGGGTCATGAACTCCTTGGCGAAGACTTTACTAGTCTCTAAAGCGGCGGCCGCCTTGGTAGGTCCAAACAGTCTAAGGCCCCGCCGCTGAAACTCATCGGCGATGCCTAGGGACAGATAGGCCTCGGGGCCAACCACCGTCAAGTCGATCTCCTTTTCCTCGGCAAACTTGGCAAGCCCAGTTATACCTCCATCCACCTCGAGGCAGGTGCCAATCTGGGCAATCCCGGGGTTGCCTGGAACACAGAAGATGGTTTCGACTAAGGGGCTTTTGTCTAGAGCCCAAGCCAAGGCATGCTCACGCCCCCCTCCTCCCACAATGAGTACACGTTTGCCGCGAGCCACACCAATTACCTCCCTAATGCTTGAAGTGCCGCATGCCCGTAAACAGCATGCTGATCCCCGCTTCATCGGCGGCCTTAATAGACTCCTCATCCCGCAGGGATCCTCCCGGCTGGATGATAGCCGTGATCCCAGCGGCTGCCGCTGCCTGCACCACATCAGGGAAGGGGAAGAACGCGTCGGAGGCCAGCACCGCTCCACGTGCTTCATCCCCCGCTTGTTTCAAGGCAAGCTGCGCGGCAGTGATCCGGTTCATCTGGCCCGCTCCAACCCCGAGCGTCCGCTTGCCCTTGGCCACCACGATGGCGTTAGATTTAACATGCTTCACTGCCCGCCAGGCGAACAGCAAGTCCTCTTGTTCGGCGGCAGTAGGCTCCTTGCGGGTTACCACCTGGGGCGCATCCCCGAGCAGCTGGACATCCGCCTCTTGGACAAGGAGTCCCCCGGGGACCCGTTTGTAGTCCATGTAAGGCTCACGCTTGACATCGGCGGGGAGCTCCAAGAGGCGCAAATTCGGCTTTGCGGCCAAGGTCTCCAAGGCCGCCGGGGTGAAAGACGGGGCGATGATCACTTCGAGGAAGATCTCCGTCAGTAGCGCCGCCAGCTCCTTGTCAACCGGCCGGTTTAGGGCCACGATGCCGCCAAAGATCGAGACCGGGTCCCCTTCCTTGGCCCAGATGAAAGCAGTCTCAATCTCCTGAGCGCTGGCAATTCCGCAAGGATTAGTATGCTTAACCGCTACCGCAGTTGGTTCATCGTATTCCAACAGGATTTCAAGCGCCGCACTGGCATCATTGATATTGTTGAATGACAGGGGTTTGCCTTGCAGCTGGCGCGCCGCGGCCAAAGAAGGCACGGGAAGGGATGATTCTCTGTAGAAAGCGGCCCGTTGATGGGAGTTTTCCCCATAGCGAAGCTCCGCCACCTTGTCCAACTGCAAGTTGAGCTTGGCCGGGAAGGGCTCCGAGTCCCCCCTTTGTTTGGCGAGGAACGAGACGATCTGACCATCATAGGCGGCTGTGCGTTCAAACGCCTCCAAGGCTAATTCCATACTCAGTGAGAGGGGGATGCCACCGTCTTGTCTCAAAGCCTCAAGAACAGCCTGATACCTGGAGGGGCTGACGACCACAGCTACCTGGGGAAAGTTCTTCGCGGCGGCCCGGATCATGGCCGGACCACCGATATCGATATTCTCCCGGGCTTCATCCATGGTCACACCGGGTCGACTGACAGTAGCCTCGAAGGGATAGAGGTTGACGACCACTAAATCGATTGGCTCAATGCCGTGGCGAGCCAAATCTTCCATGTCCTGAGGAGTCTGTCGACAAGCCAAGATGCCGCCGTGAATCTTTGGATGCAGACTTTTTACCCTGCCCCTTAAGATCTCGGGAAAGCCCGTTACCTCAGAGACGCTTGTGACTGGAATGTTAGCTGCGGCCAACCTGGAGTAGGTGCCGCCAGTAGATAGGATGCGGATCCCCAACTCAGCAAGCCCTCGGGCAAAGCCCTCTAATCCTTCCTTGTCATAGACGCTAAGCAGCGCGGTGCGAACCTTAATCACACAATCTCCTCCTTGCCAGGCGCCGGGGGCAGAATGCGCACTCGGCGACCTTCGATTTCCAATCGGCCTTGGGCAAAAAGTTGAACGGCTTTAACGTAAGTGCGATGCTCCGCCTCAAGGATCCTCTCCGACAAGCTGTCCAAATCATCTCCCTCTAGGACCGGCACCGCCTCCTGGAGAATGACGGGGCCTGTGTCCATCCCCTCATCGACGAAGTGAACTGTACAGCCCGTCACCTTCACCCCGTATTCGAGGGCTTGACGTTGGGCCTGCAGCCCGGGGAAGCTGGGCAGCAGGGAGGGATGGATATTCATGATGCGACCAGGAAAAGAGTTGATGATCGAGGAAGACAACAAGCGCATGAACCCGGCCAGTAGAATGAGATCGGGCCCTAGAGCACGAAGGCAGTTCAAGAGAGCCTGTTGCAAAGCCTCCGGGGGGGACTCTTCGATGACGATGGTTCTAATGCCGGCCCGCTCAGCCCTTCTTAAGGCATAGGCTTCCCTCTTATCGCTGATGACGGCGATGATTTCCCCATTTATTTCCCCTGCCTGGATGCCGTCGATGATGGCCTGTAGGTTGCTGCCTCGTCCCGAGACCAGCACAGCCATCTTGAGCCCGGTCATACTAGCTCCACTCCCCTTCTCCCGGGGACTACTTCACCGATAATGCAGGCCTCTTCCTCCATGGAACGCAAAGCGGCGACTACACCATCGGCCTGGTCCGAGGGGACGATCAAAGCCATGGCAATGCCCATGTTATATGTCTTGTACATTTCGTCGTTTCCAATTTGGCCGTGGTGCTGGAGGAAGGGGAAAATAGCGTGGGGCTCCCAGCTTTGAGTGCGGATGACCGCCCCTAGATTCGGTCCGAGGATCCGGGGGATGTTCTCCGGCATCCCTCCCCCGCTAATGTTGGCAATGCCGCGCAACGAGAACTCCCGCGCGAGGTTCAAGATGGGCTTGGCGTAGATTCCAGTTGGTTCCAGGAGTTCCTCCCCAAGGGTGCGTCCAAATTCGGGTACATACGCGTCTAAGGACAGCTTCGCATCAGCCACGACTTTTCGGGTCAGAGAATAACCGCTGCTTTGCAGCCCTGTGGACCTGATGCCCACGATCACGTTCCCGGCTTCGATGCGGCTGCCATCGATGATCTTTTCTTTCTCCACCACACCTACGGCGAAACCGGCCAAGTCATAATGGTCCGGCGGATAAAACCCCGGCATTTCCGCGGTCTCACCACCAATGAGGGCGCATCCTGCCATCCGACAGCCGGCCGCAACGCCCTTGACGATGAGCTCTGCCTTCCTTGGATCTAGCTTTCCCACGGCCAGGTAATCGAGGAAGAATAAGGGTTCAGCGCCATGGCAGATGATGTCGTTGACACAGTAAGCCACCAGGTCGATACCGACCGTATCGTGTACATCCATCATGAAAGCAATCATCAGTTTGGTGCCTACTCCGTCGGTGCCCGCAACCAACACGGGCTCCCGCATATCCCTCAAGGCGAACAAGCCTCCGAAACTGCCGATATCCATCAGGACTTCTGGCCGAAAAGTGGACTGGACATGGCTCCGAATGCGGCGAACCGTTTCATAACCCGCCTCAATATCCACTCCTGCCCGGCGATAAGTCATTCCTTCTGGCTCTTTCATGCTGATTCAACCTCCCGCAGGACGATCATTTGTCTTCTTTGGGGTGGGGGTAGCTCCCAGTGAAACACGCGGTGCACAACTTATCGGCTGGCAGACCAACCGCCGCCATCAGTCCATCCATACTGAGATAGGCAAGCTTGTCAGCCCCAACGTACCGCCGGATCTCCTCCACCGTTTTGTTGTTGGCCAACAGCTCCCGCGGCGAAGGGGTGTCAATGCCGTAATAGCAGGGGTGGATGTAAGGAGGTGAGGCGATGTACATCATGACCTCAGCCGCTCCTGCTTCCCGCAACAGTTCCACCGTCTTGACGCTGGTTGTTCCCCGGACGATGGAGTCATCGATGATGATCACCCGTTTGCCCCGCAACAGGGCGTCGATGGGATTAAACTTGATTTTGACTCCCAGGTGCCTGAGGGACCTTTCCGGCTGGATGAAAGTCCGTCCCACATAACGATTCTTGACCAGGCCGATTTCAAAGGGAATCCCACTTTGTTCGGCAAATCCTAGGGCGGCCGATGTGCCAGAGTCGGGTGCGGCGATGACCAGGTCGGCCTGGGCCGGTTGTTCGATGGCCAATTGACGCCCGATGGCTTTGCGGACTAGGTGAACGTTGCGACCTTGCAGGACGCTGTCCGGCCGGGCAAAATAGATGTATTCGAAGACGCAGAAGGCTTGGGTTGATTCCTCCGCTAATTGATAAGATTGGGGGCCCTTGTCGGTGATGATCACCATCTCACCTGGTCGGATTTCCCGGATGTCTTCTGCGCCAAGGTTGCTCAAAGCGCAGGTTTCCGAGGCAAACAGATAAGTATCTGACCGCAGTCGACCCATGGCCAGGGGGCGCATCCCCGACGGATCCCGCCAACCGAACATGCTGTCCGGGGTCATGCCCACAACGGCAAAGGCCCCCCGCAGGCGAGCATAGGTACGTTTCAGGGCTTCTTCCAAGGGAATGCGTCCATGCCGGGCAATGAGGTTGATGATCACTTCACTGTCGGTGGTCGTCTGGAAAGCAGAGCCTTGGTCCATCAGTTCCCGACGCAGACTCCTTGCATTGGTCAGTTCTCCATTATGGGCTAGAGCCAATCGACCGAAGGAGCATTCTACCAATAGGGGTTGGGCATTGATCACCATACGCTCATCTGCTGTAGTGGAGTAGCGGACATGGCCCACAGCATGAGGACCAGGCAAATCCCGGAGCTGTTCCCCACCGAAAACCTCCGATACCAACCCCATGCCCTTGTGCAAGCGAATTGTGTTGCCGTCGCCAACGGCGATCCCACAGCTCTCCTGCCCTCGATGCTGCAGGGCGTACAGCCCCAGGTAGGTAAAATGGGCGGCCTGCAGCGCCTCATCGGTGCTGTAGATCCCAAACACCCCGCATTCTTCCCGGGGCTTGTCTATCCGTATGCCATCCATTCTCTGACCCCCTTAACCTATTTGCAGCCGCTTGGAGATAGCCTGACTGTAAATATCCCGGGCCCGTTTCAAGGACATATCAATGATCTCCCGTTGTCCCTGGCAGATAACCAGTTCTTGTTCGCCAACCTTCCCGAGGGTCACACACGGCACACCGTGGGCCGCAGCCAATTCCTGAACCCTGTCCACTAATCGGGGACGGCAGCTGACAACCACGCGGGAAGGCGTTTCGCCAAACAAGAGTGCATCCAATCTGATATCATCCGGCGGAAGGTCAATCTGGGCTCCCATCCCGCCGCTGAGGCAGCATTCCACCAGTGCTATGGCCAGGCCGCCATGACTCAAATCATGGGCGGAAGCTATTAGGTTTTCCTTGTGGGCAGCCAGCAATAAAGTCAACAGCCGTCTTTCCGCGTCTAAGTCCAGCTGCGGCAGCTTGCCGGCCACCAAACCGTGGACGGCCGACAGATACTCACTTCCTCCAAGCTCCTCCTGGGTTTTGCCAAGGAGCAAAATGACATCTCCGGCCTGCTGCCACCCCATCGGACAGTAAGATTCGCCTTCAATCACGCCGACAACGCCGATGATGGGGGTGGGATAGATGGACTCCCCGCCTGTCTCATTGTACAGGCTGACATTTCCACCGGTCACGGGGATTCCCAAGGCGCGGCTGGCGGCAGCAATTCCTTCAACGGCCTGGCTAAGCTGCCAATAACTCTCTGGATTCTCTGGGCTGCCAAAGTTCAATCCGTTGGTGAGCCCCAAAGGGCGACCACCGACGCAGACTACATTCCGAGCCGCCTCTGCTACCGAACCGGCGGCCCCTTGGTAAGGATCTAAGTAGCAGTGGAGGCTGTTCCCATCGACGCTAACGGCGATCATCTTGTCCGTCTCTGGAACTTTTAGAACCGCAGCATCACAGCCAGGTCCAACGACGGTGTTGCCTTGGGCTTCATAATCAAACTGCTGGTAGACCCAGTCTTTGCTGGCAATGTTGGGACTGTCCAAGAGCTTCGTGAGGACGGCATGGTAATCCTCGGGGAGGGGCAAATCCGTCTGTCGCCACAAACGGATCTTGCGCAGATATGCTGGTTCCTTGGCTGGGGGGGTGTAGGTGGGCACGTCTTCCGTCAGGGCTCGGGCAGGAACCTCGGCCACTACCACTCCCTTTTCCTTAACCCGGAGAAAGCCGTCATCGGTCACTTCACCTATCTGGGCACAATTCACATCCCATTTGCGGCAAATCCGCTGGATACTCTCCTCGGCTCCTCGCCGGGCGATAACCAGCATCCTTTCCTGGGATTCCGACAACATGATCTCATAAGGGGTCATGTTCTCTTCCCTGACCGGGACCTGCGCCACGTCGATTTCCACGCCGCTTCCGGCCCGGGCGGCTGTTTCCGCACAGGAGGATGTGATCCCCGCTGCACCCATGTCCTGGATCCCCACCACATCGCCGCTGGCCACCAATTCCAGACATGCTTCAATGAGCCGTTTAGCGTATGCCGGGTCGCCGACTTGCATCGAAGTCAGCTCCGTCTCCTCCGCAAGGTCGGCGGAGGCGAAGGTAGCGCCGTGGATGCCGTCCCGACCGGTGGGCGCTCCCACCAGGAAGATGGGGTTGCCTTTCCCGGTCGCCACTCCCTTGGTTAGCCGCTCTTTCGGCAGGAATCCTAAGCACATGACATTACACAAGGGATTATCGCTGAAGGTAGGGGCGAAAAAGACCTCGCCGCCAACGGTGGGCACCTCCACCGTATTCCCGTAATCGGACATGCCCGCCACCGCTTCAGTGAAATGCCAGCGGGCCCGTGATTCCTCAAGGGGTCCGAAGCGCACCGAACCGAGCAAGGCTGCGGGACGAGCCCCCATGGACATAATATCCCGGAGCATCCCGCCAACGCCGGTTGCAGCCCCTTCGTAGGGGTCAACGAAAACAGGGTGGTTGTGGGACTCGATCCTGAAAGCAATCGCTGTATCCGTCCCCACGTCTACCACCCCAGCGTTCTCTCCAGGGCCGACAAGAACATGCTCTCCCTCCGTGGGCAGCTGCTTCAGTAGTGGGCGAGAGTGTTTATAGGAACAATGCTCTGACCACAGGACGGAAAACATCCCCAGCTCCGTCCAAGTAGGATCCCGCCCTAGCAACGAAACGATCCGCTCATACTCCTCATCCTTGAGTCCCAGCTGACGCCAAGCCTTAATGCGAATGATCTCTTCCCTTAGCATCTAGACCCCTCCTCTGCATGACCTCGCCTTTATATAAGTCTTTCTCCGACGATGGAATGTCACACGTTTCCCCGCCATAAACAACGAGCGGGCAGGATTCACCGTTCATGCCAATGAAACCTGCCCGCCAGGGTTTTTATCCCTCTAGGGTGTAGCGCCTCCCATAGGCGCCTGCATCACTCGGTCGCGGACCCCAACTGGGCGGAACCCTAGATGCACTTTCAAAGCTGTATGGGTTATGTCAGTTTGGATCTTAGCAGATCCCACCTCGGGTGTCAACTAAAGGGACGGCTTGTCCCTCGCCAAGATCGAATACGCGGATGGTAGTTCCAGTAAGAATCGACCATTGCCTCGCTTTTTGGCGCCCCTACCGGACAGATACCCCCGCCTTCGAACCGAAGTAGCTGGCAATACCATTGTAGATCCCCTGAGCCGCTCGCAGCCGGTAGGAAGGATCCACCAACAACTTCTCTTCGTTAGCATTCGTAATGAAGCCTACTTCCACCAAGACGGCGGGCATGTGGGTCTTACGAATTACGTAAAAGGGAGCTTGCCGGATGCCGATGTCGTTGGAGCCTAATGCCCTGACTAGTTCCCGCTGGACTGAGGCCGCCAGGGGCCTGCTGACTGCATTGTAATAATAAGTGGTCGTCCCCCGAATTTGCCTGTTCAGATTGGCATCATTGTGGATGCTGACGAAAATGGCGGCCCCCCTTTGATTGGCTAGACGAACCCGAGCATCTAATGTTAGATAATGATCCCCATCCCGGGTCATGATTACCTCCGCCCCTTCCTTCTCTAACAAGTTCTTCAGGTCGCGGGCGATCCAAATGACATTGTATTTCTCCAAGGTCCGACCGCTGACGCCCACCGCGCCAGGGTCCGGACCGCCATGTCCCGGGTCGATGACGATCACTTTGCCGGTCAACGCTCCACCGGCCGGTGAACTGCTTTGGGGGGTGCTCTTTCCCGACGGTCCCGACATGCCGGTCAGGAAAAAGATGATCAGCAACAGCAAAGTGATCAGGGGGTTGGCCTCCAGTCTCCTCCCATAAACCAAAAAAGGGTCCTCCCTCCGACTTTGTCAATCTCTCCAGGATTTCGTGTCGGTTGGTAAGAACCCTTCAGGCAATTTCCAGAGGGAAAGGCAGCCTTTGGCTTACGTCGAGTATCCCCGGAATCCCTCGTCTTGCAAGCGATGATCCTTGTCGACCACTGACTGGGCCAGGGACTCCCGGTACTCAAGCAGCCTCTCTCTAATTGTTGGGTCGTTTAGACTTAGAATCTGGGCCGCCAGCAGTCCAGCATTGCGACCATTATTCACTCCGATAGTGGCTACGGGGATTCCTGGCGGCATTTGCACCATGGAAAACAAGGCATCCATGCCTGCTAGAGACCGGCCGAGGATGGGCAGCCCAATTACCGGCAATAAAGTGTAGGCCGCCAGCACCCCAGCTAGATGGGCAGCTCCACCGGCCGCCGCAATCAGGACTTGAAGGCCGCGTTTTTCGGCCTGGGTTGCATACTCCATCACCTGGGCTGGGGTCCGATGGGCGGACATGATCCGCACCTCAGCCGGGATCTCCAATTCCTCCAGGATGAGCAGACAGTCTTTCACTACAGGCAGATCCGAATCACTGCCCATGACCACGCCAACTAAAGGCTCTGCTTTCACCTATCGTTCACCTCTCATGATGCTTCATCATCGCCATAGCCTTCGCCGGGCTGGGGAATGTATTGGACTGACGGTCGTCGTCGGCCCGGCTGGGGATACAAATCCATCAACTCGTATACCTCCGAGGGCAGCCCGCATTTCACCTTTAGTCCCAGCCTGGCCAGTTTGGAACAGGTGATGGGATAATCGTGGGTCCACCGTCCCTCGGTCAAAGCCTGGGCGATCGCCCGGGCCTTCTCTTCTTCCATCCGGTCCAGGAGCAGCTCATAGACCAGCTCCCGCACCTGGGCGATGGCCTTCGAAGCCATGTCGGCCAAGATAAGTGTCTCATCATCAATTCGATTGCGATCCTTTTGCTCAACTACTTTGAGAATTGAAGCCGCCGGCCACGAGCCGAGCTGGGGGTCGACGGGACCCAAGACGGCGTTTTCATCCATGATAATTTCATCGGCGGCCAGGGCGAGCAAAGTGCCCCCCGACATCGCGTAGTGGGGGACCAGGACGGTGACCGGAGCAGGGTGGCGGCGAATTGCATGGGCGATTTGTTCGGCCGCGAGGACAAGTCCTCCCGGCGTGTGGAGGAGGATGTCGATTGGCATATCATCCGGTGTTCGTCGAATAGCTCTTAGAATAAGCTCCGAGTCCTCGATGTCTATGTACTGTCGGAATGGCACACCAAGGAAACTGACACATTCCTGCCGATGAATGAGGGTAATCAGGCGGGACTTCCGTCGCTTTTCGATCTTGCGGATTAAACGCAGCCGGGCCATCGCCAGTTGCCGCTGTCTGATCATCGGCAGGAAAGCCGACATAATCAGAAAAAAGTACAATAGCTGGATTACCAAGGTCTGCACCTCCCTTAATCAGTGCTGCTGCGTAGACTTTGATAGAGAATCATCACCCCAAAAACCCAAAAAAGTAGCCCGGCGGCAATGCTCAGGTACTTGACCGGAACATAATTGGTAATGTAGCCGCCAACAAAAGACCCCAGGAGAGTGACCAAGACTATGGCTACCGACCCGCCGACGAAGACTGACCAGGGAGCCTTGGTCCTGCAGGCCATGGTAACGACTGCCAGCTGGGTCTTGTCGCCAAGTTCCGCAAGAAAGAGCATGCCAAAGGTCAAGGAGAACACTTTCCAGTCCAAATCCAACTTCCTTTCAACAAGGCTAGCCCATCAGCGTCTGATATAGGATCACAGTGCCAAAGCCCAGAAACAACAGTCCAGCCGCGATGTTGATGTATTTGATAGGCACATACTTGGTAATGACATCCCCCAATAGCGCTCCTAACAGGGTCACCAGCACCAAAGCCGCGGAAGCTCCAAAGAATACGGACCAAGGAGCTTGGGTTCTAGCCGCCAGAGTAAAGACGGTCAGCTGGGTCTTATCCCCCATTTCCGCCAGGAACAGCATACCAAAGGTTAGGCCAACCGCTCTCCAATCCACGCCATTCTTCCCTTCAATGGGGCTCGTTTGCGATTTGCCGACTGCCCCGTTTGGTGATGGGCACGTTCGCTCGGCACAAGGGGCAGTCGGACGGCTGCCAGACTTCAATGTCCAGTTGCAGCAGCGCTTCTGTCCGCACCCCAAAATCGACTTTGCCGCCGCTGCGGTCGATGAGGAGGCCGACTCCTGCAATCTGACCGGGCGTCTTCTCCAGAACCGCCAAGACTTCCTTGACTGACCCCCCTGTTGTGACGATATCTTCAACCACCAGGACCTTTTCCCCTGGGTTGATGGCAAACCCTCGCCGCAAGCACATCACCCCATCTTCCCTCTCGGTAAAGATGGCTCGCGCCCCCAATTGACGGGCCACTTCATAAGCGAGAATAATGCCGCCGGTCACTGGGCCGACCACAACATCCACACCCTCGTCTGCGAAGCGGCGGGCCAGCTCCGCACAAAGACGCTCAGTATGCTTGGGATGCTGGAGGACCTGGAATTTTTCCAAGTATGTGTCGCTGTGCAGACCGGAGGTGAGAAGAAAATGTCCTTTGAGCAGGCCGCCTGCATCCGCGAAGATGTCCAGGACCTCCTGGGGAGTGAGTGGATTCACGATCATCACCTTCCTTTAGGGATGGGCCGCTCCCACCAGCGAAGAGAGTCCATCCAATCCTTGTGATTCGATGTATGCCTCAAGTTCCCGGATAATCCTTACGCTAATCCTAGGGTCAACAAAATTGGCACTGCCCACCGCGATAGCCCCGGCCCCAGCCAAGATGAACTCCAAGGCATCCTGTCCGCTAGTAATTCCCCCCATGCCGATGATGGGCACCCGCAAGGCCGCATAGACTTCCCAGACCATTCTGAGGGCAATGGGCCTGATGGCCGGACCTGACAGCCCCCCAAAGGTGTTGGCCAAAACAGGCCGCCGGGCCTGGACATCAATGCTCATCCCGAGGACTGTGTTAATCAGGGACAGGATTTGAGCTCCGCCTTCCACGGCCGCCTCGGCTATCTGGACAATGTCACCCACATTGGGGCTGAGTTTGCAGATCAGGGGCAAAGTAGTCGCTTCCCTGACGGCTTGGACCACGTCCCGGACCATGACGGGATCGGTTCCAAAAGCTAGCCCCCCTTCTTCAACGTTAGGGCAGGAAATGTTTATTTCCAACGCAGCCACCGACGGTTGGCCATTTAACCGGGCGGCAACCTCAGCATATTCACCGACGGTGCTGCCAGCGATATTGACGATGACGGGACACTTAAGACCCGTGAGCTTTGGCAGCTCCTCCCTGATGACAGCATCTACGCCTGGGTTTTGCAATCCGACGGAGTTGAGCAGCCCCGCAGGGGTCTCCACTATCCGGGGCGGCCTGTTGCCCCCTCGGGGATGAAGGGTAGTGCCTTTGACCACCAATCCACCCAGCTGATTAAGATCAATGTATGTACCATATTCTTCGCCGTACCCGAAGGTGCCCGAAGCCACCAGAACCGGGTTTGGCAGCTTCAGCGGTCCCAGGACGGTGGTCAAGTCAGCCATGCAGGTCCACCTCCTCAGCCCAAAACACGGGCCCTTCAGTACAAACCCGTACGTACCCGTTCGGGGTGGGGCAGGCGCAGCCAAGACAAGCTCCGATCCCACAACCCATCCTTTCTTCCAACGAGACCTGCAGGGGCGCTCCCGCCTGTTGGCAAGCATCTTTTAGGGCCGACAGCATCGGCCTTGGACCACAAGCATAGACAGCATCTTCACTGCTTAAGTGTTTTTCCAGGAGGGTGGTTACTACGCCGCGAAAGCCGACGCTGCCGTCTTCCGTTGCGATCTCCACCTGGCAGCCCAAAGCCGCGAAATCTTCGCTGGCAACCACATCCCTTCCTCTTCTAAAGCCTACCAGCACCGCCGGCCTTTGTCCAGCCTCTCGCAGCCTCCGGGCGAGAAAAAGGAGAGGAGCGAGGCCCATGCCGCCGCCGACCAAAACCGGCCGACGCCCGGGAACTAGGGTAAACCCTCTCCCCAAGGGTCCCAAAAGATCCACCTCGTCCCCTGGCTGCAGGTGACTGAGCAGATGGGTTCCCCTGCCCACCACCTCATACAACAAGGCGATCGTCCCTTCCTGTGGGCTGCATTCATGGATGCTCAAGGGACGCCGCAAAAACGGATCCCTAGACATCTGCGGAGCCGTCTGCACATGGACGAATTGTCCGGGCTCAGCATCGGCTGCCACTTGTGGGGCCGACAAGATTAATCGATAGATACCATCAGCCAGCATCGTGTTCTTGCGAACGGTGGTCAGCAACCCCACTCCCCCTTCACGATGAAATGCCCAGCTCATGCAGCCAACGGGTCAAGGGATTCTCTTCCTTAGGGGCCATGGGGCCGAGGGGCAGTCGATACTGGACCGACGCTATCGGCAGGCGTCGATGCCTCAGTCCCTCGATGGTGCCGTCGTTGAGGTTGCGATGGGTAATGGCTAAGTCAGTGCCGACGACGCTCTCCTCCTCAACCACGTAGCCGTGGCTTTGTCTGGAAATAAACACTCTGCCCCCTTCTTCCTTGACCGGCAAGTTATGCCCGCGATGTCCCTGAGCCATCTTGACCACTTTCGCCCCAGCGGCCATGGCCAAGAGTTGATGTCCCAGCCCTACGCCGAAAAGGGGCGTTTTCGACAAGATTTGGGTTAAGTCCCCGATAGGGGCCGCCTGAGGTGCGCCAGGGCCGTTGGAGATGACCGTAAGCAAAGGATTATTCCGCACTACTTCCTCTACCGGAAAGGCTGGCGGAAACACGGTCACTCCCACGGGAAAGTCCCTCAAAGTCGCCAAGATCTCCGCTGCTCCGCCAAGATCGATCACGTTGATCTGCCTCGAACCTTCTTGGGCTACGTACGGATGTTTGGTGGCCACTTCGTCTACCAGGTCTTGCTCTTCAATAGTCGGCAGGCTCCGCAAGCGCTCCAAGACGGCTGCCAAGTTATCGATGTTGCGGGTAATGATTCCCCGCATGGGGCCCTTGTCGCGCAAATGACGGGTCAAGGCCCTGGTATCTAGGCCCTGCAGACCAACGACGCCGCTTCGACGCAAGAAACTCGCCAAGCTCTCCTGGGAGCGCCAATTATGGGGAAAAACGCAGAACTCCTTCACGACCAGGCCGCGCACATGGGGGCGTTTTTCCACCAATTCGGTTGGATCGATCCCATAATTGCCGACCAAGGGGTATGTTAGGACAACGATCTGGCCCAGGTAGGCCGGATCGGTAATGATATCTTGATATCCAGTCACTGCCGTGTGAAACACTACTTCACCCCATACTTCGTTGGGGGCGCCGATAGTAGTGCCCACGTACACTTCACCATCTTCCAAAACGAGGAATCCTTTCATGGACAGACCCTAGCCGGATAGCCTCCTCTCAGTCATGCGCCAAGCCCTAAGGCCTGGTTGATGTCCACCTTCATGTCTCTGGCCGCATCCTTTGCCGCTCGGGCAAACTCCTTCGCCCCATATCTTTCTCGATAGGCGAAGATGATGCCTCGGGAGGAGTTGACGATCGCCCCCGTCCCATCAGGATGGAAGCAGCAAGCCACATCCTCTGCTGTTCCCCCTTGATGCCCGTAGCCTGGCACCAAGAAGGGCAGTCTGGGCAGCTGCTGACGAAGCTGACGAGCTTCGTCGGCATAGGTGGCTCCCACCACCACTCCCACCGATCGGTACCCCCCTTCCCCTTCCGTTCCCTGGCTCCAACCATCGATCAGGTCCGCTAGATGAAGATAAAGGGGTCGGCCTTGGACTAGCAGATCCTGAAGATCGCCTGCGGAGGGATTTGAAGTCCGCAGCAGGATGAACAGTCCCTTGTCCCCGTCCCGACAGCGGTCAATGAAGGGTTTGAGGCCGTCTTCGCCCAGATAAGGATTCACCGTCAGCGCATCCCCGGCCAACGGGCCGTCGCCCAGATAAGCCTCCGCATAAGCAGCGGCCGTTGAGCCAATGTCGTTGCGCTTGCCGTCGACGATGACTAATAGTCCTGCCTCTTTGGCCATGGCCAACGTCTTTTCCAAGGCCAGAAATCCCCATGCGCCGAGCCGTTCGTAAAAGGCCACTTGGGGTTTGACGGCCACCACATCTGCGGCAATGGCTTCGATAATGGCTTCGTTGAAGCGAATGATTGCCTGTGCTACGGCCTCGGCCCCTTCCCCATGCTCTAGGTACGCATCCTCGAGCAGGTGGGGAGGCATCAATTGGAGGTGGGGATCGAGTCCAACCACAACACGGCTGTTTTTCCGCTGGATAGCTGACATCAGCCTATCGGCAAAGCTTGCCACGACCTCACCTCCCGCTCTCATCGCCCCATTTAATCTGTCCACCGACAATCGTGTAGACTGGCCAGCCTTGCAGTTCCTGTCCGATGAAGGGAGAATTCTTGCCCTTGCTGACCAGGAGCTCCTCCGTCACTTGCTGCTTCTTATTCGGATCGAACAGTACCAGGTCCGCAGGCTCTCCAACCGCTATCCGTCCCCCGGGCAAGTTGAAAAGGTCTGCCGGTTGGCGAGTGAACAGATCGATGGCCTGGAGGAGGGACAAAGCTCCCGTGAGCACCAGGTGAGTATAGATAACGGGCCAAGCCGTCTCCAGTCCAACCATCCCCCAGGCTGCATGGGCGTACTCAACATCCTTATCATCGCGGGAGTGGGGTGCATGGTCGGTTGCAATACAGTCAATGGTGCCATCCAACAGCCCAGCCCGCAAAGCCTCCACATCCTCCCTCGTGCGCAGGGGAGGACTCACCTTCGTATTTGGGTCGTAGGTGGCAACTTGCTCGTCGGTCAAAGTCAAATGGTGGGGAGTTGCCTCCGCACTCACTCGTAGTCCCAGCTCCTTGGCCCTGCGGATCAAGTCAACGCCCTCTTTAGTGCTGACATGGGCGAAATGGATTCGTCCGCCTGTCAAGCGAGCAAGCTCCACATCCCGGGCGATAATCACACTTTCCGCTGCTCGGGTTTGACCCGGCAGGCCCAAGAGGGTGGACATGCGCCCTTCGTTCATCAAACCCTGCCCGGCAAGATGGACATCTTCGCAGTGAACCGACAGGGGCAAGTCCAGCATTTTCCCATACTCCAACGCTCGGCGCATAACTGCGGCATTCATGACCGTATTGCCGTCATCACTGAAAGCGACAACACCAGCCGCGGCCAGGTCCGCCATTTCCGAGAGCTCCTCGCCTCGCCTTCCTTTCGTAATCGCCCCGATGGGGTAGACCCTCACTGCACCGTTCCTGGCCGCTTCCGCCAGGATGAACTCCACCACCGCCCTGTTATCCACTGGGGGGTTGGTGTTCGGCATGCAGACGACCGAGGTGAATCCCCCGCGGGCTGCAGCCCGCGTGCCGCTGGCGATAGTCTCCTTATACTCGAATCCCGGCTCCCGCAAATGAACGTGCAAGTCAATGAATCCGGGAGCAACAACTAACCCCTGGGCCGAGATCTCCTCCTCGGCTGCCGGTAGATCTGTTCCCACGCCGACGATCTGGCCACCTTCGATGAGAACGTCGGCGGGAGCATCAATTCCCCCGGCGGGGTCGACGACCCGTCCCCCTTTAATCAACAGGCTCATGGGATATCCTTCCCCCCCGATAAGAGATAAAGTACAGCCATGCGGACAGCCACCCCATTGGTGACTTGTTCATTGATGCTAGCACGGGGATCCTCAGCTACATCGGAGGTGATCTCCACCCCCAGGTTAGTGGGGCCGGGATGAATAATCAACACGTCATCTTTAGCTCGGTCGAGGCGCCTGCGATTAAGTCCGTAGAGGGCCGAGTACTCCCGTAGAGATGGAAACAGACCGGCGACTTGCCTTTCCTTTTGGATGCGAAGCATGTTGATTACATCCACGCGGGGAATGACCTCATCGAAATCATGGCTTACCTCCACGCCCATCTCCTCGATTCCTTGGGGAATCAAGGTGGGAGGGCCAATCACCGTTACTTTGGCTCCCATTTTCGTCAAGCCCCAGATATTGGAGCGAGCCACCCGGCTATGTAGAATATCGCCCACGATGGCCACATGCAACCCTTCGATGGAGCCCTTCTTGTCCTTGATGGTAAACAGGTCAAGCAAGGCTTGGGTGGGATGTTCATGGGCCCCATCACCCGCATTGATCACGCTGATTTGGACTGTTTCGGCAAGCAATCTAGCACTGCCCGCAGCATAATGACGGATAACAACAAAATCGGCCCCTAGGGCCTCGATGGTCTTGGCAGTGTCCTTGAGGGACTCTCCTTTGGCTACACTGCTCAGATTGGTAGAAATGTTGACTACATCGACACTCATCCACTTGCCCGCCAGTTCAAAGGAAGTACGGGTTCTAGTGCTTGGTTCGTAGAAAAGATTCACCATTACCCGGCCCCTTAAAGTGGGGAGTTTCTTGATGGGTCGGGTGAAAATCTCTTTGCAAGGTTCTGCCGTATCCAAAATCAGTTGGATTTCATCTCTGCTGAGGTCCTGCAGACCCAAGAGATGCTTGCGTGTCCAAGACATGAGTGCGCCTCCCTCTAGACCTGTTCTGTGATCAGAACCTTGTCTTCGCCGTCAACTTCTCGCAGCAACACCTGTACGTTCTCCCGCTGGGCCGTAGGAACATTCTTTCCCACGTAGTCCGCCCGAATGGGCAGCTCTCGATGTCCCCTGTCCACAAGAACCGCGAGCTGAATCGATTTTGGTCGACCCAAGTCCATCAAGGCATCGAGGGCAGCCCGCACCGTTCGCCCCGTATAGAGGACATCATCGACGAGGACCAAACGTCGATCGGTTACATCGAAGGGGATTTCCGTCTTCCTGACTAATGGCTGGGGAGCAACGAGAGAAAGATCGTCGCGGTAAAGGGTGATGTCCAAGATGCCAACTAAGACCGGCTTTCCTTCGATCTCCTGAATATTGCGCGCTAGTCGTTCGGCCAAGGGAGCACCTCTGGTACGGATGCCCACCAAGGCAAGGTTCTCCACACCCCTATTTCGTTCCAAGATCTCATGGGCGATGCGCCTCAAGCTGCGTCTGACGCCCTCCTCGTCCATTATGTGGGCCTTGATTGTCATTTAGTCGCCCCCTTGCTGTCACAAAAAAAGCTTGCCATTACCGGCAAGCCTAGGATGTCCATACCATATGCCAATTCCTTGCCAGTCTCGCCGGACTGGATTAAAGGAAACCGATGGATATCTGGATAGATTATAACAGGTATGAGGAGGATATTCAATCACCTTTGTCCCTACTTCGCATTAACTCTAAGAGCGCGGCCATGTCTTCAGGGACCGGAGACTCAAACTCCATGTATTCCCCACTGCGGGGATGCTTGAAACCTAGCACCGCGGCATGAAGAGCTTGGCCCTGGAAATCCCACTCATTGGATTTGGGTCCGTAGACCGCATCACCAACAAGGGGATGACCAAGATGGGCCAGGTGCACCCGAATTTGATGGGTGCGTCCCGTCTCTAACCGGCACCGCAGCAGCGAATACCCCTTGAACTCTTCCAGGACTTGAAAGCAAGTAATTGCTTGTCGTCCTTTCCCCTCAGGAAGAACAGCCATTTTCTTGCGATGCCGAGGATGCCGTCCGATGGGAGCGTCGATGCAGCCCCTAGGCGCGCGTAAATGCCCATAGACAATGGCAAGGTATTCCCTCTTGACCGTTCGCCTTTGAAACTGACCTCCGAGGCGATAATGGGCGTAATTATTCTTGGCCACCACCAACAGCCCCGAAGTATCCTTGTCTAGTCGGTGAACGATCCCGGGCCGGTCAGTCCCCCCGATATCCGATAGGTTGCCGCAACGGCCCAACAGGGCATTAACCAAAGTCCCGCGCAGATTGCCCGCGGCGGGATGGACCACCATCCCCCTCGGCTTGTTCAATACCAACAGATCATCGTCTTCGAAATAAACGTCCAACGGCAGGCGCTCGGGCTCAAGGTCCAATGGCTCAGGCGGAGGCAGCGCAACTTGAATCAAGTCATTCTCCCGCACTCGATAGCTGGCTTTGACGGGCTTGCCGTTGACCTGTACTTCTCCTTCTTCGATGAGGCGCTGAATAAAAGTCCGGGAAAACTCGGCCAGCTCTCTCCGGAGGAAGCTGTCTAGGCGTTCGCCGCCCTCTTTGATGCGAAACTCCCATCTCATTTCGCTGCTCTCCCGCCGAGAAGCTCCCAAAAAAGCAGCGCCACACCAATGACAATGGCTCCGTCAGCCACATTGAACACCGGCCAAAAACCTACATCGATGAAGTCAATCACCCTGCCTACACGCAAACGGTCAATCAAGTTGCCAACCGCCCCGGCCAAACCAAGAGACAAGCCGCAACACAGAAGCGGACTTCGCTTCGTCATTGGGTAGACCAGTTTGACAACCAAGACTACCAACAGAACCATCACGCCGAAGAACAGCCAGTTCTGATGGGGAAATAAGCCAAATGCGCCGCCCGGATTTTGCGCATGGGTTAGGTAGACAAGCCCCCCCAACAAGGGTCTTGCATCCCCTAGGGCGACATGGCGTTGGATCCAGAGTTTAGTCAGTTGATCGACGGCAACGATACCAAAGCCCAGGCCAAGATAGCGCACGAGTACTCAGCCCCCTGACGATCAGTCCCGTCACATCGTACCATAACAAGCATCTTTTCTCAATCGCGCCGGGACTCTTCTTCGCTCGGGGGAGGATAGATATCGTCTAAGTCGGTGACTCCTTCACCTAAATCCTCGATCCCATCGATGGCCGAGACTAATCCTTGAACTTCGTCAGCTTCGATGTACACATCTTCGTAATCGATGGCCCCGGGGACATCTTGAGGCGAATTGGCCGTTCCGTAGCGGGCAAGGTCTTGCCACGTGTCCTCGCCATCGTAGATGACGCTGTCTTGCCGGTCGGTAAAGCTGCGGTGAAAAGATAGGACCTCTTCCTCTACGGGGCGACGTCTTTCGGCCTCATCTTCAGCCAGCTCTTGACAGCGTACACAAGTGGTGGCAGCAGGCAATGCCCGCAGTCGGTCAATATCGATGGGCAGCCCGCAGCTTTCACAGATCCCATAGGTACCGTCCTCTAGTCGTTCCATGGCCTCATGGACCATGGCCAGCTCGAGTCGAGCATTATCCCTCAGCCCCACGTCCTTGCTCCGCTCAAAAGTCTCTGAGCCCAGATCTGTTGAATGTTGATCATAACTAGACAGCTCCTGGACTGAGTCTTTCTGGGATTGGGCAAGGTTTCGCTCCAAATTGGCCAAAGTCTCCTCTAGTCGCCCTTCTTCCCTTTCCAGGAGACGCCGAAACTCCCTCTTGCGTTCTTGTTCCATGATTAACCTCCTCAAATCTGTCGGAGGGTGAGAGTCTCATGGACGATCCTAACGATCTCAGCGATGAAGCGGCCGATGACAGGCAGATTCAGCGAAGCAAGTCGCCCAAGGCCGATCAAAAAGATCGAACCGACCACGGAAAAGCCGACGGCAATGCCAAAACCCCGCATCAGACCGGCCCAAAAATTAATGAAGAGCAAGCGGCGCGGGCGGCGATAAAGCTCTATATGTTCTGCCAAAGCGGCCTTTTCCATCCCTTCGATGAGCTCGTTGATCTTGCGCAGCAGGGTCTCAACAACCCCTGGGTTCAAATCCTTAGCCAAAGACTCACCCTCCGCATAACCAGCTAGGAGTAGTGTGTCTAGCCAAGGGAAACTTATGAGATGAGAGGCTGGCAGTAGAAGAGCAAGGCCCTGAACGGGCCTTGCAGAGGTAGGCGCTACATTAACATATTGGGCAGCCAGGTAATGATTGGCGGGAAGAAAATGAATACGAGTAGGAGTACCGCCAGCAGACCCAGCCATGGCAGCATTGCCCTAGTGTATTCCTTGACGGTTATGCCTGAAATTTCGGTTAGCACGTACATGACGATGCCGACGGGCGGCGTCAACGTTCCGACTGACATGTTGATGGCCACCAGCACTCCCAGGTGAATCGGATCGATGCCCATTTTCATCGCTAAGGGCATGACGATGGGTACGGTCATGATGACGATCGCACTTGCTTCCATGATGGCTCCAAGGAAAAGGTAAATGGCATTCAGGGCGATGAGTAGCACAATCGGGCTTTGGATCGCCTGGGTCAGATAGTTGGCGACTCTTACAGGAACCTGTTCGAAGGTGAGGACCCAACTAAAGGCTGCAGCTGTAGCAACAATAAAACCCACCTGAGCCGACTGAAGCATGGTATCCAGGACAATCTCTTTCAGGTCAGCAAAAGAAACCTCCCGATTGACAAACACACCGAGGATAAGGGCGTACACCGTAGCTACACAACCTGCTTCGGTCGGTGTGAACAAGCCACTGAGAATGCCGCCGACAATGATCAACGGGAGTACCAATGCAGGCAGGGCCTTGCGAAAAGAGGTGCCGACCGTCCCGATGTCCGGGAGATTGCTGACGGGGAAATTCCTCTTGACTGCAAAGTAGTGATTCAAGCCCAACATGCTCAGGCCCATGAGGACTCCCGGTATGATCCCACCAAGGAACAGCTTGCCGATCGACACATTGGCTGTGATTCCATAGACGACCATGATGATGCTTGGTGGAATGATCGGGCCGATAGTCGCCGAAGCGCCAGTTACAGCCACGCTGTAGTCTAGATCATAACCGTTGTCGAGCATCGCCTTGATTTCTACCGTACCCAGACCGGCCGCATCTGCTACTGCTGCCCCGGACATGCCGGCAAAGATCATGCTCGCCAGAATATTCACATGGCCCAGTCCACCCCGGATATGGCCAACGAGGGCGTTGGCAAAACCAAAGATCGCGTTGGTCATACCCCCGGTGTTCATCAATTGGCCGGCCATAATGTAGAAGGGCACCGCGAGAAAAGTGAAGTTGTTGACACCCTGACCGATGGTCTGGATCAAGTTGGTCAGGGGAACTCCGTTGATCAGAAAATAATTGAACACAACGTAGCCCAGTGCAAATCCGACGGGCACTGTTAGTGCCAGAAAGCCTAAAAGTTGAAGAACAATACTAATCCCCATAGTGGAGTTTATCGCTCCTTTTCAGGTGTTACAGACTACTCACTAGTTCTGTTGCGCAGAAGGCGAAAACCATCCGCCCAAGTGCTCTAGGATCTGTTCCAAGATGTACATGCTGGCAAAGATGCCGGCCAACGGTATAGGAAGCCAAAACCAGTTGCGGGGATAGCCAAGAAGAGTCAAGCGGTCTTGGGCAATGGATTGGGTGAACTCAAATCCTTTCACAACCAGGACCAGCGAGAAGGCCAACATACTAAGGAGGACAATTAGTTCAATAATGCGGGTCAAGGACGCCGACAAAGCACCACTGATAACGTCGACGCGAATAATGCGCTTTTGCCTGACTAAGACGGCAGCGCCAAAGAAACACCCCCAGACATAGAGCAAACGGGCGATCTCTTCTGTCCAGGCAAAGGCAAAGGAAACCAAGATGAATCTGGTAATGACTTGATAAAAACACAAAACGACTATGCCTGATAGCAACAAAACAAGGAAGCCCTTAATCAATCTCTCCGTCCAATTGTTGATTTGCTTCAAGAGCCCAACCAGTTTTAATTCACCCCACGTTCGGTAGAATCGAGGGGGCCCCAACTACAGGGAGCCCCACTCTGGCAAGATGTTGTCGGCAACGACTACTGTCCCATAATGATGTCGTAGACTTCGCGGCCCCACCTGTCCATATTCTTCTCAAACAAGGGCAGGACACGGTTCCGGAAAGCCTCAACATCGACCTCGACGAAAGTAACGCCTTCGGCCTCCATCTTCTTCCGATAGTCCAGCTCCTCCTGCCTGCTCAGCTCGGTCTCATAGAGCCCAGCTTCGACGGCGGCCTCCCGGAGAATCTGTTGGTACTCGGGAGACAGGCCCTCAAGGAGCTTGGTGTTGATGATCACCATATTCATGTAGCGGCTATGAGCGGTCAAGTTGAGGTACTTGGCATGCTCATGAAATCCGCTGCTGTAAATCCAGTTCAGAGGACACTCCATTGCATCGACGACCCCTTGCTGCAGGGCGGAATAGATCTCAGGGAACGCAAGCGGTGTGGGGTTAGCACCCATGGCCCGCCAACCTTCGGAGTGCAAGGGCAGCTGGTCGACGCGAATCTTAACGCCCCGCAAATCTTCCGGAGTGCGAACAGGCTTCTTGGCCAAGAGATGTCGTGCTCCCTGCTCCCAGTTCATAGCAAGGACGGTAACCCCCGAATTCTGCTCATAGTCGCGCACAAAGGGTTCAAAGGGAGGCCCTGCCTGGATCCGATGCATTGTCTCGGCATCGGGCCAGATGTAATACATCACGAAAATATTCCAAGGCTTGCTGTAAGCAGCCGCATGGCCATCGCCGATGGAAGCCATATGAATAGCTCCGCTGCGAACGGCTGCCTGGAGTTCAACCTCACCGCCCAACACGCCGTTGGGGAAGACCTGAATCTCAATTCCTCCGTTAGTTCGTTCCTTGACTAGCTCAGCCATGTACTGGGAGGCCTTCGTCACCGGATGGTCTGCTGGCGAGATGAGGCCCATCTTGAACACAAGAGGTTTGTTCTGGGCTGCAGAAACCATAGAGACTGCCAGTACGAGCGCTACGACAACCAGTACGACATGATGGATGCGTTGCTTGAACACGTGTGAACCTCCTTATGGTAGTGTAGTGGTCCCTTTTAGCTTCGCTGCTTGGCGCAAAAATCCTCTTAGTGTCTTGCGCCTCAATCGAAAAATGCCACTGGAATGCAAAGTTGCGTTAATCGCCGATTGCGCCCCTCGCGCGTGGTCTAGCCGGCAGGAGCTGCCGCTGAGATTGGGATCCAACTAGAAGCCGGGAAGCTCGAAAGGAATTGTCAGCTACAACGGTTGGTTCCTCGACACAACTGTTACCCTGCATCATGCTGTTATTTATGTCCGATTAGGAGGTGGCTCCAGAAATCTATTCTACCTACCAGCTAGGTGCCGGCAGGAGTTTTGGCCGAATGGTATGAATACTGCCAATATATTGGGGAGAGCGAAAGTAACAAGCAAAACAATACGAGGAGGCGTTAAGAATGTATCGCGTACTGAGCATTATGCTGGGGGTCATCCTGATTTGCACAGCTTTTGTCAATGCCAGTCCGGTGACGATCTCCTTCGGACTCCACACTATGCCGGGAGGACTCGATGAGCAGGCGGCAGGCAAGTTCCAGCAATACGTGAGTGAGATGAGCGATGGCCAAATGAAAGTCGAATTGTTCCCCGGAGCGGTCCTCGGCGGGGAAAAGGAGCTGCTGGAACTCATCAAGATCGGCGAGGTCGACCTGGTGATCTTTGGTGATTTTCCCGTTGCTACCTTGACCCCAGACCTGGCCCCGATGCAAGTCCCCTTTCTCTTTCCCAACTACGATGCCCTGTTTGCTGTTTACGCCGGCCCCGTTGGCGAGGCTATCAACAAGGTTTTTGCAGAGAAAGCGGATATGATGCTGCTTGGTGTGCAGCGACGAGGGGCTCGCAATCTGACAGCCAACATCAAGATCACATCTCCTGACGACTTGCAGGGCATAAAGCTGCGCTTGCCGGAAATCCCTGTCTGGGTTGATACGTGGAAAGCAACGGGAGTCCTGCCCACCCCAGTCGCCTGGCCTGAAACCTACAGCGCCCTGCAAATGGGCGTCGTCGATGCCCAGGAGAATCCCTTTGAGACAATTCTCACGGGTAAAATCCATGAGGTGCAAAAATACATTATGCTCACAGAGCACCTACTTAGCGTCTACCACTGGACTTTCAGCAATAAGACTTACCGCAGCCTGACTCCTGAGCAGCGGAACATCATCCGCGAGGCTGCGGATAAGGCCTTGGCTTGGGCCAACTCAGAGGCAGCAGCTCGGGAAGAGGAAGCCAAGGGGAAACTGGTCGCGCTCGGCATGGAAATTGTGCAGGTTGATAAGGCGGCCTTTGCTGCTTCAGTGGAATCGACTATCAAGCGGATCTCGGAAACATGGCAGCCTTGGATCTGGGATGAAGTCAAGGAATTCTTGCCGTAGGGGCGGGCAGCCGCCCCTTTTTGTGGAGGAGTGAGGGCTGTGAAGAAACGCGTTGAGGGAATTGGCTCTTTCCTGCTCGCTGTCCTTGTGACCATTGTCCTCGCCCAGGTCCTCTTCCGCTACGTACTGAGGATCCCCGTTCCCTGGACCGAGGAGCTGGCCCGGTTCTTATTGGTCTGGGTTACCTTTATCGGTGCAGCGGCGGTCCAGGCGGATGACCGCCACCTTCGCATCGACTGGGTCATGTCCAAGATCGGCCCGCGGGGCAATCGCGTCTTGGCTCTTGTCAGGTCGATCTTAGAGCTTCTCTTTGCCCTTTGTGTCCTTGTCGGAACAGTCACCAGCATGAGGGTATCTTGGCCCTATTCGGCCGCCTCGATGCCCAAGCTCAGCATGGGGATCTTCTATGTTCCACTAGCCTTTTGCAGCCTGTTCATGACTGTCAAGTCCATAGTGGACATCAAAGACCTGCTATCCCCCCCACAAATCAGGAAGGAGGTCCCGCCATGGAGCTGATGCTGTTTGGAGGCTTGCTGCTCCTCCTTATCGCCACCGGCCTCCCTATCGCCTCATCCATCGGTCTGACCGCAATTGCCGTCATGGCCGTCCGACGGGGCATCCTGGCTTTGCCCTATGCTGTTCTTGCCCAACGAATGATGTACGGGGTCAATAGCTTCCCCATTCTAGCCATTCCCTTTTTTCTCCTGGCCGGAAAACTGATGAACACCGGCGGGATCACGGAAAGGATTTTTCAGTTTGCCTGTCAAGTAGCTGGCTGGTGGCCAGGGGGGCTTGGCCATGTAAACGTTTTGGCCAGCATCATTTTCGCGGGGATGAGCGGCTCGGCAGTAGCTGATGCCGCCGGCCTGGGGACCATTGAAATCAAAGCTATGCTGGATGCAGGGTATGATCGGGAATTCAGCGCGGCGATCACCGCTGCTTCTTCCGTCATTGGGCCAATAATTCCCCCTAGCATCCCCTTGGTCATCTTTGGGGTGATGGGTGAAGTGTCGATCGGAGCTTTGCTCATTGGCGGGATCATCCCCGGGCTCATGATTGGCATCAGCTTAATGCTGCTCATTTTCTGGACGGCCAGGCAAAAACAGTACCCCGTCCATCCACGGCCCAAGGTGAGAGAAGCAGTGCGAAGCTTCTTCGATGCCTTCCCTGCTTTGCTTACCCCTGCAATCCTAATCGGCGGCATCTTCTCCGGCATTTTCACCCCCACGGAAGCGGCAGCCGTCTGCGTCCTGTATGCTTTGATTATTAGCGTCTTCCTCTACCGGGAGATATCTTGGACAGATTTGCAGCGCATCATGACTGAGACCTTGCGGGATTCGGCCATGATCTTGTTCATCATTGCCTGTGCAGCCCTTTACGCTTGGGTCCTCATTCGGTTGCGCATCCCGATCATCCTAGCCGAAAGAGTCTTCCAAATCTCGACGAATCCCTTGACTATTCTCTTGATCCTCAATCTCTTTTTCCTTGTGGTCGGGTGCTTCATGGAAAGCCTGGCCGCCATCACCATCCTAACGCCCATCCTTGTCCCCTTGTGTTCCCAGGTGGGCATCGATCCCCTTCACTTGGGATTGGTGATGGTTCTCAATCTAATGATTGGGCTCTTGACTCCCCCGGTCGGGATGTGTTTGTATGCGGTATGCAGGGTGGCCGACATTTCCTTTGAGCAGATGGTCAAGGCCACTCTTCCATTTTACGTCCCACTTCTGGCGGTGCTGATGTTAATCACCATATTCCCCGGTGTAGTCCTTTTTCTGCCCAGGCTAGTGTTTAGATAAGCAAGACGCCGCCTTCAGGCGGCGTCCAGATGAATCTACCTTGTTGCCAAGGCCTCTGTACACCGAGAACAAAGGGTTTCCTCCACGAGTTCCTCGTAGAAGCGCCAGCAGCGAGGGCACTTCTGGCCTGGAGCTGTAGTCACCTTGACCGCCAAGTGCCCCTTTTCGGAACGAAGGGCATCGGCCGGAGACTCCGACAGGGGATGCAGCTTAACCTGAGAAACGATGAACAACCCCGCCAGCTCTTCGCTAAGAGGACTTAAACAGCTTATCACATCCTCGTTAGCGTAAACATCCACCGCTGCCTCGTTAGAGCTGCCAATCAACTTGTCCCCCCGGCTTTGCTCCAAGGCTTTAGCTACTTCTCTCCTCACGTCCATAAGGACGTCCCAGCGTTGGGCTAGCCCCTCATCCAACAGCTCAGGATTGGCCTTTGGCCACTGGACGAGATGGACGCTGAGCTCTTCCTCGGGGAGATGCTGCCAGACTTCCTCGGCAGTGTGGACCAATATCGGTGCCATCAGGAGGACTAGGGTCCTCAGGATCTGGTACATGGTCTGCTGAGCCGAACGCCTCGACAAGGAAGAGGGAGCATCACAGTAGAGACGATCTTTGAGAACGTCCAAGTAGAAAGAACTCATGTCCACCGTGCAGAAATTGTACAAGGCATGATAGACCAGATGAAAATCGTAGTCCCGGTAAGCTTGGACCGTCCGCTTGATGAGCTCTTGCAGCCTGTGCAGAGCCCAGCGGTCAACCTCGGGCATTTGGTCCAGAGGGATGTCCTCTGGTTGATAATCGCTGAGATTGCCGAGCATGAACCGGCATGTATTGCGGATTCGCCGATAAGCTTCAGAGACTTGCCGCAGAATGTCCTCCGATACCCTGACATCGTTTCGATAATCTGAGGAGGCGGCCCAAAGACGAAATACATCTGCTCCATACTTGTTGATCACTTCTGTCGGGGCAATGACATTCCCCAGCGACTTGGACATTTTCCTCCCGTCGGCATCAACGATGAAGCCATGGGTTAGGACTGCTTTGTAAGGGGGCTCCCCGCGCGTGGCGACAGAAGTCAACAAGGAAGACTGGAACCAACCACGATGTTGGTCGGAGCCTTCGAGGTAAAGGTCGGCAGGCCAAGTCAACTCGTCCCTTTGAGTAAGGACACCTACATGGCTGCTGCCAGAGTCAAACCAGACGTCCATGGTGTCTGTTTCCTTGGTAAACCTACTCCCCTGGCAGTTGGGACAACGGTAACCATCTGGCAAGAGCTCCTCAGCAGGACGGGCAAACCAGGCGTTGGACCCTTCTCTACCGAAAATGGCCGCCACGGAGGCGATGGTCTCCTCATTGAGGATAGCCTCGCCGCAGTCTTCACAGTAGAAGATGGGGATCGGAACGCCCCAGACGCGCTGACGGGAGATGCACCAGTCATTTCGCTGCCGCACCATGTTGGCGATTCGGTCCATGCCCCAGCTGGGTACCCACTGAACCCGGCTGATTGCGTCCAAAGCCTCTTCTCGGAATCCCTCCACGGAGGCAAACCACTGCTCCGTCGCCCGAAAGACTACGGGCTTCTTGCACCGCCAACAGTGGGCGTACTGGTGGTTTATCTCGCCCACGCCCAAGAGCCGACCGGACCTTTCCAAATCGGCGATGATCTCCTTGTTGGCCGTTTCCAGCTTCATGCCTGCGTAGCGTCCGGCTTCCGCGGTAAAAACGCCTTTGCCATCCACCGGAGCAAAGACCTCCAGCCCGTAGCGCACACCCACTTCATAGTCCTCCAGCCCATGACCAGGAGCTGTATGGACACAACCGGTACCTTGTTCTAGAGTAACATGCTCGGCCAAGATGAGGGGAGAATCCCTATCCACGAGGGGATGGGTAGTCACTACACCCTCCAAGTCCCGGCCCTGCCAACTGCCTGTCGTGGCTACCTCCGACAATCCCAATTCCTCCGCCACATGCCCGGCCAATTCTTTCGCTACCAGCAAGTCCCCCTTCGGGGTCGCCAACAGCGTATACTCAAAGTCGGGGTGGAGGGCAATGGCCATATTAGCCGGGATAGTCCATGGCGTTGTAGTCCAGATCAGTACTTGCTGCCCCGCAAGGCCCAGGCCCTTGTCGTCCTTAACGGGAAAGGCCACATAGATCGAATACGAATTCTTGTCCCAGTATTCGATCTCCGCCTCAGCCAAAGCGGTTTCACAGTCGGCGCACCAATAGACTGGCTTCAGGCCCTTGTAAATGTAGCCTTTGGCTGCCATCTGGCCAAAGACTTCGATCTGTTTCGCTTCGTATGCTGGGGTGAGGGTCAAATATGGGTTCGCCCAGTCTCCCCATACGCCTAACCGGATGAATTCCTCCCGCTGAATGTCGACGAATTTTAGAGCGTATTCGCGGCACTGGCGGCGGAAATCGAGGACGTCCATCTGATGGCGATCTAACTTGAGGTTCTTGATCACCTGTTGCTCAATGGGTAATCCATGGGTATCCCAGCCAGGCACATAGGGAGCCCAGTACCCATCCATCGTCCGCGACCGGACCACGATATCCTTGAGGACTTTGTTCATGCCGGTGCCTATATGGATATGTCCATTGGCGTAAGGGGGCCCATCATGCAAGACGAAGCGAGGCCGTCCTTCTGCCCTGCCCCGTTCCTGCAATTTGGCATAAATATCGTTCTTTTTCCAGAACTCCTGGATGTCGGGTTCTCTCTTGGGGAGATTAGCCCGCATCGGAAAGTCTGTCTTAGGCAATTGTAAAGTCTGACTGTAATCCATGACTCCTCCTCCTTCAAGCCCCATAAAAAAATCCCGCCCCTTCCGGGACGAGAGAGTGACTCCCGCGGTACCACCCCGCTGCACACAATCGTGTGCGCTCTTGGGCGGATAACGGCCGCAACCGACGGATCTTACCCATGTCTTTGACACTTCAGTCCGCAGCTCCAAGGTGATCTTCACCTCAGGTTTTCCCACCGGGCTTCCACCCTCCCCGGCTCGCTGCAGCAAAACCTAAGACTACTCTCCTTTTCATCGCCTTTGTCTCTGTTTGCGAGTATTATAACCAACCAGCGGCCAAAAATCAAGAGACTTGCCCGAACGTTATTCCTCCTCTTCGGCGCTGGCCACCTCCGTCTCAGCGAAGGCCTTGGTTAGTTGTTCCTGACCAATTCCGCTGTCTTCGAGCATGGTCAGATACTGTTCCAACAAAGTTCGGAACCTAAACCGGAAGGACTCTCCTTCCCTTTGCAGCGCTTCTAGACGGGCGACTGCTTCCTGGGCCCTCTCCCGGGCCCGTTGGAGGATGGTCTCCGCCCTTACCCGCGCCTCCTCTAAGATCGCTTCCCTTTCCCGCTCGGCAACTGCTCGCAAATTCTCGGTAGTCCGCTTGGCCGTCTCGAGAGTATCGACGATAGTCAACTCCATCCGCGAATACTCGTCCAGCCGTGCCTCAAGCTCTTTCAGGCTCGCTTTCAAATCCTCATTTTCCTGACAGAGCTCCTCATATTTCTTAACCAGCTTACCTAGAAACTCATCAACCTCTTGTGGGGAATAACCCCTCCATACCACCTTGAACTCAGCTTCGTGGATATCCCGTGGTGTCAGCACGTCCTCTCCCCCCTTCATCGATACCGAACCAGGAGAATATGTTGGCGACCCTTCTTAGTCGTCCCCAGGATGTCCTCGACAACAACCCGCCCCCTGCCCCTGATGGATAGGACATCACCCTTCTTGATCGGCAGGGCGGGGTTAGACACTGGCTGCCAGTTCAGCCTGACCTTTTGACCCTTGATTTCGACTGCCATCTTACTGCGGGATACTCCGTATCCGGCTGCGGCAACAGCGTCTAACCTGAGGGAAGCTACTGTCGCCCGAATGGGCTTCACCTCTTCTGGTTCGACCGCTAATTGCTCCAGCTCAATCGGTTTTACCTCAACGGGGATGCCTCTTATCGTGGTTAGATTCTGCTCCACAAAACCAGCGATTTCAGCAGCCAACAGGACTTGCCAGCCTTGTTGACTAGGTAGAATATCGCCTACCTTCTCCCGGCGCAGCCCCAAACCCATCAGGCTTCCCAACACATCCCGATGGGCCGCCTTGGTAAACCGAAAATCCCCCTCTATCTGCAACGCGACTATCGGCGAGTCCACATCATCAGCGAAGAAGTAGTCCGGCAGCAGACTCAGCCGCTTTCGCTCAGCAGCTTTGTAGCCGCCATTGAGGCGGAAGATAAAGCCCTTGAGCCAGCGGACAACCTCCAAAGCTACTTTCTGCCCGTGGGGATCTAAGAAATCGCCATGCTCCGGTCGGTTGTGCTTATAAGCTAGTTCCGCCAGGTCCAAGATGCGCGCGGCGATCTCTCGGTCTTCCCCGACGAACGGCTCAAGTAGTTGTTCCCGATTAAACAAGTTGCCCCTCCCCCAACAAATTAATAGAGGATGCCGAAAAGGATGCCAATGACCAACCGCTCCAAGATTCCCAAGACGAAGAAAGCGATCATGGGTGAAAAGTCAATCCCGTGGTAGGCAGGCAACAAGCTGCGACACGGCCTCAGGGCAGGCTCCGTCAAGTCATAAATAGCCCGAATCGCCGGGTGATAATAGGGATTAGGGTTCACCCATGAGATGATGATTCGAGCCAGCAAGAGCCAGCGATAAATCTGGAAAGCTGTGCGCACCACATAAATGATGATGGACAATGAAACCTGCCTCCTTCACCTCTCGCCCAACTGGCGAGACCGTTCCGCTGCCCGCAGGACCGCTTCCATGAAGGCGCTGCGAACGCTCCCCGCCTCTAAGACTCGCATCCCGGCAATGGTCGTGCCCCCTGGGGAGGTCACCATATCTCGCAGTCTCGCTGGATGCTCCCCGGTCTCCGCGGCCATGACCGCCGTTCCCAAGACAGTCTCCAAAGCGAGTTGGTAAGCAATTGACCGAGGGAGCCCCGCGGCAACGCCGCCATCGCTAAGAGCTTCAATGACGGTGAGGACAAAGGCTGGGCCGCTGCCGCTAAGGCCGGTAACTGCGTCCATCGACGGTTCATCAACCACGACGACCTTGCCCACCGCGGCGAAAATCCGCCGGCCAAAATCGAGGGTGTCATTATCAACATGCTTGCCCGGACTCAGGGCAATCGCTCCTTTGCCCACGAGGCATGGGGTGTTTGGCATCGCTCGGATCACAGGCACATCCGCAGATAAGCGGCTCTCGATGAAAGTCAAATCAATGCCGGCCGCAATCGACAATAGCAGCTGCCGGGCACCTAATCGCCCCCCAATCTCCTCCAGGACGAGGCCCATAACGTTTGGCTTCACGGCAAGCAGAATCACATCGGCGCTTTCCACCACATCTATGTTCGAAGCTGCCGCCCGGACTCGCGCCTTCTCCGCCACCTGTGCCAAGCGGTTGCCGTCCAAATCATTGATCATAACCTGCTCTGGTGCAAACAAGCCTTCCCTTAGGATGCCCGTTAACAAGGCAGAGCCCATAGCCCCGACTCCGATAATCCCCAAGCGTTCCTTTCCCACTGCCATGCTGGAGCCTCCCAACTAGAATCGGTCCAAGAAGCCTCGACTTAGGCTCGTCTCGTCGGCATCGATAACAACGTTGTTGGGGGCAAAAAGATAAATGCCGTCTCCTAATTGTTGGACAGAACCATCGAGGGCATAGATTGTCCCGCTAGCAAAGTCAACGATGCGTTTGGCCAAGTCCCGATCCAAATCGGTGACCCTGAGGATCACCGGCCGCCTTCCCTTCAGGTGATCGGCAATTTGCTGTACTTCATCATATGATAGGGGTTCCAGGACAACAACTCTGATGGGTTGTCGCTGACTGGGCAAGTTTACCACGGGAGCAGGTGTTCGCTTACGCTGCCAACGACTAGGCTTCTCCTCTGGAACGGTAGGAGCCGCCTCCGATTCTTCCTCATGCTCCACCTGGACGCCCATTAAACCGAGAACCCGATCCAAAAACCCCATAACCTTCCCTCCTATCGGCCCCTAGCTCCGAAAATCGCGGTGCCCACCCGAACCATCGTCGCTCCCTCTTCAATCGCCACGGCAAAGTCATTGCTCATCCCCATGGACAGATGAACCATAGGCGGTGAGGTCTTATCCTTCAGGCGTTGGAACAATTCTCGCATTCGGCGAAAGTAGGGTCGGACCTTCTCCGGATCGGGGTCATAGGGAGGAATGGTCATTAGCCCCCTTACCCTTATGCCCGGCAGGTCCTTAATCCCCTCAAGGAAGCTTTCGGTTTCTTCCGGTGGTATTCCTATTTTGCTTGCTTCCCCACCTATATTCACTTCCAACAAGACATCTACCCTGCGGCCAACTTGGAGGGCCCTGCGGCTTAATGTCTCAGCTAGCCGCTTGGTGTCAACCGATTGGATCATGTCAAACAGCTCCACTGCCTGTCCGGCCTTGTTTCGCTGCAGATGCCCTACCATATGCCAAGTGACCGAACCGTGGATCAACGGGATTTTTTCCTGGGCTTCCTGGATCCGATTCTCCCCAAAATGTCTGATCCCAGCTTCAACGGCCGCCTCAATTCGAGCCGGTTCCACCGTCTTGCTGACGGCGACAAGGGTAATCGCTTCCGCCCTCCGGCCGCTAGACTCGGCCGCTCTTGCTATTTCATCCCGTATCCGGGCCACATTATCTCTTATCACGTCCATGATAATGTTCACCCCCACTCATTCTCTACTCGGGGCGCGGATACCTTCTCTTAGCCACAGTCCCCCGCTAATAACCCGGCTTCCCCGGGGAAGGCCCTCCACACAGACTAGCCCATCCTTCTCCCCCAGAACAGTGACCGACTGGAAAGCAGGTCCATCAACAGTGCGAACGTAAACACCCACTTGTTGACCCCGCATCCGAAGCACTTTCCTGGGCAGGATGGTCCCCTGGAACCTAGCAGCGATCACTTCCACCCGCAGTTGTCTCAGCATGTCAAAAGCCGGCAAGTAGCGCTCGATGCGAAAGAGCACCCCTTGCAGGTCCCCTTGAGGGCCTAAACCCTCAACCCGACCGACAAGTTCCTCCTTTATGCCGGGCAAACGAAACCGTAGTCGTTGCCCCACTCGATAATCCATCGACTCAGGCTCAAGATAGCCTAGGAGGAACAGGGCATAGTTGTCGATCAGCTTGAAAAGGGGAGCCCCCTCCTTAATTAGTTCGTCATTACGACGGACTTCCCGCGCGGGTCTTAGTCCACCCACTTCGGCCCGGGAAAGCTGCAGCGCTGTCTGGGGCGTCAAGATGCCTTCTAGTCCATCCATCTCGTAGCGAACAACCCCCGCCGCGGGGGCGTTCACATGATGGACGACTTCTCCCCAAAGGGCTAGATACTCTTCCACCTGGGACATGAGCTGCTGCCGCTGCTGGGCACTTGCCCGCCTTTGCTTCTCTCTCTCCTTGAGGAGCTGTTCCTTTTCCTGCTGCCAGGCCTTTCGCTTGTCTTTTGGCGCGTGCACCAGCTTGTTGTCGAGATCAGTGATCGCCTCATCTAATTGGTGCAATGCTTCCATGGCCTCCAGGTCAAAACGGCGTACGTTCTCACGGGCTTCGCTGAGCCGAGGCCCGATTTCCTGTTCCCGGCTCTCATCCTTTATCTCCACAACGGTGGTTCCAGCAGGCACCCGCTGTCCTTCCTTGATCAACAAAGTCACTCGCCCACTTCCCGGCGCAAACACCACCTGTTCTCGACGAATAGCAAGTACTTCCAGCTGACGGGAGATCTCCAATACCCCTGGCTCGGCCCGAATTGTTCGGATGATTAACCCGCCGCGCCGATGGACAACCGAACGGACGACGCTGAAGGCACTGAACAGAACAATGGCGCTGATGACAAGTAGACGAAAGTTGATCTGGGGCCTTGGCGACAATACTCGCTTCATCAGATACCACTACCCTTAAGAAAAGACCCTAGTACTAACAAGAGGCCTACAGTCCAAGTATAATAGGAAAAATAAGTCAGACGGTTAGAACGGATCAACCTGAGGAGCAGACTCACAGCAAGGTAACCAGAAACGGCAGCACTGACCGTTCCTACCAGCAGGACGCCTAAACCAGTATCCAGACTGAACGCTTCTAACTGCCACAGCTCCAACAAGGCGGCCCCGCCGATGGCAGGTATAGACAACAGAAAGGAAAACCGGGCTGCCGTGTCCCGGTCCAACCCTCGCAGCAATCCAAAAGCAATCGTCGCCCCCGACCGGGAAAGGCCGGGAATGAGAGCTAGAGCTTGTCCCACACCGACAAAAAGCGCATCCCAAGGACTAATCCCAGCCATCAAAACCGCATGGGCATGTGCTTTCCGGTCCGAAACCCAAAGGAGCCCGCCCGTCGCCAACAAGGCCCACCCGACGACATCCGGTCGTTCAAACAGATTCCCCACCTTGTCGCCGAACAGTATCCCTACTACCCCTGCAGGGATAGAACCAATGATCAGCGCTAAGACCAACGTGAGATCCTCTCGCCGTCGATGGGGCGCCTTATGGATCAAGCTCCCCAGCGCCGCGATGATCTGGTTAATCTCGCGGCGAAACACGACTAGAACGGCAACAAGGGTGCCAAGATGAAGGCAAACCTCGAAGGTGACCCCAGGCAAACGCAACCCCATCAGTTCCTGGGCAATCACCAAGTGTCCGCTGGAGCTGACCGGCAAGAATTCCGTTAGGCCCTGGATTACTCCGAGAATGAGTGCTTGCACAGGACTCATATGGCCTCTCCTTTCTGCTGGTGTAGTCATTCTGTGGCCCGGGAAAAAATCCCTCCATGACTCACGGCTATTTGTCAGGGACTAACTTGTTCACTAAATTCACGAACCAAGAAGTGAAAGGCAGTGCGAGCAAGGCGGTGGCTACGTTGAAGATGGTATGGGCGTTTGCTGTTTGCAAGGCCGGATCAGAGCTGGTAGCAGCCACCATGGGGACGAACCAGGGCAGTAAGGGGAAGAGAGCCGCCGCACCCAGAATGTTGAATAGCAGGTGGGCTGCCGCCGCACGTCGGCCGGCAACGCCCGTCCCCAAGGATGTCAGCAGCGAAGTAACACAGGTGCCCACGTTGGCCCCCAAACAAATGGACACGGCAAGATGAAGGCTTACTAAACCCTCCCGGGCCATGGCTGCGACCATGCCCATGACGGCGCTGCTGCTTTGCACTACCCCGGTGACCAGAAACCCTAGCATTAAGCCGTAATAGGGATCTTGAGCCTTTTGGGCCAGCCAATAACGAATAGAAGGCTCATGCTCTAAACCGGCACAAGCCAGCGAAATGAGGCCGAACCCGAAAAAGATGCTCCCGCTCCCCAGTAAGATGCATCCTAAGTAATAAAGGTGGCCTCGGTGGAAACAAAGGGCCAGGACCAACCCAGCGCCCATCAAGGGCAAGGCGTAAGACTCCCTCGATAAAGCCAAGAGCTGCAGGGTAAATGTAGTGCCCACGTTGGCTCCAAGCATGATGCTGAAAGCTTGCCCATAATCCAGCAGCCCAGCATCGACTAATCCCACTAAGAGGACGGTCACCAAGCTGCTGCTTTGCGCAGCCGCCGCGGCTGCGGTGCCGCTCAAAAAACCGGCCATTCGGGTCTTGGTCAGTTGGTAAAGGAGAGCCCTCATCCTGGGGCCTGTGGCTTGACTCAACCCGCGACTCATCACCCGGATCCCAACCAGCATGATGGCCAGACCCAAGAAGACCAATGTGACAGCCATTCCGCATCGCCCCGCATCATTCTATGTGCGGAGGCGAGGGAATAGACTATCACGGCACCAGGTTGATTAGGCAGCCGGGCTGCAGTCGTGGTTCGAGGTGACTTGCTGCATCGGAGCTGATGATGCGGACAATGCGTCCCTGACCAAACCCGGTGGGCTCCACTAGCATGGTGATGTTCCCTCGCCGCAATTCCACGTATTGGGGTTCAAATTCGTCCCAGCCTTCCAACACCTCTTCGATGGGGAGGATCGTGTACATTAGCACATCTTCATCCTCCTTCACTGGCCTTCTTCTCATCGATGAGGGCGTTGAGCTTCTCCATAGCTTGGGCCAGACCCCCCAGCTCATCCATGAGGCCCACCTCGACCGCTTCTTTGCCGACGAGGACGGTCCCCACATCGCGGACTAATTCACCGGTCCGAAACATCAATTCCCGCAGCTTCTCATCGGCGATGTTGGAGTTGCTGACGATGAAGCGAATAACCCTATCCTGCATCTTGTCTAGATATTCATAGGTTTGGGGAACACCGATGACCATGCCGGTCAGCCTGATAGGGTGCACGGTGACGGTTGAAGTGTCGGAAATGAAGGAGTAGCGAGCAGCGACGGCGATGGGGATCCCGATGGAATGACCGCCGCCCAAAACCAATGATACCGACGGCTTAGACATGGTCCTGATCATTTCCGCGATGGCTAGTCCCGCTTCGATGTCGCCGCCGACGGTGTTGAGGATGATGAGTACTCCTTCGATCATAGGGCTTTGCTCAATGGCCACTAATTGGGGAATAACATGTTCGTATTTCGTCGTCTTGTTCTTAGGAGGCAGGACCACGTGTCCTTCTATTTGACCAACGATGGTGAGGCAATGGATGTTCGACTCAACAGGCGCCGGCGGGGCCAACTGCCCCAATTGGCGCATGGCCTCAAAGGTCTGATTGACCATTGGCTCACCTTGTTCCATCCTCTGAGCGCCGGTGGCTTGACCTTCATTCAAGGTTCGGTGCACTGCGGGCTTCACCTCTCAGGCTACTGTCTGTTACAGCGGTTAGTATGTGGTGAATCCCGCAGAAATATTAAACCTCCATGATGATTGGCAGGATCATCGGGCGGCGCTTCGTCCTTTCGTAGAGAAATCTGCTCAGGACTTCCCTCGTTCGGTCCTTAATGATCCCCCATTCCGTCACCTGTTGCAACTCACATTCATTCAGGGCCATCCTGACCTTTTCCCGGGCCTCTTCGATTAGCTCTTCCGACTCCCTCATGTAGACGAAACCACGGCTGACTATGTCCGGGCCGGCTACGATTTCCGCCGTTACCTTGTCGATAGTCAACACCACGATCAAGATCCCATCCTGGGCCAAGACACGCCTGTCCCTGAGGACGATGTTGCCCACATCGCCGACGCCCAGTCCGTCAACCAACACCTGCCCCGCCGTCACCTTCCTGGTCTTGCTCGCTCCGTTTTCATCTATTTCGATAACATCCCCCAGCTCACAGAGAAGAACATTGCTGGCAGGAATCCCCACCATTTCCGCTAAACGAGCATGCTTCACCAGCATCCGGTATTCACCGTGGACAGGGGCGAAATATTTAGGTCGACACAAGTTGAGCATCAGTTTCAGTTCTTCCTGGCTGGCATGACCTGAGACATGGACTCCCGAAACGGCATGGTAGATGACTTCCGCACCCTGTTTGAACAAATGATTAATGGTACGTCCAATTAGTCGCTCGTTGCCAGGGATAGGCGTGGAGGATATTACCACTGTATCACCGGGAATGATGCCAATATCCCGATGTTCAGCCATGGCCATCCTGGTCAACGCAGACATGGGTTCGCCTTGACTTCCGGTAGTAATGACAACTACCTGTTCCTTGGGCAACTTATCAAGCTCTTCCAACTCCACCAAGACATCCTCCGGAATCCGCAAATAGCCCAGCTCGGAAGCAATGCTGACTACATTAACCATGCTTCGGCCGATGACGCAGACCTTGCGGCGATGCTCATGGGCGGCATCGAATATCTGCTGGATCCGGTGGATATTGGAGGCGAAGGTGGACACCAGGATCCTTCCTTTGGCTTGGCGGAACACATCTTTGAAAGTCTCGCCTACCACCTTTTCCGACAACGTATAGCCAGGACGCTCCGCATTAGTACTATCGGATAGCAACAAAGTGATTCCCTTATCGCCCAGTTCCGCCAGTTTGTGGAAATCCGTCGGCCGGCCATCAATTGGTGTCTGGTCGAACTTGAAGTCACTAGCAAACAAAATGATGCCCATGGGTGTATGGATGGCTAGGGCCACCACATCCGCGATGCTGTGATTAACATGGACAAATTCCACTTCGAAGGGGCCGATCCGCAGTTTCTGGCCCGCCCGGACGCACTGTAGTCTGGCTTTGCCGTTCAGTCCGTGCTCCTTCAGCTTTCCTTCCACTAAGCCCAAAGTAAGCCTTGTGCCATAAACAGGAGCATCAACGATGGGCAGCAGATAAGGCAGCGCGCCAATATGATCTTCATGGCCATGGGTGAGGATGATGCCGCGCACTTTTTCCTTGTTTTCCTCAAGATAGGTAAAATCAGGGATGACCAAATCGATGCCAGGCATGTCCTCACTAGGGAACATCACCCCGGCATCTATCACCAGGATCTCACCATTACACTCGACTACCGTTGAATTTTTGCCAATCTCCCCCAGTCCCCCTAAGGGGATGACGGAGACGGCGGTTGATTTTTTGGTCATTGACCGGTTAACACCTCCGTTTAGTTGACTGCTTGCCAAACACAAAAAAGGCCCTTTAGAGGGGTCTTCCAAGGAGATCAGAACCCGGCGCTCCGTTCTGATCCATAAGCTTTAGGAAAAGCCGTCCCAGAAATACTCGATGATATTATATCCGAGCAGCCGTTAAAGTACAAGGGCCGAATTGGGAATTGGTGGCAGGGGGCTAGGGTTTCGGAGCTTGCTCCTGAATCTGCGGCGAAAAAAGAGGTGCTTGAAAGCAAAGCCTCCAAGCACCTCATCTTCACCTATAGCGTCAACTGCCTTTGACGATCGACATCAAATCCCTAGCTTCTTTAGCCGTAGGGGCAACCAGGACGAGGAACAGACCCCGCGATGGAAGCTCCTTTAAGACCAGTCGGATATCGTCTTCGCTGAGGGCTCCCCAAAGGATCAATGGCTTCTTCGTCAAGATCTTTTGCAGATAAGGCAGCATCTCCGCCATCGAGGGTCCGCCCACATCTAGGTTAACCTCAATAGCCGTCAGTCCATCGATGTTGAGCAGGTCATCGAGAATGAAAAACGACGCCGGATGCAGGTGAATTGCCGAGTACGGGTAAGCGTTGCTCAAAGCGGTGTCCGGCCCTAGGAGATACTCCCGATACAATGATGGCGAAAAGAGGGCGGATAAGTCTTCTTGATACCAGATGCACTGGCCCGGAGTCCAAACATGGTAAAACCCCATGGAGGTGCCACCATGAAACTCAGGAATGATCTTCTTTTGCGTTTGAATTACCTTGAGAAAGGCACTCGTCGCGATCTCGAATAGTCTCTTGACCTGGTCGGGACTGTCGTAGAGATCAATGACCAGCTGGGATTGACCTCGAAGCGTCCCCGCCATATCCGATGGTCCCCGCAAAATGGGCTGTCCTACGGGGTAACGCCCCTTCGAGTGTTCAACCAAGGCCTCGATGAACTCCATGTATTTCTTAAACCAGGGATTTTCTTCGACGCGGGCTAGTTTGTCTAGGTCGTCCCAATCCTCAAGGCAGGGCTCGGCCCAAAAGCTCTCCTCAGCACCATAGATCTTGCAGCCCAGCATGCCCTCCATCCAAGGCAGTGCCGCAAAGGGTTCGGCCACCCAAAAACCATCCTGACCAGTCTCCAGGCTCTCTTGGTACTGCCTTTCGTAATCGGGCAGAAAATCCTTTGGATCGAGCATCTCTGGACGAATCTCCCTATTGTGCTGCAACAACGGCGCAGCTGCTTCAAATCGCTGCGCAAAGAAGTAGCTCCCCAATGAGAAGCTGACGGCCGGTCTGTCCGTTTCCTCCATCCGCCAAAAACGACGATGTCTCTCCAATCTCATCTGCAGATCTTCCATTACATCTCCCTCCCGCAACAAATGTCTCATGGCATGACCCAGTTGGGTATCGCCATCACTAGACTGGGAACGTAAGTAATCAGAAGCAAGGTGATTACCAAGGGGACGATAAAAGGCGCTGTGTCTTTGACTAGCTCTTCAACCTTCAGTCCTGTGACGCCGCTCAGTACAAACAGGGACATGCCGAAGGGCGGAGTGATGAAGCCGATCATCAGATTTACGATCATCACAACACCAAAGTGTACCAGATCGATGCCTAGATTCTGCAGGAGGGGGATAAGGACCGGCACCGTCAGAATCACAACGGCTCCTAGCTCCATGACACACCCCAACAGCAGCAGCAATACGTTCAGCAGCAACAAGACCAAGTACGGGTTTGTCGTCAGTGAGAGTATGAAATCGGCCATTGCGTGGCCGGCCCTGCTCCTAACCAAGATCCAACCAGCAGCTGAAGCAGAGGACAATATGAAGGTGACAACGGCAGTGCTGGTGATGGTTTCGAGCAGCATACCGGGTATGTCTTCCAGTCTTAGTTCCCGATAGACAAAGGCCGAGAGGATGAATGCGTAGAGAACAGTGACCGCAGCGGCTTCCGTTGCGGTAAAGATACCTGTCAGCATGCCCCCGATGATGATGATCGGGCTGAGCAAGGCCGGCATCGTATCAATGAAAATAGCCAGCAGCTGCCGCAGTCGAACCCGTTCCTCTTTAGGGTAGCCCCTCTTGAGGGCCATGACGTACACAAGGAGCATCATCGATATGCCCATCATTAGACCAGGGATGATGCCGCCAAGGAACAGCCGGCCCACGGACTCTTCGGCAATGGACGCATACAACAGCATCGGGATGCTCGGGGGAATGATTGGGCCAATGACCGATGATGCCGCGGTAACCGCAGCGGCAAATCGTTCCTCATAACCATGGGAGGTCATCGCCTCCATTTCCACAAGGCCCAAGCCAGCCGCATCGGCTACGGCCGAACCTGACATCCCGGCGAAGATGATGCTAGCCACAATATTGGCATGGGCCAGCCCCCCGGGTATATGACCAACCAATGCTTGGGCAAAGTTGAAAATGCGGTAGGTTACTCCCCCCACGTTCATGAGCTGACCGGCGAGAATAAAAAGGGGGATCGCCAACAATGTGTAAGAATCGATGCCCGTTAGCATCTTCTGGACGGCGGCCACAGTCGGATATGGACTAAAAACTAAGGCCAGAGCGCTTGAGATGCCAAGGGCGATGGCGATTGGCATACCGATGAGAGCGAGGAAAACAAACGCGACCACTAGTATGGTTAGCAATTCTTGTCACGCCTCCCTTCTTGACTACATCAGTTAGACGGCTTCATGCCCCTCCCCAGTTCGGACCATAATCTTTGCCACATCGTTAATTGCCAGCTCAATCACGTAAATGAGCATAATCAAAGCGCTTGACGGCAAAGCAGCGAACATCCAACCCTGCGAGATGCGCAGCGTCGGGAACTTAGTCATTCGAGCAAGGTTGTAGACCGTGTAACCTTCCTTCAACAAAAAAATGAAAAAAGCCAGCGCTAGGACATCACAAAAAAGGCTCATCAAAACCTGGGGACGCGACTTGAGGCGGCCGATGATTATCTCAAACCTAATATGTCCTCTCTTGCGCAGCGCTACCGCTGCCCCCATGAAGCACATCCAAATGAAGGCTATCCTGTTGACTTCCCAGGACCAGGCGAAGGAGATCTTTAGAATGTAGCGGAACAAGACCTCGATGAGAAAAAGCACAACGATGGTGATTAGGCAGATGCTGCATAAGTATTTTAGAGCCCGATCGATTGCATTGTTTAGCGCCCTTAACATTTGCCTTCCCTCCTCCAGGACGAGGTCGCGGCGGGGACCGCCGCGACCTACAAAGCTAGTTCTCTAGCGCACGGATAGCTGCGATGACCTCAGGATCGTACCACGATTCTTTGGCCAGCTCGTCGTACAGATCCGCAACCTTGGCCCGGAAGCTTTCGATGTCTGGCGACCGGTTGATTTCTAGACCCTCCTTCTCCATCTGCTCGAGGGCCCATTCATCCTTGGCTGCTAGCTCCGCGAAGGTCCACTCGGAGACTTCCCGAGCGGCCTGCAGCATCACTTCCTGCACATCCTTCGGCAGGCTGTTCCACTTGTTGAGATTCATGGTAAAAGCGCCGCCCATCCAGATATAGTTGATCACGCTGTAATACTTCTGGGTTTCATGGGTCTTATTCGTATAGGTGTGTTCTGGTGCATTGTCCTGGGCGTCGAGGACACCCGTCTTCAACGCCATGTAGACATCAGGCCAGGCCATGGCTACCGGAGCAGCACCAAACTTCTCCCATACTTTTACGTAAGTATCGATTTCCGGCACCCGGATCTTGATGCCCCTAACGTCATCGACGTGATTAATGGGCCTTCTGGAATTGCTGATGTTCCTGAATCCAATGTCATAGATGGTCAGACATTTTACCCCGTACTGCTCAAAGCCGTCCATGAACTTCCGCCCTTCATCGCTGTAGATGAACCTTTGCACATGGGCCCTGTCTTTGAACAAGAAGGGTAGCTCCAGCAGCATGGACTGGGGATAGAAATGGGAATGGAGACCTACTCCCGCCATGCGCATGTCAATTGTTCCAAGGCGCATGGCTTCAATGGTCTCCACATCGCCGCCCAACTCTCCACTATGGTAGCAGTCGAATTTCACTTTGTTGTTGGTGCGCTCTTCGACCATCTCGGCAAAGCGAAACATGGCTTCAGTACTGACCGATGATCGGGCTAAGATACAATAGACGCTGATGGGGATCGGCTGTGCAGCAACACCAACGGCCATCACAGAAATCAGCAATAGAGCTAAAGCTACGATGATACTCTTGTTTCGCATCAAGAACTCGCTCCTTTCCTGTTCATAACAAGTTTTCGCGCTAACAACGGCAATTCAAACTAAGATTCCGCCCATTCCCCCTTTACGATGAGATCGCTAAAGCCTGGTCGCGTCCCGCTCTAATGTGACGGCGCATCGCGTCCTCGGCACCAGCAACATCCCTGTATTTGAGCGCCTCAATTACGGATAGATGCTCTCTGGTACTGGCGCGAAACCGGCTTGGTATCCGCGTTGTGACAGCCATGATTCTCTCATTATGATTGAAGATATCCCCTAGAAATTGGATGAGCATTTGATTCTGTGATTGATGAGCGATGAATTCGTGGAAGTGCCGATCAATGGCAATCTGGGTTTCCAAAGGTATGCTTTCCTGGTTTGCCTCGCGGGCTTGGATATCTATGAATGTCTCTCTAAACTCATCGAGTGCCTCTTCGGGTATGTATTCGATGGCTAGCCTTATTGCTAAACATTCCAGTGCTTCCCGAACCTCAAACAGTTCACGCACATCTTCGATGCGGATTTCACTGACGAAGACTCCTCTTCCAGCCACCCGCCGCACCAACTTCTCCTTGCGCAGCCTTTCGAGGGCTTCCCGAACAGGCGTACGGCTCACACCGAGTTCGTCGGCCAATGCACCTTCGGCCAGGAAATGACCTGGGGCAAATTCTCCACTAAGGATTTTCTTTCTAATCTTAGCGTAAGCTACGTCCCTTAAGGTAATTGGCCGCATATCATCCATCCTCTTCCATTGCTGGAAAATTCGCTTTGTATACAATCAGTATACATATTGCATACTGGGATGTAAAGGGTTCACTGCCCTATTGCGGTTCATCCAGCAAGAAGACATGTCCACAAGCACAAGAATCCTCCCCGATTCGTCCTCAGCCGAGCACCGTGTCGCGCGCCCCTCCACCGCATAGCTATTCATCTTCCCCCATCTGTATCACCCGGCGAGCGACCATAGACGAGGAAAGGCGCCCCGAAGGGCGCCAGGTGAACTTTCGTTAGTCCAACAATCCCAACTGCCTTAAACAGTCGCTAATCGCGTCACGTTGTTCACTTGTCGGTTCGACCAATGGCAGGCGAAAGCCTCCAGCGTTGAAGCCGCTCAGATTGAGGGCGGTCTTAACGGGAATCGGATTGGTGGTGATGAACATCACCTTGAACAACGGCAACAGCTCAAGGTGAATCCGCGTCGCTTCCCGTACGTCCCCATCCAAGAAGGACCTGATCATTTCTTTCATGCGGCGGCCAACCAGATGGCTGGCTACGCTGACAACTCCAATTCCGCCAACAGCCATGATGGGCAGAGTCATGCTGTCGTCTCCGCTGTAGATGGCGAAACTCGCGGGAGTCTTGCGGCGGATCTCCGCCACTTGCTCCATATTGCCACTGGCTTCCTTCACGGCAACGACGTTATCCAATTCTGTCAAGCGAGCGATGGTGTCGGGCAACAGATTCTGACTGGTGCGTCCCGGCACGTTATAGAGCATAACCGGCAGCTCGGTACTTGCCGCAATCTCTTTGAAATGCTGATACAGGCCCTCTTGGGGTGGCTTATTGTAATAGGGGACCACCAACATGATCCCGTCCACACCCACCTTCTCCGCGGCCTGGGTCAGCTTGATGCTGCTTACAGTGTCGTAGGAGCCCGTCCCGGCGATGACAGCCGCCTTCCCCCCGATTGCTTCGGTAACCGCCTGGTACAGCCCCACCTTCTCCTCAAAACTAAGTGTTGGCGACTCTCCCGTCGTGCCGCAGACGACCACCCCGTCGGAACCCGATTCCACCAGCCGCACCGCCAACTGAGCCGCCTGATCATAATCGACGGACAAGTCATCCTTGAAAGGGGTAACCATGGCCGTAATCAGGTTACCGAACTTTCTCACGCCAACCCACCCCCTAAGTCATTTTGCTCTGGCATTAAACTCATCGTGCAGTGCACGTACAGCTTTCTCAGCATCTGATTCCTCGACCAAGCAGGAAATGTTGGTATGGGAGTCGGCCGTTTGATGGATCTTGACCCCGACCCTGTTGAGCGCGGCTACCACACGAGCCATGACCCCCGGCACACCACGCATGCCGCCTCCCACCGCTGAGACTTTGGCAAACCCCGATCTTACTTCGACTTCCATGGGAAGATCTCCTAGGACATTGCGGGCCTTCTCAGCAGCTGACTCCAAAACGGTGAAAGCAATCAGACCAGGATTGACCTGAATAAGATCTATGCTTATCTGTGCATTGCCCAACCGCTGAAAGACTACTAGGTTTAGATCCTCGTCATTAAAGCGAAGGATGAATTGAGCAAGGCCCTTGAGGTGGGTAATGCCGGTGACGACGCGGTCGGCAGTGACGGTATGATAGTTTCCTATCAATGTCCCATTGCCTTGACCATCCAATCCCTTCACAGCTAAGGGAACCTGGCCCTCCATAGCTATTTCCACAGCCCGAGGATGGATAACCTTCGCTCCTAGATGGGCCATTTCCATAATCTCCTGGTAACTTAATCGGGTGAGAACCTGAGCCTCAGGCACCACTCGCGGATCAGCAGTCATCACGCCGTCCACATCGGTGTAGATTTCGGCCAATTCGGCCTTCAGGGCGGCGGCCAGAGCGGTAGCCGTCGTGTCGCTACCGCCCCTGCCCAGAGTGGTAATCTCCCCCTCAGCGGTCATTCCCTGAAAACCAGCGACCACCACGATCTTCCCGTCAGCCAGTTCTTTGTTCAGGCGGTCAGGAACGATTTTTAAGATGCGTGCATTTGTGTAGGAACTATCCGTGATGATCCCCGCTTGCCCCCCCGTCAAAGCAACGCAAGGATAGCCTTTCTCCCGCAGCACCCGACAGAAGACCACTGCGGAGATGATCTCGCCACAGGACATGAGCAGGTCCAACTCTCGCTCTCCCACAATGCCGCCTGCTAAGTCAATCAAGGTATCGGTCGCGTAGGGTTGGCCCTTCCGTCCCATGGCCGATACTACCACCACAGGCCGATAACCTCGTTCGATGGACTCCATCACCCGCCGCCGACACTTCTCCCGTCCCTCGGAGGTGGCCACCGATGTTCCGCCGAACTTCTGAACGATGACTCTCATCGCTCTCCCACCTTACAATAAACCATTAGCCACCATGTATTCAGCAATCTGAACAGAGTTTAGGGCCGCTCCTTTGCGAATCTGGTCTCCCACTACCCACAGATTCAAACCATGGGGCACAGTCCTATCCACCCTGATGCGTCCCACATAGACAGGGTCTTGGTCGGCAACATCTAGAGGCATCGGATATTCCATCGCCTCTGGATCGTCTTGGAGCACAACGCCCGGCGCGTCTGCCAACAAAGCCTTGGCCTCCTCAGGGC
>LSQX01196475.1_pt1 | contig 62432 bp, 47 predicted proteins | sample 654561 | NCBI WGS metagenome assembly LSQX01 (sample SAMN04489861, study PRJNA283612) | anaerobic digester metagenome | isolation source: 4 biogas reactors fed with cattle manure at either 37C or 55C with and... | place: Denmark: Kongens Lyngby | collected 2014
TATGTATTCATGCTTATACCGTAATGATGTGAGCGCCTCATGTTTACAAAAAGACCAGGAAGTGGTATAATATGGGGGAGTATTATTAAGGAGCTAATCCGATAATAGTTTGGACAATTCATATTATTCAGATCCGATTAAAGCTTGACTGGTTCAGATTCAGACAACTCCATTTTATATAGGGGGAATTAGATGAATATTTATATTATGGTAGACGCCGAGGGAATCAGCGGTATTTATGACAGCGAACAGGTAATGTCCTCAATGGCACGGTACAACGAAGGACGAGAGCTGATGGTGCAGGATATCAACGCATGTGTTGAAGCATGTAAAGAAGCAGGTGTTGATAAGATATATGTCAGGGATTGTCATGGCAGCGGTTCCAACGTCATCTGGAGCAAACTGTCAAGTCTTGCGGATTACTATATTATTGGCTATACGGGGCAGGATCGCTTTCCCGGTTTGGATGAATGTGACGGTGTTATTCTGCTTGGTTATCATTCAATGGCTGGTACGCCGGGTGGTATACTGGAGCACACCATGAGTTCAAAATCCGTACAGAATTATTGGATCAACGGCAAGAAAGCCGGTGAGATTGCCATTGATGCAGGGATTGTAGGGGACCGGGGTAAACCGGTTATAATGGTCTCGGGAGATGATAAAGCCTGCGTTGAAGCAAAAGCATTGCTGCCCGGCGTGGTGACAGCTGAGGTGAAAAAAGGGATAACCTGGAAGGGTGGAATGCTCCTGCCTCCACAGAAGGCATACGCCCTTATCAAGGAGAAAACAAAAGAGGCCATAGCCAAATTACCAGGCTTAAAACCATTAGTATATGATAAACCAATACGTTTAAGAGTGGAGCTTACCGAGAGAAGCATGTTGCCTCTGCAATATTCGAAGCCATACATGAAAATAATAGATGGAAGAACTTATGAAGTAGAAGGCTCCACGATGGAGGAAGCATTGTTCAGATTGGGCTGATCGAGAATCATTTTCATCATTTCTTAAAAACTCTTAAAAACAGGTCTTTAATAAATACCTCAATGATGAACCACGAGAAGAACATATTGATATCATTTTTTCAAAATAATGCATAGGGGTGAACGAACTATGAAAGAAGAAATAAGGGTGGCACTTATAGGCCTTGACACAAGTCATTCAGTGGAGTTTCCAAGAAGGATGCAAGCTCCCGATTGCCCTGAACAGCTAAGGGTTGAAGGTTTAAGAGCAGTCTCCTGTTTAAGGTTTGAGACTCCCTTTACAAATAAGCAGGTCCTGGATGAAAGGCAAAAGCAGCTGGAAGCATGGGGGATCAGGGTAACTGAGGATTTTGACGAAGCCGTTGCTGATTGTGATGCCATTATGCTGGAGATAAACGATCCTGCCTATCATCTGGAATATTTTAAAAAATGCACAGGACTGAACAAGCCCATTTTTATAGACAAGCCATTGGCTGATAATTACGAGAATGGAAAGGCCATATACGATATGGCTAAGGAAAATGGCATTAAGGTTATTTCATCATCTGCATTGAGGTTTTCTCAAAATCTGGTGGACGCATGCAATAAAGTCGAAAGACCAACCAATATGTATTGCTATGGCCCCTTGGGCATTCCACCGGTAGGCAGCGGTATCATATGGTATGGGGTTCATTGTTTTGAGATGCTGGAAAGGGCAATGGGATTGGGAGCTGTAAGCGTTGATGTAAAAAAGGATAATGCTGGTGCGGTTGCGGTTGTGGAATACCCCGATAAAAGAAGGGGAATTGTTGAGCTGACGGTAGGTGCTTATACTTACGGAGGTACGTTAAGGGCGGAAAATAATAATGTTTCTTACATAGTAGATAACTTCATGTTCTATACCGAGGAGTTAAGGGAAGTCTGTCAATTTTTCAGGACCGGTGAGGCTTCCTTTAGTCTTGACGATGCCCTGGAAGTGATGAATCTGCTGGATGCTGCTGATAAGTCTTATGAAACAGGCAGGCCTGTAAAACTTAAGCGATAGAATTAGGAGGGGAGACAGAATGGATAGTTATTGCGTTGAGAAACAATTTGACAAGCTAAGAGTGCAAGTATATGGGAATCGTGATGAAATGGGGAAAGCCGCTGCAAGCAGAGTAGCTGCTAAAATGAGGGAATTAATCGAGCAAAAGGGGAAGGTCAGAATGGTTTTTGCTTCTGCCCCTTCCCAGCTGGACTTTTTAAAATACCTGCGTGAAGCGCCGGGAATTGACTGGAGTAAGGTGACGGTATTTCATCTGGACGAATACATGGGAGCTTCAATAGAGGATGAATACAGTTTTGCTAAATTTATAAAGGAACATATTGTAGATAAGGTAAAGCCAGGCAAGGTTTACTATATGAATGGCAAAAATCCGGATATAGAAGGGGAGTGCGAGCGCTACTCAAACCTTATCTCCCGGGAACCCATTGATATAGTATGCTTGGGAATAGGGGAAAACGGGCATATTGCATTTAACGAACCCCATGAGGCGGATTTCAATGATCCCAGGCTGGTCAAAAAAATTAGCCTGGACGAAAAATGCAGGAATCAACAATATCATGATTTTGGTTTTGCATCTATGGATGATGTACCAAGGTACGCTATTACCATGACCGTTCCAGCAATTACGGGGGCAGATTATCTTTATTGTATTGTTCCCACCGATAGAAAGGCTGAAGCGGTAAAGGAAACCTTAACAGGCCCAATTACGGAAAAATGTCCGGCTTCTATTCTTAGAACCCATGATAACGCTGTTCTTTTTCTAGACAGGGATGCCGCTAAATTGGTGGAGGGATTGATATGAGGTTTGGAGTTTACGGATGCCGCCACGGGCATATAAATGATTTTATCAAAGAAATGCTTGAGCTGGGCCATGAATTTTTAGGGATATACGAAACGGAGCCGGACATAGCAAAGGGCTTGGCAAGTAAATATAATGTACCTTTGTTTGCTGACGGAATGGAGCTATTGAAGCTGAAGCCGGATATACTGGGAACTTCCGCCGTAAATAATAGAAAGATCGATGTAATTGAGCTCTGCAATAAAGAGGGAATACATATAATGGTCGATAAACCAATCATAACTTCCAGGAAAGCTTGTGAAAGGCTTGAGGCTATAATAAATGAGGGGCGGATTCAGATAGGTATGATGCTTACCGAGCGGTTCAATTCTCCCATATACGGCTTATGGAAGATGATACAGGAAGGGAAATTGGGAGAGATAGTCAGCTTTACAATTATGAAGCCCCATAAATTGCTGGAGAAGACCAGAGCCCCCTGGCATTTTTCTAAGGAGGAGAACGGGGGAATAGCGATAGATCTCTTAATTCATGATGTAGATCTATTGAGATGGTTTACCGGAAGTGAGGTAGCTTCATGTCATGGTTACATTAAGAAAACCGGCTATCCCCAATACGATACTTTTTATGACAGTGTAAATGTTTTAATAAAAATGGAAAACGGAGTGGTGGCGAACCTGGAGGCGGATTGGTGGATGCCGGATTCCTATTTTACCTATGGAGACGGCAGAATCTTTTGCGTAGGCACTAAAGGAAGGGCAGAGATAAGAACTACAGGCGACGGTGAAACTAAGGGAAAACCCTACGGCTTGTGGATACGGGACAAGGAAGGATATGAAAGATGCGAAGAAGTATCCGTTCCAATTACACTGACGCAGGATTTTATTAATCGAATAGAGGGAAAGGGAAAAGCAATAATAAGCAATCATGATGTATTGATGTCCAGCCGTGCGATCATTGAAATAGATGAAAGCCTGGAAAAAATTATATCTATATAAAGCAGAGGAGGTAGTGGTATTATGGGAAAAAAGGTAAGATTCGGTATCATCGGTTGTGGAGTTATTGCTCCCTGCCATGCTGACGCTATTGTAGGTAATGAAAGAGCAGAACTGGTAGCCGTTTGCGATATTGAAGAAGAAAAGGCAAAGAATTTGCAACAGAGATATAATGTTCCGTATTATTACACCGATTACAGAGAAATGCTGAAGCGGAACGATATTGATGTGGTATGTATTTGTACTCCCAGCGGAATGCATGGGGATATGACCATTGATGCTGCCAAAGCAGGTAAGCATGTGTTCTGTGAAAAGCCTCTGGATATAACAGCGGAAAAGATGACACAGATGATAGAGGCTTGTAGAAAGAACAATGTCAAGCTTGGCTGTGTATTCCAAAGAAGGCTTATGAAGGAGGCAATTGAGACAAAAAAAGCTATTGAAAACGGTGAATTTGGAAAGATCGTTCTCGCTGATGCATATCTGAAATACTACAGGAGTCAGGAATACTATAATTCTGCTGGATGGAGGGGAACCTGGGCGCTGGATGGAGGAGGGGCCTTAATGAATCAGGGAGTCCATGGCATTGATTTGATTCTATGGTTGGTGGGAGACGTTGAAAGTGTATTTGCCAGATGCGAGACCTTGACTAGGAATATTGAAGTGGAAGATACCGCAATAGCACTGTTAAAATTCAGAAATGGAGCTGTTGGAGTTATAGAGGGCACCACCTCGGTTTATCCGGGACAGGATACTCGCTTTGAGATACATGGGGAGAATGGAACTGTGATATTTAGCGATTCCGGCTTTCATCAATGGAGAAAGATTGGAAGTGACACCGACACATTCCCGGATGTAAAAAGCGAGAGGGTGGGGGGCTCTTCCGATCCGACGGATATTTCCAGCTATGGTCATTTCGTTTTGATAGATGATATGATAGGAGCCGTTTTGGAGGACCGAGATCCGATGATTACCGGTGAATCGGCCAGAAAAGCGGTTGATTTAATACTGGCTATATACGAATCGGCCAGAACGGGCAAGGAGGTCTTTTTAAAGTAGGAATTGGTGTATGTATAAAATTTAAGTCTTTTTTGGAGAACAGGGGAATAAAGTGTCTCAGGACACTTTATTTCTTTTCTTAGCTAAAGTATTATGTTAAAATAAAAAATGATACAAAAAAAGAACCCTTGGTTATCAGGGTTCCTCTTGAAAACTGGAAGGCAAAGCGGGTAGTATCAGCCTTTGACCGGGATAGATCAAATCCGGCCGAGGTATGTTATTGAGACGTATAATAGAATCCAGCGGCAGGTTAAATTTTTCAGCTATGCTGTATAGGGTATCGCCGGGCTGTACTATGTATACCTGGCCTCCCGGAGGTGGTTTCGGCGGTTCCACACCGGGCACAAAGATTTTCTGCCCCGGATAAATGATGTACGGCGGTGGAATTTGATTGACTCTGATAAGTTCGTTTAGCGGAACATTAAATCTCTGGGCAATCCTGTACAGCGAATCACCGGGTTGTACTATATAGTAAAAGCCCAGCTGTTCGGTTTCGTATCTTTCCGGTATTTCAAGCAGCTGCCCCGGATAGATAAAATATGAATTCGGAAGATTATTGGCTGCCAGCAGGATCTCGACTGTGGTATTCAACTTTTGAGCAATGGTATAGAGGGTATCCCCGGGTTGTACAATATAGGGCATAACATCCCTCCTTTTAATAAATAGTCATATTATCTATATGCTGATTTGCTATAGAATTTTACTGTTTTGTTTGTAAATTATTGATTATGGATTGGGTTTCCATATACTGAGGCGATGTATTCTTACCTGTAAACAATGGAATTATCGGGCTTTTCAAAATCCCGGATTATAATTGTAAAAGGAGGCGAGGCCATGGAATACCGGTCAAAGTTTCAGGACGAGCTGGTAGACCAGTTGTTTGAGGCAATATTGAGCCTGGAGAATGTGGAAGAGTGTTACCGCTTTTTTGAAGACCTCTGTACCGTAAACGAGATCAAATCCCTGGCACAGAGGCTGGAAGTAGCCAGAATGCTGAGGGAAAAGAAAACGTATAATGAAATTGCTGAAAAAACCAAGGCCAGTACGGCTACCATAAGCCGTGTCAATAGATTCTTGTTATACGGTGCTGATGGTTATAATATTGTACTGGACAGATTAACCAGAAAGTAATTTGCTTAAAGAACAGGAGTATGATAATGACGGAGGACATGAAACTAAAATTTTGCTTATTAAGGGATAGGCTAATTGAGCTTCAATACGAACATTTAAACGATATGCAAAAGAAAGCGGTATTTACCACGGAAGGGCCGTTGCTTGTGCTGGCTGGTGCAGGTTCGGGCAAGACTACGGTATTGACAAACCGTATAGCCCATCTTCTCAGGTTCGGTCGAGCCTATAGAAGTCAATATGTGCCCCGAGAAGTGAACGAGCAGGATTTGGCTGTTATGGAGGAATATATAAGGAAGGCTGAAAGCAGCGATAAGATTGTTCCTTTACCTCCATACATTGAGTCCCTTCTTCGGTATTGTCCGGTATTGCCGGGTAATATTTTGGCCATTACATTTACCAATAAGGCTGCCAGGGAAATGAAAGAAAGGGTAATCCGACTTGTGGGGGAAGCGGGTTATGATATATGGATTAGTACCTTCCACTCCGCCTGTGTAAGAATATTAAGACGAGATATAGACAAAATAGGATACACCAGAAATTTTGTAATATACGATGACGCAGATCAGCTGACTGTTATAAAGGATTGTATTAAAGAGTTGGATTTAAATGAGAAGTATTACAATCCAAAGGAAATAAGGGTGATTATCAATCGTCTCAAGGATCGGTTAATCGGGCCGGCTGAATACATACAGGATGTAAGAGGTCAGTACAGGGAAGAAAAGATTGGAAATATATATCAGCTCTATGAAGCCAGGATGAAGAAAAACAATGCTCTGGACTTCGGTGATCTTATAAAAAAGACCGTCGAGCTGTTTACCTTAAGGCCGGATATACTGGATTATTACAGAAGAAAATTTCAGTACATACTTGTGGATGAATACCAGGATACGAATACAGCCCAGTATATTATGATTAAGCTGCTTTCCGAATTTCACGGGAATATTTGTACGGTGGGCGATGACGATCAATCCATATACGGTTGGCGGGGTGCCGATATCAGAAACATATTGGAGTTTGAAAAGGATTTTGCCAATACAACCGTTATTAAGCTTGAGGAAAATTATCGTTCAACCCAGACCATTTTAGATGTTGCAAACAGCGTAATTCAAAACAATGTGGACAGAAAACCCAAACAGCTGTGGACCCGGCAAAAGGAAGGCAACAAGGTAAAGATATATCAGGCTTACAGCGAGCATGATGAAGCCGAATTTATCTGCAGGGAAATAAAGGCTTTAATGGATTACCGGGGATTTAGTACAGGAGATTTTGCGGTGCTTTATCGCATAAACGCCCAGTCCCGGGTACTGGAAGAGGCTATGATGAAGTATGGGCTTCCGTATAGGATATATAAGGGACTGCGCTTTTACGATCGAAAGGAGATCAAGGATATAATTGCGTACCTGCGTTTGATTGTCAATCCCGACGATGATGTCAGCTTAAGAAGAATTATCAATGTTCCGAAAAGGGGAATTGGCCCTGCTACCATAGAAGTTTTGGAAAGGGCGGCGGCAGAAAGCGGAGAGAGCATATTTCGGATTGCCGCTGATTTGGATAAATATAATATATTATCATCGAGGGCTGTGGCCAGGGTTAAGCCGTTCATTGATTTGTTGATCGGTTTAATGTCTGTTAGTGAGACCATGGGAATCGCTGATTTTATTCAAAGGGTTCTTCAGGAGACGGGTTACGAAAATGAACTGATACAGGAAAGGGATTCGGAAGGGCTGTCCCGATTGGAAAACGTAAAGGAATTTATATCGGCTGCCAGGGAATTTGAGACTGCGAATGAGGGTGCCGATCTGGCGGATTTTTTGGAAAATATCGCTTTGGTTTCGGATCTGGATAACATGGAAACCGACGGCTCAGCTGTAATGCTAATGACGCTGCACAGTGCCAAGGGTTTGGAATTTCCGGTGGTATTCCTGGTCGGGCTGGAGGAAGGCTTGTTTCCCCTTTCACGATCTGTTGAAAACCCGGATGAACTGGAAGAGGAACGCAGGTTATGTTATGTTGGCCTTACCCGCGCCAAAAAGTTGTTGTATTTGTCGTATTCCCAGAGAAGATCCATGTATGGAGACATGTTTAGCTGTATACCTTCCCGCTTTATCCGGGAGATTCCTGAGGATCTTCTGGAGCCGGCAGTGAGTGAACCGTATGTTTCTGGCTACTATGCCGTCGGCAAAGCCGGATACAGAAGCTTTCCACAAGGCTCTGAGGCCGGCGGGAATTCAAGATTTTCGCTGGGAGACAAGGTGCTGCATAAGCGCTTTGGCCGCGGCACTGTAGTAGCAATAGAAGGGGAGGGTACCGATCTCCGAATCAGAATTGCTTTTGAACAGGGCGGTATAAGAAATTTTATGGCAGAACTGGCTCCGTTAAAGAAACTGTGATATCAAATCAGATGTAAGATGGTGGTGTACCGATGGATATTGATAAGGTCAAAGCTGAAATCGAGAAACTTCGGGAAGAGATAAGGAAGCATGATTATTACTACTATGTAATGGATCAGCCGATCATATCCGATGCCGAATATGACGACCTTATGCGCCGGCTGGTATCGCTGGAACAGCAATACCCGGAGCTGATAACCTCTGATTCGCCTACCCAGAGGGTAGGGGGTCAGCCGCTAAAAGCTTTTGCAAGTGTCGAGCATCCTGTTCCCATGCTAAGTCTGACAAATGCCTTTAGTGAAGGGGAATTGAGGGACTTTGATCGGCGGGTGCGTAACGCCATTGGAGAAGCCGTAGAGTATGTTGTTGAGTACAAGATCGACGGGCTGTCGGTGGCATTGTGGTATAGAGACGGAATCTTTGTTCGGGGCGCTACTCGGGGTGACGGTCATGTGGGAGAAGACGTTACCGAAAACCTGAAAACCATTCGGAGCATTCCGTTAAGGCTTAACAGGCCGTATACCCTCGAGGTAAGGGGTGAAGTTTTTATATCAAAGCAGGACTTTGAAATATTGAATGAGGAACGGCGCCTGTCCGATTTGCCTTTGTTTGCCAATCCGAGAAATGCTGCTGCAGGTTCCTTAAGGCAGCTTGACTCGCGAATTACCGCATCCAGACCTCTGGATATCTTTATATTCAATCTCCAGCATATTGAGGGCTTTATGCCAGATACTCACTGGGAAGCCCTAAATCTGATGGCTGAACTGGGGTTGAAGATCAGCCCCTTTCTATACCAATCCGATTCCATGGAAGATGTTATAAAAGTGTGCCATGAATGGAATGACAAGAGGCATACACTACCCTTTGAAATCGACGGTATGGTGATAAAGGTGAATAATTTCAGATACCGCCAGCTTTTGGGCAGCACCTCCAAAAGTCCGAGATGGGCCATTGCATACAAATTTCCGGCTGAACAGAGGGAAACCATCATACGGGATATAATTGTACAGGTTGGGAGAACCGGTGTGTTAACTCCCACTGCCGTTTTTGATCCCGTATCCATAGCCGGTACAATGGTTTCCCGTGCCACCCTTCACAATGAGGATTATATAAAGGAAAAGGATATACGAATTGGGGATACCGTGGTCATTCAGAAGGCAGGGGATATAATACCCGAGGTGGTCGAAGTTAAAAGGGAAAAGCGAAGCGGAAGGGAAATCCCCTTTATCATGCCCAGGCATTGCCCGGCGTGTGGTGCAGACGTCGTAAGATTGGAGGGTGAAGCAGCAGCCAGGTGTACCGGGAGCGCATGTCCCGCCCAACAGAAGCGGCTTATAATCCATTTTGCTTCCAGAGACGCAATGGACATTGAAGGTTTGGGGCCTGCCGTTGTACAGCAGCTGCTGAATAATCACTTGATTAAGGATGCTGCCGATCTGTATTATTTAAAGCATAAGGATCTGGTTGAAATTGAGAGGATGGGAGACAAGTCGGCCACAAACCTGTTAAGAGCTATTGAGGACAGCAAAAACAGAGGACTGGCAAGGCTGCTTTTTGGCCTTGGGATTCGTCTGGTGGGGTTAAGAGCAGCACAGCTGATTGCCCAACACTTCGGAAGCATTGATAATATAATGAAGGCAAAGAAGGAAGAATTTTTGGAGATAGATGAAATAGGCGAAAAGATAGCCGAAAGTGTGGTGGCTTTCTTCAACGAAGAGCAAAATATCAGGATGATTGAAAAGCTGAAAAAAGCAAATGTTTTGCTTCAACAGGAGGCCGCGAATACGCGGGTTAATCTGCTGGAAGGTAAGACCTTTGTTTTGACGGGAACATTGGCTGGGTATACCAGAACCGAGGCCAGCCGACTTATTGAAGAAAGGGGAGGACGGGTAACCAACAGTGTCAGCAGCAAAACTGACTATGTGATAGCCGGAGAAAATCCGGGAAGCAAGCTTGAACGTGCCAGATCCTTGGGTGTAACGATACTCAACGAACAGGAGTTTCTACATCTGCTGGGAATTGAATAGTTTTAAAAATGTTTGAATAAATTCCATTATGATGGTAAAATACTGGGATGTAAAGGGTTAAAAAGAAAGGATGTGGAGCCATGGGAATGACTCTAAATGATATCGAATATTTGGCCGAAACAGCCAAATTTGAACTAACTCCGGAAGAAAAACAATATTTTGCCCGCTCCATTGATGAAGTATTAAAGTTTGCCGATAAACTTGCCGAGCTGAATACAGAAGGGGTAGAGCCTACAATTTATTTGCTCGGCATAAAAAATGTTTTTCGTGAAGATACGGTACAATCATCGATGGATAGGGATTTACTGCTTAAAAATGCTTCCGATGTTGAGGCCGGATGCTATCGTGTGCCTAAGGTGGTTGAATAATTTAAATATACGGAGGATGAAATATGGAATCATATAAGTTGACCGTTCACGAAGCTTCGGATTTAATAAAAAAGAAAAAGTTAACCTCTCAGGAACTTACTCAAGCGGCTATAAATCGAATAAAGCAGGTTGAACAGGACATAAAAGCTTTTATAACGCTTACGGATGAGTCTGCCATGGAAGAAGCCGAAAAGGTGGATGCGCTGATAAATCAAGGAGAAGATCTCCCCGGCATTGCTGGAGTTCCCTTTGGACTGGAAGACAGCATCTGTACCGAGGGAATCAGAACTACATGTGCTTCTAAAATGCTGGAGAATTTTGTACCACAATATGAAGCTACGGTTTTCGGCAAGCTTAAGGCTCAAAAGGGGATTCTTTTGGGCAAGCTTAATATGGATGAATTTTCGTTGGGGCTGACCGGTGAAACATCCTATTTTCACAAGACCAGAAATCCCTGGGATGTAAATCAGGATATAGGCGGTTTTTGTATAGGTGCCGCTGCAGCGGTAGCAGCTGACGAGGTTTTTTATTCGCTCGCTGTCGATATGGGAGGCTCTTTGCGACGAAGTGCTGCTCTTTGCGGAGCGGTTGGCTTAAAACCGTCATACGGTATGGTTTCCAGATACGGTGTTATACTGTCCGCATCTTCTTTGGCTCAGATTGGCATTATAGCCAAGGATGTCAGGGATTGTGGCATGATCCTGCAGATTATATCGGGCCATGATGAAAAAGATCCTATGACCGTCCGGACGGATTTGAATGGTACCATACCAGCATCTGAACCAAGCATTAAGGGTATGCGTATAGGAATACCCAGAGAATACCTGGATGATCGTTTGAACAGCGATGTGGCCGAGGCCATTAAAAAAGCCTTGAAGGTTTTCCAGGATCTGGGCGCCTGTGTTGAAGAGATAACTCTGCCTAGCGTAGAATATGCTCCGGCAGCTTATTCTACCATACTTTCGGCAGAGGCCAGCTCCAATTTAGGCAGGTATGACGGTATAAAGTTCGGATATAAAGCGGAGGGCTTCAGTGACCTTGATGAGATGTACAAAAAAACCAGGAGCCAGGGATTTGGACAGCAGGTAAAGTTAAGGATAATGCTGGGCAATCATATTTTGAGCGCCGAGAATTGTGAGAGGTATTATTATAAGGCTTTACAGGCAAGGACTATAATTAAAGGGGAGTTTGAAAAGGCTTTTGAAAAATGCGATATAATAATTTCGCCTACCTGCTCAACAACGGGTTCAGAGTTTGAACGTGGAACTGATGATTTCCTCAAGGCTTTCCTTACCGATATATATACGGCACCGGCCGGCGTTATCGGTTTGCCGGCTTTGACAATCCCGTGTGGTTTTGACGATAACGGTTTTCCCATAGGAATGCAGCTTATGGGAAGGGCATTTGAAGAGGGCATTTTGTTAAAAGCAGGGCTGGCCTTCGAGCAAAATACCGATTACCATATCAAGCGCCCGGTCATAAACTGGAGGTGAAAAGATGAGATACGAAGTTGTCATTGGATTGGAGATACATGCCGAGCTTTCCACCAGGTCAAAAGCTTTCTGCAGCTGCAGCACGACCTTTGGTGCCGAACCCAACACCCAATGCTGCCCTGTATGTATCGGTATGCCGGGGGTATTACCTGTTATGAATAAAAAGGCTCTGGAATATACCATCAAAGCAGGACTGGCATTGAACTGCAACATTGCGAAATACACAAAATGGGATAGAAAGAACTATTTTTATCCTGATTTGCCGAGAGCATGTCAGATTTCCCAGTATGACATGCCTGTATGTCAAAACGGTTACCTGGATATAGTGGTAGACGATCAAGTGAGGCGCATTGGTATAAACCGTATTCATTTGGAGGAAGATGCCGGAAAACTGCTGCATGATCCTTATATGGATCATACCCTCGTAGATTTGAACAGAAGCGGTGTGCCGCTGATAGAAATAGTAACCGAGCCGGATTTGAGATCGGCTGAGGAGGCAAGGATATTTCTTGAAAACTTGAAAACTATTTTGCAATACATAGACGTATCCGACTGCAAGATGCAGGAGGGATCCCTGCGCTGTGATGTTAACGTGTCTGTAAGGCCCGAAGGACAGGAAGAATTCGGTGAGCGCACCGAGATGAAGAACCTGAATTCGTTCCGTGCCGTGTATAGGGCTATAGAATATGAGGCCTCCAGGCAGATAAGCATATTGGAAGAAGGCGGCAAAGTGCTCAGGGAAACGCGAAGATGGGATGACGGTGTGGGGCGAAGCTTTGCAATGCGTACCAAAGAACAAGCTCAGGATTACCGATATTTTCCCGAATCCGATCTTCCCCCGGTTGAGATAGAAGATGAATGGATAGAAAAAATCAGAAGGGAGATACCGGAACTGCCTGCACAGAGGCAAAAGAGGTATGTTGAGGAATACGGGCTTCCCGAATATGATGCGGGGATTTTGACAGCCTCCATAGATTTGGCCAATTATTTTGAGAAATGTGTTGAAATGTATCAAAATCCAAAAACCGTTAGCAATTGGCTGATGGGAGATTTTTTGAGGCTGGTTAACGAACGAAATATAGAAATAGCTGACGTTCCCGTATCTCCTGAAAACCTGGTAAATCTGTTACGCCTGATCGACGGCAAAGTGATAAGCGGTCCCATTGCTAAAACGGTGTTTGAAGAGATGTTCAACACCGGCAAGGATCCTGAAACTATAGTGGAACAAAAGGGCCTAAAACAGATATCCGACAGGGATGAACTTGTTGAGATTATAAAGAAGGTTATAGAGGACAATCCAAAGTCGGTAGAGGATTATAGGAAGGGCAAGAAAAAAGCTATGGGCTTTTTGGTCGGGCAGACCATGAAGGCGACAAAGGGCAGGGCCAATCCCCAGTTGGTAAATGAAATACTGATGGAACAGTTAAATAAATAGAATGCCGTAATGGCTTGATGGCATCAAGCTTTTGCTAAAAAGCTGAATTGTTGCGGATAAGCCTGTTATAGATAGTTCTATCAATGCAGGCTTATTCTATTTAATAAAATGTTTGATTTTAGAAAAAATAGTGATACAATATTGCAGTGGTACAACATTATATGAAGAATTTTAATGTTATTTGGAGGAATAATGTGAATACGGGCAAGATATCCAATGAATTTCTGAAAAACAGAATAATTTCAAATTTGCGGAGAAAACGCAGGGATGTATTGCTTGGACCCGGGGTTGGAAGGGACTGCGCCGTACTTGAGTTTGGTGATGAACTGTGCATCGTCTCCAGCGACCCAATCACCGGAGCCGTAAACCGTATGGGATATATAGGAGTCCATATATGCTGTAACGATATAGCCACCACCGGAGCCGAGGTGATAGGTGTCACTTTAACCATTCTGGCTCCTCCTTCAACGGCTATGTCGGATATCGAACAGGTGGTAATAGATGCTGAATGTGCTGCTCGTGAGTTAAATATAGATATATTAGGCGGTCATACCGAAATCACCGATACGGTAACGAAAATGGTAATTTGTCTTACTGCTATAGGTAAAGTCAGCAGGCATAAGCTGGTTTCATTTGCCGGCGCAAAGGTGGGAGATGATATAGTGATTACAAAAAAGGCCGGCATGGAAGGCACGGCAATACTGGCTTATGACAGGGAAGAGCTGTTAAAGAAGCACTTCCCGGCGGATGTGATTGACAGAGCCAAAAGCTATATGAATCAAATAAGCGTGATTAAGGAGGGCAGAATAGCTGGTGAATTCGGCGTACACGGGATGCATGACGCAACCGAAGGCGGGGTGTTGGGTGCCATATGGGAAGCCAGCGAGGCTATGGGCATGGGAGTGGAAGTAGAGACAGACAAGATACCCATTGCTCCCGAAACCCAGGTTATTTCCGGCTTTTTCGGCATCGATCCGTTAAGGCTTATATCAAGCGGTTGTATGGTTGTAATAACTCCAAATGGTTCTCAACTTGTTGAAATTTTTAAGGACAACGGAATAGACGCTGCTGTCGTGGGCAGGGTAATCGATGGAAATGATAAATGGTTGATAACCCAAAAGGGAAGGATTCCTCTCATGCCACCCGAGGCAGATCAGCTGTATAAAGCATTGCAGTATGATATTGATACATAACATGGGCAACGGGTAAACATAATATTTTTAATGCTGGATATTTGTGCTATAATACAAAAAAGAACATAATAAATGGTTTAATGGTATTGAACGAAAAACGATTGGGGAATGAATATCTATGATATATAGCATGACCGGGTTTGGCAGGGGAAAAGTAGCGGAAGGCGGCAGGGAAATAACGGTAGAAATAAAGACATTAAACCACCGTTTCCTGGATATATATGTTAAACTTCCACGAAGTTTGAATTTTCTTGAAGAGAGCATAAGGAACACGGTACAGCGATATCTGACGCGGGGCAGGGTGGAGGTGATTCTTGGTTGTTCGAACCAGTTCGGTATACCGACCGACGTCAGCATTAACCAACCCCTGTTGTATGCGTATCTATCGTGTTTTGATAAACTTGAGAAAGAACATAATATAGCGAATGATGTTACCGTATCTTCTCTGATAAATATCCCAGATATATTTATGGTAAGCGAAAATGAAGAGGACCATGAAAGCCTCAAAGAGATTGTGACAGAGTTGACAGAGAAGGTGCTGGATGACGTAAAGAATATGCGCAGTGTGGAAGGAGAAAAGCTGATGGCCGATTTATTGCAGCGCATTGGGCTGATAAAGGATATGCTGTCTGACATTGAAAAGCGCGCCCCTTACATAGTGGATGAGTATAGAGAAAAGCTGAGAAGCAGACTAAAAGATATTATTGAGGGCACGGGTCTGGATGAAAACCGGTTCAATATGGAAGTAGCATTTTTTGCCGAGCGCTGCAATATAACCGAGGAAATAGTGCGATTTCGCAGCCATATAGATCAGTTTATAAATACTCTGAAGGCAGGAGGACCTGCCGGTAGAAAGCTGGATTTCATTGTCCAGGAGATGAACAGGGAAGTTAATACCATTGGATCGAAAGCCAATGATTTAATCGTTAACAGTTTGGTGGTAGAAATTAAAAGTGAACTTGAAAAAGTAAGAGAACAGGTTCAAAACATTGAGTAAAATGAAAGGGAGAGTGTAATATGAGCATACGATTGATCAACATTGGATTTGGTAATATTGTTTCGGCAAATCGATTGGTTGCCATCGTCAGTCCCGAATCAGCCCCTATTAAAAGGATTATTCAGGAGGCCAGGGACAGGGGAATGCTGATAGATGCCACATATGGCAGAAGGACCAGAGCAGTAATAATCACTGACAGCGATCATGTAATACTATCGGCCGTCCAACCCGAAACGGTGGCCCATCGCCTTAATGTCAAGGATACTGCCCCTTCTTCATCCATGCAAACCGATGAAGAATAGTGGAGATATGAACAAAAAAGGTTTGCTTATCGTTTTGTCAGGGCCTTCTGGTGCAGGAAAGGGTACGATTTGCAGTGCTTATTTGAAAAGAAATCCTGAGGCCGAGCTGTCAATATCGGTGACCACACGAAAACCGAGGGTGGGAGAGAAGGAAGGGGTAAACTATTATTTTACCGACATTGAATCATTCGAAAAGATGATCAAAGAGAATAAATTCCTGGAGTATGCTAAGGTATACGGAAATTACTATGGGACTCCAAGGGAGTATGTTGAAGAGAAATTAGCGGCCGGATTTGATGTGTTGTTGGAAATAGATATTCAAGGGGCGCTTCAGGTAAAGGAAAAATTTCCTGAAGGTGTTTTTATATTTATTATTCCGCCTTCAATGGAAGAACTCAAAAGAAGGATTGTCAAACGCGGGACAGAGAACGCAGAGGCAATTTTCACAAGATTTCAAAGCGCCTACCGGGAGCTAAACTATATTTGCCAGTATAATTATGTCGTGGTAAACGATAGGGTGGAAGAAGCCGTGCGCAAGATAGAGGCTATTGTTTTGGCTGAAAAATGCCGTGTTGTCAGAAATAAAGGACTGTATTTAGGGCTAGAGGGAGGGGTTAACGAGTGATTTATCCATCGTTGAATGCTTTACTAAAAAGAACCGACAACCGTTATACACTGGTTGTTCAGGTGGCAAAGCGGGCAAGGCAGCTGGTAGGAGGGGCACCTCGTTTAGTTGAAGTGGATTCCGATAAGCCGGTTACCATCGCTACCAACGAGGTAAATGCCGGCAAAATATTATATAAGCGGACAAAAGAAGGTATTAAGTAGGATGGAAGCGGTACTTAAGGAAAAAAAAGTTGTAATTGGAATAACCGGGGGAATAGCAGCATATAAAGCTGCAGAGCTTGTGAGCTCTCTCATGAAACACGGGGCCCGGGCAAAGGTAATAATGACCAAGAACGCCACGGAGTTTATCAGCCCCCTTACCCTTGAAACCCTTTCCGGGAATCCCGTTTATTATGATATGTTTTCCCGCACCAGCCCATGGGAAATTGATCATATATCCCTTGCAAAATGGGCGGATGTTTTGGCAGTGGTGCCTGCAACGGCTAATATAATAGGCAAGGTATGTCACGGTATTGCCGATGATCTTTTGACCACTACCATAATGGCCACGCAGGCGCAGGTAATATTTGCTCCCGCAATGAACACCAATATGTATAAAAATCCCATAGTTCAGGAGAACATAGAAGCCCTTAAGAAGAAGGGATATATTTTTGTTTCACCTGCTGAAGGAAGGTTGGCCTGCGGTGACGTCGGAGAAGGAAAATTGGCTGCAATAGAGGATATATTGAGAGCCATAACCGATTATTTTGTCCGAAAGCAGGATCTGAAAGGGATAAGGGTGCTGGTTACGGCCGGCCCTACAAGGGAGTATTTGGATCCGGTGAGGTTTATCAGCAATCCTTCTTCGGGGAAGATGGGTTTTGCCATTGCTGCTGCTTGTGCCAGCAGAGGTGCCGAGGTGGAGCTGGTAACTGGTCCGGTTAGGCTGTCGCCTCCGGAAGGCGTAAACATGCACCCGGTTGAAACGGCTTTGGAAATGTATGAAAGGGTAATGAAGCTTTATCCGAGCTGTCATATTGTATTCAAATCGGCTGCGGTAAGCGATTACAGACCGCAGGCTTACCATGAGCAAAAGATAAAGAAGGACAGCGACCGGTTGGTGCTGACCCTGGTAAAGAATCCGGATATATTAAAGGAGCTGGGAAGGCGAAAGAAGGATCAAATCCTGGTCGGATTTGCCGCTGAAACCCATAATGTGCTGGAAAATGCAATGAAAAAGATACGGGAGAAAAATCTCGATTTTATACTTGCAAACGATGTAACCCAGTCCGGTGCTGGCTTCATGGGAGATACCAACAAAGGCGATCTTATAACCCGTGTAGGTGAAATTATCGAAATTCCTCTGTTGGGAAAAAATGAGTTTGCCCATAGGATGATCGATGAAGTGCTCAAGAGGAGCCCACATTTGGCAATAAGGAAAAATTGCTAATTATATGGGGGATATTGGGTGTATACTCCCCATTTTGGATGAGGTTGGTATGCTGTCTGTTTTACGGTTACGCCTAAAAAGGGAGGATGTAAGTGGAGAACGGGGTTTATGCTGGTGTAATAATAGATCAGGTTCATCCTATGGTTGATAGAATATTTCATTACAAGGTACCCGAAAGCATGGCTGAGCAAATAAAGATTGGGATGAGGGTACAGGTACCTTTTGGTGGGGCAAATAAGAAGCTGGAAGGCTATGTATTTCAGCTGGATTCCAGTGTGGATATACCGAGTGAGAAACTTAAATCCATAAGCAGGATATTGGATAGCTATCCAGCTATTCCTGAGAATATGTTCCCAATTATTTTATGGCTGAAGGAGGAATACCACTGCCTGACCATTGAGGCAATCCGATGTGTTATACCGCCAGGACTTCGCACAAATATGCGAAAAAAAACCAGATGTGTAGTTTATTTAAATGAAGCGGACAATTTGGAGGAGCATATCGATACCATTGAGAAGAAGTCCCAATATATGGCCGATATTCTCAGGCTGTTGGCCCAGGGCGATGGCCTTTTTTTGGATCAGTTAAAGGCAGCCACCGGCGCACCTTTGTCAAGTTTTAAGGCTTTGGAAAAAAATGGCCTGATTCAGATTCACCACCAGGAGGTATATCGCAATCCCTGGCAATACGAGCCTGATATTGGCAAACAGCCCAAGATTCTTACAGAGGAACAGGAGGAAGCGATTTCCGAGATACACCGGGCTATCAGCAGAGGATATGGCAGAATTCTTCTTCAGGGAGTCACCGGAAGCGGAAAGACAGAAGTCTACATCCACGCAGCCCGGAAAGCGCTGGAATTGAATAAACAGGTCATAGTGCTGGTGCCGGAGATATCCCTGACACCCCAAACCGTTGAGAGATTTAAAAATCACTTCGGCCAGCGGGTGGCCATAATGCACAGCGGCTTGTCCACAGGCGAGCGTTTTGACGAATGGCACAGGATACAAAACCAGCAGGTTGACATTGTGGTTGGAGCCCGATCGGCAATCTTCGTTCCGCTTCAGCGCCTGGGACTGGTTATAATCGACGAAGCCCACGAGGACAGCTATAAATCCGATATGAAACCCAGGTACCATGCTGTGGACGTTGCCCGGAAGAGGTGTGAGCTTGAGGATGCCGTCCTGCTTCTGGGAAGTGCAACTCCATCCATTGCGCAGCATTATATGGCGCAAAACGGAGAATACAAGATGATATACATGAAAAACCGGATTGACAACAACCCCCTTCCTCCGGTGGAAATTGTAGATATGAGGGAGGAAATAGCCAGGGGTAACCGGAGTATATTGAGCGGTTCGCTGTATCAGGCCTTGCTGGGTGTACTGAAGAAGGGGGAGCAGGCAATATTGCTCCTTAACAGAAGGGGCTATGCCCATTTTGTTTCCTGTCGTTCCTGCGGATTTGTGCTAAAATGCGGCAATTGCGATATATCTCTCACCTATCATGCATACGGTAAAATGCTTAAATGCCATTATTGTGGACAACAGTATTCGTATCCTTCTATATGTCCCAAATGTAAGAGCAGGTATATCAGATACTTTGGTGTCGGCACCCAGAGGGTTGAGGAGGATTTAAAAAAGCTGTTGCCGGAAGCCCGGCTCGTTCGCATGGACACGGATACCACCGCCACCAAAGGAGCTCACCGGCAGATATTGGAAGATTTTAGGGAAGGGAAATATGATATACTGTTGGGAACTCAGATGATTGCCAAGGGTTTGGATTTTCCCAGGGTGACGCTGGTAGGTGTGATTGTAGCCGATACGGCGTTAAATATTCCCGATTTCCGCAGCTGTGAAAAAACCTTCCAGCTTATAACCCAGGTGGCAGGTCGTGCCGGAAGAGGTGAGAGGGGCGGTAGGGTTATTATACAAACCTATCAACCGCGCCACTACGCGATACGATTTGCTTCTAAGCACGACTATTTCGGCTTTTATGAAGAAGAGATAAGAATACGAAGGCGGTTTTGTTATCCGCCTTTTTCCCATATAATAAGAATACTGATGTTAGATGAAGAGGAGGAGCAGCTGATAAAGCAGATCAAGGATATTGAGAATTGGTTGAGGCATCGTATTGAGCAGAATCAGATCCTTAAGCAGGGGCTAATAGATATAGGTTCATATTCGGCGCCTTTGGAGAGGATCAATAAAAAATATCGCTGGCAAATCCTCATAAGGATAAAAACCGATATGCTGTTTAAACAGGCATACCATCGTTTATTAGATGAATGTCTTGAAATGTTTATGGGCGTTAAGCAAACAATAATAGCGGATTTTTATCCCGTAAATCTGTTGTAGAGAGGAATGGAGGGCAGATGGCAATAAGAAGAATATTGAAATACGGTCAGGACGATATCTTGCACAAAAAGTCACGGCCGGTGGGAAAAATTGATAAAAGAATACTTCAACTGCTGGATGACATGGTGGAAACCATGAGATCCGCCGAGGGGGTAGGTTTAGCTGCACCTCAGGTAGGCGTATTGAGACGGGTGGTGGTAATTGATGTGGGCGATGGCCTGATTGAACTGATAAATCCCGAAATCATAGAGAACGATGGGCAACAGCAAGGTCCGGAGGGGTGTTTGAGCATCCCGGGAGTTGTCGGACAGGTTATACGCCCCGAGAGGGTAAAGGTTAAAGCCCTCAACAGGAAGGGTGAGGAATTCGAGGTTGATGGCACAGGTTTGCTGGCTCGCGCTCTGTGCCATGAGATCGATCACCTGAATGGGGTGCTTTTTATTGAAAAGGCTATACCGGATACGCTGGAGGGGGAATAATGCTGAGAGTGGTTTTTATGGGCACGCCTGAATTTGCCCTGCCGTCTTTGGAGGCAATATTTAATAGCGGGCATAGGATCATCGGTGTGGTTACCCAGCCTGATAGACCCAGAGGACGGGGCAGGAAGCTTGCTCCTCCTCCGGTTAAGGTGTGGGCTGTGGAAAGAGGTCTTACCGTACATCAACCGGAAAGGGTAAGAAATCCGGAATTTATCGCGATGTTAAGGGAGATGGAGCCTGATATCATTGTTACCGCTGCCTTTGGGCAGATTCTTCCCAAAGAGATCCTTGATATTCCTCCATTGGGCTGTATTAATGTCCATGCGTCCCTTTTGCCCAAATACCGCGGTGCATCGCCAATTCAGCAGGCATTGATGGATGGGGAAACCAGTACCGGCATTACCATTATGTATATGGATGAGGGCATGGACACGGGTGATATCATACTTCAAAAGAGAATCGACATTTATCCCGAAGAGAGAGCCGATCAGCTCCATGATCGGTTAGCCGTGTTAGGCGGACAGGCCCTGGAGGAGGCTTTGAGGCTTTTTGAGAAGGGAAGACCGGTCGGACAGCCTCAGGATCATGAAAAAGCAACATATTGCAAAAAGATAGATAAATCCATGGGAAGCATAAATTGGGCAGAAAGCAGCCTGAGAATCAAAAATCTGGTCAGGGGGCTTACACCCTGGCCTGGTACATTTACATTTTGCCAGGGACAGCGTATAAAAGTATGGAAGATAAAGGAATGGGAATACTCTAAATCAAAAGATCATATTCCCGGGCAGGTGGTGGCCGCTGATGAACACCAGGGTCTGGTAGTTGCCTGTGGTGATGGTTATGTCAGGCTGGCCGAGATACAGGCCGAAGGCAAGAGAGTTATGCAGGACGTTGAATTTATAAGAGGAAATCCCATTCCAGTGGGGACGGTCTTTGACAATGAGCCCTGAAAAGGAGTGGCTTATTGTTATCCGAGTAAGGGATATGGTGAGATCTGATGGAGCGGAAGGTTGATTTTGCGAGGGATACCGCCCTTAAAATATTGAAAGAAGTTAACCATGATGGCAAATATGCCAACATGAGTTTGAAGCAGCATTTGAGAAGAGCGAGGTTTAACGACAGGGACGCTGCTTTTATAACCCAATTGGTATATGGCACGCTGGAGAGACAGCTCACCATCGATTGGATTTTGGGTATGTTCTGCAAATCGAAGGTGACCAATCCATGGGTGGTTAATATACTGAGAATGGGCTGCTATCAGATAGTCCATATGGACAGGGTACCGGATTCGGCGGTGTGCAACGAATCGGTAAAACTTTGCAAGAAATACGCTAATAAAACATTGGCGGGTTTTGTAAACGGTGTGCTGCGAAATATAGTCAGAAACAAGGAAAAGATTGAAGTTCCCTCAAAGGAGACGGATATTGCAGAATATCTTCGATTGACCTATAGTTACCCGGCTTGGCTGGTGAAAAAGTGGATAGAAGATTATGGTGGTGACACCGCCGAAAAAATGCTTATGCCAGCAGGAAACGACGATTATATTACTATCAGGGTGAACAGGTGCAGAACATCAAAGGATGAGCTGAAGCTGCTTTTGGCTGATATGGGAATAGAGGCTGAAGACGGCCTGTTTATGCAGGCTGAGGCATTGAGAATAGGCTCTGTCGGGGATATTGAGCGAAATCGGCTGTATAGGGAGGGCCTGTTTACCGTCCAGGGGGAAAGCTCAATGCTTGTAGTGCATCTGTTGGATCCCCAAATGGATGAATTTATTCTCGATGCCTGTAGTGCCCCCGGGGGAAAAGCAACCCATCTTGCTGAGCGTATGGGGAACAGGGGTAAAATATTGGCGTGGGATGTTCATCCTCAAAGGGTTGATGCGTTGAAGCGTAATGTTCAGAGGATGGGCGCTGTCATAGTTGAACCCCAACTGCAGGATGCCAGTAGTTTTCAAGCCGATTTAAAGGAGCGTTTTGATCGGGTATTGATCGATGCCCCCTGTAGCGGTTGGGGTGTTATTCATAAAAAACCTGACATAAAAAATCGGATAACGATGGATGGTTTGCCGGCACTGTACGATGTCCAACGCAGGATTATCACCAACTGCAGTCGTTATGTGAAAACCGGTGGAGTTCTGGTGTACAGTACCTGTACCATGAATATTGATGAGAATCAAGGGGTGGTCGAGGCTTTCCTGAACGATAACCCTCTGTTTGAACCGGATGATTTTTCCGATTTGTTACCGGAAAAACTCAATGATTCGATTGTAAAAGCTGGTATGATTCAGCTCATTCCGTCAAGGGATGGAGTTGATGGGTTTTTTATTGCAAGATTGAGAAGGACGGGATAGTGATGGCTGAAAAAGCGGATATACTGGATTTTTCGTTGGAGGAGCTTGAACGGGCTGTGGAGGATTTAGGACAGCCCGCCTACCGGGCAAAGCAAATTGTTAAATGGCTACACAAAGGAGTAGGGCATTTTGATGAAATGACCGATCTCCCGCAGGCTTTTCGCCATACCTTACATGAACAATTTCGTATAGGTAAGCTTCAAATCCTTGAGAGTCTCCATTCAAAAAGCGGGTACGCAACAAAGCATTTGTTTTTACTGTCAGATCATAATATAATAGAATGTGTTGTCATACGCTATAAGTATGGCAATACTTTGTGTTTGTCCACCCAGGTAGGATGCAGGATGGGCTGTCAATTCTGTGCTTCAACGATTGGCGGCTTGGTCCGCAACTTATCGGCGGGGGAAATGTTGAGCCAGGTGATAGAAACAAACAGGTTGCTTGAAGAAAACGGCGAGCGTAGAATAGGCCATCTGGTGCTGATGGGCAGCGGGGAACCATTGGATAATTACAAAAATACAATTGAATTTATGAAGATGGTTCATTTACCTGCGGGAATAAACATGAGTTATAGAAACATAACTCTATCGACATGCGGCCTTGTCCCCCGGATGTTTGAATTGGCTGATGAGGGCTTGCCGGTGACTCTGTCGGTTTCATTACACGCTCCCAATGATAATGTGAGAAAGCTTATAATGCCGGTTGCATCCGCATATTCAGTTGTTGACATTATCAAGGCTAGTCGGTATTATTATGAAAAAACAGGAAGGCGCATAACATTTGAGTATACACTGATTAAGGATTTAAATGATAGGGAAGAACATGCGGAAGAACTGGCTGAATTGATAAAGGGTTTTCCAAACCATGTGAATATTATTCCGCTTAATGAAGTCGAAGGCCTGGATTTTCGAAGGAGTCCGGAAAGGTCAATACAAAGATTTATTCAGGTGCTGAAATCCCGAGGTGTGGAGGTTACACGGCGCAGAGAGCTTGGCTTTGATATTGAAGGTGCCTGCGGGCAGCTGAGGCGAAGTTTCTATTCCGGCTCGGAAAGCCAGCATTATGAGAGGTGAGAGTATGGAGTGGGTCTTTTCAGCTTACAGCCATCCCGGCAAGATAAGGAAATCAAATGAGGATTATTTCTATGTACCAACAGAAACTGCAGCTGTAAAGAACCTTGTGATGGTTGCCGATGGGATGGGCGGGCACAATGCGGGCGAAGTGGCAAGCCGTATGGTGGTTGAGTCCATTCTTGAATATTACGGCAGCAACAATGAAAACATTACATCTTTGGAACAGGCCAAGGATTTGCTTATGAGATCCATTCAGCATGCCAACGAACTGGTTTATCGCCAATCCAAGGCTTTTGTGGAATACGAGGGAATGGGGACTACTCTGACTCTCGCTTATTTTTATGATAACAGGGCATGTATCGGGCATGTTGGAGACAGCTGTGCCTACTTGATACGCGATAGAGACGTGAAAAAGATAACCCGGGATCATTCACTGGTGCAGGAACTGCTGGAAAACGGAAGCATTACTCAGGATGAGGTTAATAGTCATCCGCAGAAGAATGTTATTACACGGGCGCTGGGAACCGGTAATGTTGTGGATGTTGACTATTATGAGATAGTTCTGCAGGATAATGATATTTTATTATTGTGTACCGATGGTTTGGTCAATCATGTGGATTTATCCGATAATGTTGATCTGTTCTATTCCCTTGAGTCCCTGGATGAAATTACCCTGGCATTGGGCAAAAAGGCGCTTGACGATGGGGGAATCGATAATGTTACCGTAGTTTTGGCCAAATACTCCTGTACGGCAGGAAAGAGGTGAAGTCTTTGCTAGGGAGGATACTAGGTGAAAGATACGAACTTATAGAAAAGATCGGCAGCGGGGGTATGGCCATCGTATATAAGGCAAAATGTCATTTGTTAAAGAGACATGTAGCTGTTAAGATACTAAGGCCTGAATTGGTGGAGGATGAAAGCTTCGTTGCTCGTTTCAAAAGAGAATCCTTGGCAGCTGCCAGCCTTTCCCACCCGAACATAGTTAATATTTACGATGTTGGGGAAGAGAATGGAGTATACTATATAGTTATGGAATATGTTAACGGCAAAACCTTAAAAGAATACATCAGGGAAAAGGAAAGGCTGGAATGGGAAGAGGCGGTTCGCATTGCAGCCCAGATTTGTTCTGCACTCAAGCATGCCCACAAAAATGGAATTGTACACCGGGATATAAAACCTCAGAATATATTGATAAGTGAAGACGGTACCGTGAAGGTAGCCGATTTTGGCATTGCACGGGCTGTTTCATCCGCAACGGTAACCATTGCCGGAGCCAATGTAATGGGGTCGGTCCATTATTTTTCACCTGAGCAGGCTCGAGGCGGGTATGTAGATGAAAAATCCGATATCTATTCACTGGGGATAGTGCTGTACGAAATGGTTACCGGAAATGTTCCTTTTGAAGGCGACACCGCTATTTCGGTAGCTTTAAAACACATTCAGGAGAGGGTTAAACCTCCCTGGGAGTTGAATCCAAGCATACCGAAAAGCCTGAATGATGTTATAGAAAAAGCTACTGAAAAGGATCAGGCCGGGCGATATCAAACCGCCGGTGAAATGCTTAGAGATCTGCAGCGTGTGCTTAGGGATCCTGAAGGAAATTTTGTTGTTCGAAACATTGACAGCGATTTGCCGACCCAGGTGATGGAACCGGTTAAACCCAATGCAAACCCGGGTGAACGGCCAAGTCGGGAAAAGCGCTCAGTGTGGCTTAAACTGATATTATTCATTATCCCCATGATATTATTATTTATTTTAATGTCATTCTTGGGAAGACAGATATACAATAATCATTTTGTATCCGAAGATGTTGAGGTTCCCGGCTTGATAGGTTTGTATGAAGAAGAAGCCAATAGCGTGTTGGAGGAGAAAAATCTGGCATTAAATGTTTTGGAGAGAAAACACAGCAATCAGGAAGAAGGCCGTATAATATACCAGGATCCTGCCGAGGGCATGAAAATCAAGCCCTATTCCGTTGTGAAGGTAATAGTCAGTTTGGGGCCGCAAACCGTAGTCGTCCCCAATGTGGTTGGCTACTCGCAGCGCGAAGCAGAAATAACCATTGAAAATGCAGGCTTAAGATTAGGGCAGCATGAATATATAGACAGCGATTTGCCCAAGGGGACGGTTGTTCGACAGAGCATAGAACCTGACACGGAGGTAGTGGATGGTACGGAGATAGTGCTGGTAATAAGCAAGGGACCGAAAATAGAATTGGTGCAGGTAGGAGAATATATAGGCCTTAAGGAGGACATTGCGAGACAACTGATAGATAATGATAATCTGAATGTAGGAAAGGTTACAAAGGAGTACAATGACGAGTACAATGAGGGACTTGTATTTAAACAGAGCCCGAACCATGGTGACACTGTCGAAAAGGGTACCAAGATAGATATTTGGGTCAGTCTGGGTCCAACGCCGATGTATCCGAAGGTATTGGAGATAAAGCTTCCCGAACATGAAGATCAGGAAGGCGATGACCAGGAAGGTGAGGAGCCAATGGTAAGAGTAACGGTGAAAAAGGCTGACAATGATCAAGCGGTGTATGACAGGATGCACTCCCTGGCTGAAGGTACCGTATATGTTGAGTTAAAGGACAGGGGAGTGGTCAAATATAATATATATATCGACGACGAGCTGTCAAATGAAATTACCATTGATTTTACAAAGAAGGAAGATGCCTCTTGATGGAGAAGGGTATTATTATAAAAGGAATAGGTGGGTTCTATGAAGTAATACTGGGTGATGATATTATACGATGTACTTTGAGGGGGAAATTTCGCAAAGATGGTATTACCCCCATGGTAGGCGACAGGGTTGAGGTAAACACAAAGGATGAGGTTATAGAGGCAGTTTTGCCACGGAAGAATCAGTTTAGGCGTCCTTTGGTATCCAATATTGACTATCTTGGAATAGTCGTGTCTGTAAAAAAACCTCAACCTGATCTGCTGCTTGTGGACAAGCTTATGCTAAGTGCCGCCGTCAATTCCGTCAAATCCATGATCATCATTAATAAAATAGATCTGGCAAAATCCTGGGCTGAGATAGAATATATAAAGGAAGAATATAAATTATCCGGTTGCACGGTTTTGTGTATATCATGCAAAGATGGGACCGGAATTGATGAGCTGATGAACGAATTGGGAAGGGGAATAACCGTTTTTGCCGGCCAGTCCGGAGTGGGAAAATCATCCCTTATCAATCGGCTGCATCCCTATGAGTCCCAAAAAGTGGGGGATATCAGTGCCAAAGCTGAAAGGGGTAGGCATACTACCCGAAGTGTCGAGCTCCTTGTATTACCCGATGGGAGAATGATTGTCGATACCCCTGGATTCAGCGCTCTGGGTGTTGATTTTACATCTCCCCAGGAGGTGCAGTCATATTATAATGAGTTTATTCCGTATATATCCGAATGCAAGTATTTGGGATGCATGCATTATAAAGAGCCGGACTGTGGAGTCAAGCAAGCCGTGGAACAGGGGAAACTGCCGGCGGGACGATATGAACGGTATATCCGGATTGTTGAAATGATCGATGAAGAAAGGAGAGGACAGAGATGGTAAAGATTGCTCCTTCGATCCTATCAGCGGATTTTGCAAAACTTGGGGACGAAGTTAAAAAGCTGCATGATGGAGGAGCCGATATTATACATATAGATGTGATGGATGGTCATTTTGTTCCAAACATGTCCTTTGGCCCCATGGTGGTCAGCGCCATTCGCTCCTTTACGGATCTGCCCTTCGATGTACATTTGATGATGGACAATCCCATGGATTATATCGGTGCTTTTGTTGAAGCCGGGGCCGATAGCATTACCGTTCACGGAGAGGTACTGCCCCATCTTCACAGAGCGGTTAATTATATAAAGGGCTTCGGAGTAAAGGCTGCTGTGGCCCTTAATCCTTCTACACCCCTTAGCATTCTTGACTATATTTTGGGTGATATAGATATGGTACTCATAATGACGGTAAATCCAGGTTTTGGCGGCCAGAAATTTATCCCCGTGATGATGGAAAAGATACGGCGGCTGTACGACATTAAGAACAAATCGGGCTTTGATTTTTCCATAGAGGTGGATGGAGGTATCGGGCTGAATAACATAAATGATGTGGTAAAGGCCGGAGCGGATATAATAGTTGCCGGCTCTGCAGTCTTCAATTCCGATGATATTGGAGCTACCATAAAGGCTCTGAGGGAAGAGGCATTGAAATGAAGGTGATTGTCGTCGCTAACGGGGATATTGGAGACAGGCGCAAGGTAAAGGAGATACTCCCGAAGGCAGATTATGTTATTTGCGCCGATGGAGGGCTTGAACACGCTGAGGAATTGGGATTGGCACCCGATTTAATTTTAGGAGATTTTGATTCTTTGGCCGGTGATATCCTGCAGCGCTATAGAGACGCGGGAATTCCAATTAAGGAGTATCCGCAGGACAAGGATAAAACCGATACGCAAATAGCTGTGGATTTGGCCATGGATATGGGTGCAAGTCATGTATATATACTGGGGGCATTCGGGAGCCGTTGGGATCATTCCTATGCCAATGTGATGCTGCTGTACAAGTTGGCCAGTAGCAATATTGAGGCTCAGATAATAGATGACCATAACACCGTTATGCTTTCAAATGGAGTGGTGAGGTTAACCGGACAGGTGGGTCAGTTTGTATCTTTACTGCCCTTTGGAGGAGATGTTCATATTGCGTATACTCAGGGTTTAAAATACCCTCTTATCGATAAATGGTTGCCCCTTGACTTCCCTTACGGTGTAAGCAATGTCTTTGTCCGGCCTAATGCTGAGATTCGGGTTGGAAGCGGCTGGTTGATTGTCGTCAAAGCAAGGGATTGAATCGGTCCTTGTAACCCATACCATGCAACCGACATATAATAGTACAAAGGGGAATAGATGATAAGGAAGTGGGGCGGTTGATCACCCGATTTTATCGTTCAAGGAGGAAAAAAGCCCAGACGCTGCTAGGCATATTGTTTATTGTTGCTGGAGCACTTCTGATCCTTATCTGGATACCGTTATGGATGTGGATATTTTTACTGGGATGCATACTTGTGTCTATAGGCATTATTATATTAAGATGACGGAGGTCGGCTGTATGGTGAGGATATACGTAATAAAACTGCCCAAGGTATTGGGTAAAATTGTGCGGAAACTGCGGAAGGCAGCTGCATCCCCCGGTTTATGAACCTGGGATTCAATGCTTTTAAAGCCAGCCAGATGATCAGCTTTTGTCTGAAGGGTTTGTACATGGCACTGCTTTTTCAATGAGCCCGTATAAAAGCAAAAAAAGATGGTGCATACGATGGATATGCATCATCTTTTTTTGCCTCGGAGACATTTGAGTCAATTATATTGCTGGAGAAGAAAGCTGTCAGATGATTACCGGAAGCCAATATTTTATGTTTTATGATAATAGAAGCTATTAATAAATGAACTTCGACTTCACCGTTCTACAAAATATTGAAGCCATATATGCTATACTTGTCCACGGGAAAATTATGCTAATAAGAGTAAGAATAAAATATGGATTTTCTGTATATTAATATATTTGTGGTGAGGAAATAACTGTCAGCAAGGAGTGGATACAGATGAGCTTTTTAGTTAAATTTCTCAAGATATTTATAGTAATTGCAGTTATAGCAGTCTGTGCTTCTGGCACGGCAAATACTTCTTCCGGGGTTTCGCAGTTTATATTGAGCAGGGAAGCAAAGATGAGGGTTGCAGATTCTGAGAATGCTTTTATATCACTGCCTAAAACAATAAAGATGTACATAAAGGTTTTAAATGGGGAGGACAAAGATGATGTCAAATCCACGTCAAACCAACAAAGACTGACCGAGGATGTAATAAATATAAGGGGTGATTTTACAGTCAAAAATAACTTAAGCAATAGCATAAAACTAAAAAGGATTTATTTCGAAGAGCTCAATATAGGAGTTGACCTGTACGAATTCACTATTGAAAGCGGGGAGGAGAAAAAGGTAAGTATCAATGGTACGTTTTCATATAATGGGAAGGATAATATAAATGGTGGCACAAAAAGCCAATCTGCAAAAGCCGTTTTGTTTTTTGAATGGGACGGGGGAAAGTCAGATATCTATAAAGATGTAGCTATTTATATTGAATCAGTTAAGGATAAGCGGGAAGAAGTGAAAGAAGAAGTGAAAAAGGAAAACATATCACAGGAGGAAAACAAAGGCGAAAATACAGAACAAGGAGAGGATACGGGCAAGGACGCTGATAATATGGAGGAAGATGCAGGCGAGAATATCGGGGCGGGAAAAGACCCAGCGGAGAATGGGACTAATCAATCCTTTTACAAGGAAGTGTAATGCAAATGAATGATGCAGCCGTTAAAGGGATTGAAATATTCGATTTTAAATCGGAAGAACTGAAGATAATACATAGATACAGATACTTTTCATGGTTGATAACATCCATGTTCTATTTTTGGCGTAACCCGGCTTCCCATTGGGTTTTCAGGATCGGAGTAATAGTCCTGTTGTTCATTTCATCCCAAATTACAATTGGCATATATAATAAACAAAGTAAATGGACAAAGAACGCAATATATTTCATTTTAATTGAAACCATGGGTATAATATTGCTGTTATTACCTACCGGTGGGGTCAACAGCCCTTTTATCTGGTATGCATTAAATCCCGTGCTGATTTCTGCAAGCTTTTCATTTTACTATTTCTGTTGGCTGAATTTATTGTGCTATGTATCCGCATCGATTGTAATATCTTACCTGTTCTACAATCCGAATGGCGAAAGCCTGGGCTTGATGGTAATGTCAAATGCCCATTTGATTCTGATATTTATACTCATGACTCTGGCTGTTCATTTGTTGACTAAATTGACTTCAAAATTGAAAGCCCAGAGCGACAGACTATTGGAAGTAAATATACAGTTAAATCAGGCTAACAGTAAAATTCATGAATCAATAGCGCATATTATGTCTCTCTATGAAGCCGTTGAAGTTCTTACTTCCAACAAAAATAAGAGGGAAGATATCTATAATATATTTGCCGAATATATAACTAAGCTTACAGGTGCTGAAATGGCTTTTTTCTGGTTAAAAAACGGTGATGGAAATGCTTCCGATGTGATTTCAATAAATCCCGATGTGCCGGAGAATATGAAAGTCAGCCTCCTGCGCGGCATAAGGGATATTGATGATGATATTTCATTATCAGATGAAATACTAAAAATTAATGTTGATGGTTATAATTTTCACGCTTCTGCTGTAAAGTTGACTCCCGGAGATTGGGGTTTAATCGGTTTTGAAGCCAATAATGACGATTCGGAGATCATAAAAGAGGAGCATATAAAACAATTGAAATTTATAACCAGGTTGGCGGCAATAGTGCTGGAAAGATTTCATTTGGAAGAAGTTACGGAAAGGTTGATCATCGCTGAAGAACAAAATCGAATTGCCAATGAGATGCATGACAATGTTGCCCAGGGATTGTTTGCCATAATTTATGCAATCAATTCGTTAATCCAAAACAGGGACAAAATGTCAGTCTCCCAAATACAGGAAAGCTTACACTTGCTGCAGAAATCTGCTCAATTATCAATGGAGGAGTTGCGTTCCACCATATACAGACTCAGTTCTAAAAAGGGAGGGCAAAAATCTTTCAAACAGGGTTTATCCGAGTATATTAATACTATCACTAAGCTAAACAATATCAGGATAAACCTTGAAATAAACGGGGATGAAGAGCTGCTTGGCATTCAGAAGAAAAGGGGATTATACAGGATCATATGCGAAGCTACAGGTAATGCCATACGACACGGAAAATGCAGCATGATTGAGATAAAGCTTGATATTTATAAGGCTTTCGTTGAGCTTAATATTGCCGATAATGGTGAAGGTTTCGATTCAGGTAATATAGACAGGGGGGAAGGGAGCGGACTGGGAATCCGTAACATGAGCAGGATTGTGGAACTATTTGGCGGTAAAATAACCATAGATGGAGAACCGGGCAAGGGCACCGTAATTAACGTACGCATGCCCAACGATATATCCATACCAGGAAGTCGGGAGGGGATAGCAATATGAAGATAATAATTGTGGATGACCATCCTTTGGTTAGAGAAGGCTTGGCTTTGTATTTAAATATGGAAGAGGATATAGAAGTGATTGGTGTGTGTGCCAATGTATCAGAGGCGCTGTCAATGCTGAAAAGTGAAAAGCCCGATTTGGCTTTGATAGATCTGAAGCTCGGGAAAGAATGCGGTTTGGACATAGTAAAATCAGCCAGAGAATGGGAGTGCAGCAGCAAATTCATAATCCTTACATCCTCAACTTCCTATGAAGATTTTCTTATGACGGTAAAATGCAATGTAGATGGCTATATTTTGAAGGAAGCATTGCCGGAAGAGCTGTTATATGCTATACGCCTGGTCAGTTGTGGCAGGAGATATTATGACCCTAAATTAATGGAGTATAAACTGCATTATAATGAGAACAACTTTTATGAACAGCTGACTCCTCGAGAAAGAGAAGTGTTATACGAGATAGGACGGGGGTTGAGCAATCAGCAAATAGCCAAAAAGTTATTCATCACGGAAAGTACCGTGAAAAAACACGTCGGTCAGATATTTGCCAAATTGGGTTTAAAGGATCGGACTCAGGCAGCTTTGTATGCAAATAATATAGAACCAAAACATATCAATTAATACTACTTAAGTAGCATTCTATAATTGTACCCTGGTGCAAGCAAATGTGCCATTTAGTTGGATTTTAAAATTTGGCAAAGATGCCATAATATAACTGAAAGTGATAAATAAAAAATTAGGAGGGATTAAGGTGAAGAGAAGATTTTTTGTAGTATTTACCCTTTTGATAGTGGCATCTTTGCTAGCAGCTATGGGTTCAGGTGCTATTGATGTATTTAGTGCAGAAAGAGAAGTAACTATGAAAGTAGTAAGTGATGCAGAGGGATTGATATCACTTGAGGGAGATGGGAAATATGCAAAGGAAGGAACCAAAGGAAAAGAAAAAGGGAAACTGTATCTGGATTTTACCAATACATCAGTGGGTGGCCAAGGGCTAAATCCGCAGGCGATATCTGAGTTTCATGAAGTATTCAGAGTAACAAACAAAAGTGAAAAAACAGTTTATGTATGGTTTGAGGCTAAAGGATGGGATTCGCAACACAATGCTGGATTACAATATATAGTAGATAAAACCAATGGAAATATTATCAAGGCGACAGATACATACAAAACAAATACCTTATTAACCACGACAGGGTGGAATTTTAAAAATGGTGTAGGCAATATGGCATATGTGCAACTTGATCCGGGAGAATATTTTAGCGTCAAGATTACTGTTGATACTAGATTAAGCAATGGTTATGGAAATCCTTACTATAATTGGGATCACACAGTAATTGTTAAGGCCAATACCACTGCGCCAGTTCAGAAGTAAATACAATCAGTGTATAAAACATAATAATGCTAAATAGAACTATAGATTAGGGCTCTAATCTATAGTTCTATTTTATTAATCAGGGAGGAAAGCATGAACAAAGTTTTGAATCCTAAAAAACTGATTTATTTTTTTCTGATATTAATATGTGTATTTATCGTTTTTGTAAAGTATATGAATCTGAATGACAAACTTCCATTTGGGCTCTGGTATGTTCAATCTGATAGTATGAAACCTACGATAACAATTGATGATGGCTTTATTCTTATTAGATCAAATGAATATTCTGTCAATGACATAATAACGTTTAGACCTCAGGTCTTAAATGATGAATATGTAACCCATAGAATTATTGATGTTACCGATGATGGTAAGTATATAACAAAGGGAGACTATAACCAGTCGACGGATCAGGAAGGTGGCGAACCGGCCGTCGATAAAGAGTATATTGTTGGAAAAGTTATGGTGATCAATGAAAGGCCCTTTATTATACCGAATTTGGGAATTATCTCCCGCAGGATTAATGAAATGGTGGGAGATATTAACGTTTTCAAATTATTATCCATGGGAATCTTTGTATATCTGATAGGGTATATTTTGGATACCTTTGCTGAAAGAAATAAGCCTTCAAATAAGAAGAAACTGCGTTTGATTGATATCGCCCCATATTTTGACTGGGTTTTTCTTATACTTTGCGCAACTTTGCTTATCAATATTTTCTTTCTGGTATGGACAATAAAATCCTGGGGTGCCGAAGAAATTGGCTATGTTGTTGTGTCTACAGAGGGAATTTCAGCCCCATTGCCCGGTGAGGTGTTTACAGAGACAAGGGCTTTGGAAAACAGGACTTTGTTTCCCTTTGTTACTGTGATGGAAGCGCAAAGAGCTGGGGTGGAGGTAAATCCAAAAAAGCTTAAACTGCCACCAAAACAGCATCATGAGTACCTTGTAGTCATAAAGGCACCCGATGATATAGGATATTATATAGAAAGGATACACAAAAAATCCTATCCCGATTTACTGCCGGATAAACTCCTGGTTTATTTATATTCAAAAGGCGAGATTCTACCGCTGGTGGTTATATTCGGTCCAGTCATTCTTCTGAATATTGCTCTTTTTATATGCTGGAACAGGCGTTGGCAAACCGGAGAGAAGGAAGTCATGGGATGGTTGATAGCATTGAGGAAATTGTTAAAACCCGTGATCAAGTATTTCCAAAATGCAGGATGAAATAATATAAAAATAGGTGCCGAGCTCTTTTTTTTTTTACAAGCTGAACAAGCAGAAAATATAAAAAGCAAAACTGTAAATACATATAATTTATGACATATTGCTTTTTTTGAAGGAAAAAGCGTTGAGAATGTATAATTTATAATAAAGAGTAAAAGCAGGGAGGATGAAATTTGTTATGATACCAACAGTAGATTTTTTCGGGACACGGATAACGCGTTTAATCCTGGGAGATAATCCTTTTAATGGACACTCTTATATTCCGGAAATTCATGACGGTGAGGAAATGATGGACTATTATACGGCTGATAATTGTATAAGGGCACTGTTTGAGGCAGAGGAAAGTGGAATAAATGCATATATGGCGCTGGCAGACCCCTTTATACTGCGAGTAATTCGGCAGTACCGCAAAGAGGGCGGAAAGATGAAAATTCTTTTTCAAACTTATCCTGCTATAGAATTGGAAACAAATCTCTGGATGATGGAAAAATGTGAACCTATAGCCATATACCATCAGGGAGGAACGGCAGATTACATGTATGAGATGGGAGATATCGACGGCTTGAGTAAAAGAATAAAACTGATAAAGAACACCGGACTGCCTACAGGTCTGGGTACCCATGTCCCTGAAATAGTGCTGCAGGCTGAAGAGGAGAATTGGGGTGTTGACTTTTACATGACATCTCTTTACAATGCCCGAAAGACTCAGCGCGGGCAACAGAGCGGCTTTATAACGGGTAAACCAAAGCATTTAGTGTTTTATCCTGAAGATAGGTTTTTGATGTTTGATGTCATTAAAAAAGTCAATAAACCTTGCATAGCATTTAAAATTTTCGCAGGAGGCCAAGTTTTTTATAATAAGCCGGAGGAAGAAATTCCCGCCATTGTAGAAGGTGTATTCAGGGAAACATTTGAGAACATTAAGCCTAATGATTTGGTGTGTATCGGTGTTTTTCAGAAGTACAAGAACCAAATAAAGGAGAATACGGACATAGTTAAGTCAATATTTAAGTCAGGTAAGGGATAAAAACCCGGATGGTAAACCAGGTTTGATTTGGATTGTTGCAGATAGGGTTATTACACTGTTTCAATGAGAACTTAATAATGAAGGATTTTAAGAACTGCTGTAGAATAAAAGAATAAAATTATAAAATGGGGGATAGCGGCAATGAGGCTTATAAAGAAGACAGGCGTATGGGACATGTTCAGACGTGAAACCAGCCTTATTATCACGGATGAGAAGACTCTGGACAACATTATCGAGGATCCGTCGAAACCCCTGTTGGATAAGGACAATAGGGGATTCTCGATGGAAAAGCGTTCCTTGTATGATGAAAAAACAACTCTGTTGGATATCTGCCGGAAGGGAAAGGAAAACAAAGCGGAACAGCTGGCCGTGTCTTATGATTTCTTCTTCGGCGGCAGCAAGAGGGAGAATTATCCCGACAGCGAGAAGACTATAAAGGCATTTAAAATAATTCATGATACAGCCAAAGAATATGGAATGGGTTTTTCAGCCAGTATAGTTTCTCCACTCGATATTGGAGGCGGATATGCCCGGAAACATGAGAATACAGGTTTCACCTATCAGTTTGCCGAGGGAGCCATAAAGCCCGACGGTACATATTCCATTCCGGTTACTCTTCAGACCCAGTGGCTCAATAATAAAGGGCCGATACAGCTTAAATTGGAGAAGGTAATGGTGTTTGCCTTCAATGAAGAAAGAATCGAGGATACAAATCTGTTCTATGTGGATCCAAATGACATAAGGGACATTTCCGATACGGCTCAATATGAGATTGATGAGGAATCGATCCATGTTTCCTTCAACGGTTACGGAAGCGGAAACATGCGGGTGTTCGGAAAAACATCGGAGGGCAACAGGTATTCAAGATGCATGGCTGTGATGATCTACAGGACGCCGGAGCTTGATTATTTTGCGGAGGATGCGCTGGATTATATGAAAGGGATAATCGATCTTCACCATAAAGCGGGCATCAGTTACACGGGTTTCTACTCCGATGAGATGCATATTCAATTCGATTGGGACCTGTTTAATCACTTTGGAGAAAATGAAATCAATACCCGTTATGTTTCCAGGGGATTAAAGGATGAATACGCCAGAAGATACGGAGAGGAATACAGGGATTTTGAAAAATATATGATCTATTTTGCCTATCATCAGCATGACTTTCTGGATGGAGAAGAGGGAAGGGAAGCAAGCCAGCATGTGTTTGGGAAGGATGAAAAAAGCATATACGAGACCTGGCTGTTCCGCAAGCGGTATTTTGAAATGCTGCAACGTCAGGTAGTGGATCTCTGCGTTAAAGCCAAGGAATATGCTGAAGAGCTATTCGGCGGTCCGATTCACACAAAAGCCCACTCCACATGGCAGGAGTCCCCGACCTGTGATCGCTTCTATAAGGAGGCCCTGTTCTCGGAATGGCAGCGGGGGGATATTTCACGATATGATTATACTCCCAGCTATTATTGGTCCTCTTCCATACGCGAAAATATAGCTGCCTGCTACGATTATTTCAAGTGGAATGATTTTTTGACCGGCGGGGGCACCGATCATCCTGAAGGAGGATTTGCCGACAGAAATTACTATAGCCAGGCCTTTGCTTGCAGCCTGGCAGTTCTCAACAAAACCCCAATTGCTTATAACGGAAGCTGGGGAAGCCCGAAGGAAGTCCTCAGGCGAATACGAAATGTGGGTACTGCCTACGGCAATCTGACCAATGCTTTTGAGCACAATCTGGTGCAGGGATTGACATCGAGGGAGACCGATGTACTGGCCATATACCCGTTGGATTTAAATTATGTTGAAGAGCGCTTTGGCAGTTGGATGGTACAATACGGCTATTGTAACTATATAACTGAAGATAAGATCCTTGAAGAGAAGCCGGAGATTGAGGATGGGCATCTTGTTATCCGGGGAAGAAAATACAGAGCCCTGGTAATACTTTTCTCTCCTTTCATCAGACCGGAAACCCTCGATTTGATTCGCAAGTTTGTGGAGAATAGGGGAAAGGTTCTTTGGACATCAGTTTATCCCCTTGAAGCCCGCAGCAATCCTCCTGTGTTAGGGGATTGGATGGGGTTGTTTGGCATAAAATCAATACAGCCGGCCTATAGAGGATACTGTCAGAAGGATGAGATGGTCAAGTTCGAAAACAGTCTGTCAGGCGTGGAAGATATGCCGATTTTGACCGATATGCTGCCGGATTACCTCTATCCCGTACAGCCGGCTGAAGGGGCTGAGGTTGTGGCTAAAGTAAAGGATATGGTTGTGGGTGTTGCCAAGAAATACAGCAGCGGTGGTACGGCCGTTTATTTGGGCTTCCGTCCCCGGGATGATCAATCCTGTTCCACCGGTCGGGATGTTTCCACCCTGTTCTCGGTTCTGGTGAAGCTGGGAGCATATAAACCGGATGGATGCGAAATCAGGTCCCGGCGATCGGACAGCCGGTATCTGATGAACCGATTCCCCAACGGAAGCGTATCGATTACCAATCATTATCGAACGTTTTATGAGGAATGGGATGGGAAATTTTTCAGGGATGAGGATGAGGATAGGAAGGCTTTGGCAGGCAGGAAACTTCCGCCTGTGGAAATAGACCTGACGGATACGGAGATTGGGGGAAACAGGATTACATACTCGGGAATGGATGTTTTGACCTACCGTCTTGATGAGAATAACAGGCTGGTTGGTTTTGCAGGAAGCAGTACGACCGGTATTTCGATAAACGGAAAAGAATACAGCTTTGTTGAAACTCCCACAAATGTGGTTTGGACCGAAATTGCCAGGGAGCATTTGACGGATGAAGTCGCAAGGCTGTTTGTAGTTAAAATAGATCTGCCAGGTGAGGTCAGGCTTCCACTGCCGATCGATAGCCCGGAAGACTATAGTGCAGGCTTGTGCGGTGATTCTGTATATGAGGTATACGAGCCGGTGAAATTCAGATACGAAAATGATTGTTTGATTCTGAATATTGATGAAGGAACTGCCGGAAAGTGGATTGCTGTATATAAGAAAAATTAATGGGGGAATTGGCATGTCCGAGAAAAAATATTTGAATCATTTAAACGGCCCTGTAGCCGGTAAAGATGGACTGGGACGGAAGCTTCCCATGATTGATGAGGTTGGACCCAGAAGGCCTGATCGCTATGTGGGAATATTCTATTTTGTTCATAAGGGACCCGAAAACAGTGGCCAGCCCATCAATGTAACGGAGGTGCTTGAAAAATACCCGGAAGCTTCCAAGGATTTCAACCATACGGCTTGGGGCCCGCCAGGCAGTGTATACCACTGGGGTGAACCCCTTTTTGGTTACTATCTGACCGATGATGAATGGGTAATCCGCAAGCATATAGAAATGTTGACCTACGCAGACATTGACTTTCTGGTATTCGATACCACCAACAGGCTGACTTTCAAACACAATTGCAAAACCATCATATCAATCCTGAACGAATATGTTCAGGAAGGATGGAAGGTACCGCAGATTGTATATTATACAAATACCAGGTCCGGCGAAACCATTCGTGAGATTTATGAAGACATATATAAAACCGGTTTCTGCCCCGATACATGGTTTTGCTGGGAAGGTAAGCCTTTGATCATAGGAATGCCGGAAGAATGTCCGGAAGAGATCCGGGATTTCTTTACCTTCCGTTTATCCCAGTGGCCTACCGAACCCTTTAAAGAGGGAGGCTTTCCATGGATTGCCTTTGAAAGGCCTCAGCATGTATTCCGCGATAAGGACGGGAATGCGGAGGTAATAAGCGTATCGGTTGCCCAGCATCCCCAGATAAAATTCGGGGACTCAGCCATGTATGGCGAGGTTCGCAACAGGGGCAGGGCCTTCCGTGATGGTTATAATGACAGGACTCCCGGTGCTTTGCGCTGGGGTTTCAATATTGCAGAACAGTGGGAATATGCCATTGAGCAGGATCCGAAGATCATATTCGTAACAGGATGGAATGAGTGGACGATGGGGCGTTTTAAAGGACCTAAAGATCGGCCTATAACGTTCATTGATCAGGCAAATCAGGAGTTCAGCAGGGATATAGAACCAATGAAAGGCGGGCATTTTGATGATTATTATATGCAGCTGATAGACTATATACGTCGATTTAAGGGCGTTGATCCCGTCCCGCAGGCAGGGGCTAAAAAGACCATTGATATAAGGGGCTCTTTTGGTCAATGGGAGGATGTACAGCCCGCCTATTACGATATGCCCTTTGGAAACGTTAAACGGAATCATCCGGGATATGGCGGAGTTATCTATAAAAACGATGGCGGCAATCATGATATAGATATAATGAAGATAGCCCGGGATGATAAACGCCTGTATTTTTATGTCAGAACTCGTGAACCTATCGTAAGATACTCCTTTACTCCATGGATGCGTCTCTATCTTCACATAGAGGGAAACGATCATGTGGGATGGGAAGGTTACCAATACGCCTTAAACCTTGAGTTGATAGACGGTGATTTTTCCATAGTTCATAAAAGCCTGGGCGGATGGAGGTGGAAGCCGGTAGGCCGTGCTCCGCTTAAAGTGGAAGGCAATGAAATGATGTTATCGGTGTCCAGGGAACTGCTGGGGATAGGCAAAGGCGATGCCCCCTTCGAGATCCATTTCAAATGGGCAGACAGTATAAAGGGAGATTGGTCAATAGAGGATTTATATCTCCATGGTGACACCGCCCCATACGGTCGCCTGAATTTCGTATATGCATGCAAATAAACATATTTTCTTCCTGATAGCTGAAATTTGTTGAAATTTACAAAATCTTATTAAAGGCTGTTTATAACTAAAGGTGCATGAAAAGAACTGCTGATCATTACATGACTTTGGAAGGAGGATAAATATGCCCCGGTATACAAGAGCAAGCTATGCCAATGAGATGCTGGTTCTGGAAAACGGTCACATGCGTATAGAAGTGTTTAAACGGATTGGCGGATGGGGATGGGCTGAAATATATACACCCGCAGGGAAATTCATGGGCGTTTTGGAACATTTGGGTGAGATCATGATACGAGATCTGGAGATCCCCATGCGCCTGGAGGCCGACGAGGTCCAGCGGGAATCGGGAGATTTTGGAGAGCGGCTGATATTTCCGGTTAAGTCGGTTGTGGTACAGGAAAAGCTTAAGGGGACGTCTTTTGCCAACTGGATTCACTATCCCTTTTCCGAGCCCTTTCTTGTGGGAGAGGTGAGCCTTACCCTGGTACCTGATGAACCGGTATTGTATATATCCCATAGGCTTATTTCAAAGGCCAATCTCTATGTGCGGTATATCCGCGGTCCCTGGCTTAAAGTGGGCGAATGTTCATTTGGAAGCCGAAAAACCGATGCCATCTTTCCCGGAGTGGAATGGCTGATTGGAGACGAATGGTCCAGCGGAACCGACTGGTTCAAAGATCCCTGGGCTTTGAGATTTGCCCCCCATCCCAACAAGGTTTCCATACCCGTCATGGCATGTAGTTATGATGGTGATGGGATAGGAATGGCATGGGATCCCAACCGGGAGGTTACGGGCTGGTTCAATTATCGCAGATGCTGTCCCCAACCAGTCTTTGCATCCCCCAATTTTGTGGACAGGATGAACAATCATCTGATGGGACTAATGGTACCGGATGCCGAGATAGAGGCTTTGGAAAACAGGGTATATGCCGAACCGCCCCTGGAATTGCATCTGGATCAGGAGATAGAGTTTGATGCGGAAATATTTATCAGCCGTGGAAACAGCCTTCAGGTATTGGTGGATTGGGTGAAGCGACATGGTCTGCCTGGCGTACCGTTGAGCCATGAGGATTTTCGATGGACACTGGATAGAATTGCTGACGCATATAATACCAGGTTCTGGTATGAGGAAAAGGGGTTCGGGAATGAGCAGCATCCGGATGGCATAGGACCCAACATACCCTTGTTCCTGGAGCGGTATATAAGGGAGAATGACGGCAAGCCCACAGCCATGGAATTGAAGAAAAAGATTGAATGGTGCCAAAAGCAGGGAAAAGGCAGAAGCAGGGATATTTACGGGCGGATAGGCCTGACAGGTGGGAATGAGCGGGAGAAGCTGCTGGAGGAAGGCAAAAAGATTCTAAGCTGGCAGAGGGAAGACGGTTCCTTTGGTTTTGAACCCGACGGCAGGCACTATATGAAGGATGATTTTGTTGTTGCCCGTTCCTTTATTGAACCCATGGGATTGGCCCATGATACGGCTTTGGATATATGTGCTGTGCCCGCCATACAGCTATTGAGGCTGTGGGAGAAGACCGGGGTGGAGGCTTTTAAGGAGGGAGCGCGTAAGGCTTTGGAATACTGCATGCCGATGACCCGTCCCGAAGGAGGAGATTTCTGGGAGACCCCATTGCACAGCCCGAATCTGCTGGCTGCCGGACACGGAGCAATTGCCTATTATTTAGGCTATAAAGTCTTTGGTGATGAACGGTACAGGCAGAAAGCCATTTACTGGCTCAGATCCCTTTTACCCTTTACTCACCTGTGGGAGACGGAACAGGTTAGGATGCTCTATAACACGAAGCCATGTCTGTGTTCAAGCGATTGGTACTTTGCCAACTGGGTACGGGATCACGTCCAGTGGGAAGTACTGGAAACCTTTGCTGCATCCGTTCAGTTGGGTATTGACTGGGGTGAGGTGGATCCCGAAGTTGACTGGCATTTGTATCATGAGGGCATTACTTCGGCTGCCATCCGGTGGGTGATCGATCACAGGGACAATAAATGGAAACCCCACAATATGCCCTGGACGTTAAAGGCATACAAGGAAGGGCGTTTTGATGGATGTTTTCCCGACACCCACAACACCACCACCGGAAATTACGGTGGCATGGTTATTATGCCGGATGTTATTGCCGTAAATATATACGGTATATTGGACTATGGTAGAAAGGATATATAAAAAATAAGTAAAGATAAGGGTTGAGCAAAGAAAGGAAAATTGTGATGGAATTTAAAGGAATATTTAATTCTGGGGAATTAGTACAGCATATTTGCATTTTCTAATATTGAACATGAGTTTACAGTTTTATAGAAGTATATTATAATAAACCATAATAGTTATCAGTTTTCAAATATATATTACATGGGCTAATAAATAACTTCAAAATACATCATCTTTTATGAACCAGCAATAGCAGTTGGAGTTAACATATATCTGTCTTCTATGAAAGCTATAAGCTGATTGGCGGGAGCGATCATAGTCTTTTAAAAAAAGCAGCAACAAAATTAAAAAAATATGTTATAAAAGAAGGAATTTTGAGATTTATATCGAATATATAAAGTACACCATATAGTTACGCGGGTAACTGAGTAATTTTGTGTGATGGGTGTTGTCGGATGGCTGACTTGATAGCTGTTGAAGATTTAGCTGATGTACCCAGGGATGTCACCAGGGGAAACGAAAAAAGACGGAAAATGGTAACGCGAAAAGAAGTCGCGAAAGAGGCCGGGGTATCACCGGCAACGGTTTCCCATGTAATAAACAACACAAAGTATGTGAGCCCCGAACTGCGCAAAAGGGTGGAAGAGGCTATCCGTCGTTTGGATTATAGGCCGAACATGGTGGCCAGGAGTTTAGCCACCAAGACTACAAAGCATGTGGGCATATTGGTAAATGATATTACCAATCCCTATTATGGTGAAATTGCACAGGGGATGGAAGAGGTGGCCCGCCATTATGGATACATGGTGTCGCTTTGCGTAGCCAGCGGAGATTCCGAAAAATATTTTGCAAATATCTTGCAGCGACAGATGGACGGCCTGTTTATTGCAACTGTAGAGCACGGATTTTCTTCGTCTCAACTTGAGAAACTCAAGAAATCGGGTATTGCGATTGTTAACGGAATGGACAAAGAGAAAGCTTCAATTATCGATTTTGATTATGCCGAGACCATCGATGAAACGGTTAAATATCTGAAGGATATGGGCCATATCAGAATTGGTTTTTTAAGCGGCTTATCGATTAACCATCCGGGGCACATGCGCTACCAAGCTTATGTCAGTGCCGTAAAAAAGTATGGCACATGTTTAGATCCAAACCTGATAATAGATGGTGAATTTCCGTTTCACACAACAAGTCAAAGCGGGTATATTGCAATGAAAAAGCTATTAGCCAGAACACATGCTACTGCAGTGATTGCTTCCAACGATCTGATGGCTTTTGGTGCCATGAGAGCCATCAGGGAAGCCGGATTTAGGATTCCGGAAGATATATCGGTGGTAGGCTGTGACGACATTATTTGGGCGGAATACATGGAACCGCCGCTTACCACTATACGGGCACCTAAAAAACAGATGGGAAGAGAAGCCATGCATATGATTTTAAAGCAATTAAAGGATGGGGAGACGGAAGAAATATTTTTGAAAACCGAACTAATCATCCGCGGGTCAACCGGCATGGCTCCCTCCGCCAGATAAATTTTATTAAAATAGCTTTGGTATTATATTGTATCAGCCAATTATAAGAAGTAAAATTTCCACATTACACGATTCCTGTGAATGTGGAGATATAATATAGATAAAGGGGGAATATTGATGTCAATCAAAAAGACTGCTAAGTCGCTAAGCTTGCTGTTGATCCTGATTATGCTGGTTGGCATGGTTCTGGCAGGCTGCGGCGGTGGAAAGCAGCCTTCAGGCGAACCAGCCGGGGAAACGCCCGATCAGACATCTGATGAACCAGGCAAAGAACCGGTGGAAGAGGAAACTGAAGAAGAACCTGAACCGGAGCCTAAAAAAGAATGGGAGGGCACCATAACCCTCAGCTTTCCTATGGGTGGATCCCTGCCTGTCTGGGAAGAGCTGGCCAAGGCTTATATGGAGAAGAACCCCAAGGTAAATGTGGTTCTGGATGATAAGGAATCTGGTCCGGCCTATACCGACTGGTTGGGGAACCAATTGGCAGGTGGAGAAACCGCCGCCGATATCGTGCTTGTTAACACAGTTGCACAATATTTTGCAGAGAACAAATTCGTAGACTTTGCAGAATATTTGACTATGGAAAACCCCTATATGGGCAAGATTTGGATGGACGGGCTTGAACCAGCTTCATACAGAAGCAACGGGCCTAACCAGGAAATATTCTGTCTAAATATCGACTCTGTTCAGATTCTCTGGTTCTACAACAAAAACATCTTTGAAGAAGTTGGAGTACAGCCTCCAAAAGATTGGGATGAGCTTATAGAAATCTGTGCAAAACTGAAAGAGGCCGGTTATATACCTCTGGCATTGGCCGGCGATACTCAGAGCTTCTGGGAAATGACAACCGGATGGCTGTTCCGTATATACCATGACCAGTATTGGAGAGATATGGAACCGGTGGTTGCAAACAAGGAAGGGGATTATGACTACGATCCTGAGAGAGACGGAACCTGGGAGTTTGACCCGACCGATATCTCCAATGACTCTCCTGAGAAGATCCACTTTAACGGTTTGCGCGTAGCAAAGATGGTACAGGACGGGGAAGTTGGACCCGATCACGATAAGTACAGAGCGATGTATACAAACTTCGCAAAGCTGATTCCCGAGTATGTGCCAGAAGGCTTCTTTGGAATGTCGGTAGGTCAGGCTGATGAACTATTCATACAGGGTAAAGCTGCTATGAAGGTTGACGGTGCTTGGTTTGCAGCCGGTTTTGATAAGACAATGGAAGATGCTCCCGAAAAATTCGAACTGGGTTACTTCTGGCCCCCGGCGATGAAAGACGAGCACGTAGCTGTTGATTATGCCCGCAGCCTCGGTGGTCCTAACGGATTCATAGGCGTTGTCAACAAGAGCAAGGAGCAGAATGATCTGTCAATGGATTTCATGATGTTCTATGCTTCTCCGGAAGGTCAGGCCATTCGTTATGCTAAGATGGAAGAGCTCGGACTGTCTCCCGCCGGTCCAAGCCTCGTATACGATGTACAGATGCCCGAGAAGTGGGAGAGCATATTCGGTGGCATGGGATACATGGGCGAATGTGACAACAATCCATTTGGCGCTTTTGCTCGTGGTTTCAATGATGAGCAGCAGAGCGTACGTGAATGGGTTGACCTGGCGCATCAGTTTTTCAAAGGCCAGCTGACCGTAGAAGAGTATTCAAAGAGAATGCAAAAGGTTATGCAGGATGCCATTCCAAGGTGGCTGGAGATAAGAGGTTACAGGCCTGATGCTCTGGACGATCCTTCCAAGGATCCTTCCGCATAAAAAGTTAATTATAATCGAGGCTCCTCATATAAAGGGAGCCTCGATTATAATTAAGATGAAAAGGGGGTATATGCATGAAGCCAAAATCCGGAAAGTCCCCTAAAATCGGAGTAAGAATCGGGGTATTTATTACAGCTTTAATTTTGGTTATAGCTTCATTTTTATACACAAACAGTCTGAGAAGCTCCGCTCAGGAGATGCGGGGGACACCTATTGCAATTGATGGAACCATAAATGCTATGACTTTTTCAGAGGATGGCAGTTTGACTATATTAGGAATGCGGGAGAACAAGGTTATTGCTCTGAATCAGAGCAACGAGGCTGTCTGGGAATATGAAACGAACGGATCTATTTTGGATGTAGATTGCAATGGCAATTATATATATGCCAGCGATGATCAGAGAAAGGTTTATGTTCTGGATGTCGAAGGGAATGAAATTGCAAATTTTGAGACAGGTTATCGTACCGTAACCCTGACGGGAAGCAGCGATGGTCAGAAAGTACTGGTAGGAACCAGCATGTCGGCTATGAAGAATCGGCTTCAGCTGTATGATGCCGACGGAGGACAGATATTCAGCCAGGATCCTAGGAACATCGTTACCGATGTTTATTTGTTGGATGATAATGAGCATGGGATATATATATCCCGCAATGCCAAAGTTATATTGATAGATGGTGAAGGAAATCAGATTACCGAGAGAAGCATAGAATATTATCCTGTGGATTCTTCGTACAGTTCAGCGGTAAATATGTTGGTTGTAGTTGATGAAGGCAACAACATATATGCCTATGACAGCAATTTAAAGAAGCTGTGGACTGTCAAGATGACCGAGAAGATCAATTCGGTGGAAATTGACTCCATAAATCAGCAGGTTGTTGTAATTTCCAATGAAGGATCACTAATTATCCTTGATACATCAGGGAACGAAGTATCCCGTATTGGAGTGATAAAGGAGATCCGTACCATAGCGGTTAACCAGAAAAATGGTTCTGTCTTTACATTGAAAGGTTTTAACGAACTTGTTAGATATGATGGGGCTGTTTTGCACAGCTTTGCTCGAAATCAGGCTATGCTGAAGGTGTTAAATGTCGTCAATATAGTACTGGTGGTATTGTTAGTTGTTGCGCTTATAAACCTGTTTCCAAAAGTAAGGAATGCTGCTATTGCAAGGCTGGCCATCATATTCAAAACCCTGTATCGCCACAGGTTGTCCTATATACTGATACTGCCCACTATTCTACTGCTCATTATTTTTAACTATTACCCGGCAATATCCGGGTTGTTTATAGCCTTTACCGACTATAAGCCGGGCATTTATATCAGATGGGTCGGTCTTGAAAACTTCAGGAAGATGGTTGAGAACCCTTACTTCTGGACGGGAGTCGGGAACATGCTTATATTCCTGATCACCGACCTTTTGAAGGCATTGATCCCCCCGGTTTTGTTTGCTGAACTCATAATAGCAATGAGATCCAAATCAGCCCAGTATTGGACTCGTGTAGCCCTTTATCTGCCCGGAATTTTGCCGGGAGTTGCCGGTTTGCTTGTATGGAGAGATGGAATACTGGGTCAAAATGGTCTGATAAACTCTACTCTTAGGCTGGTGGGCCTGGGGCATCTAGCCACACCTTGGCTGGGGAATGAACAGACGGCTATATGGGCATTGGTATTTATAGGATTCCCATATATTGGTGCATACATTATATTTTATGGCGCATTGATAAGCATACCCGAGTCGTTGTTTGATGCTGCCAAAATTGATGGTTGCGGATGGTGGCGGAGGATTATATCCATTGACGTGCCGCTGATAAGCCCACAAATGAAATATGTTTTCGTTACCACTTTTATAGCTTCGGTACAGAACTTTGGCCTTGTATACCTCACCACTATGGGTGGGCCAGGTCATGCAACCTACACCCCGATCCTGGAGCTGTATTACAACATGACCAAATTCCAGCAATACGGCGTGGCAGCGGCTATGGGACTGTTCCTGTTCATCATCATATTCGGTGCTACGCTTATGAATCTGCGAATTCGGACAGCCCAGGACAATATGTAAGGTCGATGAGAGGAGGTTGAGGACATGGCAGATACTGGAAAAGAAAGAAGATTTCGCGGCCTTAATAAGGGAAAGGGAGTGGACGGCCCTGTAGCCCAAATTATTATAGGCGTGATTATGCTGTTTACAGTCTTATTCGTTATGTTGCCCATAATGATAACGGTACTCTCTTCGTTGAAAACTAATTATGAGGCTGCCCTGGGAATATGGTCATGGCCGCGGACTCCCAGATGGGGGAATTGGTTAATCGGATTGCAAAATATATCGAGCAATCTGTTCAACAGTTTGATAGTATGCATCGTTGCGACGACAGGGGTTGTGTTCTTAAGTTCTGTTGTGGCCTACGTGTTTGTACGGCATGATTTTCCCGGAAAGGAAACCATATTTTATGCGATCATTGCCCTGATGATCATTCCGGGTGTGTTGACCCTGACGCCGCAGTATTTGTTAATATTGAATCTTAAGATAAAGAATACCTGGTGGGCTTTAATCCTGCCGTATATTTCCGGAGGACAGGTAGGTGCCATATTCCTGTTTAGAACCTTTATGTCGCAGCAGCCCAATGAATTGTTTGAAGCTGCAAAGATCGATGGAGCCGGCGATCTGACCATGTATGCCCGGATTGCCGTTCCGCTGGCTATACCGGTATTGGCTATTCAGGCTGTCGGATCCTTCGGAGCATATTACAACGATTATCTGTGGCCCATGCTGGCAATCGATACGCAGTCAAAACAGACACTTATGCCGATATTGCGGGCTTTGACAACGCAGATAGCCGGTGTATATGACGAACAGGGTGTTATTCATTCCATGTATTTATTGAGCGGTATTCCTCTTATTTTCACAACCGCCTTGGGACTTAAATATTTTATTAGCGGAGACTTTGCTGCTGGTTTGAAATTATAATAGCGAATTAGGAAGATGGGGAGCTGGTAGGCTTGAAAGTAAAGGGCTGGCTGGAATGGCAGTTTGTAAAAGAAGGATTTAAGAATTTATTTTGGAATTTCCACTATCTGGTCCTGTTTGGTATCTTTACACTTATAGCTATGGCCGGGGTTATCACCTTAGGGCCCGGTGTTATGGCGTTGGCCAGCAGTACGCGGCTTGCCGCTCTGGATGAAAAGGTGACAATAGGATTCTATTTCAAGGAATTCAAACGACTTTTTCTGCCGGGACTGTTTTTATCGGCCATAGTAATTATTATACTGGCCAGCCTATGGTCCAGCTTGAACATACTGGCTTCAGACAGGTCCAATCTGGAAAATGCAATAGCCTATATATCTATTGCTCTTATCACTACCCTCTCCTTTTTCCTTTTTTATTATCCTTTTGCAGGGTTCGGAGAAAAAAAGGTATTGACCATAATAACAAAATCGTTCATATATACTTTGGGGCACCTTTGGGATACGGTAGTTCAAATCAGTATTATATTAATTTTATGGAGATTGCTCTCCATCTCACCTCCGGTATTGGCAATACTTTTTTTACCCCTTTCATGTTTTACGGTAAACCGCTTTATAATTGCCAATAACAAGGCGGTAGATGATAATAAATAGAAACAGATGATGCGGAGAAATATCCAATAAAAGTAAGGGGTGCTTTTGATGAATATCATAGAGAAACGGGGAGTATGGCGATTTTTTGATAAAACCGTGACTTTAATTCTTACCGATGAGAAGCAGTTGGAGATCATTATTGAGGATCCGTCAAAGCCTTTATTCGAAAACGATGAGCGCGGCTTTTCCGGTGAGAGGGAAAAGCTCTACAGGGATAATACTTCCCTGATAGATATATGTCGTGAAGGCCAGAAAAAGGGTGCGGAAAGGCTGGAACTCTCGTACGATTTCTTTTTTGGAGGCAGCAGACGAACCAACTATCCTGACAGCGAGATTACTCTGAAGGCTTTCAAGATTATTCATGATGTTGCCCGTGAACATGGAATGAGCTTTTCAGCCAGCATCATTTCACCCCTGGATATTGGTGGAGGATATGCGCGTAAGCATGATGAAACGGGCTTTCAGTATCAGTACCAGGAAGGCGCTATCGATACCCATACGGGGGAATACTGTGTGGAAATGGTACTTCAGAAGCAGTGGTACAACAATAAGGGTCCAATTGAGCTGAAACTTGAAAAGGTGCTGGTCTATGCCTTTAAAGAGGAGCAAATTGAAGATACCGATTATTTTTATGTTAATCCCGATGAAATATTGGATATTTCCCATACGGCCGGATATGAGGCCGATGAGGAGAATGTAGTTATTACTCGAGCGGGATACGGCTATAGTTCGCTCAGGGTCTTCGGACAATGGAAGGAGAGGGAGCCTGGTTATGACAGATGCCTTGCTGTAGCGGTTTACAGGACACCCGAATTGGATTACTTCAGCCCTGATGCTCTGTCCTACATGAAGAGCGTCATAGATATGCACAGGGAAGCTGGGATCAGCTATCAAGGGTTTTATTCCGATGAAATGCATATACAGTTCGACTGGGATCTGGGGACCCATTTCGGCCCAACCGAGATAAATACACGTTACATCACCCCTAACCTGGCAGATGAATATGCAAGGAGGTATGGTGACAGGTATAAGGATTTTCTCAAATACTTGGTATATTTTTCCTATCATCAGCACGATTTTCTGGATGGTGACGAGGGTAAAAGAGCAAACCAGCATGTTTTCGGTAAGGATGAAAAGGGGATTTACGAGACCTGGCTGTTCCGCAAACGCTATTTCGAACTTCTGCAGACCCGGGTGGTCGACCTTTGCATTGCTGCAAAGGAGTATGCGGAAGAGCTGTTCGGCGGCCCGATTATGACCCGGGCTCATGCCACATGGCAGGAGTCGCCCACCTGTGACCGCTTTGCTGATATGTCATCTTTATCAAAGGAGGAAAGGGTAAAGATTTCCCGCTATGAGTATACACCCCATTACGTGTGGTCCTCATCAATCAGAGAAAGTATATCTGCTTGTTATGATTATTTCAAGTGGAATGATTTTCTGACTGGCAGCGGTACCGACCATCCGGAGGGAGGAAATATAGATCGAAATTACTATGCCCAGGCCTTTACCTGCAGTTTGGGGGTGCTTAACAAATTCCCATATGCTTATTGCGGCAGCTGGGGAAGCCCGAAGGAAGTATTAAGGCGGCTGAAGAATGTAGGCATAACCTATGGGAATATGGATTCAGGAATAGAACACGGGCATAATCTGGTTCAGGGGATTTCTCATCGGCTCACGGATGTGCTGGCCCTGTATCCTCTGGAACTCAACTATGTTGAGGAGCGATTTGGCAGCTGGATGGTTCAATACGGCTACTGCAACTATATTACAGAGGAAAAGCTTTTGGAGAATGCTACCATTACGCAGGATGGTCATATTGAGGTGAAGGGCAGGAAATACAGGGCGGTATTGGTTTTGTTTGAGGCATTTATAAAGGAGAATACCCTCAGACTTCTTAGAGAATTTGTTAACCGGGGCGGGAAGCTTGTCTGGATATCCATATATCCCGTTCTTTCTGAAGAGGGACATAATATACTGGATGAGTGGAAGGAGCTATTTGGGATAGGGGAGCTGTCTCCTGCATATAAAGGAATAAAAGCCGGAAATAAGGAAATTGTTTTTGAAGGTATGCTGCGTAAGGTGAAGAATATGCAGGTATTGACCGATATGCTGCCCGACCTGCTTTACCCGGTTGTATCGGTGTCGGATGGACAAGTTGTTGCCAGGTGCCAAGAACACATAGTCGGAGTGGCAAAGAAATACGATAATGGAGGCCTTGCACTCTACCTGGGATTCAGGCCGCGGGATGATCAATCCTGCTCTACCGGAGAGGACGTGGACACTCTGTTTTCAATTCTGATGGCTGCAGGAGCATATGACCCAAACAGCCCTGAAGCAATTTCCAGGCCTGCTGACAGCCGCTATATCGTAAACAGGTTTATGAACGGAGCTGTTTCCATAGCCAATCATTATCGAACATTTTATGAGGCCTGGAGTGGCCAGTTCTTCAGGGATGACAAACAGGACGAAGAATTCCTCAAGGGACGGGCGCTTCCTCCGATTGAAATTGAACTTGATGAATGTGATGTATTGAGGCATACCATATCATATAGAGGAATCGATGCATTGACATATAATGTGGATTGTGAGGGCAGATTGATTGGTTTTGCAGGAAGCAACACCACCGGAATCACCATAGACGGACGGGAGTATCGCTTTACCGATCAAGCTGTGGATATCACATGGACGCTTGTATCGGAGAATTATCTATGCGATGAAATAGACAAGTTGTTTATGATAAAGGTTAATAAGGCTGTAAAGGTTAATATTCCTCTGCCCCTCGAAAGTATGGAGGGATACAGGGTTGAAGTGTGCGACACCGAAGTGTTCCGCACCGACAGGAAAATACCCTACGAATGGAATGATAAGCAGCTGTCCATAACAATTACCGATAAGGAAGTCAATAAATGGATTGCAGTATACGCTCTCAAGAAGGCTAAAAGGTGTTAAAAAGACTCGAGTAGCCCATTTTGGCAGCCATAAGTTTGATTACACTGGGGAATATGCTTATGGGATGCAATTCAGATGAGCCGGTTGAGGTTACTCCAACCGGCTCAAAAATGGATAATACCGTCTCTTGAGTCAATCAAAATGAGAATGGTATTGAAGCCTATTTTACCGATGATTCCAGGAAAAAACTCCTGATTCGGAACATGAATATGGAAATGGTCTACTATTTGCGTGGGACCGGCAGCAAAAAGTTAGAGTATATAAAAGGGGTGGGAGAGAAAAATCCCGCCCTCAATTAATGCTATGGATATAGTTATAGCATGAACATCGAATTTCTGGAGGATGTCACCATTGACGGGTCTGCTGAAAACTTACTATATTACAGCTTTAAGAGCAGTAACACAAATACCCATTATAGAAAGCTCGGGTTTTTGGATTAGAATAATAATTTTCAGGAAAAGGAAATTGGTTTCGAAAATTATAGATTGATATAATATATTTGAACAAATCGGTAAGGGGGAAGCTGAACATTGAGGCAGAAGGACAGATTTAGGATAAAAAGAATAACGGGCTTATTGGTTATGGTATCAGTACTGGTCATGATAGCAGGTTGTTCTTTATTTCCGAAGGAAGAGGAGGTCATTGCGCCGCCTGTTGTAAAACCGAAGCCGCCAACATACAACCTGCATGAGGTAAAGAGAGGGGATATAATAAGGGCAGTCAATGGTACCGCCACGTTCCAGTCTTCAAAGGAGTATTCCCTGTTTTACAAAACTGACGGCAGATTGAAAGAGATCAATGTTAAAGTTGGAGACAGTGTAAAGAAGGGGGATATACTGGTTTCCCTTGATGCCGAGGATCTGGAAACGGCTATAAAACAGCAGGAATTTGCTTTGGAAAAAATAAAGCTTACCATTAATCATTTCAAAAATCAAGAAAGAAAGATATTGAAGCAGGACCCCAATGCCGATACCAGTGATTTGAAATACCAGATTAATTTAAACCAGATAGAAAGGAAAAGCATCGAGTATACCCTAAACAAGTTAAAGGAAAGAATGAACAATACCAAGCTGGTGTCGCCCATTGACGGACGTGTGGTTTTTGTTGCTGACCTAAGCGAAGGGGACGTGGTTAGGCCGTATCAGAAAATCGTGACGGTAGCAGATCCCAACAATCTGGAATTGGTTATGGAATACAAGCAGAACAGCCCTACTGCAATAGTCACGGGCATGAAGGCTGAGATTGAGATTAATGATGAGATATATGCAGGGGAGGTCATTGGTACACCGGCCGATATTCCCGAGGGTACGGACGATCGCTATAAGAACCTGCTGATATTATCGATAGAGGAACAGCCGGAGGGCATTAAAGTCGGGGACATGGCCAGTGTCAGCATAATCATACAAAAGAAGGATAATGTCATTAAAATCCCCAAACAAGCCGTGCGGGAGTATCTGGGGAGAAAATATGTTCAAATTTTGGAGGGAGAAGTTAAGAAAGAAGTTGATATAGAAGTGGGAATTGAGAGTGCTACTGAAGTTGAGGTCATTAAAGGCTTGGAAGAAGGACAGCAGGTCATACTGCGGTAGGAGGGAAAGATTGTATGGCAATCATAGTAATGGTTTTGCGGAAGATGAGAAAGAATAAACTGCTGGTTGCTTGCCTTGTCCTTGGCCTGATTATTGCCGTGGCTCTCTTAAGCAGTATCCCGATGTATACCGAAGGCGTGCTGCAGAACCTTGTTGTAAAGGAAATAGAGCAGTATCAGATGGACTACAACAAATTCGGAGGGAGCTACCAGGTTTCTGTGGAATTTTTTGGTTCGGTAGCCTATCCCGAGCGAAAAAAGATTTATAACAAGCTGGATGAGTATATACAGGATAATATGATAGATGTGATAAAACTTCCCATATTAGCGGAAGTTAAAAGAGGTACAACGGTAACCTATCCCGTTATAGAGTACGGAGAAGACATTGAAAAGCTTGATAAAGGCCGCAGGGTACAGATTCAAAGCATGACGGATATGGAAGACAATGTGGTGATTGTAGAAGGAAGGAAGCCGGGCAGAGAGGTTAAGGACGGGATTTATGAGGTTATGGCCACGCAAAATGCCCTTAACAGGTTGGACCTTTTATTGGACAGGGTATACTTGTTGACGGAGCCTGGCAGCAGGGCCATGAGGGATATAAAGATTAAACCCGTGGCGGTTATAGAACCGAAGGAGGAGTCGAGCTTCTGGTGGTATACCGATCCGGATTCCTTTTCTTCCAGCGTTTTTATTGACGCCGATCTTTTTGCCAGGGATTTTATTCAGTCAAAGGCACCTTTGCTAAGAATTGCTGAATGGTATTATGCATTTGATTACAGCAAGATCACTTTGGGAGATATACACAGATTTATAGAAGGAAAAAATAAAATTGAGAAATTTGCCAAGGATCTTTATCCCAGGATAAAATTTGATGTACCTACAGTGGATATTTTGGAAAGCTATTTGGAAGAAGAAAAACAGTTAAGGATGATGTTGTGGGCTCTCAGCGTACCGGTGATTTTGCTGCTTGTATTTTATCTTTGCATGGTGTCATCCATAATTATAGAATCGGAAAAGAATGAGATTGCCATTATGCAAAGCCGGGGTTCAAGCAAAATACAGATTCTGTTTAGCTATTTGCTTGAAGGACTGATTTTGGGACTTGCAGCTATGTTGGCTGGCCCGCCTTTGGGCCTGCTTTTAACCCGATTCTTGGGTTCCACCAGCGGATTTATGGAATTTGTTCAGCGCAAAGCTCTGAGGATTGGTTTAAGCCCCCGGGCATATGAATACGGTTCAATTGCAGTGGTGGCTTCCATTGTAATATTGCTTGTCCTGGCCTATCGTGCATCAAAAACCAATATAGTAATCCATAAGCGGCAAATGGCAAGAAAAACGAAAAAGCCTTTATGGAAACGGATGTTTTTAGATTTTATCCTGCTAGGCATAGGGGGGTTTGGACTTTATCTGTTTGAACAGAGACAGAGAATTCTAGAAATTACCGGTGTAAGTGCCAGGGATATCGATGTGGATCAGTTCCTGTTTTTTACTTCCACCATCTTTGTTCTGGGTTGTGGATTGCTTTTTATGCGGATCTATCCTTTGATTGTCAAGCTTATTTACAGGGTGGGGAGGAGATGGTGGCCTCCGTCCATGTATGCTTCCCTTATACAGGTAGGCAGAGCGACTCGGGAATACCAGGTATTAATGCTATTCCTGATCCTGACAATGGCTACGGGGTTATTCAGCGCAAATGCAGCACGAACCATAAACAGTAATGGCGAGGAACGAATCCGTTATGCCATCGGTACCGATGTTAGCCTGATGCCTGTGTGGGAAAGCGATCAGCCGGTGACAAGCCCATTGCCGGGATTGACGCAGCAAACGCAGGTTGACACATCGGATGTACAGTATGAAGAGCCGCCCTTTGAGCCCTACACAAAACTGGCAGGCGTGGAACACGCGGCCAAGGTTTTCAGGCGGACCGGGGTAAAGGTCAATATCGAGAATAAGTCGGTGTCAGGTGTTACATTAATGGCCATCGAACCCTATGATTTTTCCAAGGTTCTATGGTTCCGCTCGGATTTGCTTAGACATCATATAAACGTTTATTTAAACCTGCTAAATGAGGATCCGAGTGCCGCCCTGTTGTCAAGATCTTTTGCGGAGCAGTATAAGGTTAAGGTGGGAGACTATATTACATTGTCGTGGGACGACCTGAATGAAGCAACATTCTATGTGTATGGCTTTGTGGATTATTGGCCTTCCTGGAATCCAAAAAAAACAATTGAGGGTGAGGATGCAAAGCAGCCCATGGCTGTTATTGCCAATCTTTCATATGTACAGAATCAGCTTAAGCTGGAGCCATATGAGATCTGGCTAAAGCTCAGTGAAGGCGCTACCAGTGCCGAACTGTACAATGATATTCAGCAAAAGAATGTAGTGGCATACAACATAAAGGATGCAAGCCAGGAGATTATCAAGGAGAGAAACGACCCATTCCGCCTGGCGATAAATGGCATATTAACTCTTGGCTTTATTATATCGCTTGTTATAACCTTTCTGGGCTTCTTAATCTATTGGATGTTATCCATCGGCAGACGGACTCTCGAGTTTGGTGTGCTGAGGGCAATGGGCATTCCTTTACGACAGCTGATAGGGATGATTGGATGGGAACAGGCATTGACATCGCTGATGGGTATAGTAGCCGGTTTTGTCATAGGTGCTGTAACCAGCAACCTATACGTGCCCCTTTTCCAATTTACTGCCAGCGCAGTTGATCAGGTACCACCGTTTAGAGTGGTATCCCTTATGGAGGATCGGGTTAAGCTGTATGCCATCGTTGTCCTGATGCTGAGCTGTGGCCTGGCGGTGCTGGGTAGGCAACTGGCTGCATTGAAGATACATCAGGCATTGAAGTTGGGTGAAGATTAAAAACATTAATTTGCGGAGGTTAATATGATTAGTGAAAAGATTTTTAAAAATCCACCGGCAGAGGATCGTATAAAGCCTTTCTGGTTCTGGAATTCAAAATTGGAGCGGGATGAACTGCTCAAACAAATTGATGATATGCATGAAAAGGGTATAGGCGGATTTTTCATCCATGCCCGATTTGGATTGGAAACTGAATATCTGTCAAAGGAATGGTTTGACTGTATAAGATTGTGCATTGAAAGAGCGGAACAATATAGTATGGAAGTATGGATTTATGACGAAAATCCCTTTCCCAGCGGGATTGGTGGACTAAAGGTGAGCAAACAGCCCTCATTTAGAAGCCGGTATATTGATTGTATCGAATGTTTCCTCAAGGCGGGCGATCGGGTTTTGCCTTCATTCCCGGGTAAAGTATTAAGCGTCCAATGTATTCGGGAAAGCGGATTAAAGCCCCTGCCCTTTATGCTTTCGAATGGACGGGTCAATCTTAAGGAACAATTGGGTGAGGACACTAAGCTGGCTGTGTTTGTTGAAAGGATTCTTAAAAACCCCAACGACAAGATCTTTGGAATTGATTACATGAACGAAGATGCTGTAAGGTATTTTTTTGAGACTACACACGAGGTATATGCGAAGAATTTGGGTGAGTATTTTGGAAAGACGATAAAGGGAATTTTCACCGATGAACCCACCCTTCTGCCATGGCATCAGGATATTAACTGGTATATTGCCAGGGGAAATGGACGCGTGGTGCCGTGGAATGAAAAAGTATATGAAATCCTAAATCAAAGGTATGGATATAATATTGATACCATTATGGCTGCTGTTTTCTATTCGGATGACAGCCGTATGCAGGATGTCCGTCGGAACTTCTGGGCTGTGGTTGGTGAATTGTACGAGAAGAATTTCTTCAAATTGTACAGCGAATGGTGTCGCTCTCACGGACTCGTACTGACCGGCCATGTCCTGCTTGAGGAAGGCATGTATTTCAATACCATTTTCCAGGGGAATATAATCAAAAATTTAGAATATTTCGATATGCCCGGAGTGGATCATCTGACCAAGACTGCCGAGGAAAACGGACTTGAATTCTTGGTGGGCAATGCCCCTCATATACCGAAGATGAAAACTAACATTCAGGGACAGAAGCTTGTTGTTTCAGCGGCCCATTTATCTGGCAATAAGAAGGTTTTGAGCGAAAGCTTTGGAGTCAGCGGCTGGGGGCTTAGCATTGAGGATATGAAATGGATTGTCAATTGGCAGTATGTTTTGGGGATAAACCAACTCTGCCCTCATGCCTTCTTCTACAGCATAGAAGGTTTTAGAAAATCGGATGCACCCCCCTGCCATATGCATAACAGTAACTGGAAGCATTATAAGATATTTGCTGACTATGTTGCCCGCCTGTCCCATGTATTGTCCCGGGGTGTCCATAGAGCTCATGTTGCCCTCCTGTACCCCCTAAGCAGTTTTCAATCGGTATATGTGGCGGGTTTGCAGCAGAAAAAGGATAAAGATATCAGCGATTTGTTCGATACCCTTTGTGAAATACTGCCTAAAATCCACCATGACTATGATGTGATCGGTGAACACCACTTGTTGGAGGCTCGGATCGCCGACGGAAGGCTGAAGATTTCCGATGAAGAGTTTAAACTGTTGTTGGTTCCGTCGTTGGAAGGCTTGTCCGAGGGACTAAAAGAAAAGATTGAATGTTTTGGCGCATCGGGTGGAAATGTGATCATATTTAATCAGGACGAAGATGACTTTCAGGTTACATCGGACACAGGGAAGGAAAGCGATTCCCGAAAGTGTTATCACATTCAAAGGCTTGATCTGGATAGGCAGGAACAGAGGGAGTTTTTGAAGGAAAAGCTTAAGGAGCTGATACCTGCTGCTGTAGGCAGGCATGTAGCAGTTGAGGGAGAAGATAGCGAAAGAATTTATTACATGAACAGATCTTTGGATGACGAAGAAATCTATTTCTTTGTCAATACATCGAGGGATCATGAAGTTGACGTGGATATATACTTGCCGGAGACGGGTTATCCTGTAATCTACAATACCGAAACGGGGGAAGTGGAATACTTTGACACCTGCAACAAGGGGGATGGAGGAATACGTTTTTCTTATAAATTCTTGCCCTGCGACTCCCTGCTGTTGGGCATCAGAAAGAAAGGTAACGAGGAAGCTGAAGAAGTTGAAAATGACTGCATGACATCTGAAAAAGAGGTGTGGGGAACAGAGAAGGTTAAGTCCATAAGGCTGGGAGACGGAGAGTGGCAGTTTTCGCTGGAAGGCTATAACGTTCTTCCTTTAAACGAGTGGAAATTTTCAATCCGAACCCACGGGGGAGGTACGACATATACGTACGAAACCGATTTTGAGGTAATCAGCAAGGCGGATGAGTTTAAACTGATGCTGGATGATATCGAATACCGAAAAGCCTTCATGGGTTTGATGGATCTTAGAATTTTTGTTAATGGGGAAAGGGTGTCAGGAAGCGACGGTTATTACATTGACAAGAAGTTTGTTACCTTCCCGATAACAGGACATGTTAAGGAGGGAGTAAATCGTATAACAATTGTTATAAACCATTCCTCCTGGTCGGATGAACCCCATCTCCTGACTAGCTCGGTAAAGCTGCTGGGGAATTTTTCTTTAAAGCAAAATGCTAGGGGTTATTCCCTTGAATCCATGTCGGGGAAAATTCGGCTGGGTCCCTGGACCGAGCAGGGATATCCATTTTACTCGGGAACGGCTTCATACACCCGGGAATTTTGTCTGAATGCCATTCCAAAAGCCTCCAGGCTTTATATTGAAGGCGTAGCTGATTGTGTTGAAATCTACGTTAATGGTCAGTATGCAGGGACAAGGGTATGGGCACCATGGGAGTTGTCCATTACTCCTTACCTAAAAGAGGGAATCAATACCCTTACTTTGAAGGTAACCAACAGCTTGATCAATTTTATTGAAAGCAAGCCCAAACCGTCAGGGTTATTGAAGGATGTTGTTGTACTTTATGCGGAGTAATTTTTATTTATCCTCCGACTTGCTTTTATGATGCGGGTTGTCTATAATGAATTTGTTGCCTTTTATTATAAATGTATATATTGGAGGAAATTACGGTGGGCAAAAAAAAGCTGTTTAGTACCTTTGTTTCTTACTACAAACCCCATTATAAGCTCTTCTTTCTTGATATGTCCTGTGCTTTGCTTATAGCACTAATAGACCTGTTTTTCCCCATGTTGACCAGGCAGGTAATAGGGACGGTTCTGCCTGCCGGTCAGATGGGGACCTTCTGGTTATTTGTTTCAGCAATGCTGCTAATGTATATTATTCGCACCGTCTTTCAATATATTGTACAGTATTGGGGACATGTACTGGGTGTCCGTATTGAGTATGATATGAGGCGGGACTTGTTTTCACATTTGCAGACACTGCCCTTCAAATTTTTTGACAAAAACAGAACCGGACATCTGATGTCCCGTATTGTAAATGACCTGAATGAAATTGCCGAGTTTGCCCATCATGGTCCGGAGGATCTGTTTCTTTCCGTTATCATGCTTGTCGGTTCTTTTTTTATGCTAATAGTTGTGGAATGGCGTCTGGCAATTATTGTATATCTCATTGTACCCTTAATGACCTGGTTTGCATTTAGGTATCGTAAACTTATGAACCAGGCATTTTGGGACATGCGCATTAAACTGGCCGACGTAAATGCACAGCTGGAGAGCAGTATATCCGGCATACGGGTTGCCAAATCCTTTACCAATGAAGACTATGAAAAGAAGAAATTTGGAGAGGGAAATAAGCGCTTTAGAAGCTCCAAATATACGGCTTATAAGTATATGGCTATTTTTCATACGGGTATTGAATACTTTTCACACATGCTTAACGTCATTGTGGTTGCTGTAGGTGGATATTTCATATACAGACAATGGATGGGAGTAGCCGATCTGCTGGCATTTATCATGTACGTAGGTGTTTTTCTGCAGCCAATTCGTCGGCTTACCAACTTTATGCAGCAGTTTGAATCGGGGATGACGGGCATAAAACGCTTTGCGGAGATCATGGAAGTTCAGTCGGATATAGTGGATGCTCCTGATGCGGTAGAGCTTAAGGATGTCCGCGGGGATATTGTCTTTGAAAATGTCAGCTTTTCATATGATGGAAATGAAAAGGTTCTTCAAAACATCAATATTACCATTCCTGCCGGGCAGACCATTGCTTTGGTTGGGCCTTCAGGCGGAGGGAAAACCACTCTGTGTCATCTCATTCCCCGCTTTTATGAGGTAATGGAGGGCAGTATAAAAATAGACGGAAGGGATATTCGTGAATATACCCTGAAATCTCTGCGTAGAAATATAGGATTGGTACAGCAGGATATCTTCCTGTTTGCAGGTACGATACGGGAGAATATAAGATACGGCAGAATTGATGCGTCCGATGAAGAGATCGAAGAAGCAGCCAAAAGGGCAAATATCCATGACTTTATCATTGGGCTCCCCGATGGCTACGATACCTACGTGGCAGAGAGGGGGTTGAGGCTTTCGGGAGGACAGAAGCAGCGCATTTCCATTGCCCGGGTTTTCTTAAAAAACCCACCTATACTGCTGCTAGATGAAGCAACTTCATCTCTGGACAATGAAACCGAGATAAAGATTCAGCGGGCTCTGGAAGAGTTAGCTCACGGCAGAACCACTCTTGTTATTGCCCATAGGCTGTCCACCATCAAAAATGCTGACAGGATACTGGTACTGACCGAGGAAGGTATTGTAGAAGAGGGCACCCATGAGGAATTGATGGAGAAAAACGGAATATATTCGAGGCTATATCAGGCCCAGTTTAAGGATTATATAACGGATTATGACGTGATTGAATGGGAAGACTGAGTCTAAAAAATATGATTGACAAATTAAATCGTTCATATTATTATATTTTCATATAGCATAAAATTAAATATAGATATAGAGCTCTTATCAAGAGTGGCGGAG
>LSQX01091932.1_pt1 | contig 62363 bp, 57 predicted proteins | sample 654561 | NCBI WGS metagenome assembly LSQX01 (sample SAMN04489861, study PRJNA283612) | anaerobic digester metagenome | isolation source: 4 biogas reactors fed with cattle manure at either 37C or 55C with and... | place: Denmark: Kongens Lyngby | collected 2014
TGACATAACATATCCTCACTTTCTTTTAGTTTATCACAATTGAAAAAAACTGCATAAGCAGCTACATCTAGAATTAGCTACTTACACAGTTCATATTACACTCCCTTAAATTCTATAATTTGACATCACTTTGACATCACTGAGGGATACTTTCCCCCCATTCCCAGAATTGACAAGAGAAAAACCCACTAAACAGTGGGTTTTCGTGTTTTCACATAGCCAAAGTGTTACTACTCGTACTCAATTGTAGCAGTCGGTTTGGGTGAAAGGTCATAAAGGACTCTATTCACGTTATCGACTTCATTTAAGATTCTCGATGTAATATTATTGAGTATTTCATAATCGATGAGTTCGATGGTAGCACTAAAACCATCAACTGCATTGACGGCACGGATAAAGATCGGATAATCATAGGTTCTTTTACCGTCTTTCACACCCACTGACTTAAATTCTGGTATGGCCGTGAAGTATTGCCATACTTTTTTATTCAGTCCGTAATTTACAAATTCTTCTCTTAGAATTGCATCCGCTTCTCTTACTGCGTGAAGTCTATCAGAGGTGATTGCTCCCATGACCCTTACCCCAAGACCCGGTCCAGGGAAAGGCTGTCTGAATACCATACTTTCAGAAAGTCCAAGTTCTAAACCACAGGCTCTTACTTCATCTTTGAATAAAGAGGATAAGGGTTCAACGAGTTCAAATGTCATATCCTCAGGGAGCCCACCAACGTTATGATGTGATTTAACACCTTTATTTGTTTTGGTGCCACTTTCTACAACATCAGAGTAAATCGTCCCTTGAGCGAGATAATCGATTCCTTTTAAATCTTTGGACGCTTCATCAAAGACATCGATAAAGGTGCCACCAATTATTTTACGTTTCTTTTCAGGATCAGACTCATTCTCTAATTGAGATAAAAATCTATCTGAGGCATCAACATAAATTAAGTTTTCCTCAAGCATCGGTCTGAATGTTTCAATGACTTCTTCTGATTCATTTTTTCTCATCAAACCATTGTTCACATGCACACAAACGAGTTGTTTGCCGATGGCTTTGATAAGTAAAGCAGCAACTACGGACGAGTCAACACCGCCGGAGAGAGCCAAAAGAACCCTGTCAGAGCCTACTTGTTCACGAATAGCCTCAACCTGCTCATCAATAAATTTATCGGCAAGTGCGGGGGTATTTATTCTTTGCATATCGTCGGGACGAATATCATATTTTCTTCTGTCTTTAGCCATAATTATTCTCCTGATTATTTCGTATAATCATCAAAATATCCCTGAATCAATATAACCGGAGTGCCTTTGTCGCCGGAGCCGCCGGTTAAGTCGCAGAGAGAACCCAAAAGATCGGTAAACTGACGAGGTGTTGTGCCTTGTGCAGCCATATTTCCGACGAGTGAGGAGCCGTCCTTTTCTTTTATTTTTTCGGAAATAGCGGCTTTTAGTTCTTCGCCGGAGAGGTTTGCAAATTCATTGTCTGCAAGATATTTAAGTTTGAGTTCATTCGGAGTTCCGATAAGACCGTCCGTAAATGCGGGCGAAACAACCGGATCGGCAAGTTCCCAGATTTTTCCTTGCGGATCTTTGAATGCACCGTCGCCGTATACCATAACCTCAACATGTTTGCCTGTTCTTTCAAAAACTTTCTTTTGAATATCAAGAACAAGCCCTTTGCAGTCATTGGGAAAAAGTTTAACTGAATCTTCGGTTGCTTTGTTTGTGCCTAAAAGACCGTATTGAGAATTATATCCGCTATTATTTACCGGAGTGGTAAGAATATCATCAAGACCGCAAACGATTTTAGCACCTGCGGTTTTGAGTATGCGTTTTGTTCTTGCACGAGTATGAATATCGCATGTCAAGACGCAGTCGGTATAATTGAGAATAGCTTTTGCCTGATTTGCAAAAATTATCTCGACTTCGGCTCCCATTTCACGAATGATGTCGCCGTAGTATTGTACATAATCAACACCTGTAAAGGGATGAAGAGTTTCTCCGAAAAGTTCGCGATATTTTTCAAGAGAGAGGACATCGGAATAGGGATTTACGCCGGCTTCATCAATTTTGTCAAGAGAGACAAGTTCATTGCCGACTTCGTCGGACGGGTAGGAGAGCATAAGAACGATTTTTTTGCATGCTTTTGCAATACCTCTGAGGCAAATCGCAAAGCGGTTACGGGATAAGATCGGGAAAATAACACCAACGGTTCCGCCGCCGAGTTTGTTTTTTACGTCGATTGCAATATCGTCAACACTTGCAAAGTTTCCCTGAACTCGGGCAACAACTGACTCGGTAATTCCGATAACATCACGGTCACGCATAGCAAAACCGTCTGATTTTGCGGCTGCAAGAACACTGTCGGTAACGATTTGAGCAAGATCATCACCCGGTCTGAATATTGGGCAACGAATACCTCGTGAAATTGTTCCTACTAATCTTTCCATTTTACAAACTTCTTCCATTACTTACTATAACGATAACGTTACATTTTATTATAAGACATTTCAGTTGATATTGCAAGTATTTTTTATACTTATTATAAAAGCCGTGCCGAGAGACACGACTTTTTTAAATTAGGATATGAAAATATTAAGATTGAAAAAATGGGGTATAAATCTTAAGATTTCAGATATATTTATGCATCTGCTTCTTCTGCCTGTTTTATAATGTCCTCGGGTATAGCTTCGCCGTGTTTTACGAAAAGGAGCATTACAATGGCAATTGCAAATACGATGGGGCTGTAATAGAACAGCGACATATAAGTTCCTGCAAACATACGGATAAAGCCGTAAAGAATGGGAGATGCAATCTGTGCGGAGAAAGTTGCCGTGTAGTAATAACCTGTGAATGTACCGACCTTTTCAACACCGCCGATTTCAAGAACAAGAGGAAGGGTGTTAACGGTGATGAACATATTTGCAGCACCGCCTAAAATGAGAACGGGCCAGATGAGAACACTCAATATTTTTGTAACACCGTCAACTTTTTCGGAAAGTGCTGCGAGAGCCTCGCCGAAAGAGGATATTTTAAGACCTAAAGTATCACGAGCAACTGAAATAACACCTGTAAACAAGTCAACAGCATCCGTACCATTCGCTTTTGCTGTTGCAACAGCTTCATCGGAATAAGCAACAAGTTTTGAGTTAAATGCTTCATATTCATCTGCATTTGTACCGTTATTCAAATAGTCGATATAGCCTTCCATGGTAAGAACGTTTTCAAACTTGACACCTGCATCCTTCGCCTCTGTTGCAAGGTCGGAGTTATACTCATTGAGCTGGTCATTTACTGTAATAAATGCATTATTGGTTGTAACATATTTTGATATAGACAAATCACGTGCACCGAGCATGCCGACGAAAACGCCAAAGAAGATTATGAATGCGGCTAAGAAAATAGCAAGACCTGTAAGAATAGTCTTTTTTCTGCCGAAATTCTTACCGAGTTTCCCTGCAGGGATAGCAGAGATACCGGATACCAATGCAAATATTGTCATCAGTAAGGTAGCTTTTGCAGTAACCATATGTAAGATTTCTTGTGCAAAAAGGGAGAAGAAAGTCGTGATTGCGTTTGTACCGCAGAAAAGGAAGAAAAGACAAGCAAGCATGAACAAAAGGCTCTTTCGCTCAGATTTTGTGAGTTTCATTGCCTTACGCTTTGCTTTTTCTTCTTTCTTTGCCTGTTTTTCGGCTAAGCGTCTTGCCTTATCGTCTGCATAAGCATTGGCTTCACCTTTGAGTTTTATACTTGTATCTTGTTCTTGAACGAAGAAAAGGAGAACAAGCATACCGATTATCATAACGATTGAACCGATTGCAAAAACGTAGGGGAAAGAAACAGTTTCGTCTGCTAATATGGATTCTTTTGTAAGACCGGTAAAAAGACTGCAAAGAGCAATTCCGATAGTACCGGCGAGCATACCGATAGCACCGCCGACACCACCCATAAGGTTAATAATTGCATTACCTTCTGAACGTAAATGCGGAGGAGTAAGGTCGGGCATGAGAGCAACAACGGGAGCACGCCACAATGACATTATGAAAACAAAGAGAATGATGCATATCATCGTAAGAGCAAGATTGCCGGTTTTTAAGAATACTATGGGAATGAGAAAGAAAAAGAGTGCGGAAAGCGGAGCACCGACAAAAATAAAGGGACGGCGTTTGCCGAATTTTGAATGACATTCATCGGAAAGACGACCGAAAGTCGGCTGGAATATAACGCCGAAAATATTATCGAATGTCATAATGATACCGATAAACAGCGGTACAAGAGTAAATCCGCCACCTGCCAAAGCAACACTTTCGCCTTGCGATTCGGCAAATTTTGTAATAAGGGGGATTTTCTCAATGAGATAATTGGACCAAGAAGTGACCATATCACTGCTTGCGAGAAGGCGATTAAGAATTTTTGTGATGTAGGGGTCATAAATCGCCCAGGCGATGGATGTGGCGAGGAAACCGAAGCCGGTTAAAATAGTTTTCTTGACATCGAGTTTTTCAACGCCATTTACCATTTTGGTGTTCATATTGTATCTCCTTTTAAGGGTTATTTACTTGTTGATAAATTTCTTACATTTCGTGAAAATATTGTCCGCAATAGCGGAAGTTCTGCACAAAATAAATATTGTATCATCACCGGCAATGGTTCCGACAATTCCGTGCAGGTTTAAGGTATCAAGTACGGCACAAGCAGCACTTGCCGTGCCCGTATTGCATTTGAGCACAACAATATTCTCCGCACTGTCAACATCAATGACGGAGTGATTGAAAATGGCTGTTTGAGTTGGGACATCTGTTTTTTTAGGCGGCAAAACATATCTTAATGTTCCGTCTTTGTCCGCTTGTTTAACCAGCCCCAATGCACGAATATCGCGAGATACCGTAGCTTGTGTGACGGAAAAGCCGTCGGCAAGAAGAGCGGATGTAAGCTCTTCCTGCGTGCGAATAACTTTGTCAGTTATTAATCTGATAATTTCATCTTGTCTGTTTTTTTTCATTTTGCTACTATATTAACAAGTCTGCCGGTTATGTAGAATTCCTTTATTACACTTTTGCCTTCAAGTTCTTTTGCGATTTCGGGCAAGACCTTTGCTCCTGCAACGGCATCTTCAGAAGAAATATCAACTGCAACATCAAAATGACTTCTGACTTTACCGTTAATCTGAACAGCAATTTCGACAGTTTCATCTATACATTTCTCTTCGTCAAAATCAGGCCATTTTGCATCTTTTGCGAGCATTTCGCCGAATCCACAAGTTTCCCAAAGTTCTTCGGTTACATGGGGAGCAAAGGGGTTTGCTAAAATGATGAAAGTCTTAAGTTCAGCTCTGTTGATTTTCCCACAGTCATAAATCTGGTTGAGTAAAGTCATCAGAGCGGCAATTGCGGTGTTGTATTTAAGACTTTCAATATCTTCTCCGACCTTCTTTATTGTCTTGTGCATTGAACTTGAAAGCTCTTTAGAATATTCATCACCATCAACCAAGATTTCGGAAAGTCCCCAAATTCTGTCAACGAAACGCTTGCAGCCTTTGACTGAGCTTTCATTCCACGGAGCAGCTTTTTCATAGTCTCCCATAAATAAGACATAGGAACGAAGAACGTCTGCACCATACTGATCGACAACGACATTCGGGTCAACGACATTGCCACGGGATTTACTCATTTTTACTCCGTCGGGACCCAAGATAAGCCCTTGAGCAGTACGCTTTGCATAAGGTTCTGCGGTAGGAACTACACCCAAATCATAGAGGAATTTATGCCAGAAACGTGAATAAATCAAGTGACGGGTAACGTGTTCCATACCGCCGTTATACCAGTCAACGGGCAGCCAATATTTAAGTTTATCGGGATTTGCTAAACAATCGTCATTAAGCGGATCGATATAACGAAGATAATACCAGCTTGAACCAGCCCACTGAGGCATGGTATCGGTTTCGCGTTTTGCATCACCACCGCATTTCGGGCATTTGCAGTTTACGAAAGATTCGATTTTGGCAAGCGGACTTTCGCCGTCTGTACCGACTTCAATATTATTAACATGCGGAAGCAAAAGTGGTAATTCTTCGTAAGGAACAGCAACCATACCGCATTTTTCACAGTGAACAATCGGAATGGGTTCTCCCCAATAACGCTGACGGTTAAACGCCCAGTCTTTCATCTTAAACTGAACACCCGCTTCACCGAGATTGTTCTCGACTAAATATTCAATCATTTTTGCGATTGAATCTTGCATATTGTCAAGACCGTTTAAGAAACCTGAGTTGACAACTTCGCCGTCACCTGTATATGCTTCAACGGAAATATCTCCGCCTTTGATGACTTCGACAATATCAATACCGAACTTTTTGGCAAACTCGTAGTCGCGTGTGTCATGTGCGGGAACTGCCATAATTGCACCGGTACCGTAACCCATCATAACATAGTCGGAAATATAGACCGGAATTTCTTTGTTAGTAACGGGATTGATTGCACGAATGCCGTCAATACATACGCCTGTTTTGTCTTTTACAAGTTGAGTACGTTCAAATTCCGTTTTCTTTGCACATTCCTGACGATATTCGATAATCTCGTCCATATTGCCAATTTTATCTGCAAATTTATCAATTAACGGATGTTCGGGAGCCATAACCATAAAGGTTACACCAAACAGAGTGTCGGGACGAGTGGTATATATCTTCATTTCCTCGTCAATTCCGGAGAATTTGAAGTTTACGAATGCACCCGTTGATTTACCTATCCAGTTTTCCTGCTGAAGTTTAATATTGGGAAGGTAGTCAACCGTGTCCAGACCTTCGAGAAGTCTGTCTGCATATTCGGTAATTCTCAGATACCAGACATCTTTACTCCTTTGAACGACATCAGAGTGGCAAATGTCGCATTTCCCGCCCTGACTGTCCTCGTTTGACAAAACAACTTTACATGAGGGGCAAAAGTTTACTAAGGTCTTGTCACGGAATGCAAGTCCGTTTTCAAACATCTTTAAGAATATCCACTGTGTCCACTTATAATATTTTTCATCGGTGGTATCAACAACACGATTCCAATCAAATGAAAAACCGACTTTTTTAAGCTGGTTTGTAAATTTCTTAATATTTGTATCGGTAACTTCACGGGGATGAATACCGTTCTTAATTGCATAGTTTTCGGTGGGCAAGCCGTATGCGTCAAAACCGATGGGGAAAAGAACGTTATATCCCTGCAATCTGCGTTTTCTGGATAATACTTCAAGTCCTGAATAGGCTTTGATATGTCCTACGTGCATACCCGCTCCCGACGGATAGGGGAACTCGACAAGGGCATAGAATTTTTCCTTGTCGCTGAAATCCTGTGCGGCAAAAACTTGGGCTTCTTCCCATTTTTTCTGCCATTTTTGTTCCGTTACTCTAAAATTATAGTTCATAGTTACTCCTAATTGCCTGAGAAATTGCAGTTATTGCTTGCTTCCCCAAAGCTTTTCCAAATTGTAAAATTCTCTCTGATCTTTTGTAAAAATGTGAACAACGATATCGTTATAATCAAGCAATATCCAGCCGCTTGAACGACCTTCAATGCTTCTTGGCTCCGTGCCAAATTCGTGTCGCATTTTATATTCAAGCTCATCTGCAAGTGCACGGATATGAGTTGAGCTTGTACCGGTGCAGATAACGAAGTGGTCAGCTAAAATTGACTTTTCGGCAATATCTATCGTTTTAATTTCCATTGCCTTCTTATCGTCTAAGATTTTTATGATGTTATCTAACATTAATTCATTTCTCCTCTAATTTGAATCCGTAAACATATTTTGAATTGATTAAATCGGGGTTGATTGCATCGACCGAAAGACATACTTTGCCGTCTGCATTTTCAACCTTGATTTCGCCGTCATATCCGAAAAGTGTAGCGGTTAATCCGTCTTTATATTCGACATCTTCAAGCACAATTTCACCGAAAGGATATTTCATAACGAACGCATAAATAGTATTGCCCTTTTTGGTGTAACGAATATCTCCTTCATCTTTTACGCAATATTTTCTTGTGCCGTATATGCCGTCACCGTTTACATCAAGCCATTCGCCGATTTCCAAAAGTCGTTCTTCCATAATGACGGGAATTCGACCGTCTGCGGTAGGACCGACATTAAGAAGGAAGTTTGAGCCGCGAGAGACCAAGTCAACGAGCATTTTTATGAGTGCTTCGCCACTCATATAGTCCTCGACTTTTTCAAATCTGTTGTAGCCGAATGATGTGCCGATACCGCGACATTCTTCAGTAGTTCTGTCGGGATTTGTGTTTTCAAGGTCGCCGCCGATTACACCATATTCGGTTGTAAAATTGCCGCCGTGTGAGCCTCTTGTTTCTTTTCCCCAGCGGTCATTGGGAACGATATAATCTTTTACGGGAGATTCATTATAAAGCCAAGCCAAAAATTCAGTTGAATGCCAGACTTCGGATAGGTGATCCCATTCGCCGTCCGTAAATAAGGTGGCTGGTTCGTATTTAGTAATAAGTTCTTTTAGCATCGGAATAAGATGTTCGAGAGCATATTTTTCGGGATTTTCAAGATATAGTGGATGATACCATTCGTAGAGTGAATGATAAACACCAAACCTTACATCACTTTTGTCGCAGGCATCTTTTAGTTCCCGACAAAAATCACGATGGGGACCAACGTCCATACTGTTCCAATTCCAAGCATATTTCGTCGGGTACATACAAAAACCGTCGTGGTGTTTTGAAACTAAGTTCATATATTTTGCACCGGCTTTTTGGAAAAGAGATACCCATTCTTCAGCATTGAAATTTTCCGCCTTGAAATGAGCAACCAAGTCTTCATATTTTGCATTTTCGCCGTATGTCTTTTTGTGGTATTCCACATAAGGATTTATACCGTCATCGTTTGGTTTGCGGTTTAGAAAATACCAATACCATTCGGTAAATTCTCCGACGGGACCACCGAAAGCAGGTGCGGAATAAAGTCCCCAGTGAATGAATATACCAAATTTAGCATCTTTAAACCATTCGGGCACTTCCCTTGAATCTATGGATTTCCAATCAGCTGTGTATTTCATAAAATTTACCTTTCTGTCAGCAACCGGAGAGAATTTCGCCGTATGTCGGATACGGCCAATATTCACGAGCTGTAAGAGTTTCAGCTTCATCAATATATATTCTTATCCTGTCCATTAACGGAATAATTCTGTCTTTGTAGCCGAAAGTTCTTTTTGTAATATCTTCAATAGCTTCAACCGTCCGGATTCTCTTGTCAAGTTCGTCCACCAAAATATAGACATCATCGAGCAGTGTGCGAAGTTTAACCGCGACTGAATTTTCATAACCGAATTTTGTTTCGTCGGGGGTTTTGAAATAATCTGCTGCCTTTGACATTTCGAGGGAATATTTTGAAATTGCCGGCATTAAATCACGCTGAAGCATCTCGACCATGGTTTTTGACTCAATATTTATTACCTTGCAGTAGCGTTCCGACATAAGTCTGTGGCGAGCAACCATTTCTGCTTTTGAGAATACTTTATGCGTTTCGAAAAGAGCAATATTCTTCTCATCAAGGAAGCGGGCTATTGCATCGGGAGTTGTCTGTAAACAGGCAAGCCCTCTTTGAGCGGCAAGCTTTGCCCACTCGTCATCATAACTGTTTCCGCCGAAAATAATGCGTTTATGTTCTTTAATTTCATTTTTGATAAGTTCATGAAGAGCATCTGCAAAATTATCTGCACCTTCAAGTTTATCTGCATATACACGAAGGCTTTCCGCAATTGTTGTATTTAATACAATATTCGCATCTGCGATTGAGTCATTTGAGCCGACCATACGAAATTCAAACTTGTTTCCCGTAAATGCAAGCGGAGAAGTGCGATTTCTGTCGGTGTTATCTTTAGGAAAACGGGGCAGGGTATGAACACCGACTTTAAGTTGTTTTTTATCACTCTGTTCGTAAGCCGTACCGCTTTCAATAGAATCAAGTATGGCGGTAATTTCATCACCTAAAAATATAGAAACAACTGCGGGGGGTGCTTCGCTGTTACCTAAACGACGGTCATTAGCGGCACTTGCAATTGAAATACGAAGAAGTTCCTGATAGTCGTCAACGGCACGAATGATAGCACAAAGGAATAACAAAAACTGTGCATTTTCATGCGGTGTTTCGCCGGGTTCAAGGAGATTATCTCCGAGATTTGTTGTAAGTGACCAGTTATTGTGCTTGCCGCTGCCGTTTACACCAGCGAAAGGTTTTTCATGTAAAAGACAGACCATACCGTGTTTCGGAGCGAGTTTTTTCATAAGCTCCATTGTAATCTGGTTGTGATCGCAACTTATATTGGCAGTGGTAAATATCGGTGCAAGTTCAAACTGTGCAGGTGCCGTTTCGTTGTGTTCGGTTTTGGCAAGTACACCGAGTTTCCAAAGTTCCTTGTCAAGTTCTGCCATAAATGCAGAGACACGAGGACTGATTGTTCCGTAATAATGGTCTTCAAGTTCCTGTCCCTTGGGCGGAGCGGCACCGAAAAGAGTGCGTTCACAATACTGCAAGTCTATACGCTTGTCGTAATATTTTTTGTCAATCAAAAAATATTCCTGTTCTGGACCGACTGTCGTTTTGACTGTTGTAACATTTTCATTTCCGAAGAGTTTAACCACACGAAGAGCCTGTTTTGAAATACATTCCATTGAACGAAGCAGGGGAGTTTTCTTATCAAGTGCTTCTCCGTTATAAGAGCAAAAAGCAGTCGGGATGCACAGGACATTATCTTTGATAAAGGCATAAGAAGTCGGATCCCAAGTGGTATAACCTCTTGCCTCGTATGTGCTTCTGATTCCGCCACTCGGCAGAGAGGATGCATCAGGTTCACCTCTGACTAACTCTTTGCCTGAAAACTCCATAATAACTCCGTCCTCACCAAAAGGAGAGATGAAGCTGTCGTGTTTTTCTGCGGTAACGCCGGTCATCGGCTGGAACCAATGTGAAAAATGGGTTACCCCCTTTTCAATAGCCCAATCCTTCATCGCATTTGCGACAATGTTGGCAATTTGCGGATCCAGTTTTTTGCCGTCACGCATTGTCTTTTTAAGAGCCTTGTAAGTTTCTTTCGGGAGTCTGGCTCGCATGGTAACGTCATTAAAGACCATTGAGCCGAAATACTCGGGAACTGTTTTCATAAAAAATTGCTCCTGTTTTTTGGTGGATGTAATATTCGTCTAGCATATATAATACTACTAATAACGAGTTTTGTCAATTATATTTTCTTGACTTTTGAAAAATAATGTGTATAATAAAAATTGAGGTAGTTTATTTATGAGATTGGGAATATTCGGCGGAAGCTTTGATCCGCCACATCTCGGACACAAGCATTTAGCTGAAAAATTTGTCAAAATCTGCGAACTTGATTCGTGTTTGATTATACCTGCCTATGTTTCTCCGCATAAACACAGAACTGATGCAAGCGGTGTTGACAGATTAAATATGTGTCAATTACTTTTTAATGAGCCACATTATGAAGTGACGGATATTGAATTAAAACGTACGGGGAAAAGCTATACAATTGATACGCTTGAAAGTCTTGTAAAAAGTCATCCGGATGATAAAATAATTTTGAGCATGGGTACGGATATGCTTACCTGTTTTACGTCGTGGCACAGGTATAAGGACATCTTGGATTTATGTGATATTTTTGCGTTTGCACGTGAAAATGGCGGTGAATTGAAGATGCATGAATATGTTGAAAAGAACTTGCCAGAATATTCCGACAAAATCCATATTTTTGCCGTCAATCCGCTTGAAATGAGCAGTACGGAAATACGGGATTTGCTTGAAGAAAATGCCGATACAACGGGATATTTAAGCGAAGAAGTCAGAAAATATATTGATGACAGGGGACTTTATTCTTGAATTACGATATTGAAAAATACAAGTCCGATGTAAGAAAATTGCTTAGTGATTATCGCTATGTTCATTCGATGAATGTCGGCGATAGTGCGAAAATGCTTGCTGAAAAATACGGTGCCGATGAAGAAAAAGCTTATGTTGCGGGGATTTTGCATGATATTATGAAAGAAATGCCCAAAAATGAGATGCTTGAATATATCACTTGCCGCACCGATTTATCTGCCGTTGAACTTGTAAGTCCGAAGGTCTGGCATCAAATTGCAAGTGCTTTTTATGTTCGAGAAAATATTCTTGATGATGAAGATATTTTCAATGCAATTCGTTATCATACGACAGCAAGAGCAAATATGGGCTTGCTTGAAAAGATAATTTATGTAGCAGATTTTATTTCAGCTGAACGGGATTATCCCGATGTTGAGGTAATGCGTCAAAAGGCACAGATAAACCTTGATGATGCGATAATATATGCTTTGAGTTTTACGATAAACCAGCTTGAACAAGCGGGGAAACCCATACATGAAGATACCTTAAATGCTTATAAATTTTTCGTAATGGACAGATAGTGAAAACTGAAAAAAGGAAATAAGAATTGAAGCCGAAAGATATAATTCTCCCGATAATAAAATCGGCGATTGCAATGACGTTGTTCGTTATAGCAATCGTCAATTATGACACTCTGTCAACGCTTGATATAAGCGGGTTGGATAAAAAAATTACAAATGTAACCGCATTATGCTTTGTAATACTCGGTGTATATGTATTAAAATCCGTTCTTTTTGTAGTTCCCGCCTCGCTTGTTTATGTGGCGGTAGGCGTGATGTTGCCGCATTGGCAAGCGGTTTTACTAAATTTACTTGGTATCGCAATTGAAGTGTCGGTTACCTATCTTCTCGGTTGGTTTATCGGCTCGGATGCGGTATATAAATTGTTGTCGAGGCATGAAAAAGGCAGGAAACTGTTAGAAAAAGATATTCAAAACAAACCGGGAGTGATTATAGGAATTAGAGCTGTTCCCGCATTTCCGATTGATTTTGTAAGCCTGTTTTTCGGTGCATCAAAATGTAATTTCCCGAAATATTTGTTATTCTCTGTTTTGGGAATTTCTTGGCGAGTAATTTTATTTACAATACTCGGCAGTGAGGTTTTTGATTGGATACCTATGGACAAAATCGTTTTGGTTGTGATATGTCTTATTCCGATAGGAGTTGCTGTGTATCTGTTCAAGAAATTTTTCCGTAAAAAGACCGAAAAAGTGTCTGAAAATACGATAGTTAAAAATGAGGTAAATTTGGAGGCAATGTATGAAAAACAGTAAAATTTCTTCAATTATTGCATTGTTGTTAGTTTCTGTAATTGTTTTTTCGTCATGTAAAAAGATTAAGATCATTGTGGTAGATGATACTACTACTGAAACCGTACCGACGACGGTTTTTGACGAATGGGCAGATGATGAACCGGATGACGAAACTGAAAAATCAAATGATATTCCGACGGATATGCCCTCACAAAGCACAACCGATGAGGCTGTTGAAACAGTTGCACAAACGAGTACAGGTGGCTTTGCTGTGCCTTCGGGAGCAAAAGAGATTTCTGTAAGGACGGCACTCAGAATTTACAGAAAGTATTTCGGTGATATTAAGAAAGACAGTATAGGTTTTACAAAATCAAGTTGGGCAAATCTCACTAATATCAATCTTCCTGCCGACCCGTCGGGACTTGCAAACGGAATTGTTACCGTTGTAATGCAGAATGTGATTAAAAATACCGATTCGGACTTGACAGTATCTGCAAAGAAAATTCCTTCAGGCAGTACAGAAATTTATTCCGAATTTCCCATATTTAATAATGAAAATGTTGAAGCGGTAGCCGACAGAGAAGTCATAAAAGCCGCATATCTCGTTAAGGGTGAAGATACGGCGATATATTATGTTTTGTTTGAAGATGCCTTTAATCCCGTTGTCGGCGTGGATGATTTTGCAAATATAATGACACCTTTTGACAAGGATGTCGTTACAAATGCTATTACGCAATATCTCCCAGTTGCAGATTTAAATTCGCTTAAATTTGATTGTAATTATACGGGAAGTTACATGGTATTTACCGTAGATACCGAAAACAAGTGTCCCAAGAGTTTGGAACAGCATCACTATGCAGATATTGATGCCGTTGTGGAATTAAATCTTGTTCTCGTAACCACCAATTTCTTAAACGGTACTTGTACATTGGAAATGCACTATTATTACTACGATTTTGAAGTATAAGGAGATAATATGAAAGTTCGTCCCGTATTTCCGTTCATTACGATGCTTTTAGGTGTAGCTTTATTTGTAGCACAACTTGTAAGCCGACTTAATTTAGTAACCCTCGTATGTCTTATATATATGATGGTTATGAGCGTTCTGATGTTTATAGGTGCACTTAAAAAGAAAAAGATTTATTCCGGCATGCTTTTGGGCTTTGTGTTCGTATTTGTAGGAGTTACTCTCTTTCATGTTTTTTGCGGTGCGGATGCAGGCTTCGGTGCGTTCTCAAATGCTTTGGCAGGCTTTGCAAGTTCCGAACACAAACTTTTGACCGGTGAGGGTAATTTCTTCACACGACTTATCGGTAACATTCTTTTAGGTTTGCCGATTATTGTCGCAATTTCCGGTATATTCCTTTTCGGCAAGAAGAAAAAAGAGAATGGCGGAAAAGTATTTTATCCTCTTATGAGCATAGTTCTCGCTTTTTTGTCCGTTGCATATCTTCTTACAATGAACCTTCGTACCTCTCCCGTCACAAAGAGAATGTGGGAAGGTCATGACAATTATCTTGCCAGCATAAGTGAGGCAAAAACCGATGCTCCGAATGTTCTTATCGTTTTAATGGACGACTTGGGCTACGGAGATATATCAATGAACGGTGCAATCTACGATACTCCGAACATTGATTCTATCGGAGAAAACGGTCTTTCTTTTGAAAATTTCTATTCAAGTTATTCCGTATGCTCTCCCGCCCGATTTGCCTGCCTGACCGGTCGTTATCCCTATCGCGGATATGCTGATAACGTTCTTTTCCCGACAATTTCCACATTCAAGCCCTTTGCCGCTACACGTCTGTTTAATTCATTTGAAATGGGTAATAATGTTGACGGTATGCTCGGCGATGAAATAACATTGGCTGAAACGTTGAGAAAGGCAGGCTATAATACGGGAGCTTTCGGCAAGTGGCATTTGGGAGATTACGGTGAATATTTACCGACAAATCAGGGCTTTGATTATTTCTACGGCTCACATCATGTAAACGACATGACACCCTATTATTTTGTCAGAGAAACCGGCGGGGAATATGAGATTGTTCATGGTGCCGATGAGCTTAAAGACCAGTCAAAGTTGACTGAATATATTCATAACGAGCTTGAAAACTGGCTTGTTGAGACAACGACGAATAGCGATAATCCTTTCTTTATTTATTACGCATCTCCGTGGCCTCATGCACCTTTGGCAGTCGGTGAAGAGTTTGACGGTAAAACGGGGATGGGGACATATGTTGACTGCGTAACCGAGTTTGACGCATACCTCGGCAAACTGTTTAATAAGCTCGAAGAATTGGGAGAGCTTGAGAATACAATTATCATATTCTCCAGCGATAACGGACCTGCTCTTGAAGGTTCCGTCGGCGAACTTCGAGGCGGGAAATATCTTGCCTATGAAGGCGGACAGAAAGTTCCGTTTATGATTCGTTGGGACAAAAACAAAGGTTTATTTAAAGCAGGTGAAACTCGTGAGTCTGCCGCAACACTCGTTGATTTATATCCGACAATTCTTGACCTGTGCGGTATAAAAACTACAAGTGAGGAGAATTTAAATCTTCCGACTGACCGTGAAATTGACGGTGTTTCGATGATGAAATTGCTTAAAGATGACAGCGTAATTCACACGGAAGAAGTTCCTATATTGTATATGAAACGTGAGAAATTAAAGTCAATTCAGTATGCAAAACCGTCAAGTGAGGTTAAAAAACCATCTCCTGACTGTGATTATGAAGTTCTGAATGAGGAATACTTAAACCTCAAATATTTCAAAAATATTCAAAACGATAACTCGGCATTTTTTGATAAATATCGCAAAAACTGGTTGCATATCTTGAATGATGATGTAGGAGAAAACTATAATCGTGCGAAAGTTTATCCGGAACTTGCAGCTGAGATGAATGAAAAAATGAACGAGATTACCGCAAAATTTAAGAATAACAGACGCGGAATTATCGAATAATTCTCGAGAGAGGAAAAGCGATGTCACAGATATTTGTAATTTGTTCCGGTAAGGGCGGAGTGGGGAAATCCACCGTTGCAGCAATGCTTGGTCAAATCCTTGCCGACCGGGACAAAAAAGTGCTTTTAACAGATTCCGATTCAGGATTAAGCGGACTAGATGTTATGCTTAATGTCGGCGAATCGGTAGTGTTTTCATGGGCGGATGTAATAAAAGAAGTATGCAGTTTAGACGAGGCGATATTTTCTGTTAATGATAACTTGGATTTGCTGCCCGCCCCGTCATATTTTGCAGATGATATTTCCTCAGAGGAATTTGGAGAATTATTTGAGGCTTCCGGCTTTGAGAAATATGATTATATATTTATTGATGCTCCTGCAGGAATAGGTGCAGAACTTGAAAGAGCCTGTACTCCGGCTGATTATGCGTTGATTGTCACTACTCCCGATAATATTTCGGCAAAAGCCGCACGAGCAGTCCGCGATAAAATAGATTCTCTCGGAGTAAAACAAGCATTGCTTATAATCAACAGATTCAGAAAAAAGCCGACTCTTAAATGTGATTATCTGAATATTGATGACACGATAAACATAGCTCAGACGGGTTTGATAGGCGTTATTCCCGAGGATTATAAAATCCAGATAATTGCACTTGACGAGCGAGAACCCAAGGTGGATAAGAGAACAATTTCAGCATTTGAAAGAATTGCAGGAAGAGTACTTGGAGAAAATATTCCGCTTGGGGTTAAAAAATTAAAATAATTCTTGCATTTTTTTGGGTAATATGTTATAATTTGTTAAATTATAGTGAGAAAGGGTGTATATAAATGACAATCGCACTGATTGCACACGATACTAAAAAAGAACTTATGTGCCAATTTTGCAGCGCATACCAGGATGTACTGAAAGCTCACAAACTCTATGCTACATCTGCAACTGCCCGTCAGATTCAGAACAGAACTGATCTTAAAATCAAGGAATTGATGCTCGGTTCAATGGGTGGAATTGAACAAATCACATCAATGGCTTGCTACGGTGAAATTGATGTTGTAATTATGTTCCGTGATGTAGACAAGATGGAAGATGACCATAATGAAACAGCCTTATTAAAGACCTGCGACCGTTTTGCTATTCCTTATGCTACGAATATGATAACCGGAGAGATTATTGTAAGAAGTATTGCACAAGGCGATCTTGACTGGCTTGAATATGAACATAAAAAGAATGTAAATTTAGGTTAAGCCATGGCATTACTTACAAAGGCACCTCGAGGTACGCAAGACATCTTGCCTTCGGGCATTGATACGGTACGCTTCATTGAAGATATAGCAAAAAATGTTGCCGAGTCTTTCGGATATTCTGAAATTCGTACTCCCGTTTTTGAACATACGGAATTATTCCAGAGGTCGGTGGGGGAAACTACCGATGTTGTTCAGAAAGAGATGTATACTTTCACTGACAACGGCAATCGTTCAATTACATTAAGACCGGAAGGAACTGCCGGAGTTATCCGTGCATACCTTGAACACGGTCTTTTTAATGAGCCTGCTCCGCAAAGGCTTTGTTACGTAACGAGTTGTTATCGTTATGAAAAACCGCAGGCGGGCAGACTTCGTGAATTTTATCAATTCGGAATTGAATGCGTCGGTGCCGGCACTCCTGCCGCCGACGCTGAAATTATTTGTGTCGCAAAAACGATATTGGATGACCTTGAACTTAAAAACATTCGTCTTGAATTAAACTCTATCGGTTGCCCCGAATGTCGAAAAAACTATCAGGCGGCTATTCGCGAGTATTTCGGAAGTTATACCGATACTCTTTGCGAAACCTGTAACGGCAGACTTGAGAAAAACCCGATGCGTATTCTGGATTGCAAAAGCCCCGTCTGCTCAAAAATCGCAGAGAATGCTCCGAAAGTCACGGATTTTTTATGTGATGAATGTAGTGAGCATTTTGAAGGCTTACAAGCACTGCTTAAAGCAAATAATATCAAATTTAGCGTAAATCCGAATATTGTCCGGGGACTTGACTATTATACCCGCACCGTATTTGAATTTGTGTCCGATGAGATAGGAGCACAGGGTACGGTTTGCGGTGGCGGTCGTTATGACGGATTGGTTTGTGAACTTGGTGGTAATTCCACTCCCGCAGCTGGTTTCGGTATGGGCATAGAGCGAATAAAGCTCCTTTTGGACGAACAACATCCCAACCTTGTTCCCGCTATCGTTCCCGATATTTATATCGGAAGCACGAAGGGAAAACCCGAAGAACTTGCATTTCTTACAGCGATGAAACTACGGGCAGAAGGCTTGGTTGTTATTACCGATACTGTAGGCAGAAGTATTAAGGCACAGATGAAATATGCTAACAAAATCGGGGCAAAACTTGTTTCAATTTTCGGCGATTCCGAGATTGAAAATGATAAATTTAATGTGAAAAAAATGGAAACCGGTGAAGAGAAGTCGGCAAGCTATGAAAAATTTGCCGAGTTGGTGCTTAAAATAACTGATGATATGGTTATGGAAAGCATTTCTGAAACCGATTTGTTTTGATAGAAATTATTGATTTGACAAGAAATTAGGTATAATATGGACTATTTACAGGGATTTAAGAGAACCGGATATTGCGGAAATTTGACCGCGGCGGATATCGGGAAAACAGTAGGCGTTTGCGGATGGGTGCAACGTCGTCGTAATTTAGGTTCGCTTTTGTTTATTGACCTTCGTGACCGTACCGGCATTGTTCAACTTGCTTTGGATGATACGACGGCAAGCGATGTTTTTGAAAAGGCAAATGCTGTTCGTTCCGAGTATGTCTTGGCAGTCGGCGGCATTGTGCGTGAAAGAAGCTCTAAAAATGCGGATCTTAAAACCGGTGACATTGAGATTGAAGTTACCGAAGTTCGCATTTTAGGCAAGAGTGAAACCCCGCCTTTTGAGATTATCGAAAATTGTCCGACGGGAGAAACTCAGCGTCTTAAACATCGTTATTTGGATTTAAGACGACCTGATTTGCAGTCTAACATTCTCCTTCGTAATAAAGTCATGAAAATTACGCGTGACTATTTCTATGACGAGGGCTTTATTGAGCTTGATACTCCCATTCTCATTCGCTCTACTCCCGAAGGTGCCAGAGACTTTTTAGTCCCTTCAAGATTACATAAGGGAACATTCTATGCTTTACCTCAGTCCCCTCAACTTTATAAACAACTTTCCATGGTTGCGGGTTTTGATAAATATATTCAACTTGCAAGATGTTTCAGAGATGAAGACTCCCGTGCAGACAGACAGCCCGAATTTACTCAGATTGACATGGAAATGTCATTTGTTGAGGTTGAGGATGTTATAAGAGTCGGCGAAGGGTATGTGAAGGAAGTTTTCAAGAAGGCTATTGATGTAGATATTCAGTTGCCGCTTCCTCGTCTTACTTTCAAAGAGGCTATGGACAATTACGGCACGGACAAGCCCGACACCCGTTTTGAAATGAAACTTTATGACCTTTCCGACATTGTGAAAGACTGCGGATTTTCGGTATTTTCGGGTTGTATTGCCGACGGCGGTACCGTTCGCGGGATTACGGCAAAAAATGCCGTGTCAACGCTTACAAGAAAAGAGATTGATAAACTTACCGAACTTGCAAAGGGTAGCGGAGCAAAGGGACTTGCATGGATACGCTTGACTGATGACGGTATAGCATCATCTTTTGCAAAATTTATGACAGAAGATGAGATGTCTGCCATTTTGGAAAAGGCAGGAGCAGAAACCGGCGACGTTGTTTTAATTATTGCCGATGCTAAGAACAAGGCATTGTCCGTTCTCGGTCAACTTCGTTGCGAAGTAGCAAGGAAACTTGATATTATCCCGAAAGACAAGTTTAATTTATTGTGGATTACCGAATTTCCTTTCTTTGACTGGGACGAGGAACTTGGTCAATTCGTAGCAATGCATCATCCCTTTACTTCTCCGATGGATGAGTGTCTGGAATATCTTGAATCCGATAAGGAAAAAGTCCGTGCAAAGTGTTATGATTTGGTGCTTAACGGCATTGAACTTTCCTCCGGCTCTATTCGTATTACCAATCCCGATTTGCAGTCGAGAATATTTGATTTGCTGGGAATTTCAAAGGAAGATGCATATTCAAAATTCGGTTATCTCCTTGATGCGTTTAAGTACGGAGCACCACCGCACGGTGGTATGGGTATCGGTTTGGATCGTCTTATTATGCAGATGGTTCATGCGGAATCTTTGCGTGATGTTATTCCTTATCCGAAACTTAAGGATGCAACTGAAGCGATGACAAATTGTCCGGCAGAGGTTGATAAGGCACAACTTGATGAACTTGGTATTGCAATAATCGGCAATAACGAGTAATGTAATTTTAATGAAGGTGGGAATACAAAGTCTGTGATTTCCACCTTCACCTTATTAAACAACAATATTTCACACTCAGGAATTGGAGATATTTTATGATTCGTCATGGTTTTGATAACGATTTATACATCCAGAAACAATCGGAACAAATAGTTCGCCGTATCACTGATTTTGGCGGCAAACTCTATCTGGAATTTGGAGGAAAGTTGTTTGATGATTTTCATGCAGCACGCGTATTGCCCGGCTTTATGCCCGACAGTAAATTGCAAATGCTCAAAAAATTGGCTGATCGGGTAGAGATTGTTATAGTAATCAATTCTTCCGACATAGAAAAGAATAAAATCCGTCGTGATTTGGGTATTACATACGACTCGGATGTTTTAAGGCTTATTGACGAATTTCGTGGTATTGGTCTTTTTGTCGGTTCCGTTGTTATTTCCCGATATGACGACAAACCGCAGGCTCTCGCGTTTAAGCAAAAGCTTGAAAAACTGGGTGTAAAAGTATATTTGCATTACAGCATTGACGGCTACCCTTATGATGTTGATAAAATAGTTTGCGAAGAAGGTTTGGGCGGTAATGATTATATCGAAACTTCTCGTCCGCTTGTTGTCGTTACGGCACCCGGTCCGGGAAGCGGCAAGATGGCAGTTTGTCTTTCTCAGCTTTTCCATGAACATAAGCGTGGAATTAAAGCCGGATATGCTAAATTTGAAACATTTCCGATATGGAATTTGCCCTTAAATCATTCGGTAAATCTTGCTTATGAAGCTGCTACTGCTGATTTGAAAGATGTTAATATGATAGACCCATGGCATCTTGAAGCATACGGAAAAACGACCGTTAATTATAATCGAGATGTTGAGATTTTTCCCGTTCTTAACGCAATGTTTAAGGATATTTGGGGAGAAAGTCCCTATAAGTCGCCTACCGATATGGGCGTAAATATGGCTGGATTTTGTATTGTTGACGATGCAGCTGTCCGCAAAGCTGCAGAGGATGAGATAATTCGCCGTTATTATAACGCATTATGTGATGTTCGTAAGGACAGAGAGACGGAAGAAACAGCGAAGAAAATTGAATTGTTGATGAAAAAATGCGGAATAACCTCTAATTCACGCAAGGTAGTTGTCGCTGCACTTGAAAAGAGTGAGGCTACAGACGACCAACCCGCCGTTGCACTCGAACTTGAAGACGGCAGAATAATCACCGGAAAGACAAGCAAACTTTTAGGTGCATCTTCCGCAATGCTCTTAAATGCAATAAAAACCCTTGCCGGAATACCTGATGAGGTAGATTTAATTTCCCCAGAAATTATTCAGCCTGTCCAGAGGTTAAAGACGGAAATACTCGGAAACAACAACCCTCGTTTGCATTTAGATGAACTTTTGGTTGCCTTGACTGTCTGTGCAAACAGCGATGAAAACGCAAAATTAGCTCTTGCACAAATTCCGAAACTGAAATGTTGTGAGGCACATTCCACCGTAATTTTAGCACAAGTTGACGAAGATGTATTTAGGAAACTCGGTATCAATTTAACCTGCGAGCCGGTATATCAGACAAAGAAGTTTTATCACGGCTGATAACTTCTTTACTATTCAGCGATTTAATATAAGGAGAGAACGATGAAAAATAAACTATCCACAAACAAGCTGTCAAAAAGAGTATGGTTCAATATTATAATGTTCGGACTTATCGGTCAAATAGCTTGGAATGTTGAAAATATGTATTTCAACACATTTTTGTATAATTCCGTCTATAAAGGAATGTCGCAAACGGCTATTGACGGCTCAATGAGCGTTACAACCGCCATTTCAAAGATGGTTGCATATTCGGCAATTACTGCGGTTCTTACCACGTTTATAATGGGCAATCTCTCTGATAATATGCGTAAGCGTAAGATTTTCATCAGTGCGGGTTATATTGCCTGGGGTATAACTACCGCCGCTTTTGGTTTTATCTCTTGCGACAATATTGCACTTTTATTTAATCTGACCGATGAAATAAAAATACTTACCGCCACCGTTATAACCGTTATTGTAATGGACTGCGTTATGACTTTTATGGGAAGTACGGCAAATGACTCGGCGTTTAATGCTTATGTAACGGAAAGTTGCGACAGTTCAAACCGTGCCACCGTTGAGAGTGTGTTGGCTCTCATGCCTTTCGGTGCAATGGGTGTTGTTCTGGGACTTGGTGCCTTGGTTGAGACGATAGGTTATTCAAAATTCTTCCTGATTTTAGGTTTTTCCGTTGTTGTATGCGGAATAATCGGATTGTTTACCCTCAATGAAACCGTACATGGTGAGAAAGAGCCTGCAAAGGATTATTTCAAAAATCTTATCTATGGTTTTCGTCCTTCCGTTATCAAAGAAAACTCAATATTATACACTAACCTTGCGGCGATTTGTATTTATTCAATCGCCATTCAGGTGTTTTTCCCTTATCTCCTCATATATTTAGAACATCAACTCGGTCTTTCGCTTGATGCTTTGGCATCTCTCAAACCTTGGCACTTAATTGTTGCCGCTGTCGCTTTGGTTGTTGTCGTTGTCGGACTTATTACGATAGGCAAACTCATTGACAAGTTCGGCAAAAAAATATTTATGATTGTTTCCCTTGCTTGCTTTATTATTGGTTTGTTTGTGGCAGGCAAAGCCACAAGTATGGGAACTTTTGTCCTCGGTATTGCTCCGCTGTTTTTAGGCTACGGGCTTTTGGGAATTATTTTTAACGCAAGTATTCGTGACAATACTCCTGTCGATAAAGTCGGACTTTTCCAAGGTGTCAGAATGATATTCTTTGTTCTTATCCCGATGTTTGTCGGTCCGAAGATTGGCGACTTTTCAATTCGTGCATCAAATACGACCTATATTAACGAATTCGGTGTCAAACAGATAGTCCCCACTTCCTCAATGTTTACCGCAGCGGGTGTTGTCGCATTATTTACGATTATCCCCGTCGCCATCCTCCTTATAAAAGGAGTAGATAAGAAAGAGAAAGTGTAATTCAGTATAGTTCTCAAGGCTTTTCAAGCTTTATATTTTGATTCTGATAAGGTTAGAATCATTGTTATAACGGTTATTGATGCGAGGTGAAAAGAATGAATCTTCAACTTGATAATAGTTTGTCTGAGGGTTACAGTTCAAAAGCTCAAATTGCAAGAGTTATAACAGAAAATTGGGTGCATAGAAACATGTACTGTCCACGATGTGGGCATGCAAAGATAGAGAAATTTGATAACAATCGACCTGTTGCCGATTTCTTTTGTCCCAAGTGCAGAAATGAATATGAACTGAAAAGCAAGAACGGAAATTTAGGTGTCAAGATAAATGATGGTGCCTACGACACAATGATTGAGAGAATAACCGGCAATAACAATCCGGATTTCTTCTTTATGACCTATTCTCATGTTCAACAAAGGGTAAATGATTTTATATTGATTCCAAAACATTTCTTTGTGCCGGATATTATTGAAAAACGCAATCCATTAAGTCCAAACGCTCGTCGTGCGGGATGGGTAGGATGCAATATTTTAATTGACAAAGTGCCGGAACAAGGTAAGATTTTCATAATATCGGATGGGGAAATATCAGACATAAATCGCGTGCTTTCGAAAGTCAATCGGAGCAGTAATCTTGAAATAGCAGATATAACCGGTCGCGGCTGGCTTATGGATATTTTGAATTGTGTCAATCGCATTCCGAATTCTGTGTTTACACTAAATGAAATATATAAATTTGAGAATGAATTGCAAGTTAAGCATCCGCAAAATAATAATGTAAGACCTAAGATAAGGCAACAATTGCAGTTTTTGAGAGATAAGGGTATTTTGGAGTTTTTAGGCAATGGTAAATATAGAAAAACAGAATGAGGTAAATATGAAAAAATATACCATAGCATTAGAAGAAACTGTTGTCGGGCAAATTGAAATAATGGCTGGAACTGAGGAAGAAGCCTTAGAAAAAGCTTGTCAATTATATAAAAATGCAGATTATGTTTTAGAACCCGGTGAGTTGCAGCATGCTCAAATGGCGATAGTAAAGCCAATAACGGGCGAGATTGAGTGGACTTTGATAGAATAATGACAAGTTAACTGTAAATGTTTAATGTTATTTTTACAGTGATAATGAACCCGTTTCATTTTAGTTTGTATATTTTGAAAAGGAAGTGTAGTATAAATGAAAAAGGCTATATGTATTGTACTTTCAATTGTTTTGGCGTTCTCCGTATGTGTCGTAACAGTCGGTGCTGCTGGGGAAAATGAATATGACGGAACTCCCGTTATTATGGTTGCCGGCTATTCGTCATCTCCTCTTTTCATGTTTAACGAAGACGGTACATCCGAGAAGGTTTGGGGACTTGATTTTAATGAAGTCGGTGGTGCTGTTTCCGATAATGCAGGACCTCTGCTTTGCGGTCTCGGTGAATGGATTGTAAAAGATCCTGAGCGTCTTGCAGGTATTGTCGGTACATATATTTCCGAAAATATCGGAATTATTGCATGCAAGCCTGACGGAACTTCCGTTAATAATGTAAGAACTCCCTATTGCTCACCCGAATATTGTGATATTGATAAATGTTATGCCCCCTATCTTATGGACAACGAAAACGGCGACACTATGCCCGAAGCCGTTATTGCCGGTGAACTTGCGGAAATTTGCGGTTGGGAAAATATTTGGGCTTCAAACGTTGATTTTCGGAAAGGTGCGGAATATTGTGCCGACACTCTTGATTGCTTTATCGAGACGGTTTGCGAAAAGACCGGAAAAGAGCAGGTCAATATTTGTGCCGTCTCCCATGGTGGTCAGGTTGTATCTGTATATCTTAACTTATACGGCGATAAGGGCAGGGTTAAGAATGCAAACTTAATTGTTCCCGCCATTTGCGGTGCGTCGCTCGCTGCAGATGCTTTTGCAAAGAAAATTCAACTTGACGAACTTGCTCTTATTTATTTTCTCGAACATGGCTTTATATGGGAAGAAGACTATCATTGGCTTGTTAAGGCTGAGAAATTAGGTTTTCTTGATGATTTTATTGCCGCTCTTATACCTTATATATATGACGTAGTTCTTTATTGGACCTCGATGTGGGATTTTGTTCCCGTTGAACTTTATGAAGAATATAAGGCTCGCTTGCTCGATCCGGTTGAAAGTGCCGAACTTATCGCAGTATCCGACAGAATGCACTATGAAATTATGCCGACAATGACCGAGAGGTTTAATGAACTTAAGGCAAACGGCACAAATATCACGATTATTGCGGGATATAACATTCATTCTGTTGCAGGCTATGATATGAGTGGCGATGCCATTATCACCGCAAATTGTTCAACCGGTGCAAAGGTTGCCGATTGGGGATACAGATTTAGTGACGGTTACGAACAGGTCGGTACTGTATGCAATGAGCATTATCATGTTTCCCCCGATATGTGTATTGACCTTTCCTGCGGTTATCTTCCCGACGCAACTTGGGCGGTTGACGGACTTTATCACGGTATGGTATTAAATGATGCTTTCACCCATTCGCTTTTCAAAAAATGTGTATTCGGTGAAATTTCTACCGTTTTTGATGATAAATCGTTCCCGCAGTTTCACGCAACTACTAACCGTTCCAAAGCGGTATTTGCACAGTTTAATAATTCCGTCGAAGGTTTCTTAAACAGCGATGATACAAAACTTATAATCAGGAATTTAAGCCAAAATTACGATATGAGAATACTTTCCGTTGATGTCAGAGGAGCAGATTTTGTATTTTCAAGAATTCCTTGTGCGAAATATCTCAAAACGAATGAAACGATTGAACTTGATATTCTCGGTGAAATTCCGCAAGTAAGCAGAAAAAATATTGAAATCACGGTTAATTATACAATGGTCGGTAGTCCGACACCGCTTGGTACTCGCACTTTTGATTTTATGATTATGAACGGTGTAAATGTGGAATTTGATGAGGAAAATCCGCTTACTCCTACCCACTTCCCGTCATATTTTGAGGCGGAATATGACGAAAATCTCGCAAACCTGCTTGATATTCTCGGTATCAAACAACTTATCGCCATGATATTTAATATGTTTAAAACTATAATTTACAACTTTCAAAAATTAGCCGTTTTCTATAAAGTTGCGTAATAATGAATTGATTACGAGTGTTTATAATTTAGATCAGAATAGGTGAGCTTTATGAGTGTAAGTAAAAAACTTGGAAGATTAGAAGAAGTAAATATCAGAGAATTATGGGAGCATGAGCAATATAATTTCTCAAATTGGCTCGCAAAAGACGAGAATATAGAATTATTAAATGAAACAGTGGGTTTGACATTAACTGACATAGACAAAGAAGTTTATGTTGGCTCATATCGGTGTGATCTTGTTGCAGTTGATGAAACAACGGGGATTAAAGTTATAATAGAAAATCAATTGGAGGCAACAAATCACGATCATTTGGGAAAAATAATCACTTATGCTTCGGGACTTGACGCAAATGTTGTTATTTGGATTGTTAAAGAAGCAAGAGAAGAGCATAAAAGTGCAATTGAGTGGCTGAATAACAATATGGTAGAGAAAATTTCGTTTTTCCTTTTGGAAATACATGCATACAAAATAGGAGATTCTTTGCCTGCTCCAAAGTTCGAGGTTATTGAAAAACCCAACGATTTTGTAAAGAGTACGAAAAGTTCCAAAGACGGCGAATTAAATAAAAGACAGTCTGAAATATTAAATTTCTGGACGGAGTTTAATCGTTTTGTTGCAGAAAATGGAAAGCCCTTTAATATTAGAAAAGCAACAACAAGCCATTGTTATGATGTTGCAATGGGAACAAGCGATGCTTACATCAGTATTAATTTAGTCAATAGAGTGAATAATATAGTCGTTGAAGTTTACATACCCGATAACAAAGATTTGTATGATAATCTGTTTTCTCATAAGGATGAGATAGAATTAAAACTTGGTTTTACAATGGATTGGGAAAGACTTGATGATAAAAAGGCTTCAAGAATTAAGTATAATATTTCCGGATTGAACTTTGAGAAACAAAAAAATTATCCTGAATTGATGTCAAAAACCATTGAAAAAGTTATAGCAATAAGAGATGTGTTCAAGGGATATTTATAAACTGAGTGTTGAAACCGTGATATTGATTTTTTTATAACAACTGCATGTAGAAAAATGTATAGCATAAGAATATGAGATAAGGAGAAGAATATGATACTTTCATCACTTTCAAAGGTGCTGTTGCACGAAGAACCGACGGCACAGATAAACAAATTTACATCAATATTGAATGAACCGGTTTCATTTCAATTTGCATATTTTTGCGATGCGGGGAAGTCAAATCTGAAAATTGTCGCTCCCGAAGAACTTAAAATTACGGCTTACGCGGTAGAACACGTACCGATTGAGACAAAGCAGGGGGACGATGATTTTATCATTAACGGCGGAGAACCGGGACTTTATCCCGACCCGCTTATTCCGATAAGCGACGGAGACTATCACATTAAAAACAGCGGTTGGAATACGCTTTGGTTTGATGTTCAGAGCGATGTTGCGGGTGAATATAATATTGAAATTACGGTAAACGGCAAGACCGAAAAGACGAGTGTAACAATTTATGACTGCGAAAAACCGGAACGCACTTTCATTTATACAAGCTGGTTTCACTCCGATTGTCTTGCAACGCATTATGATGTTCCCGTGTTTTCGGAGGAACATTGGGGTATAATTGAAAACTTTATTGAATGTGCCGCAAAACACGGTCAGACAATGATTTTAACTCCGCTTTTCACTCCTCCGCTTGACACTGAGCCGGGAAGCGAGCGTCCTACCGTTCAGCTGGTTGATGTCGAAAAGGTGAATAAGAAGTATCATTTCAATTTTGATAAACTTGACCGCTGGATTGCTCTTTGCGATAAATACGGGATAAAATATTTTGAGTTCTCTCATTTGTTCAGTCAATGGGGTGCAAAGTTTGCTCCGAAGATTATGGGTAAAAAAGACGGTGAATATGTTCGACTTTTCGGCTGGGAGACAAAGGCATCGGGAATTGCATACAGAAGTTTCCTTCTTCAGTTTATTCCCGCGATGCATGAGTATATTAAAAAACGCAATTTAGCCGACAGAGCATATTTCCATGTGTCCGACGAGCCGGGTTTTAAGGATTTGACTTCATATACGCGGGCTCACAGAAGTCTTCGTCCGCTTATAAGTAAATACAAGCATATTGATGCACTTTCTGAGCGTGCCTTTTTTGCTAAAAAATTGGTTCAGATACCGATTCCCGGAGAAGAAGCATTCCACAAATTTGACGGAATAAATATTGAACGCTGGATTTATTATTGTTGTGGTCCCAATCACGGCAATTATTCAAACAGATTTATTTTTCATCCGTCGTTGCGTACAAGATTTTTCGGCACTTGCATGTACAAATATAACTGTGTCGGTTTCTTGCATTGGGGATATAATTTTTGGTATACTCAGCTGTCTAAAGAAGAAATTAACCCTTATGAAAATACTACCGCAGGCGGAAAATTTCCGGCAGGAGACGGTTTTGTCGTATATCCCGGAGAAAACGGGAAGGCATATCCGTCAATTCGTTTAAAGCAAGTTCGGGATATGCTTGATGACTACGAGGCATTGAAGCTTCTTGAAAAGCGGATGACAAAATATGAAATAGATGAACTTTTGCCCCGCGGTTTGGATTTTAATAAATACCCGCACGATGATATGTGGCTGCTTAATTTACGGAATAAAGTTAATTTTTTGCTCAAAAGATAAATTATCTCGAAATTTTCTATTGACAATCTGTAAAATTTAATATATAATGGCTATGTATAAAGTTAGGAAAGTATCCGATAATTTAGGAGGAACTACAATGAAAAAGAAAACAGGACTGAGATTGCTCTCTGCTGTCTTGGCAATAGTTATGGTTATGAGCATTGGTTTTATAACCGCTTTTGCCGATGGCGGAAGAGTAACCGTTGACGGTGTCACCTATGCAAACGTCGGCGGAAATCTGGCAAGAGTTGAAGCTGCCAATATTTACGGCGAATGTCAGATTCTTGATAAAGTTAATATCGACGGTGTTGAATGTAATGTTATTGCTATCGGAGTAAAGGCGTTTGCCAATAGCTCAGCGATGACATTGGTCAGCATTCCCGCGAGTGTTACTGAAATCAATGCCTATGCCTTTGAAGGCTGCACTGCTCTTCAGACCGTTATCTTTAACGGCGAAATAAAATATGTCGGTGCAAGGGTTTTTGATGATACGAAATGGTTTGCGGATTATCCGTCAGATTTCGTCTTTGCATCAACTCCCAAGGGACTTAACTATCTCGTCGGTTATAAGGGCAATGCTGAAGAAATCATCATCCCGATGACTGTTGATGTTATTGCAGAAGGTGTATTTGAAGGTCATAAAGAGATTAAATCCGTTGTTATTCCCAAGAGAACAACAAAGATTTACAACAAGGCTTTCAATAATTGCACAAACCTTGCAGAAGTCATAATTAAGGCTCCTCTTGAATATGTAGGTCGTGATGCATTTGCAAATACCGCATGGCTCAACAATTACGGTGGCGAATTTGTTATTGTCGGTACATACCTTATAAAGTATTTAGGTGATGACGAATTTGTTTATGTTCCCAATACCGTAAAGTCAATCGGTGCATATTGCTTCGAGGGTGCAAGAAAGATTAATTCCGTACGTGTTCCTATCAGTGTTACCAATATCGGTGAAAAAGCGTTCTTCCTGTTTAATGACAATAATAACGATAAATATGCGGAAATCTACACTTGGGACGATTCTTATGCTCTTGAATATGCAGAAAAGAACGGTCTTACCTTGCATAAGCTTGCTCTTCCCGGTGACGTTGACTTAAACGGTGAAGTCAAGGTTACTGACGCAAGAAAGGCTCTTCGTTATGCTCTTAAACTTGATGACCCCGAATCCGAAGAAAACTTTGTTGCTGCCGACTTAAACAGCAGTGCAAAGGTTGAAGTAACTGATGCCCGTCACGTTCTCCGCATTGCTTTGTGTCTTGATTCTTTTACAAGCGAAGATCTCCTTCTGATGCCCACTACTGATTTTGAAATTCTTATGGCTTATGCCGAAGCAGTTCGTTTTACGATAAGGAAACAGGGCGGTTATCACCTTAAAGAGTATCAGAAAATTGACGATGTAAACATTGCTCCCGCATGGTTCAGATCATTCTTGAATAATCCTTTCAAGACAAAACTCACCAAAGAATCAAAAGCTCCGACTTTTGATCTTAAACAGGATACGGAAGAAGCTATTGATAAGATTTATGAGTGTGACCTTGTAAACAGTGCTATTATCAAGGATGCAAAGTGCGTTCTTTCTGATGACCATAAATTCTATCACATTACTATTGAGTTTAATGATGAACTTGATGTAGTTGACAATCAGTCTTTTACAGGTCTGGTATTCCCCGTACTTGCAAAAGAAGATTTCATTGAAATCCTTCATAAGGAAGAATCCGTCTGGTATGATTCATCCTGCACGGAATTTGACTTTAACGTAAATTATTCCGGCTGTAAGATTGACTGTAATCTTCTTATCGCCAACGGCGGCTTTGTTGACCTTACTATGATTTCCGGTTATCTCTTTGAAGTATTCGGTAAAGTAAACAATATTAAGGTTCATTCCAAGAAAGACAGTGATAAGCCCGGCACAGCCAAGAGAATTGATACAGCCATTTATACAAACTTCGATTATTATCCAGAAGGTGTGGAATTCCCGCCTGTATCTGTTCCCGCACAGAAACCCGCTGAAGAAACAACTCAGCCCGAAGAAAAGCCTTCAGAAGAAGGTGGCGGACTTGATTTAGCCGGTATTGGTGACAAGTTGGGAGGAGTAGCTGATACAATAGGCGGCTTAGTCGGCGGAATGGATTTAGGCGGTATTATGGATACGGTCGGCGGAATGCTCGGCGGATTTGATATGGGTGGTATCATGGATACAGTCGGCGGAATGCTCGGCGGACTCATGGGTTAATTGCAACAGTTAATTTAACGGACTTTGTATGAATTAACCAAAATTATATTTGTTAATACTTGTAACTTTTATTTCTCAAATATTGAATTGGGTATTGACAAAACCTCTTTGATGTGCTATAATCACAAAGTAAGTAATGATTAAAGTGCATTGCTTTGCGGATATAATGAACCCGGCGGTTCACTATATAACATTTTATTAAAGGAAGGTTCTAAAAATGAAACTTGCTAAAACTGTTCTTACTTTCGTAGTAGCTCTTGCTCTTGTTGCTACCATGGCTCTTTCTGCTTTCGCAGCTGGTGCTGCAACAATCACATCTGATAAGGCTAATGTTGCTGTTGGTGATACTTTCACAATTACAGTTGCTGTTTCCAACTTCAATGCTGAACAGATCGCTGCATTCCAGCATGACGTTAAGTATGATGCAACTCTTGTAAAGATGGTTGGCGATATCACTAAGGTATCCGCAAGAGATGGCGGTCTTGAAGGAACAATCGAAGGTGCAAAGAGTGAAGAAGGCTATATCATTTTTGGTGGTATGAGTGCCAATGCTTTTGAATTAGATTCTTATGCATGCTTCACAGCTACTTTCGAAGCAATTGCTGAAGGCGAAGCTAAGTTTGACTTCGTTGGCGGCGATAAGTTTGAGTTCTTTGATGTTGATGAAGCTAAGAAGGATTTTGTTGCTACAGGTTGCGTTGTAACAATTGGCGAAAAGGCTACTGCTGCTCCTACTGCTGCTCCCACAGCTGCTCCTACTGCTGCTCCCACAGCTGCTCCTGAAAAGGGCACAGACAAAGTTGACAAGACTCCTGCTACAGGTACAAATGCTTCTATGGCTATTGTTGCCGGTCTCGTAGTTCTTGCTGGTGCTGCATTCGTAGCTTCCAAGAAGAGCAAATAAGATAAACTATTTTAACAGATAGTGAATCGCTAAAAAAGCTGACTCTTGAGTCGGCTTTTTTACATTCTTATGTAAAAAAACATTGATTTTTTTTGTTGCATGTAGTATAATATAAAAAGATAACATTCAGGGGTGATGTGTATGGTAAAAATAAATGATATGCTCTGTAAGGGGTGCAGTTACTGTATTAAGTTCTGTCCTAAGCATATTCTCGAAATGGGAACTGAACGAAGCAAGAAAGGGCATTTTTATCCCATATTGACAGATGAAAGTGCCTGTATATCTTGTGGTATTTGTGCTTTAATGTGTCCCGACGCAGCAATAGAAATAACTAAGGAGTGATAAAATGGCAAAGATACTTATGCAAGGATGCGAAGCAATAGCTGAAGCGGCTGTTCGTGGCGGCTGTCGATTTTTCGCCGGTTATCCGATTACTCCTCAAAATGAAATTCCTGAATACTTGTCCTCCCGACTTCCCGAAGTCGGCGGTGCATATGTTCAAGGAGAATCCGAAGTTGCCTCTGTAAACATGGTTTACGGTGCGTCAGCTGGCGGAGCAAGAGCAATGACATCGTCATCAGGTCCAGGTATTAGCTTAAAAGCTGAGGGTATTTCATATTTAGTTTCTGCGAGTTTACCCGCTTTTATTGTTAATGTAAGCCGTGGCGGTCCCGGTCTTGGTTCAATCCAGCCTGCACAACAGGATTATTTACAAGCGACAAAGGCTTTAGGTCATGGCGGATTTAAGTTGATGGTATTTGCTCCTGCTACAATTCAGGAAGCGGTTGATCTCGCATATGATGCTTTTGAATATGCAGAACGAGACAAAAGACCGGTATTTATGCTTATTGATGGCTGTCTTGGTGCAATTATGGAGCAGGTCGAACTTCCTCCGATGAAAGAAGTTACCGGCAAGGAAACGATGAAAATCAATCTTCGCCGCTATGAAGACGAAACAAGGGGACCACGCACTATTACGCCGATTTATCCGGAAATTATTCTTGAAAACCTTAACAAACAGGATGTCAAATTATATGATTCCTGGGCAGAGAATGATGTAAAGGTCGAAGAGTTTATGCTTGAGGATGCGGAATATGTCGTATGTGCTTACGGTATTGCCGCTCGTGTAGCAAAAGAAGCCATAATAAATCTTCGTCAGGAAGGTTATAAGATCGGTATGATTCGCCCAATTACGTTAAATCCCTTCCCGAAAAAGAGTTTTGAAAAACTTAACTATGAACAGGTAAAAGGGATTATTGATATTGAGCTTGCAATTCCTGCTCAGATGCGTGATGATATTGCATTGGGAGTAAAGGAACGTGCACCGATTTATGAATACGGAAGATGTGGCGGAATTTTACTTGACGACAGCGATACATATAATGCTATTAAGAAAATTATAGATGGGGGTAATGCATAATGGAATATAAGAAACCCGCTAATTTATTACCCATTCAGAGTGGATATTGTTCCGGTTGTCTTCATGGGTTGGCAACTCGCCTTATTGCTGATGTAATAGGTGAAATTGATCAAGTTGACAATGTGTTTCATGTTTTGCCTGTCGGATGTTCAACGCTTAACCTTAAATATTGGAGAGGCGACATGATAGCATCTGCACATGGTCGTGCACCCGCGGTTGCTACCGGCTATAAAAGAGTAAATCCCGAAAGACTGGTTTTTGCTTATCAGGGTGACGGTGATTTAGCTGCGATAGGTCTTGCTGAAATTATGTCTGCTGCCAATCGTGGAGAGAATTTTACAGTATTTTTCCTCAATAACCAGACTTACGGCATGACGGGCGGTCAGATGGCACCGACTACATTGATAGGTCAGAAAACCACAACCACAAAGCAGGGAAGAGATCCTGCAACAACCGGTTATCCGCTGAAAATGTGCGAACTTATCTCAACTTTAGAAGCACCCTACTATGTTGCTCGTTTTGCATTGAACAGCCCGAAGGGTGTAACGGATGCAAAGAAGGCAATTAAAAAGGCATTTAATTATCAGCTTGAAGGCAAGGGTTTTTGCTTTATTGAGCTTCTTTCCAATTGCCCGACAAACTGGAAGCTTTCACCGCTCGATTCATTGGAATATATGAACACAAATACAATTCCGTATTTCGTACCCGGCGTATACAAAGACAAGGGGGTAGATGCATAATGAAAAAAGCAATAGTTATATCCGGCTCCGGCGGACAAGGTGTTATGAGTATGGGTATTATGCTCGCCCAAACCGCTGTTGCTCAGAATAAATGTGCAACTTATCTTCCCGAATACGGTCCCGAACAGCGTGGTGGCTCAGCAAAATGTACCGTCGTAATTGATGATGTCGATATTATCTCACCGCTGGTTAAAAATTGCGATATTTTCCTTGCGCTTAATGAACAGGGCTACAAGAGTTTTATTAACAACATGGCAGCCGGCGGAGTATTGATTTATAATTCCTCCCGGGTAACAAGTAAGATTGCACGTACCGATATTACCGCCGTTGCAGTTCCTGCCGATGAGATTGCAAACAGTATCGAAAGTCCGAAAGCTGCGAATATTGTTATGCTTGGTGCTTTGATTGAAAAGACCGGTATCGTTTCTTTAGAGGCATTTTCGGCACATCTGGAGCAGAAGTTTGCATCTAAAAAGCCGATTGTTATGGAGAAAAATCGTCTTGCACTCCAAAAAGGTATAGAATGTGCAAAAAAATAATCTATTTTTCCAAAAAGTACTTGAAAAATTAGCACATATATGTTATAATCCCAGTGTGTGAATAATTCTTGGAGGTTAAATATGAAAAAATTTATCAGTATCGCTCTTGCGATGGTTATGCTATGCTCTTTTGTAAGCATTATAGGCTCTGCCGAAAATTTCGATTGGAACGAGATGACCTTTGATGGCAATGAGCAGTATTGTCGTGTATCTTTCAGTCCGTTGGATCATATTGACTATGCTTTTGAAGATCCGCCCCGTTACCTTGAGGGAGTCGGTGTTGTATATATAGTTGGTGAAACTTGCAAATTTACTGCAAAAGTTCGTCCCGGATATGAAGAAACTACTGTATTTATGATGAAAATCGGTGGTGTATATGCAAGACCTGACAGTATTGACCGTGACGGCACAAGACATTATTCTTTCGTTGTTGAACGCGATACAGTCATCAAAGTTGAAGATGGTTCAGTTCTTGAGCATGTACAGTTAGGTGCTATTGAGTGGCTCATATTCTGGTTCCAGATGATTCTTGAATTCTTCCGCAACCTATTTGGTGGTTAAAAATTTGCCGGTGATTTTCTCACCGGCTTTTGTTATCAAAAAAGACCGACATTGTCGGTCTAAATTTTTATTTGAAGTGATATACACGAACTTCGTAGGGTTTTGCCTTGAATGCGTTGTCCTTAATTGTTGCACCGTCGTAGTTTGTGATAATCAATTCACCTTTTTCAAGATTATATCCGGCGGGAGCTTTGATTGTCATCGGGCGGGATGCGAAGGAACACATAACAAGCAATCTTTCATTCTTGTATGTACGTTCGTAAATATATGCTCTTCTGTTATTTTTATCGTATTCTTTATATCTGCCGTAGATAACTAAGTCGTTACCCTTGCGGAAGTTTATGAGTTTACGATAGAAATGAAGGATGGAATTGGGGTCTTTTTCAGCCTGTTCAACGTTAATTGATTCGTAGTTTTCGTTGATTTTAAACCACGGCTCACCGGTTGTAAATCCTGCATTCTTTTCGGCAGACCAGTGTACCGGCGTTCTTGCATTCTCGCGTGAAGCTCTGTTTGCAAGTTTTAAGAATCTCTCGTCAGAAAACTTAAGCAAATTCTTGAATAAGCGGTAGTTGTTGAATGTTGAAACATCTTTGAAGTCATCAATATTATCAATGATAATATTAGTCATACCAATTTCTTGTCCCTGATAAATAAAGGGAGTACCGCATTGCAAAATGTACATGGCGGCAAGCATCTTACCGCTTTCGACACGGAATTTTTCACTGCCGTAACGGGAGATAACACGAGGATGGTCGTGGTTTTCAAGATAAAGACAGTTCCAACCCTTGTCGTACATTGCTTCCTGCCATTTACTCATATTTGATTTAAGACTCTTCAATGAGAAAGGACGGGGAATCCACTCAACAAGAAGACCGTCGGCATTCATATGGTCGAAAGAAATCATCATATCGAGTTTCTTATTAGGACCTTCGCTACAGAACTCAACAGCATCTTTAAGTGAGAGCATGGGACCTTCGCCGACAGCGAAACAGTCATATTCGTTTAACACTTCTCTGAATTCATCCAGATATTCGCCGAGATGCGGACCGTGTAGGTAGTGTTCAATACCGCAGGCAACCGGAATCGGAATTCCGTCGGGTAGACCTTCCGCTTTGGAGATAAATGTGATAACATCCTCTCTGAAACCGTCAACACCCATATCAAGCCAGAAACGCATAATATCTTTAACTTCTTCTCTGACTTTCGGGTTGTCCATATTCAAGTCGGGCTGCTTTTTGGCAAATAAGTGAAGATAGTATTTGTTAATTTCAGGAACGTATTCCCAAGCACCGCCTTCAAAAATGGATTTCCAGTTATTCGGAGGCTTGTCTCCCTTACCCTCACGCCAGATGTAATAGTCGTGATAGGGGTTATCGGGACCTTTGCAGCTTTCCTTAAACCACCAATGTTCGTCGGAAGTGTGGTTGACAACCAAGTCCATAAAGACTTTCATGTCACGCTTGTGGGCTTCATCGAGTAATTTCTTGAAGTCGTCAAGAGTACCGAATTCAGGGTTAATGTCGCGATAATCGGCAACATCGTAACCGTAGTCAGCATTGGGTGTCGGATAAATCGGGCTAAACCAAATGCCGTCAACACCTAAACTCTTGATGTAGTCGAGCTTTGACATAACACCGCCCAAATCGCCGATACCGTCGCCGTTTGAGTCACAGAAACTGCGTGTCCAAATATGGTAAACGCTCATTTCTTTGTACCATTTTCTGTTCATTTGCCTCTCCTTTTATGATTTTATTTATACAATTTTAATTATTTGCCAAAATATGTCTTGCAACATAAACACCGCTTGCACTTGCATGAGCGAGAGAATGTGTAACTCCGGAACCGTCGCCGATAACATAAAGTCCCTTTTCTTTGGTTTGGAGATTTTCGTCAAGCTGAACTTCCATATTATAAAACTTAACTTCAACACCGTAAAGCAAGGTGTCGGCATTTGCGGTGCCGGGAGCAATCTTATCAAGAGCATAAATCATTTCTATAATGCCGTCTAATATTCTTTTGGGGATAACCAATGATAAGTCGCCGGGAGTTGCGTTAAGAGTGGGAGTTAAGAAACAACCTTGAATACGATGTTCGTTTGAGCGTCTGCCTTTAATCAAGTCGCCGAAACGTTGAACGATGACGCCACCGCCAAGCATATTTGAAAGACGGGCAATGCTTTCTCCATAACCGTTTGAATCTCTGAAAGGCTCACTGAAACGCTTGCTTACAAGCAGAGCGAAGTTGGTATTTTCGGTATGAAATTCGGGATTTTCGTAACTGTGTCCGTTTACGGTTACAATACCGTTAGTGTTTTCGTTTACAACAACACCATTCGGGTTCATACAGAAAGTACGAACCAAATCTTCAAAACCGGTAGTTCTGTAAACGATTTTGCTTTCGTAAAGTTCGTCTGTAATATGTGAGAAAACAACGGCAGGAAGCTCAACCCTAACACCAATATCAACACGATTAGATTTTGTCGGGATATTCATATCCTCGCAAACTGTTTCCATCCATTTTGAGCCGCTTCGACCAACGGAAATTATACATTTTTCACAAGTATAAGCATTGTCTTTTGAACAAACTTCAAAGCCGCCGTCAATTTTGTTGATTTTTGTAATTTCGGTACGGAAATGGAAAGTAACTTTGTCCTTTAGTATTTCATACATATTTCCAAGAACGACATAGTTTCTATCGGTACCAAGATGGCGAACTTTTGCTTCAAGAAGATGAAGGTCATTTTCAAAACATTTCTTTTTAAGTCCGGTATTAGCTGTGGAATAGAGCTTTGCACCTTCGCCACCATGAGAAAGGTTGATTTCATCTACATATTCCATCAGCTCGATAGCTTCTTTTTTCCCGATATATTCGTATAAAGTACCGCCAAATTCGTTGGTGATATTATATTTTCCGTCGGAGAATGCACCTGCACCGCCAAAACCGCTCATAACTGAACAAATGGGGCAGTGAATACAAGATTTGATATTCTTACCGTCGATCGGACATTTACGTTTATTAAGGGGGTTACCGAGTTCGAACACTCCTATCTTCAAGTCAGAGTTTTCTTTGGAGAGTTCATATGCGGTGAAAATACCGCCGGGACCTGCACCGACAATAATTATATCGTATGTCATTTTAGGATATTCCTTTCAAACAACTCAAAAATAAGTATAATAATGTAAGTACAACATTACAAATTATTATAGCACAAAGGATATAAATTTTCAAGTTATATTTTTATTATTGCAATTAGTGTGTGTTTGTGGTATAATAAACTCAAAGAAATAATCTGACAAGGAGAGTAAATATGGCAAAAATCAGATATGGTATTGTTGGTGTCGGTAACATGGGAAGCGGACATTTGAGAGATTACAAAGAAGGCAGAATTCCCGAAATGGAGCTTGTCGCAGTCTGTGATATTAAACCTGACAGACTTGAATGGTCTCGTGAACAGATACCGGAACTTCATTGCTTTGAAAATTCAAGTGATTTATTTAAAAGCGGACTTATTGATGCGGTAATTATCGCAACTCCTCACTACGACCATCCTCCGATGGTTATTGAGGCTCTAAACTGTGGTATTCATGTCCTATGTGAAAAGCCCGCAGGTGTTTACACAAAGGCAGTTCGTGAAATGAATGAGGTTGCCGAAAAGAGCGATAAGACTTTTGCGATAATGTATAATCAGCGTACAAACTGCCTTTATCGCAAGATGCGTGAGATTGTCAAGAGTGGTGAATATGGTGATATTCGCAGAGTAAACTGGATTATTACCGATTGGTTTAGAACTCAGAGTTATTATAATTCTGGTGGTTGGCGTGCAACCTGGGCAGGCGAAGGTGGCGGCGTATTATTGAACCAATGTCCCCATCAACTTGACTTGTGGCAGTGGATTTGCGGTATGCCTGCAAAAGTCCGCAGTGTTTGTCGTCAGGGCAAATGGCACGACATTGAAGTTGAAGACGATGTTATCATCTATGTTGAATATCCGAACGGTGCGACGGGTACTTTTATTACGACTACCGGTGATTACCCCGGCACAAACCGTCTTGAAGTAACATTAGATCGTGCAAAATTGGTTTGCGAGGACGGAAAACTCAGGATGTTCGAGCTTGACCGCAATATCGATGATGTTATTACCGGTGCACAGGGCGGTTTTGATAAGCCCAAGGGAGAGTGGAAAGAACCTGAACTTGACGGATTAAACGAACAGCATGTCGGAGTTACCAATGCTTTTGCCGCTCATATTCTTCGTGGCGAACCGCTTGTTGCCGAAGGAGTTGAGGGAATCAACGGACTTACCATTTCCAATGCCGCCTTCCTTTCTTCTTGGTATGACGGAAAAGAGATTGTTCTTCCGATTGATGAAGACCTTTATTACGAAGAACTTAAAAAGCGTATTGCAACCTCCCGTGCAAAAGATAATGTTGTAGAGCAGGTTCAGGCTGATATGAAATCAACTTTCTGAGTTTAATTGTTGAGATATTTTATACAAAATTTTAATATTTATTCAAATTTTGAAAAATGCTTGACTAATGAAAAAAAATAGTGTATAATTAGTTGCAAAATGTCGAAAGGAGAACTAATATGGATTTTGATTTCGAAGGCTTAGCAAGCAATCCCATCATCGCTTGGATAATAGAAGTTATCCAGTTCATCATGCAGGTTTTTAAAGACCAGGGTTAATTAAATAATGAATCCCGTAACCTTTTGGTTGCGGGACTATTTTTTATTTTTCGATGATTATTGTCTTTTCGCCCGGCTCATTGTCAAAAGATATGAGAACGGTTTTTGAAAGCTCATCATAGAGACAAGGAATGTTCTTCCCGTCAATGTTTGCACTATTAAGCTTTTTCGGAACGCGGATACGAATATTGGCTTTTGTTTTCGCACCGTTAATTTTAAGCACGAGCTTATTGTTTGTTTCTTCGAGTGAAAGAATACGAACGGAAGTGCCGACAATATCAAGGTCATTTAACTTTTCGATGTTTGCAAGCATGGTGTTTTTGCCGGGTTTAAGCTTTTTGCCGTTTACTATTGCAAAATCGGCGGTATACATATCTGCAAAAATTCCGTCAATAATCAGCGGTTCATCAGAAATGGATTCATCCATAACCGCAGCTATAACATATCTGTCTCGTTCAATACGGAGATAGTTTTTATACTCAACCTCGCCGACAACTTTTTTGAAAATATCACGAAGAATATCAGCATTCTCTTTTGAGTAGCAAAAAACGGCGGGATTTTCGTTATAAACCGCAATACTGCCTTTGCCGATATTTTTAACAGTAAGTTTCTCGTAAGTCTCAATTCCGAGCAATTTACAGAGGTGTTCTGCGGGATTTTTATAAATACCCGTCCACCAACTTTTAATATTGTTATACGGGTCAAAACCGTCATCGACAAAAATCAACTTGCCGCCGCTTTGTACCCATTCACATAAGGTCGCGTTAATATCGGGATAATCGGGCTTTAAGTAGGAATAACTTGCAAGCAGAACGTCGTAGTCGTCAAGATAATTCGCATATCTTCTTGCATTGTCAACAAGGACGGGGCGTACCGGGATACCGTATTTAAGAAGCGGTAATGCAAGACCGTAAAAACAGGGGAAGGAGTTGCTTTGCATAAAGGAGAGTAAAAGTTCACGGTTTCCCTTGTTCTTAAAGAGTTTGTTTTCAAAATTGTCAATCAATTCTGCCGTGTCACTTAAAACAGTTCCGACTGCCTGAGTTCTTTCGGTAGAAAATTCGCTGTCGGGATATTCCCTTTGATAGAGTTGAGCGTCAGCCATCAAAACACCGACACGAAGTCCCTCTTGCTTTACATTTTCAATCGTCCCCAAGGTATTGAACATATTATTCAGAACGGTCTGATAATCACTTGAAATATATTCCGCGTTCGGGTCATCGGACGGGTATTTTTTTGTAAAAACACGATTTGGCCAAGGGCAAACCTCAAATTGATTTATAAGTGGGTGCAGGAGTGAGGCTGTAACCGTTGCAAGATAATTCTTGCGATAATCGTTCCAGTCATATACGGGGTTATCTTCAATCGGGTCGTGCAAAAACCACATTCTTCTTCCCGTTCCCTTGACAAGTTCCTGCATAACGCCGTATTCAAGATATGCCGTTTCGAAAGTGCGTTCTGCTATCTTGCCGTTAAATGCGTTTCGTTCACGGGAAGTGCCTGTCCAAACCTGAGCGATACAACCGTCAATCGCGGGAATATCGGCAAGTTTGCCTTCGGGAGAAACTATACTCCACTGCGTATAATTCAATAAACTATGTGTCGGTATATAAAATCGTATATCCTTGCCCTGACGGGAGGCATAGTTTTTAAGGCGGTATGAAAGAAAATCAATGCAACGGGAATATAGATATTGCTTGAGTTTTGCACATTTATATCTTGCATCAACACTTTCATGGGGAGCAACCCAATCCTCTCGGTAGTACATTTTGTACTCACGCTTAAAACTTTCTGAATAACCTGCTCTGTCCCAATATTCCGGCTCTTCAAAATGAATAGCCTCAACACCGAAATCAATAACCGGCTTGAATTTTTCGACAAGATAATCAACAAAATCGAGTGTTGGGCACATGTATGGAGTGTCATGTCCGTGCATTATTCGATTGCCGTTTCGGTCGGTCTGTGCGTCATCCCAATGGTCAACGCCGTCCCATTCGCCGTATAAATAATCGGTGAAAGCTCCCCATGCAATACCGGTCATAAAATGAACGATATAGCCCTTGTCCTTAAAAACTTGAAGGCGGTCAAAAATGGTTTCGTCCATACGATAGACAAGAACATAATCCACCGCATTGTCGTGGTCGGGTGTCAGCGGGCTTCCGCTTTGATAACCTGTTCGCTCTTCGTTTCGGTTGCGAATAAAAGCCATTGCATTCTCCTTTTGTCAAAATCAGTCTATACCCATGGCATCAACCAGATAATCATGAATAACATCAAGTTTGGGAACTAAAACCATCATACCGTTAATTGTAGCATCGTATGAGCCGTTATCCGGTGGGACACGATAAGTGCCAATTTGAATACTCGGCAACATTGTTAATGCCCTTGCAGCAAGCAACTGAATTTGTATATTGGACAAGTCTGTTGTAAGATAGGGTAGGGCTGTATTCAACAGGTCAAGAAGTTCGGTTGCTTTTTGAGTTTTGAGCTTTTTATATACGGCAACAAGGAATTTTCTTTGTCTGCCGGTTCTTTCAAAGTCACTGTCAATCGCACGAATTGATACATAGGTCAAGGCTTGTTTGCCGTTCAAGTGATTTTCTCCGATTTTTAAATATCCGTCACAGCGTTTGTTGATATATTGAGCCTCTGCATCCGTCAATGTAATATCCACACCGTCTATCATATCAACAATAGTCTCAAATGCAGTGAAATCAACCTCAAAACAACCGTCAATATGGATGCCGAAATTCTTTGTAAATGTCTCTTTTACAAGTTCAAAACCACCGAAAACATAGGCGGCGTTGAGCCTGTTATCGTTATATTCGGGGATTTGAACATAAAGGTCACGCATAAATGAAATCAATACTACTTTCCCCGTCTGCGGGTTTAATGAACATAATATCATAACATCGGAACGTTGACGAGTTTGACCACTTCGCTTGTCCTGACCAAGCAAAATAATATTCAACAAGTCATCATCCTCAAGCATATATGCAGCATCTCCCCAGTCTACATAGTCAATTTTCTCCCGATTCGGGTCGATATTGGCATCTGTTTCAAAATCTTCGGGTTGCAACACGCTTTGTGTAACCTTGTTAATTTTTGAAGTGTAATAAGTGATCGTGCCAATTACTGTTGTAAAAAACAAGAACAGCAAAACGAGCATTACGATAATTATTTTCTTCTTTTTTCCCATTTGTTTTGCACCTCAAAAAGTCTCAGTTTTCGATATATATTTCGTCTTTCTTGTGCTTTTGAAAATGTTTGGGCAAAATTTATTTTTGCTCTTTTTCCTTTGAGAATATCAAAGAGAAATCTGAATGCGACAACCAACATTGCAAGCGGAAGTAATAACTTGAATTTCGCGAATTTATATTCGGATTTCGCTTTTTTTGAAAAATGACGACAAAGACGGGTAAAATAGTTTACATCTTCTACGTTGGCTGTTGTGTCGTCAGTGATAAGTTTCGCTGCGTGAAGGCGTGAACGGTCTTTGATTCCGAATGTTCCCGATTCAAATATATCAATCAGCAGCAATTCAAGATAGGCATCATCTGGTTTTTCCGTAAATGAAAAATGTTTCAGGTTTAAGTATTTTTCACATAAAGCGGTCAAAGTAACACACCAAGTCCACAAACCGATTTTTTCAAGTCTTTCCTTGAAAATATTTATAAACTCTTCTTCCGTAAAATGATTTATAAATACAGCCCAATCGCAGACATGTTTAAGCCCGATTCCGGAATTTATCAGATGTCGGGCAGTGTGAATAAGTATTATTAGTCCGTGGTCAAAATCCGACGGTATATAAAAATTACCGCTTACACAAGAAAAAAGTTGCCGATTTTCTACTATTTTTGAAACCATATCCCGAACATCATCACCGACAGCCCCGTCGGGAATGCCTGCAATGGTAAAGTGCATTTCATAGGTAATATCGTTGTTTATGTACGAAATATGATGTGAGTTCTTTCCTGTTTTTAAAAAACCTTCTTCTGTTAAGACATGTTTTGCTTTTTTTAGATTTTCAGGTTCAACCAAAAAGTCAATATCGCAAGACACTCTAAGCAGGGGATCATTATAAAATCTCGCGGCAGCATAGCCTTTGATTATGCAGTAGGGAATATTGTTTTGTGTAAATATCTCATGCAACTGAGCATTTGCAAGTTCTAATTTGACATTTTCTCTGATGTATGAAAGTATAATGTTGCTCAAATTTTTTTCATTAAAACAAGGATAAATTATCGAAAAAACACTTTGAAGCATTGCTTCGTTAGCCATTTGGTCACTTAAGGAAATATCGGTTTCATAATTAGAAAACAAGGCTGATGAAAGGCAATCCATCAACCTGATTTGTGTTTCGTTTAACTTCTTTTTCGCCATTTTTGTGTTACAATAAAGGGAATAGTTCCAAGAGCGGCACCAAAAGTATTCAGCATCAAGTCGTCAAATTCACTTACTCCGAGATTGAAAACATATTGGGCGATTTCAACCGTTAAACTGATTAAAAACGCCGTTGAAACAGTGATAATAATAACTTTTATCGGGGAATATTTTTTCTCTATAAGTTCGGGTATGCAGAGACCGAAGGGTATAAATACGAGAGTGTTCAAAAGAGCCAATCTCAGATATTCGAGACTGTATTTCATATCAATCAGGAATTGAAACGGTCTTAATCGTAATATACGGTCTTGTGGTTTATCAATCCGATAAATCAATGCAGCAAAAAAAACGAATATGATGACAAAAATAAGAGCGGCTGTATTGAAGAATTTCCATGCTTTTTCATATTTTTTTGAAAACCCTGATACTCTGCATAGAAACCAAAACATCAAGCCACCTAATCCGATCAATACGAAAACATATTTCGGCAGGGCGTATAAATAATGATACATGTATCCAACCATCAGAGATTATTTTTATACCAGTCGATAGCATTTTTAAGACCGGTGGCAAAGTCATATGACGGATCATAGCCTAAAAATTCATGTGCTTTGGATATATCCGCATTACTGTGTTTAATGTCTCCCGCTCTGTCGGGGCCGAAAATCGGTTCAATGTGCACATCAAGAGCTTTTGTTATTTCGTAATAAATATCAATCAAGTACTCTCTGCCGCCGTAAGCGATATTAAATGCTTTGCCGTTTGCCCTATCGTCAGCCAGACAGGCCTTAAAATTTGCTTCGATTACATTTTCAATATAAGTGAAATCGCGACTCTGTTTGCCGTCGCCGTTTATTGTCGGTGCAATTCCGTTTAAGAGTAATTTAATAAATTTCGGGATGACTGCGGCATAAGCACCGTCGGGATCTTGCCGTCTGCCGAACACATTAAAATATCTGAGACCAACGGTCGGGAGATTATAGTGCATGGAATACTGTTTTGCCCATTCCTCGTTACAGAGTTTGGTTAGAGCGTAAGGAGAGAGGAGATTGCCTTCAACTCCCTCTTTTTTCGGCAGTGCAGGCTCATCGCCGTAAACGGAAGAAGATGATGCATAAACAAATTTTTTGACTTTATTCTGACGAGCTGCCTCAAGCATATTCAAAGTGCCGTCAATATTGTTTTGGCAGTAAAACAACGGCATTTCAATACTTCTCGGAACACTGCCCCAAGCGGCTTGATGCAAGACGTAATCCACACCTTCGCAGGCTTTCATGCAGATGTCAAAATCTTTTATGTCGCCCTTGATAAACTCATATTTTTCGTTGTCCGCAAACATATCAACATTAGATTGTTTACCGGTCGAAAGGTCATCAAGACAGCGGACTTTACAGCCTAAATTAAGTATAGCCTCGCATAAGTTTGAACCAATAAAACCCGCTCCTCCCGTTACCAGAAAGAGAGAGTTTTCGGGGAAATTTATATTACTATATGACATCAGAGTCTCCAATAAATGAATCCGGCTTTTTCATATTCGGAACGATTTAATATTCCCTTAACATCAATGAGCACAAAAGGTTTTTTGCCGTAAAGTGCTGAAATGTCGGAAATATTAAGTTTCTTAAATTCTTCGTGAGCAACGGCAATAATAACCGCATCCATATTTTCAAGTTCGGAATACTCAACGAAATCAACGCCGTATATTTGTTTTGCTTCCTTTTTATCTGCAACGGGGTCGTAAATAAGCGGTTCAACTCCATATTCATGCAGTTCCGTTACAATATCATATACTTTGCTGTTTCTTGTATCGGGACAATTTTCTTTGAATGTAAAACCGAGCAATGCAATGCGTGCGGTTTTTGCGTTAATATCGGCTTTAATAAGATTCTTAATGCAGTTTTCAGCGACATATTTACCCATACCGTCATTGATTCTTCTGCCGGATAAAATAACTTGACTGTGATAACCGAGCATTTCAGCTTTGTATGTAAGATAATACGGGTCAACACCGATGCAGTGTCCGCCGACCAGTCCGGGATAGAATTTGAGGAAGTTCCACTTTGTGCCGGCAGCCTCCAAGACTGATTTTGTATCAATTCCCATCTTGTTAAAGATAATCGACAGTTCATTCATAAACGCAATGTTTATATCACGTTGGCTGTTTTCAATAACCTTAGCCGCTTCGGCAACTTTGATTGTGGGAGCACGATGAACGCCGACTTCTACTACAAGCTCGTATGTTTTTGCAATTTCATCAAGAGTGTTTTCATCCTGACCGGATACGATTTTGATAATATTTTCAAGTCTGTGAACTTTATCGCCGGGATTGATTCTTTCGGGAGAATAGCCTACAAAAAAATCTTTTCCGCAAACAAGACCGGATTCTTTTTCAAGAATTGGGACGCAAATTTCCTCTGTAACGCCGGGATATACCGTTGATTCGAAAACGATAATACTGCCTTTTGTAAGATTTTTGCCGACTGTTCTGCTTGCACTTTCAACGGGGAAGAGGTTGGGTGTGCGGTCAGCATTAACCGGTGTCGGAACTGCGACAATGTGAAATTTCGCCTTTTTTAAGTCGGTTTCGTTAGCTGTGAAAAATATGCTTGTTTCTTTTACTGCATCGTCGCCGACTTCATTTGTCGGGTCTTTGCCGTTTTTGTATAATTCAATTTTACTTTCGTTAATGTCAAAACCGATAACATCAACTTTCTTTGCGAAAGCAACTGCCAAGGGAAGACCGACATAGCCTAAACCTACTACAGAAAGTTTTTCTTTACGGCTTAAGAGATTTTCATATAAGCTCATATGTTGTTTTCTCCGTATCTATTCGTTAATTTCCTTTAATCCTGCGGCGAGACCTGCGAGGGACTGAATTTCTGACGGAATGATAATTTTTGTGGATTTTCCGTCCGCGACTTTTTCCATCGCCTCAAAGCTCTTTAATGTTAAGACAGCTTTATTCGGGTCAGCTTCTTTCAATGCACGAATACCGTCGGCAATAGCTTGTTGAACTTTGACAATTGCTGCGGCTTCACCTTCAGCCTCACGGATTTTAGCTTCTTTTATGGCTTCCGCATGTAAAATGGCAGCCTGTTTTTCAGCCTCTGCATCAAGAATCATTGCATCTTTGGCACCTTCAGCGATAAGAACTTTACTTGCCTTTTCGCCTTCGGCACGCAAAATAGACTCTCGTCTTTCACGTTCTGCCTTCATCTGTTTTTCCATCGCAGATTGAATTTCGTGCGGAGGTAAAATATTCTTAAGTTCAACACGATTTACTTTAATTCCCCACGGGTCAGTAGCTTCGTCTAAAATTACACGAATATTGGAGTTTATCGTATCACGAGAAGTAAGAGTATGATCTAAATCAAGTTCGCCGATGATATTTCTTAACGTGGTAGCCGTTAAGTTTTCGATAGCAGCCAGCGGATTTTCAACACCGTAGGTGTAGAGTTTCGGGTCGGTGATAAGATAATAAACAACGGTATCAATCTGCATTGTTACATTATCTCTTGTAATAACAGGCTGCGGCGGAAAGTCTTCAACCTTTTCTTTTAGTGACACTTTTTTCGCAATGCGTTCAATAAAGGGAATTTTTATATGAAGACCGGTTTCCCAAGTGGTTGAATATGCACCGAGACGCTCGATAACATATGCCTTTGATTGCGGAACAATTTGAATGTTTGCAATGACGATAACTAAAATTAAGAATACAAGTATTCCTAAAATTACAAGTAAAGGTTCCATAATATATCCTCCGTTAATTATAATATTTCAATTCCTGCGTTAAAGCAGTGATTTCCTCAAGTAAGTTCTCCGTTTGTTTTTCGTTGGTTTCCGAAAGATTTGATATTTCAAGTGCCAAGGTGTCAAGTTTTAAGATAAGATTTTCGTTCATGGCGATTGAATGCTTGATATATTCAATATTATTGTTATATAACTCAATTTGTTTTTCCTGAATATCATCGGGGATATTGTCGTTTTTATAGTTGCTTAATCTTGAATATTCGTCATCATCAAACATCTGTATCCGAGATGCTATATTTTTCATATTTTCAAAAGCCGTTTGTGAGGCGGCATTGAGAATTTCCTGATATCTGTTGTTTGACATGCTGCCTTGTGAGAATTTTGAATTGACCGCAAGCAAAGCTCTGTCAGTGCTTTTCTCAATTCGTCCTATCTGATCACAGGTAGTTTTTGACATTTCGGCAAAATATTTTGAGCGAAAATATTCTTTTAATATATTTTCAACCTGATTTTTGTCAAGAAGTTGAGCATGCAGAACTTTTTTCGGCTCTTTGAGTAAAGCATAATTTCCGCCCAACAAACCTCCCACAAGACCTAAACCGATGAGAATTGAAAAACCTGCACGAAGAATACTGGCATCGGTCGGGCGAAGTCTTAAAAAACCGTTGCTGTATGTAAGAATCGCAGCGATTATTATTCCGATATTAAGCAAAAGTATCTTCAAAAAATTTTTCATTTTCGCTCTCATTTGTGTAATGATTTATTACTTTTATTATAACACACAGCACACGGATTGTCAATAAATTTTAATATAAATCCCACAATAAACAAAACCGAGAACAGCAATGTTCTCGGGTAAGTTTTATTTGGTTTTTTTAGGATTATCCGAAAAGGATAATATCAAGAATATGAGAGCAGCTATTGCCAATAGCCAATATTCCAAAGTAACCGCAAAGAGAATGTACTGGGTTGTCAAAACCAATGCACAGACAATCTTGTCAGTCACTTTTTTGCTTTTGCTTGATAATACATTGACGATGATGTATAAAATTGAAAGCACTGCTCCGCCGAGCAAATAAAATATCATGGGTGTAGTGTCCGAAAAACCGAATTCTTTTATCCCGACGGGAACAACCGTAAGCACAGCCGTTATAACAAGTGCGATAATTTCCAGAATTTTGATAACTCCGACTTTTTTATACTTTAGTGCTTTAGCAAAAAATATAAAATATACAATTAAGTTTATTGCGGCAAAAACCGCACCGAAAATATTTATCCATCCGAAATTCATCGATTTCACTCCAAAGGTTTGAGTTTTAGTTCAAACGATGAACAGAAGAACTTGTTTGAACTTAAAATTTCTATTTTTTGTGTTTGAAATTATGCTTTAATAACATATTCGCCGGCTTTTAATGTAAATACATATTTCCCGTCTATGAGTTCTGCATCCTTTTTTCTGCCGTTTAATGTGCATTTGTCCAAAACGGCGGGGACGGAAACTTTTGTTTCAACGGGGGTGGTGAGTTTATATTCAAAGCCGTTTTCAAGAGCATACCACTCGGATTTTATCAAGCCTTCACGGGATTTGTATTCTGCTTTTGCGAAACTTATCTTTTCACGACCTTCGGGAATTTCCTCTCTCATATCGGGACGGGGATCGAAAATCAAGGTCTTAAAGCCCGGATTTTCAATGTCGGGACGAATTCCGCACATATATGAGAACATCCATTCCGCAATACAGCCGTAAGCATAGTGGTTAAAGGAGTTCATGCCGACATCGCCGAAACCCTTTTCGATGGTGTAGGAATTCCAGCGTTCCCATATTGTCGTTGCACCCTGATCCACTGAATAAAGCCACGACGGATCATTTCTGCAAAGTAGAAGATTATAAGCGACATCATCACGATTGTGTTTTGACAATGCGGTGTTGAGCATGCTCGTACCGATAAAGCCCGACGATAAAGTATAGTCATTATCGGCAAGTTTTTGAATAAGAAAATCAAGAGCAATTTTGGTTTGTTTTTCATCAAGCAAGCCAAAACCCAATGCCAGAGCATTTGCCGTCTGTGTCTTTTGAGTTATTTTATCTTCCTCGATATATTTGTCCGCAAAATTCTTGCGAACACGAGCATATTCATTTTCATAATATTTTGCACGCTCGGTCTTCCCTAAAACCTCACTCATAAACTTGATGAGTTTCAAGTCATAGAGATAATAGCAGAAAGTCAGATAATCTTTTTCGGTCTGTTCATAAGCAAGCCAATCGCCGTAATTATTGTGCTGTCCTTCGGGTTTTCTTGCTTTGATTGTAGCCATATATTCTTCCATTGAAGCATAATGTTCTTCAAGAATTTCAACGGAATTATACATTTTGTAAAGGACATAGGGAACGATTATTCCCGCATCTCCCCAACCGGTATTGTTGACATTGTCGGGATTTTTGAAGACATTGGGAATGACATCGCCGTAACCGCCGTCAAGTTCCTGACTGTCGCGAGCATCGTGAAGCCATTTACGCATAAAGTCTTCAATATCGCAAAGATATGCACCGGTACAGGCAAAAACCTGAGTGTCGCCCGACCAGCCCAAGCGTTCATCTCTCTGCGGACAGTCGGTGGGAACGGATAAATAATTGCCTCTTGCTCCCCAGAGAATATTTGAAAACAACTTGTTGACAGACTCGTTGCTGCATTCAAATGCACCTAACTCTTCGTTTTTATTGCCGATAACTTCCGCCTCGACACAGTTTATCTCGACATCGTTATCGCATTCGATTTCAACATATCTGAAACCGAAAAAGGTGTGATAGGGAGAAAAATCGAGGGTTTCGCCGTCGGAAATAATTTCCACACGAGCAGCGGCGGAACGATAGTTTTCGATATATGCGGAGCCTTTTGCGTAATCGTTTCCGCGACTTTTTTCTCCGCTGTCGTTAAGCATTTCGGCATGACGGATTATGAGTTTTGCACCAACGGGAGCTTTGAAATTGATATGAATTCTGCCGACCAAATTTTGCTCAAAATCGAGAAGCATAACATTGTTTTTCTTTAACTCAAGTCTTTCACAGTTCTTGCCCGATTTTTCATATACCGTGTTAATTTCACCGAAAGTGGTTTCGTTTTCGGTTATACCGTCATATATAACGGCTTTTTTTGCCGGCAAGACCATTTTAACGGCGATATACGGCAAAGCGGCAGGTAAGACTTTGCAGTCAACGGAAGTATTTTTCGGTTTGTCCCATTTTACGTCATCAAAGTTTTTACGTGCATCGTAAAGCACACCGTCATAGATTGAGGCGTTGCGATATGCTCCGCCAAGTCCCGCTTCCCAAAATTCGTCGGTTACGTACAAATCGTCGTTAATTTTTATCTCGGCGACAAAAGCATTCGGTAAAAATCCGAATTTACCAAATGAAATACGACCGGAATACCAGCCGAGAGAGACTTCGGCAATGATTGTATTTTTACCGACTTTCAGGTAGTCCTTAATGTCGTAATCAAAGCCGTAAACGGTTTTGCGATAGTCGGTAAAGCCGGGTTTTAGTTCGTCCGCACCGACTCGCTGACCGTTGACATAAATCTCGAATATACCGAGAGCAGTACAGGAAATAACGGCTGTTTCAATATCTTCTTCGATATTGATTATCTTGCGGAAACAGGGTATTCCACCCTTGTCGGCTAAAGTCCACGAACGGGAATTGAATTTGCTTGTTCTCCACGGAACTTCTGTTTCCATCTTTTGTTTCGGACAAATAATGAAATTGGCTCTTTCTAACATGATTTCCTCCATACAAATTTAATTTTCGGAATTTAAAAATACTTCTTCTAAACTTTCATCTCCCTTTACTTCTTCCATTGTACCGCTTTTTATAAGTTTTCCTTCGCGGATAATTGCCACTTTGTCGCAGAGTTTTTCTGCCACTTCCAAAATATGGGTGGAAAAGAATATTGCTCCGCCTTTGTCACACGTTTCACGCATCAATTGCTTTAATATATGTGCCGCTTTCGGGTCAAGACCGACAAGCGGTTCGTCCATTATTATCAGTTTCGGCTCGTGAATCCAAGCGGAAATAATTGCAAGTTTTTGTTTCATGCCATGTGAATAAGACGAAATAAGATCACCTAAATTGCCGTATATTTCAAATTTTTCAGCGTAATTTTTTATTCTTTCACTTCGTGTTTTACTGTCAATCTTAAACACATCGGCAATGAAATTCAGATATTGCATGCCTGTCAGAAATTCATATAAATCGGGATTGTCGGGGATATATGCAAGAATTTCTTTGCACTTAATCGGCTCGTCTTTTATTGAAATACCGTCGATGAAAATTTCGCCGGAATCAAAATTCAAGATGCCGACACTTGCTTTTAACGTGGTGGTTTTCCCCGCACCGTTATGCCCGATAAAACCGTAAATTTCGCCTTTTTGAATATGCAAAGACAAGTTATCTACGGCAAGTTTTTCGCCGTAAGTTTTTGTTAAATTCTCAATTTTTAACATTTATTTTCTTGTTCTGAATCTTATGATTCGCCTTTCTTTCAGCCGTTATTTTCCGTCTGTTCGGTAATTTGCGTTTCTTGCTTGATAAAATGTAAATTCAGGTCAACTACCGTTGATATTCCCGCAACGTCCCCTTCAAATGAATATTGCCACATATTAAGTGCATAGTGGAGTTTCGGATATGCTCCCGGCTCGCCGTGCCAGATAAAATATTGCTTGAGCATACTTAAGTCATAGACATCATAGGCAAGCGATTGATAGAAATACACGCCGGGAGTTTGGTCATATTGTTTTATCCTTTCGCAAAATGCAACGGCACAGTTATTAACTGTTTCATTGGAAATATTGTTTGTCCGAGCCTCCTCGTTTGCTACGTGTTCCCAGTCGAAAAATATCGGCATTTGCAGAGTATAGCCATTAAGTTCGTGAATGCAATAGTCGGCTTCATATATTGCTTCGGTGATATTTATCGCCTGCGAGAAGAAATATACACCGACATCCAGCCCGTTTGCCTGAGCCTCTTGTATATTTTCGTGGAATTTTGAATCGGTTTTTATTGTTCCCGCTTCTCCCCAACCCCGAAATCCGAGACGAAGAATTACAAACTCAATTCCGTCGGACTTAACGGCAGACCAGTCAACGTCCCCCTGAAATTCGGAGACATCAATACCGCGTCTTGCGATATAATTTTCATCTCCCGAATATGACAAAAATTTGCCGTCACTGACAAAGAGTTCGGGTTTATAGGGATTTTTATCAACGTCATCATAGACGGGAGCAAGCACGGTTCCGTGTGCTCCGTCAACCATTGTATAATCCATCTTCGTTGTGGTTTCAGTCGTTTCGAGTTCTGTGTTGTTTGTACACGAGCATAGAACTATAATTAAAACGAGAAGTAAAGCAGCTAATTTTTTCATAATCACTCCGAATTATCTATTTTATTATATGTCAGTATACCACATATTTTTCATTATTTCAACATTATATCTTGAATTTTTATAAAAATATGATATAATGACGGTATGAATATAAAGAATGTTATTATAGGGAATTATGCGGTACTTGCTCCGATGGCGGGAGTTGCCGACCGAGCTTTTCGGGAACTTTGTATGAGTTACGGTGCGGGCTACTGTGTCGGCGAAATGGTTTCGGCAAAAGGCGTTACAATGGGAGACCGAAAATCAAGCGATTTGATGCGGTTAAGTGAATATGAACGACCTGCCGCAATTCAAATATTCGGAGTAAATCCCGATGTGATGAAAGAGGCTTGTCTTGAAGCACTTAAGTTTGAGCCGGATATTATCGACATCAATATGGGTTGTCCCGCCCCGAAAATCATCAAAGGCGGTGCGGGTGCGGCTTTGGCGAAAAATCCCGAACTCGCAGGCAAAATTGTTAAAGCTGTCGTTGAGGTGTCAAAAATTCCGGTTACGGTCAAGATAAGAAAAGGTTGGGACAATGACAGTATAAATGCCGTCCGGATGGCTCAAATTTCTGAATATAACGGTGCGGCAGCCGTTACTGTTCACGGAAGAACACGAGAGCAGATGTATGCTCCGCCGGTGGACTACGACATTATCGCAAAGGTGAAAAAAGCCGTAAACATTCCCGTTATCGGAAACGGTGATGTTGTTGACGGGAAGTCGGCAAAACTTATGTATGAAACAACCGGTTGTGATATGATAATGGTCGGTCGAGGTGCTTTGGGCAGACCTTGGGTATTTTCGCATATAAACGAATATCTTAAAAACGGGACTGTCCTTGATGAACCCGAAATTGAAGAAAAAATGGCGGTTATGCTTAAACATATCGAGAAAATTTGCGAATATAAGGGCGAAAGTATCGGAATAAAAGAAGCACGAAAACACGCCGTCTGGTACACAAAAGGTATTCCGAATTCCGCAATGTTGAGAAATAAAATGTCGCTTGTTGTAAGCATGGAAGAATTAAAACTTCTTGCGGAAACGGCGATATCGCTTAAATAAATCGAAAGAGAGAACAGAATGAAAGTTACTATTGCTTACAGAATTTTAGCACTGCTTTTAAGCCTTTGGGCGACATGGGGGATAGGTGTAACCACCCCACCGTCAACCGAAGATCCGATTGTCCTTGACAAAACCTCTGAACTTAATTTTATTCTTTGGGCAGATCCGCAGATTGCAAATTATAAACTTGCACGTGCTCAAAATACCGACCTTGCCTGTCAGGACGTTGTCAATTCCGGAAATTATTACGATGCGGTTGTTGTTGCGGGTGATATTACCGAAAACGGATTGCAAGCTGAATACACCTGTGTCGGCACCTATCTTCAAAACATAGATACGGGTGTATATTTAATGGCGACGGGTAACCATGACATTCGTCTTAGAGCATATTCTCAGGCATCAAAGCGTTTTATTCGTTTCTCAAATGACTTAAATGAAGCGGGAAAAGCAGGTCTTGTTATTGATCAATTCAATTATTCTTATGAGATAAACGGCTACAAGTTCATTGTTATGGGCAGCGATAAAAGAAGATTTGAAGAGGCTTGGTTCAGCGATGAAACTCTTGCTTGGCTTGACAAAGAAATTGCCTCGGTTGACGGCAAGCCCGTATTTGTAATCAATCATCAGTCTCTTAAAGATACGCACGGTCTTCCTGACACATGGGGGAGTAGTGATAATGTAAGAGGCAGTGTCGGGGATCAGTCCGATATTCTCTTTGACATTATGAATAAATATAAAAATGTAATGTTTGTAACCGGTCATCTTCATACCGCTTTCGGCGATAATCTTTATGAAAAGAAAGAAAATGTCCATCTTGTAAATGTTCCTTCTTTGGGTATTGTATGTAAGGACGGTTTTTATAATGAAGCGGGAACGGGCTTTGTGGTGAGTGTATTTGATGATAAGGTTATTTTTAAGGCTCGTGATTTTGCCAAGGGTGTATATGTTCCCGACGGCGATATTGTAATTAAATTCTGATTTGATGATAAAACTCGCTTTATTTGATTTTGACGGAACGATAATTGATTCGGCAGAGGGCATTGTTGACAGCGTTTTATATGCTCTTTCCAAGATAGGAATTGTCGAAACCGACAGAGAAAAATTGCTGTCTTTTATCGGTCCGCCGCTTTTTAAGTCGTTCAAAAAACACTACAATGCAGACGACGATACGGCTCATCGTTTGGTCGCTTTATATCGTGAATTTTATGCTCCGACGGGATACAAGCGTTGTTCGGTTTATGACGGCATTCCCGAACTTCTTGCAAAATATAAAGACAAGGGGATTATCAACGCCGTTGCATCTGCAAAGCCTGAAATATATGTCAAAGAAATTATCAAAGAGAAAGGGCTTGACCGTCTTTTTGATGTTGCAAAAGGCATATCCCTTAAATATATAAGTTCCGATAAAATTCCTGTTTTACAAGCGGCGATTGATGAGTCGGGAATAACGGATAAAGACGAAATTATAATGATAGGCGACAGAAAATTTGATATTGAAGCCGCACGAAAACTCGGAATAAAATCAATCGGAGTTACCTATGGTTTCGGAACAAGAGAGGAACTTGAAGAAGCAAAAGCGGATATAATAGTTGACACGGTTGAAGAATTGAGTGGATTGAATTTATGTTAATTAAAAACGCAAGAATAGTTACTTACGACAAGGTTATAATTGGTGATATTCTTATTAAAAACAAAAAAATCGCCGAGATTGGCGAAAATTTAACGGCAGACTGCGAAACGATTGACGCCTGCCAAAACTATGTCATTCCCGGTTTTGTTGACATCCATGTTCACGGCGGCGGCGGTTATTCGGCAATGGGACCTACTCCCGAAGACATTGTCAATATGGCAAATGCTCACGCAAAACACGGCACACTTGCAATTATGCCGACAACCTTAACTGCTCCCACCGAACAACTTTTAACGGCAATAAACGCTGTTTCGCAGGCTAAAAACCTTGATTGTGATGCTGAGATTTTGGGAATACACTTGGAAGGTCCTTTCATCTCTCCCGAAAAAAAAGGAGCACAGAGCGAGGATGATATAAAACTTCCGATAAAAGAAAATGTTGAGATTTTGCTCAATGCGTCCGCTGACATTCGTATTATGGGTATTGCTCCCGAAATTGAGGGTGCTTTTGAACTTGCAAAACTTCTTGAGAAAAAGAATATCGTTGCAAGTATGGCTCATACTGACGCAACCTATGAAATTGCAACGGAAGCCTTAAATCACGGTTTTTCGGATATTACTCATATTTATAACGGAATGACAAGCCTTCACAAAGAGGGTATGTTTCGTGTCGCTGGGGTTGCTGAGGCGGGGATAGTCGGCAATTGTACGGCTCAGATGATTGGCGACCTTCGTCATCTTCCTGAGGGAATTGTAAAAATAATCTATCGTGCCAAGGGTGCGGATATGTGTTATTGCATTACCGACGGACTTGAATTTTCCGCGATGGACTTGTCTGAAAACACCGAGGTTATGCAGAAAAACGGTCAGGCTGCGAAGATTTATAACGGAGTAATGGTTTTGGCTGATATGTCTTGTCTTGCCGGCTCCGTTGTAACAATGCACGATTGTTTTAAGAATATGCTTAAGATTGGTATTACGATTGTTGATGCGGTGAAAATGTGTTCAACCACGCCCGCAAGAGTTGCGGGTTTCGGCGACAGGCTCGGACAAATAAAGCCCGACTTTGACGCCGGACTTTTGATTTTGGACAACGATTATAATATTTCAAAAATAATCATCTGATGCCTTCGGGCATCTTATTTTTTTAACTTCTTTCCGTCGGAGAAAGCATTGCCGACAACGGCACCCAAGCCGATATATTTGTTGTTTACGGGATCAAAAGTGATGGGCTTTAATTTTGACGGATCGATTTTCCCGTCGGTCAGAACTTCCTCATCGGCGGCAACATTGACTATTTCGCCGACCATATAGCCGCTGTTTTCGTCATAACTTAAAAGTTTACATTCCAAAACCATCGGAAACTCATCAATAACGGGTGCATTAACAAACTCCGATTTTGTCGTGTGTAAGCCTGCAACTTCAAGTTTATTCGGTACTTTATTGCCCGATTCAACGCCGAGATAATCCGCCTCAACAACATGTTTTTCATCGGCAATAGATACGCAAAAAGCACCGCTTTGTCTTATATTTTTCGTGGTTTTATGACCTGCACTTATACAAATTCCGACCTCGTTTTCGTCGTGCATTCCGCCCCAAGCCGCATTCATGGCACAGGGAACACCGTTTTCATCGTAAGCGGACACGATAAGCACCGGCATCGGATATAAAGTTGATTGTTTTCCGAAATTCTTTTTAATATTATACCATCCTTTCCGGAACAACTATATTATCAAATTCTTTGGGAGAAATAAGGTTGAGTTTGTTTGCGGCTGTCTTTAACGATAAGCCGTTTTCATGTGCATATTTCGCAATTTTTGCGGCGTTTTCATATCCTATAACGGGAGAAAGTGCGGTAACCGTCATCAATGAATTTTCAAGATATTCGGCAATTTTTTCACGATTCGGGCTAATTCCGACAACGCAATTATCGGTAAATGAAATAACCGCTTCACTTAAAAGACGGACTGACTGGAGGAAATTATAGATTATAACGGGGCAATAGACATTCAGTTCAAAATTTCCCTGCGATGCTGCGACGGTTATTGCGGTATCATTTCCCATAACCTGCACCGCTACCATTGTCAGGGCTTCGCTCTGTGTCGGGTTGACTTTTCCGGGCATTATGGACGAACCCGGTTCGTTTTCGGGGATGTTAAGTTCACCCAAACCTGCACGTGGACCGGACGCAAGGAAACGAATATCGTTTGCAATTTTCATCAAATCGCAAGCCGTTGCTTTTATTGCCGAGTGAGTATTAACAAGTTCGGATTTTGATGTCAAGGCGTGATATTTGTTTTGTGATGTCCGAAATTCTGTGTTTGTAATTTCGGATATTTTTTCGGCAACTAAAACATCAAAACCTTGCGGTGCATTTAAGCCCGTACCCACCGCCGTACCGCCTAAGGCAAGTTCGGACAATGGCTGTAATGCGGAATTTAACAGTTCGACATCTCGCTCTAAACTATATCTCCAACCGCTTATTTCCTGCGACAATTTTATCGGAACGGCATCCTGCAAATGTGTCCGCCCGACTTTTATTATATCGGAATATTTTTCTTCAAGAATGATAAATTGTTTTATCAAACATTCAAGTGCGGGAATTAACTTGTTTTTGACGGACAAAACGGCGGCGATTGAGGAGGCGGCAGGGAAGGTGTCGTTTGAACTTTGGCTCATGTTCACATCATCATTCGGATGTAGAATTTTCTCCCCGAAAATCTCGTTTCCACGATTTGCAATAACCTCATTTGCATTCATATTCGTCTGTGTGCCGCTGCCCGTTTGCCAGACGACAAGCGGAAAATGCTCGTTTAGTTTCCCTGAAACTATCTCATCGCAGACATCAGAGATTACTTTTGTCTTTTTGTCGGTCATCTTGTTTGGCTTTAACTGATTGTTCGCCAACGCAGCCGCTTTTTTGAGTATTCCGAAAGACAAAATCACATCAATCGGCATAGTTTCAATACCTACACCGATTTTGAAATTGGTTATGCTTCTTTGAGTTTGGGCACCCCAATATTTATCAGAAGGGACTTTTACTTCCCCCATGGTGTCGTGTTCAATTCTGAAAGCCATTTTATGCAATATCCAATTCTACTGTCGTGTCATATTTAGTACACCAAGTTCCCGACGAGAAATGTCTGGCACGAAGAAGGACTTCGTTTTCATATACTTCAACCACGAAACCGCAGGTGTTTGTGCTGACACCTCTTCCTGCACCGATATACTGATAGCAGGGGATATTTACAAGCGTGATTTTGTTCCCCGCATTGTTCTCAAGGTATTCAACGGAAGTATATTTTGCCCTTTCCTTTTCTGCATCAACGGAAAAACCTGCATGAAGGTGTCCGCTGAAATAGAAAACGTTATTATAATTCTTGATTATTTCAAGCACGGCATCACTCTGTTCACCGATACCTCCCGTTTCAATGGGATCTTCTTTATTAAAGCCCCAGATGTAAGGTAAACCGTGAGTTTCGTTTATCGGCTGATGTAAGAATATGAATATCGGCTTACCCTCAACATAAAGTTCTTCCATCTCGGCACTAAACCAATTTAACTGGGTGTCGCTGATATAAGCGTCAACGCCGTCATCTTCGCTGCCCAAAATGATTGCGGGATATTCGCCGATAGTCGTGCTGTAATACATTTCGGTAATTTCCATACCGGTAACATCCTTGACATATTTGATAAATGTCGGCTTTACTCCGTCAACGGGATTTTCAAAATCATCACGATTTGGTCCCCAAGTGTCGTGATTTCCCGCCGTTAATATAATCTTGTCGGCAGGGTCATATCCGTCAAAGGCAAGCACTAAATTGTCCCAATGTTTATAATATCCGAGTTCGGTAATGTCGCCGTTAATGACAAGAGCATCAAGGCGAGAGGCGGCTTCCTGCATGTCAATAAGTCCTAATTGAAGCATGCCCACACGTGAAGAAGATTCAGTAAGATGAGTGTCGGCAATTGCGGCGAAACTTGCAAGACAGTTTTCATTTTTGTCTTCAATTACCCCTTGTTTATCGCCTGTCAACGGAGAAAAAATAACGGACATTGACATAATGGCGACGAGGAAAAACCTCATTATTTTCACAAAAAAACTAAGCATATTTAACTCCTATTCTTGATTGTACCATATTGTAGTATCGTGAAGTTTAAGCCAGACTTCTTCATTTTCCGTATAATAATTTAATGTTCCGACAATGGTTATGAAAGTGCCGATTGCGGGATAGTCCTCGGGATATGAATATTTGTCCCCTAAATCAAATTCCAGACCTACGGGACAACAAATTGCAGCATCGTTTACCAGACAAAGAAAATATCGGCTTCCCATATCTTCAAAGACGTAAAATATCCCCGACATTCTTACCGTCTGACCTGAAAGGTTGTCGTATTCATATTGCATATTCGCAAGCGATGAATAAGTCATCGTCAAGTTCATTGCCGATAAATCAATATCAACGGGAATATCGTAAATACTTGTCGTTGTTTCAACAGCGGTATTTTCAGTTGACTTTGCAACTTCGGAAACTGTTGTCGTTTCGCATTCTTGATTGTTTTCACAAGAAGTGAATATTAAAATCAGAAAAATTACGACCAGCGTTTTTGATATACTCCTATGCATCGGTTACGGATTTAATCCAGTCAAGAGTATCTGCAAAAACTTTTTTATAGTTAATCTCATTAAGTATTTCGTGACGACAATCGGGGTAAATTTTTGAATCTACTTGATGACCGGTTGCTTTTAATTCGTCAACAACGGTCATTACGCCTTTGCCGTATGCACCGACGGGATCTTCTTCTCCTGCGATAAGGAACAAGGGCAGGTTAGCGGGAATTTTAGCATACCAATCTTTTGCGGAAACTTCCTGAAGCAGTCGGAACATATCGCGATAGCCCTTTGCGGTAAACAAAAATCCGCAGTACGGGTCGGCGATGTACTCATCAACGATGGTTGCATCACGGGTAAGCCAATCATATGTTGTTTTCGGATTTTGAATTTTCTTGCAATATGTGCCGAAAGCCATTTTGTCAATGAATTTTGAGCGATAAAATGAGCCCTTGGCTTTTGCAATTGCGGAGGCGATAAGTTCACCTATTTTCGCTGCGGGGTTTGGTCCTGCCGTTCCGCAGAATATAGCGGCGGAAATTGTGTCGGGATATTTCGTGCAATAGCTTCTTGCGACAAACGAACCCATGCTGTGACCGAACAAAACGACGGGAAGGTCGGGGAATTCGGAATGAGCAATCTTGTTTAACTCGTGAACGTCATCGACAAAAACTTTTTGTCCGTTCTCCTCGCCGAAATATCCGAGTTTTTCATCATTTTCAACGCTTGCCCCGTGTCCGATATGGTCGTGAAGATAGACAGCGTAGCCGTTGTCCGACAAATATTTTGCGAATTTGTCATATCTTTCAATATGTTCCGCCATGCCGTGTGTTATTTGAACAATTCCGACGGGATTTTCGGAAGCATAGCATTTTGCGTTAATATCCCAAAGACCGCTTGTGGATTTGAAGTTGAGAGTTTTAATTTCTGTTGACATAATACCACATCCTTTTGTATATTTTTATAATTATACTATAACACAATTTGTGTATTTCGTCAAGAATAAATATTGTATTTTTCTCAAAATAAGACTTGACAAACGAGGAAGAATATGATATAGTAATTAGGCTATTTACGGTGACATAGCCAAGTGGTAAGGCAGAGGTCTGCAAAACCTTTATTCCCCAGTTC